>Ga0307426_1000017_pt1 | contig 80934 bp, 71 predicted proteins | sample SalMarWE160340MG_FD_202165 | JGI IMG/M metagenome (GOLD analysis project Ga0307426, IMG submission 202165) | Salt marsh sediment microbial communities from the Plum Island Ecosystem LTER, Massachusetts, United States - WE1603-40 | ecosystem: Environmental > Aquatic > Marine > Intertidal zone >... | reverse complement strand
TGCTGAGGCCGAGTCCGGTGCCGCCCTTCTCGCGTGTGTCGGAGGAATCGGCCTGGGCAAATCTCTCGAAGACGCGCTCGCGGAAATTTTCCTCTATGCCCGGGCCCTTGTCTGAGACGCTGACACGCACGGTCTCGCCCGTCATTTCGGCGGTGATGGTGATCTCGCCGCCTTTAGGAGAAAACTTGGCCGCGTTGGAGATGAGGTTCCCCATGACCTGCTGGAACCGGTCGGGATCGGTTTCGATCACGATATCGCTGGGGACGTCTTTCACGAGAATTTTCGCGTGGTGCGGCTCGGCGTAGCCGGCGTTCTCCTCGGCGGCTTGCTCGAGGAGGTGCTTCAGATTCGCGTTTTGCCGCTTGAACTCGATCACATCCGCTTTGATCTTGTCGATGTCGAGAATGTCATTGATGAGCCGGACCAGGCGCGCGCCGTTGTCATGGGCGAGCTTGATCATGCGCTCGGAGTCCTCCGACAGGGGCCCCAGTACCCCGCCTTGCAGCAAGCCGAGCGATCCCATGATCGACGTCAGCGGCGTGCGCAACTCGTGCGTGACGGACGAGATGAATTCCGACTTCATCCGCTCTGCTTTCTTTCGCTCTGTCACGTCGCGGATGACGGTGCTGAAAACCACGTCGTCACCGATCATGATCTCGGCGGTCGCCATCTCGATATCGACCAGGTGCCCGCTTTCGTGGTGCGCCGTCTTCTCTCTTAGGCCGCCGACGAATTGAGCATGTCCAGTTTCAGCATACTCATCGAGAAGGGCATTAAACCGTCTGGCATCAGGTGCGGCAAGCACCAGACCGATGTTTTGACCGATTGCCTTGTCACACGAGTAGCCAAAGATATGCTCGCAACCGTGGTTGTAACGCAATATGGTCCCGTGCCGGTCGAAGGTGATCAGACCATCGATGGTGTTCTCGATGATCGCCTGCAATTGGGCTTCGCTCTCTTGCAACGAAGCATCGCGGCTCTCGACCGCCTCCTCCATGATCCGCAGCGCCTGGCCGACCTCGCCGATCTCGACATTGCTTCCTTTCTTCGCAAGGGCGGAGACATCGAGCTTGCCCTCCGCGATCTGCTTGGCGGCGCTCATCAGACCCTTCAGAGGGCGAGAGACGAAATAGGCCGCGAGCACGCCGAGCGCCGCCATTGCCAGTGCGACCGCCACACCCAGCACGATCAATGTCCACGTGTCGCCGAAGACGGTGCTGGCGTCGGTGTCCGTGGCGAGCACCAAGAACTTGCTCGGGTCGGCAGGGTCGTAGGCAACGCGGCGGGCGGAGACGAAGGCACCGTCATCGTGCAGCTTCAATGCGCGTGGCCCGTCGCGCTGCAAAATAGTATTGAGCTGCGGCAAATCGCGTTCGAACTGCGCCCCCCCGCCTTCGAGCGAGCCGAAGATCGGTCCGCCATCGGAGCGGAACACGTAGTCGCCATTCTGATTGGCGGCGACAAAGTCGCCGGACACGCCCGAGAGCGCCGAGATGTCGCGCAGCCAGGCGTCGGCCGCGGCATTGACGACGATGATGCCGAAAAAGGCGCCCGATGCGGTGAAGACGGGGGTCGCAGCGCGTACCATGGGCTGATACGGCACAACCACCAGGCCGTTCTCCACGTTGGCATCGACGGAGGACAGATAAACGTCGCCGGCGCGCAGTTTGGCCGTGTCTTTGAAATAGGGACGGTCGCCTTTGCGCTGGAGGTTGGCCGCCTCGACAATCGTAAGGGCGTCTCCGATGCGATCCACACGTACGAGCTCGCGCCCGCCATCGGCGGCGCCGATGAAGCGCGCTTGGATCAGGCTCGGCTTCGCTTGAACGATTGAGCGGAAAATGATGCCCAGGCGTTGCAGCCAGACCTGGAGCGATTCGCCCGTGCGCGGCATTGACCCGGTCGAGAGTGCAGCGATCCGCTCGATCGGTGGGGTGCCCGACATGATGAGCGGGATCGTGCGAAACTCCTTCACGCGCTCGGCGAGCTGACCGGCGGCCTTGTCGAGCCGTTGCTCGACGCGCTCGCCTTCGAGATGGCTGACGATGCTCGACGAGACGCCGATGAGAACGGCGCCCTGGATGATGGCGCTGCTTGCAATCAGGACCGCCGTCAACGTGGCGAAGCGTTGGGCGAGCGTCCGCTGCGACCACCAATTGGTGAGTCGTTGCATGGTGGAGGGGATCTTGCCGGGCATTTCCGCTACGCAGGTCTCACTCTCGGCTTCGCACGTTGCTCTTGCACTTGATTGCGCCGGCGATTGCCGAGACCGCCTCGCGGCGACGCCGAAGCTTCGGGCACACGATCCCGCCCTTCAGGCAGAGAAGAAGAACGCCAACCTGAAACGCTGCCGCGTCGCGTACAGATCCGTGACATCTTTCTATTGTCTGGCGGCTGATGAACGAATGGTTGATGCGTTGGGCCGATCGCTCTGGGGTCACCGCGCGTGGCGGTGCCTGCAGGCGCCTCAACTTGACCGGGCCGCCGCGCTTCCGCGTCCAATTCATTGAGTTATTGGGCCGAAATCTGCAGCCCGGGACTACCGAGCGTCAACGGCAGGAGGCGAGCTTGGACTTTGGTCGACCGTCGGCGCCGTGTTGGTGAATTGGTGACTAGGGCGTGAGTTTTTTTGGCAAGCTTTGAACAATCCAACCCCCGCGGCCGCAGGCTAGGATCGAGCGCAGCCTGGCCTGCGCAGAGCTATCTCGCGTCGTCGTGCGTCTTTCCAACCCGGCAGTGCGGACCGAGCTACTTGCCGTCGACGATGACGTCCAGGTTCGGTTGGCAGAGATCGCTATTGGCGCCAACCGTCTCTGGGCACGACGCCCAGGCAATCAGCCCGGCAAGTTTTCCCGGTCGGGTCGCAGCGCCTCACTTGGGCCGGGTCTGCCCCGCACCGCGCACCAGATACTTGAAGCTCGTCAGCTGCTCCACGCCTACGGGCCCGCGCGCGTGCAATTTTCCCGTGGCGATCCCGATCTCGGCGCCGAATCCGAACTCGCCGCCGTCGGCAAACTGCGTCGAGGCGTTGTGCAGCACGATTGCGGAGTCGACCGCCTTCAGGAATCGCTCGGCCGTCTTGTCATCGGCGGTGATGATGGCGTCGGTGTGCTGCGTGCCGTATTTGGCGATGTGGGCGATGGCGCCCTCCGCGCCGTCCACCGTCCTCACCGAGATTACAGCGTCGAGATGCTCCGTCGCCCAGTCGGCCTCCGTTGCGGGTGCGACGCGCGCATCCGCCTGCTGTGCCGCTTCGTCGCCACGCACCGCGCAGCCGGCATCGAGCAGGGCCTTGACCAGCGTCGGCATGAACGCGGCCGGTGCCGCCTTGTCGACGAGCAGCGTTTCGGTTGCCCCACAGATGCCGGGGCGGCGCATCTTGGCGTTGAGGGTGACCGCGACCGCCATGTCCGGGTCGGCGTCGCGGTCGACGTAGGTGTGGCAGATGCCTTCCAGGTGCGCGAACACCGGCACGCGCGCCTCCTTTTGCACGCGCTCGACCAGGCTTTTTCCCCCGCGCGGCACGATCACGTCGATGACGCCGCCGAGTCCTGACAGCATGTGGCCGACGGCGGCGCGGTCGGTGGTGGGCACGAGCTGGATTGCGGCCTCGGGCAGCCCGGCGGCGGTCAGGCCTTCGACGAGGCAGGCATGGATCTCCTGCGCCGACTCGTGGCTCTCCGAGCCGCCGCGCAGGATTGCGGCGTTGCCGGCTTTGAGCGCCAGCGCGCCCGCGTCCGCCGTCACGTTGGGCCGGCTCTCGTAGATGATGCCGATGACGCCCAGCGGCACCCGCACGCGCTGAAACTTGAGCCCGTTGGGACGCGTCCACTCGGCGAGCACGGTGCCGACGGGATCGGGCAGCTCGGCGATCTCCTCCAGGCTTTGGGCCATGGCCGCGACACGGGCCTCATCGAGCGACAAGCGGTCCATGAACGCGGCGGGTCGCCCGGCCTTCTTGGCGGCGGCGAGATCCTTGGCGTTGGCGGCGAGGAGTGCGGGCGTTGCGGCGCGCAGCGCGTCGGCCGCTGCGCGCAGGGCGGCGTTCTTCGCCTCGGTGGAGGCAAGCACCAGGACGTGCGCGGCCGCGCGCGCGCGCTCACCGATGGCGTGCATGACCTCGTCGGTCGCGGGCGGTTGCTCGATGCGCTCGGGCTTGTTCATGGTCGTCTACTTTCTGTTGAGCGCCATGTCGTCGCGGTGGATCAGCTCATCGCAACGGGAGATCCCCAATATAGTGGCGATCTCGCTGCTTTTCCTGCCGATGATACGCGCAGCGTCCGCCTTCGCATAGGCGATGAGGCCGCGGCCCAGCTCGCGCCCGTCGCTTGCGCGAATGACGACGGCATCGCCGCGGTCGAACGTGCCCTCGACGCGGGCCACACCGGCCGGCAGCAGGCTCTTGCCCGCGGCCAGCGCCTTCTCCGCGCCGGCATCGACATAGACGTGGCCCTTGGGCTCGAGCTGGCCTGCGATCCAGCGTTTCTTGGCCGTCAGCGGATCGGAGGGGGCGACGAACCACGTGCAGGGGCAGCCGCCCGCTATCGCGGCAAGCGGGTTTTGCACCTTGCCGCTGGCGATGACGAGGTGCGTGCCGGCGCCGAGCGCGACCTTGGCCGCCTCCAGCTTGGTTTTCATGCCGCCCTTCGACAGCTCGGTGCCGGCATCGCCGGCCATAGCCTCGACCTCCGGCGTGATGGCGGTGACGACGTCGAGGCGCTCGGCCTTGGCCTTGCCGCCCGGCGCCGCCGTATAGAGGCCGTCGACGTCGGAGAGCAGCACCAGCACGTCGGCCGACACCATGGAGGCGACGCGCGCCGACAAGCGGTCGTTGTCGCCGTAGCGGATCTCGGTGGTGGCCACCGTGTCGTTCTCGTTGACGACGGGGATGGCCTTGAGAGCGAGCAGGGTCTCGATGGTGTGGCGCGCATTGAGGTAGCGGCGGCGCTCCTCGGTGTCGCCCAGTGTCAGCAGCACCTGCGCGGCGACGAGCCCGCGCGCGCGTGCGAGCTCCTGGTAGGCGTGCGCTAGGCTGATCTGGCCGACGGCGGCCGCCGCCTGGCTCTGCTCCAGCTCGAGCGGGCCCTTGGGCAGTTTCAACGTGTGGCGCCCGAGCGCGATGGCACCCGACGACACCAGGACGATCTCCCTGCCGTCGGCGGCGAGGGCTGCCACGTCGTCGATGAGCGAGCCGAGCCACTCCGACTTGAGCGCACCCGTCGCGCGGTCGGCGAGCAGGGCCGAGCCGATCTTGACGACGATGCGCCTGGCCTTGGCCCAGCGGGCGCGGGCCTCATCCTGCGCCTTTGCCCCCGTGGCGGCTGCTTTCAATTTGGTGCTCATTGCATGGTTGCTTCCGGGCAGGTCAGTGCCTTCGGGCCCTGCCTGATAGCTCAGCTGGTCGAAAAGCGGTAGTCTCGCCGCAAAACTTGGGCCTCTCGGCTTTCGCCAGCGCTTCGCGCGGACGCCGGTCCCGCCGAACGGACGCGCCGTCAGCTGGCCGCCGTGCGCCGCACCTCGAGGCCCAGAAGCGTCAGGCTGACGCCCTGCAGCAGCAGCACCGCACCCACGATCGTGCCGAGCGTCCAGCCGGCGGAGGTGGGCAGGTCGAACAGCACCAGCAGACCGGCGACGACCGACACGACCGCCGACAGGACGAGCCACTTGCGCCCGCCCCAGTCGGGAAAGCCGCCACTCACCATGAGCGAGGTGATGCCCTGGGCGACCAGCGTTACGGCGACGATCATGGTCAGCGAGACGAGGCCGATGGTGGGATAGACGAACATCATGACGCCGCCCACGATGAAGACAAGGCCGCCCAGCATCTGCCAGATACGTCCGCTCCAGTTTGTGGTCTTGAGCCCATGCGCGAGCTGCAGCACGCCGCCGAGAACGAGGGCAGCCGCGATCCAGATCTCGGTGGTCAGCGTCGCGGTGATCACGCCGAGCGGTGTCGTCAGGATCAAGCCGCCGAACAGGATCAGCACGAGGCCGAGTGCCAATAGCCAGCCCCAGCTGTGGTGCAGCTTGCCGCGCAGGTCGGTCATGGCGTCCATTGGTCTTGTCCTTATGCTCGGGGCCCGCTCCGCCTCGCGGCTCCGCATAGCATGGGACCTGCCTATTTTTTCCTAACCCGCTAGCGGGCGGCCAGGACCAGCCGGGCGGCCGTCGCGCCTGCCAGAATGGCGCCCGTGTAGCCGCCGCTGCCGGCATAGGAGGAGGCCAGATAAAGCCCGGGCAGGGCCGTTGCCGGCGAGCGCTCGGGGCCGTTCCAGAACGAGCCCGAAGGCGGCAGCGGCGCGAAGCCGTAGACAGCGCCGTCCGGCGCGTTGAGATAGGAATTCATGGTGCTCGCAGTGCTGAACACCGATTGCTGAACCTTCTCTGCGAAGCCGGGGAAGGTGCGGTCGATCGCTGCGAGGATCGCCGCGCACCACAAATTGCGCTTGCTGTCATAGGCGGCGCTGTCGAGCCCGGACCAGTTCGACAACCGGTCCACTCCGGCGACGGATACCGGGTAGGGCGGGCCGCCGAGGCCGCTGTCGATCGCCGAGTAGTCAACGATGGCGACCGGCGGCATGGCCTCGCCCGGCGCCTCCGCCAGAATGGCCGCGCACCGGCTGTAGTCGGCAAGCGATCGCATCCATTCCGGCAGCAGGAGCGTGGAATAGGCCGTTAGACCGACCTCGGCGGGTGGCACCGACAGCCCGAACGTTGCCGAGAACAGCGACATGGACAGCGGGCGGTTTGCATAGGGGGCAAAGAATCGCTTGCCGGCGCCCCCGCGCAGCATGGCCTTGACGTGCGCCGGCGCGGCGTTGCTGACGACGACCGGCGCTCTCACCTCGACCGGATCGTCGCCGTTCTTGCCCTCGTGCACAATGCCGGCCGGACGTCCATCGCCGTCGATCACGATGCTGGTCACGGTGCGCCGAAGCAGGAGCTCGCCGCCAGCGGCCTTCAGGGCTTTGGCGAGCGCATTGCTCAAGCGCTGCGAGCCGCCTTGGATGTAGCGCGCGCCCGAACCGAGATATCCCCCTTGCGCGACGGCGAACAGGATCCACCACAGCGTGCCGGGATCGTCGTGCCAATAGAGAATGTTGGCGCCGAGCGCGCACTTGACCGCTTCGTCCTCGCCGAAGGCGCGGTGCAGCCGCTCGGCGAGCGACAGCCGCCAGCCGCGCACGACCGGGCCAAGCTTGAAGAGGGCCGACAGGCCTTGCAGCGGATTGTCGAAAGCGTGGCGCCCCTTGCTCAGAACGCCGAGGCCGGTGGCGATGCGCTCCATGTCGTCGAGCAGCGGTCCGGCGCCCGAGCGAGCTGCGGGGAAGCGGTCGATCAGAGCCTCGCGGGCCTGCGCAAAGCCTTCAGGCAGCACGAAGGGTGGGCCGATCGGCCCGCCGCGCACCTCGTACACCACGTCAGACGCAACCCATTGAACCTTGTCGAGCACGCCGAGCCCGGCCAGGACGGCGTGCTTGGGATCGACGGGGTCGTTGGGGTCGCTGGTCTCGTGCAGCGACGCCTCGACCACGAGGTCTCCCACCTTATAGGTGGAAGCCGCGCCGCCGACGCCGTAGTTGCGCTCGACGAGCAGGGTCTTGCGCCCGGCTTGTGCGAGCATTGCGGCCGCCGTCAGGCCTCCCAGCCCCGCGCCGATGACGATGACGTCGTAGCGATCGCTCATGCTCGTACCTCGACGACGGGCGGCGCGCGGGCGCAATCCCCCGAGGAGACGCCTGATAGCTCACTGGAGCGAGAAACGATAGCCCTGCTGCGGATGCGCGGACGGGCAACGGCTCAGCCGGCCGCGGCGGCGGCATCGTGATGGGCGAGGAACGCCGTCAGCTGTTCCTTCGTCAGCGGGCGAGAGAACAGATAGCCTTGCAGCCGGTGGCAGCCCGAGTTCCTGAGCCAGCGATGCTGCTCGGGTGTCTCGACACCTTCCGCGGTGATCGTCATGCTCAGGTTGAGGCCCAACTGGATCACCGACTCGAGGATGACCGGGCTGTCGGACGACTTGCCAATGTCCTCGATGAAGCTGCGGTCGATCTTGAGGTTGTCGAACCCGAACTTGCGCAGGTACATGAGGCTCGAGTAGCCCGCGCCGAAGTCGTCGAGTGCCACCTTGAGGCCCAGGCGCTGCAGCCCCTTGATCTGCGCGTCGGCGCGTCTTTCGTCGGCGAGCAGCACGCTTTCCGTAATCTCGATCTCGAGACGCTCCGGTGGAAAGCGGGACGTGCTCAGGACGTCGCGGACGACCGCCACCACGTCCCCGTGGTGAATTTGTGCCGCCGATACATTGACCGCAACGTCGACGTCCGCCCAGGCGAGCCCATCTGCAACGGCCTGTCTCAGCGCGCGCTCGCCGATCTTCTGGATGAGGCCGGTCTCCTCCGCCAGGGGAATGAATACGTCGGGCGGAATGGATCCCAGCATCGGATCGGTCCAGCGCGCAAGCGCTTCCACCGCGATGACACGGCTTCCGCTCGGGTCCATGATCGGCTGATAGACGATGCCGATCGCATCGCTGGTGACGGCGGAGCGCAATGCGCCTTCGAGGATACGCCGGTGGGACAGCTCCAAATCCATTTCCGGCGCGAATGCGATCGCCGTGGCGCCGCCCTGCTCTTTCGCCTTGGCAACCGCCAGCTCGACGCGCCGCATGAGATCGTCGTTGGCCTCGCCGTCGTGCGGCGCCAACACATGGCCCACCGAGGCGCTTACGTGCACGCGAGTGCCGCCAGCGATATCGATCGGAGCCATGAGGGCTGCCACGATGCGGGCGCCAAGCCCTGCCGCCGCCGTGGAGTCGATGCCCGGGGCGAGCATTACGAATTCATCGCCGCCGGGACGTCCAAGCATGAAATTGGATTTGAGCAGCCCCTCGAGCCGCCGGGCAACCGCGACCAGCACGGCATCGCCGACCGCATGCCCGAAGTCGTCGTTGATCTCCTTGAACTGGTCGAGATTGATCGAGAGCACGGCGAGCGGCGACTCATGGCGTTTGGCCTCCGTCACCATGCCGCCAAGCGCTTCGCCCAAGGCCACGCGATTGGGTAGGCCGGTCAAGGCGTCCGTCCGCGCTGCATGCTTGGCGTCGGCCTCGCTATCCAGGATTCGGCGGGCCTGCCGATTGCCCCAACGCATGAGCAAGGCCGTCAGCGCCACCAGCAGCACGAGCGCAACGGCGAGACCGATGCCGACCCTGCGCACGAACTCCCAGCCAGGCTGGTTCCTCGTCCAGGAGAGCGTTGCCACGGTCTTGCCGTCAAGCGCCTCGATGCGCTCGGTCGAGGTGCCGAGGGGGGCCGTTCCCTCGAACCACTTCAGATCGGCGAACCCGAACGTCTTCCCAAGCTGCTTGATGAACCTCGCATCGAGATCCTCGATTGCGACCAGAAGGAACGGTGAGGAGTTGAGCGATGCGCGCGGCCGGTCGGGGACGATCGTCGAGACGACCACTGTGGCGGGCATTCCCAGGATGTTGCGGACGTCGGCGACCGCGCGGTGCACCACGAATTGGTTCTCCCCCAAATCGATGGAGGTCGAAATGACATGGTACGTCGCTGGCGCCTCAGCGGGCTTGCGCACGGCCGCAATCAGGTCTTTGAGGCCGGGGGCGATGCGCTCGAACTGCGCCTGCCGCGCGTCACGGTCCTTGGCAAAGCCGAAAACAAACTTGTCGCTGCCGGAGAGGACGTAGATGCTGTCGTATCCGAAGAGCTCGTCGAGGTAGATGCCGAAAAACGCGCGCATCCAGATGACGTCGCGGGTCGCCGTCCTGTCGTAGGCCTCGCTCCACACCGTCTGCACCCTCAGCTCGCGCGCGAGTGCATCGCCGTGCTGCTCGATGGCGTGCTCGATCGTGTCGCGCTGCTGCGCCAGAGCGATGCTGTCGGTCTCGCGCGCGCCGATGATCAGTGATCCGAGCACGACCGCCAACGCCGCAACGGCAAGGAACGCGATCGGTGCAGTCACAAAGGAAGTCGTATGCTTTCCCGCCTGGCTGGCCACGCGCAGTCCGCCGTCGTCGACACCCCACCGGAACCTCATGGAACCGCATACAAGTTGTGCAACGGGCCGCTGAACAACCGGTAACGGCGCGCCGTCGCCGTTCCGGTGCAGTGAGCGTTCTGTTAACGAGACGCCGAATTTGCCTCTGAACGGCACAACGCGGCCGGTATCGGGCCGCTTTGCCGCTTACGGGCGCCAGGGCCGCTCCTTGTCGGCGGTCTCGGCCACTTCGTGCCTGACTGCCCGGGAGATCTCGCGGGCGAGCGCGAACAGCGCCTCCTTGACCCCCTGTCCCGACACCGCCGACAGCACCAGCGGCTTCTTCTTCGCCGCCTTCTTGAGCGCCTCGGTGCGCTCAACAAGCGTGTCCGCGTCCAAGGCATCACACTTCGAAAGCGCAACAATCTCCTTCTTGCGCTCCAGCCCGGCGCCGTACGCCTTGAGCTCGCGGCGCACGGTGCGATACGCATCGGCAACGTCCGCCTTCGTCGCGTCGACCAAGTGCAGCAGAACTTTGGTGCGCTCGACATGGCCGAGGAAGCGGGTGCCCACGCCGGCCCCTTCGCTCGAGCCCTCGATCAGTCCGGGGATGTCAGCCAGCACGAAGTCGCTGTTGCCGGCGCGCACGACGCCGAGGTTGGGGTGCAGCGTGGCGAAGGGATAGGCGGCGATCTTCGGCTTGGCCGCGCTGACGGTCGCCAGAAACGTCGACTTGCCCGCGTTGGGCAATCCGACAATGCCGGCGTCCGCGATCAGTTTCAGCCTGAGCCAGATGGTGAGCTCCTCGCCAGGCTGGCCCGGGTTGGCGTGACGCGGCGCCTGGTTGGTGGACGACTTGAAGTGCGCGTTGCCGAAACCGCCGTTGCCGCCCTTGGCCAGCAGTGCCCGCTCGCCGGGGCTCGAAAGCTCGGCGAGCAGCGTCTCCTTATCCTCAGCATAGATCTGCGTGCCCGGCGGCACCTTGATGATGCAGTCTGCCCCCTTGGCCCCGGTGCGGTTGCGGCCCATGCCGTGGCCGCCCCTTTTTGCCTTGAAGTGCTGCTGGTAGCGGTAGTCGATCAGCGTGTTGAGGTTGGCGACGCAGTCGACCACGACGTTGCCGCCTTTGCCGCCGTCGCCGCCGTCAGGCCCTCCGAACTCGATGAACTTCTCGCGCCTGAAGCTGATGCAACCGTCGCCGCCCGCGCCAGAGGCAATGTAGATCTTGGCTTGATCGAGAAACTTCATGCCTCGCGTCTCCGCAATGCGGCCAAGGTCGCCGTGACCGGGCGCCGCCGCACATACCGTATCGTATCGACCTCGATCTTGCGCGCTTCACACCACTGCGAGCCCTTGCCGATGCGGCGGAAGCCGAGCTTGGCGATCACGCGGCCGGAGGCGGGATTGTCGACGAAGTGGCCGCACGTGAGGCGATGAAAGCCGCCGGCACCGAAGCAGTAGGCGATGAGCGTCTGCGCGGCCTCCGTGGCGAACCCCTGGCCCCACCAGGGCTTGCCGATCCAGTATCCGATCTCGGCCTCGCGCTCCTCGCCTTCGATGTAGCCGACGGCGCCGATGAGGAGGCCGTCGTGCTCGACCCCGCGCACGAACTCGCCGTCGTCGATCGAGGCGATCCAAAGATCGGCGTCGATGAGCGAATAGGGATGGGGGATGCGCGACGTCATGCTGGCGACGTCCCACTCGCCTGCAAGGCTCGCGATGCGGCCGGCGTCGGTCGCCTGGAGCGGCCGGTAGCTCAATCGTTTCGAGCGCATTTCCTCGCCGCGCCCTACTATCCGCGCCCCGTACGCGCGCCTGCAAGACCAAGGTTACAAAGAAGGGGGATGTTGCGGCATCCCCCTTGCAAAACCTAGGCGGGTTGCGGGCCGCGATTGCTACTTGGCCGCGCCAGGCTCCTGCCCGCGCACGGAAACGTAGACCCGGCCGTTGCGCTTGGTATTGAACTCGACCGCGCCCTCGACCACGGCGAAGATCGTGTGATCGGTGCCCATGCCGACGCCCTGGCCGGGATGCCACTGGGTGCCGCGCTGACGCACGAGAATGTTGCCGGGGATCACGTGCTCGCCGCCGTAGCGCTTAACGCCGAGACGTTTGGCGTGCGAGTCGCGGCCGTTCTTCGACGAGCCGCCTGCTTTCTTCTGTGCCATTTGTCAGGTCCTCATTGGGGCCGGCGGCCGTCTCAGGCGCCGACGATGCTCTTGATGCGGACCGTGGTGAGGTCCTGGCGGTGTCCGCGCTTGCGGCGAGAATTCTTGCGGCGGCGCTTTTTGAAGGCGATGACCTTGGGCCCGCGCGTCTGCTCGACGAGCTCGGCGACGACCTTGGCTCCGGATACGAGCGGGGCGCCGAACTTCGGCGTTTCCGAGCCGCCGATCATCAGCACCTCGGCGAACTCCACTTTTGAGCCGGCGTCGCCCTCGACTTTTTCGATGGTCAGAACATCGTCCGGGGCGACACGATACTGCTTGCCGCCCGTCTTGATGACAGCGTACATGGCTTTTCCTTCGCGTTATCCGCGCCCTGCGGCGCCGCGATTGCTCGCGGACTTCTGAAGGCTCGCCTTGATGGCGAAACAAGCCTCGGGCAGCGCATCTTGCGCGCCAGGCGGGTCGCCGGACGCGATCGGGCCGTTTTATCGGCGAGGCGCGTCAAATTGTCAATCGGCCGCGGGCGGGCGCGGAATTTGACCCTGGTCAAATGGGATTCTGCCCGCCCAGGTGAACATGACCGCTGCCTGGCCGCTTGCGACGGCGCCTCTGGTCGCCGAGCCAGTCGGACCGCCGGAATTGGCCGGGCGCCTTCGAATATCGTTTATTGCAGGGCCGCCGGGCTACCCATCGGCGGCCCTCTTTTTTGTCTTCGCCCCGACGCGGGTCGCGCGCCTGCTGATATTGTCCCCGTCCATGCACACATATAGCCGATGGAGGCGCGCGTGCAACGAGACATGGGAGTGGCCGAGGCAGATCGGCTGGCGCGCCTGGAGCCGATCCCGGTTCTCGACGTCGGGCCGGATTTTCCGCTTGCGACGCTCGACCAGGAAACGGCACGCGCCCACGCGCTGATCGATGCCGCCACCGGCTACGTGCCGCGCTCCGGGCTCAAGGCGCTCGACGCCATTTCGCGGCGCTGGCTTGCCAAGCAGGACAGCGTCCACCTCGACGAGATCGATGAGATTGCGCGCCGGCTCGGCCGCCCCGGCGCCTATTTCCTGTCGGTCAACTACGAGTGGGGCTGCACCTGCCGGGTGGCGCCGGCGCCCGACGGCAGAAGCGCCCGGCTCGTGCGCGTGCTCGACTGGCACACGCCAGGGCTCGGCCGGCACGTTATTGCAGCGCGCGTCTCCGGCGCCGCCGGTCCGTTCGTCACTCTGACCTGGCCGGGCTACACGGGCATCCTGCAGGCCGTGGTGCCCGGACGCTTCGCGGCTGCGCTCAATCAGGCGCCGATGCGCAAGGCGCTGGGCGGCTTCTACATCGATTGGGCGGTCAACCGGGCGCGCGTCTGGGGCATGCCGCACCTGACGCCCGCGCATCTGTTGCGCACCGTGTTCGAGACGGCGCAGACATTCGCCGACGCCAAAAGGATGCTCAGCGAGCGGGCGATCTCGACGCCGGGGATCTACTCGCTCGCTGGCGTCGCGCCCGACGAGACGGCCGTCATCGAGCGCACCGAGACGGAGGCGCGCGTGCACGAGGGCGCGAACGTTGCCGCCAATCATTATCGTGCCGTCGGCTGGACGGGCCATTCGCGCGGCGTCGACAGCGCAGGGCGCGCGCGCCTGATGCACGCCACGGCGATGGACCTCGATCCGGGCTTTCCCTGGCTCGTGTGGCCGATCCTCAACGCGTGCACGCGGGTGGTGATGATCGCCGACGCGCGCGAGGGGCGGCTCGTGGCGCAAGGGTTCGAGGCGCGCGAGCCGGCGACGCAGTCGCTGGAGCTCAGCGTCTAGCGCTCAGCCTGCGCGCGTCGCGTCTCCCGACCAGTTGACCCTGAGCGTGCCGAACATGACGGCTGCCAGCATCAGGAAGCCGGCGATGGCGCCTGCCAGCAGCGCGTAGTCCTCCAGCTGCAGGATCAGATAGAGCAGCCCGTAGAGGGCGCACAACACGAGCAGCATGACGAAGCCCTTGAACAGGCTCGCCTGCACGCGGGCCACGTAAATCGAAATGAGCCCCGCCGTTGCACTGGCCGCGATGAGATAGGCCCAAAGGAAGCCGATCTGCTCGGCGAAGGACAACAGCAGCACATAGAAGAAGGCCATGGCGAGGCCAACGAGCATGTACTGCACGGCGTGCACCTTGCGCGATGACCTGAGTTCGATGACGAACACGGCCATGAACGCCGTCGCCAGGAACATGGTCGCATACTTCGCCGCGCGCGAGACGAGCTGATAGAAGTCGACCGGCACGATGAAATCCACACCGAACTTGTAAGGGCCCATGCGCAGATCTCTGTCGGTCGCGAGGGTCCAGGCCTGGGGCACGCTGCGTGCCAGGTGCGGGACCTGCCAGCGTGCAGAGAAGGCGGCGGGATTTATGACGCGGTCGGTGGGCAGGAAGGCGCCCGTGAAGCTCGGATCGGGCCAATCGGTGGACAGGCCGACGGTGGTCTCGCGGGCGACGGGCGCAAAGGTCAGTGACGATGTGCCGTTGAGGGTGAGGCCGAACGCGAACTTGAAGCCCTGCATCGATTGCGCCGCGCCCGGCACCGCGCCGGTCCCCGAAAAGAGACGCGATGCGCCCCCCAGCCTCACATGAATGCCGTTGGTGAGGCCCTCCAGCACGCCAAGGCTCGGCTCGAAGGAGAGCCGCGTCGTGCCGTCGATCGTCACCGCCGCCGCCGATTTCAGGGCGGACACGTCGCTGATGGCGATGGCGAGGATGGCGTCCTGCCAGCGCACGCTTTTGACGTCAGGGTCGACCTCGGCGAAGTCGGGCGCGTCGAAGCTGCTCTCGAGCTCGAAGCTGCCGGAATAGACGGGCACGTCGTAGATGGCGCGGTGCAAGACCTTGGTCGTCGCCTTGCCGTTGACATTGAGCGTGTTGGGCATGAAGACGGCTTGCCGCTCCTGCACTTTCTCGTTTTGCTCGCCGTCCTTGCCCGTGAAGACGATCGTGACCGTGTAGGGGATGATCAGGAAAGGGCCGTTGATGAACTGCTTGTCGCCCCATTCGCGCGCCACCTCCTGGCGAACCTCGTTGGCCCTGTGCTCTCGCTCCTCCACCAGGAACCAGACGAACAGCATGGGGATCATGAGGGCGAGGATGAGCCCGCAAATGAGGAAGAACTTGAAGCCGGGGCTGCCGAGAAAACGCCTGATGGAACCTGCCACGCTCTCCAAGATGCCGTCTCCTTGATGCTCGATCCGCGGCGGATCGAACACGAGGGCCATGGCGTCAACAAGACGGCAATTGGGCAGCGTCTTTGGATCGGCGTCAGCCGTGCGCGGCTTTCAAGACGGGCATCTCCGTCTCGTCGGTCCAGACCTTGAAGCTCTTGAGAACGTGGAAGCCGAAGGAGTTCATGAGGGGGACGTCGGTGGCGTCGCGCCCGCGCGCGACGACGATGCGGCCGATGCGCGGCTTGTTGTGGCGCGCATCGACGGTGTACCAGCGCCCGTCGAGAAACACTTCGGTCCAGGCGCTGAAATCCATCGGTGCCGGATCGGGCGGCACGCCGATGTCGCCCAGGTAGCCGTTGACGTAGCGCGCAGGGATGTTGAGGCAGCGGCAGAAGGCGATCATGAGGTGGGCGAAGTCGCGGCACACGCCGATGCGCTCCTCGAAAGCTTCCAGCGCCGTGCGCGTGGCGCGCGCATGCTCGTAGCCGAACTGCAGCCGCTCGTGCACGTAGTCGCAAATCGCCTGCACCCGCGACCATCCCGGCGGCAGGGCGCCGAAATAGTCCCAGGCGATCTGGCTCAGCCGGTCGGTCTCGCAGTAGCGGCTGCCCAAGAGAAAGACGAGCGTCTCATGCGGGAGGAGCTCGACGGGCGTTTCGCGCGCGTTGGGTGCCGTCACATCGGGGCGGCCGTGGTCGAAGATGGTGCCGTCGTGGTGCAGCGTGAGATCGCCGGCAGGTGCCATGAGCCGCCGGCAGCGGTTGCCGAAGCCGTCGAGGTAAATTCGCGACGGAATGGACGGGATGCTGCAGAAAGGCGCCTCTTCACGAATATCGCTGCGCCGATCGGGATGAACGTCCAGCGTGCAGATCAGCGGCGTCGCTTTGGCGAGCGTGATCCCAATCTCGTATCCGTAGTTTATGGGCATCGACCGGCGTCCTCATGGCGATGAACTGTGAACGCGCGTTCGCGAGCGTTGGTTCCTCGCGATCGGCGCCGTCTGCCGGCTCCTTGCAAGCGTCTCCTTCGCACTTTTTTCCAACTCTAGCACCACGGCGGCTGCGGCGATATGGCCGTGTCATGCAAACGTGCCCTTTGCGGCGTCTGGCGTTTGCCTAATTAACGGGCAGAGCGGGCGCGGTCGCGCGCGCAGACTCCAGGCTCGATTGACAGGGTCGCCGACATGACAGATATTTCTGTCATGACAGAAATAAACGTAAGAAAGCGCCTTCCGGCAGCCGTCGAGCGCTTCGTGCTGCACTGGGGCGAGATGGGAACTGCGTGGGGCGTCAACCGCTCGGTGGCGCAGATACACGCCCTGCTCTACGTCTCCGACCAGCCCATGAGCGCTGAGGATGTCGCCGAGCAACTCGACATGGCGCGCTCCAACGTGTCGACCAGCCTGCGCGAGCTGCTCGGCTGGAGCCTCATCCGCCGCGTGCACGCCATGGGCGACCGGCGCGACTACTACGAGGCGGAGGCCGACATGTTCGAGATGGTGCGGCGCATCGCCGAGGGCCGCAAAGCGCGCGAGATCGACCCGGCGCTCTCCGTGCTGCAGGCCTGCGTCGCCGAGGCGAAGGGCGATCCGCGCGTTTCGCCCGGTGTCCGCCGGCGGCTTAGCGCCATGCTGGAGTTCACGCAGACCGTCGACAGGAGCTTTCAAGAGATCATGGCGCTGCCGGCGCCCACCTTGATGGCGCTGATCCGCATGGGAGGCGCGGTGGCGCGGGTCGCAACGCGCCGCAAGAAGGCGACGGTCCGCAGGCGCTCCGGCTGAGCATCAATAAGGGCACCGGCAGGGGGAGCTATCCGGCCATGGCGGCGTTCGATGAGCGCGATACTGAGCAAACGCACAGGCCCGTTCGTGCGGCCCCCGAGCGGCATCAAGACCGTGCCGGGGCCGCGCTAACCGATGTGCGCTTTCGCACGCTCGTCGGTGAGGAGTCGTGGGGGCGCCTGCCCGAGCCGGTGCGCCGCCGTTTCTCCAAACGTCTGGCACCGCATGAGCCGCTCGTCTATCGCGGGCTTGTGGTTGCGACCGAGCTGTCGCGCGCAGGGCGCATCATGGCCTTGCTCGCCCGCCTCATCGGGGCGCCGCTGCCGCTGGCCGATGGCGCCACGGGACCGGCCCTGGTCAGCGTCGTGGAGGACGAGCGCTTCGGTGGCCAGTGCTGGACGCGCATCTACGCGCGCCCGGGCCGCTTTCCTCAGACCATTCATTCCGCCAAGCGCTTTGGCGGGGTGACAGGACTGGAGGAGTACGTGGGCTACGGGATCGGCATGGCGCTGTGCGTCTCGGTGGAGGCGCAAGCGCTGGTCTTTCGCTCCGACCACTACTTTATAGAGCTCGGCTCACGTCGGTGGCGCCTGGCGAAGGCGCTGGAGCCGGGCCGCATGGAGGTCACGCACCAGGAGGAAGGTGGCGGGACGTTCTCCTTCCGCCTGCGCCTGACACACCCGATTCTGGGCTGCATTGTGCATCAGCTTGCGTATTTTCGTGATACTTAAGAGCGGGTGGGGAATGCCGCTCGCAGGGCAAGGCAACGAGCGGCGGCAGCTGGGGTGCAGGCGCCATGAGCCGACGCGCGGTACGCATAATCTGGGTTTTGACCGGGCTGTGCCTGGCTTCCGGTGTGCTGGCCAGCGTGATAATCTGGCTTGGGCCACCCGACCGGCCGTGGAGCGAGGCGCTGCGCGAGCTTTCGACCCTGGTCGACGTGCTGGCGCTGCTGCTGTGGATGGGGATATTTGCCATCTACTGGGCCCGGCGGCGGCGCTCGTGACGCCTTGCGCGGCGCGCCTGGCGGCGCGTCTTGCGTGGCGCCGACACGCGCGATAAGAAGCCTGCCTTCGCGGATATGCCTCGTGGACATGGCAATCCGCTCCCGGAGAGGTGGCTGAGTGGTTGAAAGCACCGCACTCGAAATGCGGCATACTCGCAAGGGTATCGAGGGTTCGAATCCCTCCCTCTCCGCCACATGGGCCGGCATCACACACCGATACTAGACGCACCATTGCGGTTGCGCCGCGCGGTTCCGATTGTTGCCATCAAGCTCGTGCACAAAGCCTCCGAGCGTGCCCAGGAACTGCTTGAAGTTACGTGACAAGTTTGTGCCAGGCGGATGGCGCGTGGGCCAAATTAGAGGTTGACCGGGGCGGCGCCGGTCCGGACAATCCGCAACGGGCCGCAATGGGTGTGACGTGGGAAAATTGCCGGGGCCGCGGTTGGGACCTCCAAGAGTTGCAGCGATGACGGCGGCCGCGAGACACGGGCGTTTGCAGGCAAGCAGCGTTGTGTTGGCCTGCGTCTTGGGGCTGTGCGCCGCCGTTGTTGGCGGGCGCCCCTTCGCCGCCGCGCAGGCAGAATCTGAGACTCCCGTCGTCGTAGAGACGGTACGCACGGCAGCGTTGGTCAACAATCTGGAGCTGTCGGGAACCGTGACCTCGCCGCGCGTCTCCCAGCTCTCGACCTCCGTTCCCGGCCTCGTCAGCGCCATCCACTTCGACAGCGGTGCCTTCGTCGAGCAAGGGGCGCTGCTGCTGGAGCTCGACCCGGCGCTGGAGGAGATGGCGCTGAGCCAGGCAAGGGCCGAGCTGGCGCAGGCCGAGGCGGAGCTTGCCGACGCCTATCGCCGGCTGCGCATCGCCGAGAACCTGGCCAGCCGTGAGTTTGGCCCTCAGAACGCGGTGGACGCGCTCAAGACCGAGGTGGATCTCAAGAAGGCGGACATCGAGCGGCGCAAGGCGCAGCGTGACAGCGCCGAGGAGCGTCTGCAGCGCCACTTGGTCAAGGCGCCCTACGCCGGCGTCATCTCGCGCCGCATGGCGGAGGCGGGCCAGTGGATCGTTCCCGGGACGACCGTGTTCGAGTTGGTCGACATGCAGGGGCTTCGCATCGACGTGCCCGTCCCGCAGCAGTACTACCCGCAATTGAAGACGGGTGCCGACATCTCCATCAAGTTCGACGCCCTGCCGGATACGGTCGTGCCCGCCCGCATCGGCGCGCTCATCCCCGTCAGCGATCCCACCGTGAGGACATTCACCCTTCGCGTCCTGCCCAAGATGGAGAACGTCTCCATCACACCCGGCATGTCGGCACGCGTCAGCATCAGCCTGCAATCGGGGCGCAAGGGCACCGTCGTCAGCCGGGATGCGCTGGTGCGCTATCCCGACGGGCGCATCACCGTCTGGGTCTTGCAGACCGACGGGGACAAGAGCCTCGTCAAGGAACGCCGCATTGAGATCGGCCTGGCGTTCAACGGCCTCGTGCACGTGCGCTCCGGGCTGAAGGAGGGCGAGCGCGTGGTCGTGCGCGGCAATGAATCGCTGCGTGATGGGCAAATGGTGCGGCCGGCGAGCTGAGCCGGGCGAAAAGCGGCCAAGGTAGGGTTTGGTGTTCGAAGCATTGATCAAGCGCGGCACGTTGACGACCGTCGTCGCGCTGATCGTGTGCGTCTTGGGCATCGTGGCGGCGCTGCGCATCCCCGTGCAGATGATCCCGGACCTGGAAGTGCGCACCGTGACGGTGTCGACCCGCTGGTCCGGCGCGACGCCGCAGGACATCGAGAAAGAGATCATCATAGAGCAGGAGGAATACCTGCGCTCGCTCCCGAGCCTGGAGCGCATCATCTCGCGCGCCTCCAGCGGCAGCGCCGAGATCGAGCTGGAGTTCCCCTACAACATCGACCTCAACGAAACGCTGATCCGCATCAACAACGCGCTGAGCCAGGTGCCCTCCTATCCGGAGAACGTCGACCAGCCGCGCATCTTTGCCAGCTCGTTCAGCGCCAACTCGTTCATGTATTTCCGCGTGTCGCCGCTCGAAGGCAATCCGCGCCAGCTCGACATGGACATGATGCGCGACTACATCGACGACAACGTGCGCGCGCGCCTGGAGAGCGTGCCCGACGTCTCGCGTGTGAGCGTCGGGGGCGGCGCCGAGAAGCAGATACAGATCCTCATCAATGCCGCGGCGCTGGCGGAGCGCAACCTGACGCTGCCCGACGTGCGCCGCGCCATCGTGGGCCGCAACCGCGACACCTCGGGCGGCGAGATCGAGAGCGGCAAGCGCCGCTACCTCTTGCGCACGATCGGGCGCTTCGACGACATTGCCGCGCTCGAGGAGCTGATCGTGACGCGCCGCGGCGACTCCATCATCAAGCTGCGCGATGTTGCCGACGTCCGGCTCGACCATTTCGAGGTTCGCCAGAACGCCTACGTCAACGGCGAGCCCATCATCTTCCTGTCGATCCGCAGGGAGGCCGGCTCGAACGTCATCGCCATCAAGCGGGCCGTCCTCAAGGAGGCCGAGGCGATCAACCGCGATGTCTTGAAGCTCGCCGGCATGGAGCTGGAGCTGACGGCAGACGACGTCGTCTACGTGGAGGCTTCCATAAAGAACGTGTGGACCAACCTCGCCATCGGTGCGGTGCTGGCCACCTTGATCATGTTCCTGTTCCTGCGCACGCTGCGTGCGACGCTGGTCGGCGTCGCCGGCATTCCCATCTGCACCATCGCCGCCTTCATCGGCTTGCTTGCGGCCGGGCGTACCATCAACGTCATCTCGCTCGCCGGGGTCGCCTTCGCGATCGGCATGACGCTCGACAACTCGATCGTCGTCCTGGAGAGCATCGATTTGGAGCGCCGGCGCGGGCTCGACCGCTTCCGCGCTGCCGTCGAGGGCGTGCGCAAGGTATGGCCCGCCGTCGTCGCCTCGACGCTCACCACCGTTCTGGTGTTCGTTCCCATCGTGTTCATCGAGGAGGAGGCAGGGCAGCTCTACTCCGACATCGCCATCGCGGTGTCGGCCTCTGTGCTGGCCTCCATGCTGGTCGCCATCACCGTCGTTCCGACGGCGTGCGCGCGCATCGACTTCTCCCGCAACGAGGCCGCGCCCGCGGCCGGCGGAGCACGGCCCGGTTTGATCGTGGGCGCGGTCGACTGGATGCTGCGCAGCTCGCTGCGGTCGCTCGTTTGCATAGTCGGGATTGCGGCCGGGAGCGCGGCGGTGATCATGTACCTGACGCCGCCTGCCGAATATCTGCCCGAGGGAGACGAGCCTAAGGTCTTCGCGACGATGAACGCGCCGCCGGGCTACAACCTGGCGACCATGCATCGGATCGGCAAGGAGATCCAGGAGGAGCTCTTGCCCTTCGTCGGCGACGATCCGGCCCGCTTCAAGCGCGGTGAAACGGATATGCCGGCGCTCAAGTACATGTTCCTGCGCATCGAGCCCGAGAACCTGCGCATCGTGTCGGAGGCGGTCGATGCCGACGATATCGATGCGGTGATGACGGCCCTCACGACGCGGTATCAGAACTATGCCGGCATGCGGGCTTTCGCCACGCGCGGCTCGATCATCACCAGCAACGACGGGGGCACCCGCTCAATCAGCCTCGACATCTCCGGCCCGAAGCTGGAGGACATCTATGCCGTGGCGGCCGCCGCCTACCGGCGCGCGGGCGAGGTGTTCGACAATCCGCGCATCAAGCCCGATCCGCCGACGCTGACCCTGTCGCAACCGCTGGTCGAGATCCGCCCGAGTTGGGAGCGCGCCGCCGAGCTCGGCATGACCGCACAGGATCTGGGTTTTACCGTTGCGGCGCTCACCGACGGGGCCTTCGCCGGCTACTTCTATTTGGACGACGACAAGATCGACATCTACTTCTACAGCCGCGATCGCTTCGACGTGGCGCTCGACGGCGTCGGACAGCTCCCCGTCTACACGCCGCAAGGGACCATGGTGCCGCTGTCCACGCTGGCCGAGGTCAAGGAGACGGTCGACACGAGCATCATTCGCCGCATCAACGGCAAACGCACGGTCACGCTCAACATCATTCCGCCATCCGACATCGCTCTTGAGACCGGGGTCGACATGGTGCGCGCCGGGATCGTCGACCACCTGAGCCGTTCCGGACAGGTCCCCCAAGGCATCACCATGGGCATCTCCGGCGCCAGCGATCAGCTCGAGGCGACCCGCAAGGCGCTGTTAGGCAACTACGTGGTGGCGATCGTCATCATCTACCTGCTTCTGGTCGCCGTGTTCTCGCATTGGGGCTACCCGCTGCTCATCATGACGACCATCCCCTTGGGCGTCGCCAGCGGGTTGGTCGGGCTCTACCTGATGAACACCCTCGGGGCCCTGTTGCCGACGCTCGGCCTCAAGCCGATACAGCAGCCGTTCGACATGATCTCGATGCTTGGGTTCCTGATTCTCATGGGCACGGTGGTCAACAACCCGATCCTGATCGTGGATCGCGCCGCCTACAACGTGCGCGAGATGGCGATGAACGCCCACGATGCCGTGACCGAGGCCGTCACGGCGCGCTTGCGGCCGATCGCCATGACGACGCTGACGACGATCTTCGGCCTGGCGCCGTTGGTCTTTATCCCCGGGGCCGGCACCGAGCTTTATCGCGGCGTGGGTGCGATCGTGCTGTTCGGCATCCTCGGCTCGGCCATCGTTACGCTGACGTTCCTTCCGGCCCTGACCCTCGTCGTGCTCAGGTACGCAGGCTACGCCGAGGTGAAGCCGGCGCAGGTGCCGGTCGCCGGCGAGTGAGCATCGCGCGGGTCGGCCAGGCTCTGCCTGGCTCTCGAGCGACAGTCTATTCCTCTTCGTCCTTGGGGATGTAGCGGACGTTGACGCCGCCGCCTGGCGTCTGCGTGACCTCCAACCTGTCGCTCCGCTTTTGCAGCTCCAGCATCAGGTCCCTGTAGTCGGTCTTGCCCAGGTACGCATTCGGTCCGCGCGTGGAGAACTCGGGGATCTTCTTGAGCTCTGCTTCTATCTCCTTGCGCGAGGTGTGCTGACGGGGGTTGAGGCTCGTAACCCTGATGACGTGGTCCGTCGCGAGCGTCAGAAGATCCCTTTTGGCTGGCTTTCTCGGTGCTCGCAGCCACTGCGTCCACTCGAGGACGCTGCGTGGTCGCTTGTTGTAGGTCGTCGCGGCCAGGAACTTCCGCTTGACGATGACGATATCAGCGAAGTGACTATATGTGGAATGCACCTGCGGATACTGCTCGTCGACCAAGATTGCGGTTCGTTTGGAATTGAGCGCGAGCCGCTGCAGGACGGGCACGAAGTCGGAATCTCGGGTGATCAGGATGAATTCGGCAATGCGCGGCTTGCCCAGCATAATCTCTTGAATATCCAGCGCCATCCGGATGTCTGCGCCGTTCTTGAGGCCGGAGAATTTTTCGCACAGCACCACCGTGAAACCTTCGCTGGTGAACTTGTCTCGATGCTGCTCCGCCATCGTGTTCCAGTAGATACGCTTCTCATGAAAGCGACGTGGCCTCTTGTCCTCGTCGAATTCTCCATCTTCCAGCCATGCGACCCAGTTCTGGATCGTGCCTGGCAATGTGCGGTGCGAGACGTTTTCATAATCGATGAAGAGTGCGCTCCCAATACGCCGACCCCACATGTGCTCCCCCAACCAAAAATACGTGCTCGGCTCAAAAAAAGATAAAATCGGGCTGTCTTATGTCGTGCGCGGTCACGGCGACGCGACAATCGCATGATGGCTCGCCCTTCTTCGTCGGTCGATAGCGAATCTCTGATGCTGTAGGCAGCAAGGCCACAGCCCTGATCCTGTCGCGCCACCCTGCCGTCGCCAGCAACGCCGACGCCGCGTTGCGGCTGGACGCGGCAAGCCCGGCCATGTCATGTAGGGCGCGTTGCGTCCGGATCCCTGCCGCATCCGGGTGCGTTCCTCCCGCCTCTATCGCAGACAATCAACAAGAGCTCTGATCCATGAAACTGGTGCGTTTTGGCAATCCCGGTGCGGAGAAGCCGGGCCTCGTCGACGATGACGGCGCGGTCCGCGACCTGTCGGCCCATGTCTCCGACTTTGCGGGCGCGGCGCTGGCGCCGGCGGCACTCGACAAGCTGCGCTCGCTCGATCCCAAATCGCTGCCGCTTGCCCCGGCCGGGGCGAGGCTTGGGGCCCCCGTAGCCGGTACGCGCAACTTCATCGCTGTGGGGCTCAACTTCGCCGACCACGCCAAGGAGACCGAACAGGAGCTTCCCGCCGAGCCGATCCTGTTCTCCAAGGCGCCCAACTGCATCGTCGGCGCCTACGACGACGTCATTTATCCCAAGGACGCCGTCAACATGGACTGGGAGGTGGAGATCGCCTTCGTCGTCGGCACGCGCGCGCGCTACGTGGAGGAGGCCGACGCGATGGCGCACATCGCCGGCTTCTGCATCTGCAACGACGTGTCGGAGCGCCGCTTTCAGGTGAAGCGCGCCGGGCAATGGCTCAAGGGCAAGTCGGCGGAGACGTTCGGACCCCTGGGTCCCTGGCTGGTGACGCCGGACGAGATTGCGGACGTGCACAACCTTTCCATGTCGCTCGACGTCAACGGCGTGCGCAAGCAGACGGGCTCGACCAGCACCATGATCTTCTCGATCCCGTTCCTGCTGGCCTACGTCACGCAGTTCATGGTGCTCGATCCGGGCGACGTGGTGACGACCGGCACACCGCCGGGCGTGGGCTCGGCGCGACGACCGCGCGAGTACTTGAAGGCCGGCGACGTGATGACCTTGGCGATCGACGGGCTGGGCGAGCAGCGCCAGACGGTCGTGCCGTTCAAAATGTGAGCGGGCGGCGTCAGACCCCGAAAGGTCCGACGCCACGCAGCCATCAGTAGCTCTGCTGCGCCGTGGCCTTGTGCTGGTCGGAGCGCATGGCCTTGCGCGTCCGGTTCCAGTTGTCGGCATCGAGGTTGGCGGCGGCATCGCGGCTTTGCCGCTCCAGCTCTTCGAGCACGCCGATCGAGGCTGGCGGCGCCGCTGCCGGGCCCGAGCCGTACATCTGGTGGGAGCGCTGGATGTAGGTCGCGTTGTCCTGCAGCACCCTGCGCGCGCCGGCAACGTCGCCCTTGTCGCGCATATCCACGGCCACCTTGCTCTGCTCGGTGGCGATCTGCGCCGTGACTTGGCTCATCACAGGCTTGTTGATCCCGTCCTCGACCTCCTGGGCGTTGGCGGAGAAGCGCACGCTGGGGCGCGCCTCGGCGCGGGCCGGCGCCGCGCCGTTGTCGAGGTCGAAGTAGTCGACGCGGACGTCGGCGACATCGGCGCTGCCTGCGTCATGACCCTGCGGCGCCTCGAGCTCCACGACCACGTAGCGCTCGTTCTCGGCCTGCAGCTGGTTGAGCTTCAAAGTGATGCGGTTGCCCTTGATCTCGCCGTCGCGGCCCAGGATGCGGATCGGCTTGAAGCCGAGCTTGCACTCGATGATGATGGTGATGTCGCGCGCGGACACCGACAGCGCGTCGCCGAACTCCTGGTCGAACACCTCGGCGAGATCGCTCGGACGCTCGACGAACACGTGGTTGCCGTCGCTGGCGGCGGCGAGCTCCTGCATCAGGTCCTCGTTGTAGTCGAGGCCCAGGCCGATGGTGCTGACGGAAATGCCTTTCGAGGCGAGCCTGCGGCCCAGCCGCGCCAGCTCGTAGGGAGACGACGGTCCGACGTTGGCAAGCCCGTCGGACAGGAGGATGACGCGGCTGACGTTCTCGTCGGATACGAACTCCTCGACTTGGCGGCCGCCTTCCTCCACGCCGTCATAGAGCGCCGTCGTTCCCGAGCTGGTGAGGCGCCCGATCGCGCGCTCCAGTCTGTCGTGCGAGCGGCCCAAACGCGCGGCAGGACTGAGCACGTCGACGTTGTGATTGTAGGCGACGAGCGCGATGATGTCGTCGGCCGACAGCCGCTCCAGTGCCACGCGCGCGCCTTCCTTGGCCGCGGCGATGCGCGGGCCCTGCATGGATCCGGAACGGTCGATGACAATGGCGGCGTTGATGGGTGTGCGCCGGTCGCGCCGCAGGGCGGCCGGGGTTTTGAGGCTGAGGCGCAGATATACATTTCCGGGCTTCGTGGTCGGCAGCACGGATCTGCCCAGGTCCGCCTCGAGCTTGACCTCGGCGGCGTCGGCCGCGCGCAAAGGCACGGTGAGCACGATTGCTGCGCCCAGCATGAGTGCACTGGCCGCGTGGCGGATCATCATCATGGCAAATTTCTCCTCGAGTGCTCGGAATTCTCGTCGGGAAAATGAGCACATGATTCTAGTGCCGATGCGCGGCGGAAGCGGGCTCGCCATGTGACAAAAGCGCGGCGGCAAGCTGAACGGCAGATGAAGAGGCGCGGTGCAGGTCGGGAGACGTGCGCGCCGCGTGGCGTTACGCGCGAGAAGGAAATCGCCCCACAACGAAGAAAGGCGCCGGCACCATGGGCGCCGGCACCCGTCGGTGCAATTCGACAGAGCCCGGAAAGGCGCTAGTTCAGCGTCCGGTTGCCGCCGTCGAAGGCGATGCGCGAATCACCGCCGCGCGGCGCCTGGTTGAAGCGCGCCTCGAGCCGTTTCCACGAGGTCTCGCTGGTACGCGCATTATTCTCGAAGGCTTGAGCGAGCGTGCGCGCAATATCGAGCAGAGCGGCTTGCTCGGTCGACAGGCGGCCGGCGCCCGCGTCGGGCTCCATCGCCTCGACAATCTCCTTCAAGACGGTCTCGTAGGGGCCGTGCGGCAGCAGCATCAGCACCGACCAGCTCTGCTCGATCTCCTGATAGGCATCGGTCAGCAGCTGGTGCTCCCACTTCTCGTGCGGCGCCAGGTTCTTCTCGAGCATGGTGTAGGCCTGGTCGAGCGACATGTGTGCCTGCTCGTCGCGCTCGGTCAGCTTGTCGTCGAGCTGCTGGTTGCTGCGGCGGGCGCGCGTGAACGCCTCGTTGGCGGCAACGGCGGCGACGAGGGCCGGGCCCGACACGCGCCCGTAGGCGGCCGGCTCGAGGCGCAAGGCATCAAGCAGCTCCGAGACGAAGAGGGCTCTTATCTCGCGCGCATTCTCGGCATCCTCGTCCTCGTCCTCGGTCGCGTTTGGCAGCGGCAATTGCGGCTGCGCGTTCGGGCGGTGCTCAATCGCTTTCGAGGGCTGCGTGATCGAGCCGCCGAACGCCTCGGGCGGCTGAGCCGAGCCCAGCTGAGGCTGAGCGTGGCCGACGATGAGCGTGCGGGCGCGGATCAGCGCCAGCGTTCTGTAGAGATCGCGGTGGATGTAGTAGTGCGAGGCGTCCTTGCCGGCGCGCTGCACGCGGTCGAGCGTGGCGCCGGCGTTGAGGGTGCTGCGCACGATGCGAATATGGTCGGGTCCCACCTCGCCGAGCCGGATCTCGGCGGTGAAGCCGCGATCCTCGCTGATCGGGTGCATGTAGTGCAGCACGATCTCGGCGTTGTGATTGAGATCGGGAAGCAGCGCCACGCCGACGATCTTCTCCAGCTCGGCCAGGCCGACGTGATGCTCGCTCGCCTCGAACGACCTCTTGGCGACGACGGCGAGGAACTCGTAGAGCTCGGAGCGCACCAGGTAGCGGCGGGCGGGCTCATCGTATTCCACGGCGTGAATCGTCGTGCCGGCGTTGAGGACGCCGAGCACGCGGGGCGCGGCATGCGGATCGAGCTGGTCGGGGCGCACCTCGGCCATGAAGCCCGCAACGTTGGTGATCGGCCGCAGGGCCTGCAAGGTGATGCGCGCGTTCTCGAAGGTGTCGGGCAGCAGCGCGTTCTCGATGATCGCCTCCAGCTGCTGGGCCGTGCGCGCCTTGAAGCTCGGCACGTCGGAAAGCGGCGAGCGCACCGCGTTGGCGCCGAACAGACCCGACATGAACACCAGCGCGTCGATGGCGATGGCGATGGACAGCGCCAGATAGGCGAGCCGGTTGCCGTCCTCGAAGGCATTCCAGGTCACGACGAAACGATGGGCCTTGTCGTCGCGGTTGAGCTCGGCACCGTTGATCGTGGCGCGCAGCTGGTCCGTCTCCTGGCTCGGCAGGCCCGAGTCGGCAAGGCACTTGCGCGCAAACCCGAAGAGCTGATCGGCGCCCTTGTTGGCCTCGAGCCTCTCGCCGCCTGCGCAGCGGCCAGCAAAGGTGCGGGCGCCGGCGTTGAGCGCAAATATCAGGCTCGCGGCCTCGCTCGCCTGCTTGGGGTCGCAGTCAATGCCGGCGACGCGTGCCTTGGTGACCTCGGTGCTCGCCAAGGCGCCCAGCAGTTGCGAGCATTGCTGCTGCAAACCGGCCAGGTGCGCCTCGTCGGGCTTCTGGCGGAAATCGGCGCGCGCCGCTTCGAACCCTGCAAGGATGCGGGCGGGATCGAGCCGCGGTCCCGCGTCCTGCTCGCCCGTTCCCTGCACCAGCTGGATGCGCTGCTCGGCGGTCTGCGCCTCCGCCTTGTAGGTCGCCAGGTCGCCGTCGATGGCGGCGAGCTCCCGGTCGATCTGGGCAAGCCGCGACTCCACCGCGCTCAAGCGCCTCTTGGCGTTGTTGGTACGTTCCTCGGCGATCTTGTAGGCGGCGCGCAGCTTGTCGAGCTCCTCCATGCGCGCACGGTAGACCGGGCCGCGCCCGACCTTGCCGGTTCCCTCAACGCCTCTCTGCTCGGCCAGCGCTTCGACGCGCTTGGCATCGATCTGGCGCTCCCTGGCCTCGAGATCGCCCTTGCGCTCGGCATACTCGGCGGCAAGACCGGGCCGTTCGGCGGCGAGCCGCGCTCGCTCCTCGGTGAGCGAAATTTTCTTGGCGGCAAGCCCGGCCTCGCTGCTCTGGGCCGTGGCGATGCGCTCCTGCTGCGCCTGGATGGTGCGGTTTCGGTCCTCGATCTGCTCATTGAAGTAGCGCTCGATCTCGGCCTGCGCTCCGCGGGCGGCCGCGGCGAGCCTCGTCAGGTGATCCTCGTAGGCCTGCCAGCCGGCGCTGGTGAACAGTGCCTCCGCCTCGTGCGCGGTGCGCCGGTCGATGGTCTGGCCGATGTCGGCGACGATACCGGCCACCTGGTTCTGGGCGCGCAGCTCGGCGGCGCGCACGCGCTCCGACTGCGGAAAGATCGCCGAGAAGAGCGAGTCGAACGAGAAGAACACCGACGTGGTCATGCAGGCGAGGAACATCACCCACAGCACCGCATTCTTGAGAATGACGCGCGAGCCTTGCAGGTACGGCTTGATGATGTCGCTCGTGGCATAGACGACGACGAGAGCCATGATGAGCAGGCCGACGACGGCGATCAGCAGCTTGTCGCCGAGCTGGCTCCAGTTCAGGTCCGCCGCGCTGGCGTTGCGCAGGTCGATCTGTCCGGTGCTTTGCAGGGTGATGGTCAGAAGCGCGAGAAACAGCAGAATGCCGGTAACGCCGCCGAGCACCGCTTGCACGCCCTTGTTGAGGCCGCGCGGCGCGGCTGCGTTGGCCTGCTGGCTCATGCCGGTGGCGAAGGTCTCGCCGATAAGCCAGGCGACGATCAGCATCACGCCCTGGATGCCGAAGGTGATCATCATGGACAGGAGCGGCTCGGACGTGAAGTTGCGCATGCCGTCCCAGGTGGTCCAGCCGGAGGCAACCGAGAGCACCAGCCCGGTGGCGCCCAGCAGCGCGAGGCGCCAGTTGGAAAGGATCGTCTCCTCGATCTTCTTCCAGACGGGCTTGCCGATCCGCGTGTACAAGAACCAGCCAAAGAGGATCAGGCCGGTGTAGGTCGCGACATCCTTCCAATGCAGTGCGAACCAATCGCCGAGGGATGCGGCTCCCGCCGACACACCGTTGACCCCTTGCACGACATCCATCTACCGTTCCTCCGGCCCGCTTGAAGCCTCGGAACGGGGAGTCCAGGGCATTCGCATTGGGGCATTCACCATGTGGCTGCTGCAAGCGGGCCACGAGTCGATGCACGATGAACACGGCTCCTGGCCACTTCACGGCAGGAATACGGCGATCCCTGGCACTGGAAAGCATTGGCCGAGGCGCAACCGCGTCCGATTGGGACAACAATTGGGGATCGGTTAGGGATTAAGCAAGCGTGGCCCCGCGCGGAGCGCGAAGGCGGCAAAGCAAAAAGCTGCCAGCTCGCACGAAGCTCAAACGGCCTCGAACAGAGCCGCCAGACCCATGCCGCCCAGCGTGCCGAGCGTCGCCACGCCCAGGCGCGGCGCCTCCTCCTTTGTCCGCACCATGCGCGTGAAGAGACGGGTGACGAGCACCGCGCCGGCGGCCGCGAACGGGTGGCCGCGCGCGACGGCGCCGCCGTCCGGGTTCAGGATGTCCTCGTCGATGTCGAGGCTCTGGATCAGGGCAATCGCCTGCGCGGCGGACGACTCGTTCAACTCGACGACGCCGATGTCGGCCGGCTTGAAGCCGTTCATGCGCTCCTTCAGCTTTTTCATGGCCTCGATCGGTGCAACAGCCTCGTCGTCCGGCGCCACGCCACGCACCGCATGCGCGACGAGGCGCAAGCCGTGCGGCTTGCCCAGCGTCTCCCACAGGCGCTCCGAGACGATGACGGTCATCGCAGCGCCGTCGTGCATCATGCTGGTGTTGCCGGGTGTGAGCGTTCCGTCGGGCGGCAGGTAGGGCGCAAGCTGTCCCAGATCCTTGAAATCGGGCTCGATCGCGCTCTGGTCGCGCGCCTCCTCGGCGTTGGCGCGCAGCGGCACGATCTCGCCCACGAATTTGCGGTTTGCACGGGCAACCTCGGCCTTCAGGTGCGTGCGCAGGGCATAGGTGTCCTGCTGCGCCCGGCTGATCCCCAAGCGCGAGGACAGCGCCTCTGAGGATTCGATCAGCGGCGCGCTCTCGCGCTCCTCGGCCGCGCCGGGTTCGAAACTCATGAAGTGCGGCAGCTGGTAGAGGTTTCGCGGTTTGGATATGCGCCAGGGCGCGGTCGAGATCGTCTCCGCGCCGCCGGCGACAACGGCCTCCGCGTGGCCCAGAGCGATCGTGCGGATCGCCGACACGATGGCGTCGAGCCCTGAGCCGCATTGACGGTCTACGGTCGAGGCGGAAACCGTCTCGGGCAGGCCGGCGGCGAGCGAGATTAATCGCGCGGGGTTGCCGCCCTGCGTGGCATTGCCCACGATGAGCTCATCGATCTGCGTCGGCTCGAGGCCGCTATCTTGCAGCGCAGCAACGACCAGCGGTGCGCACAGCTCCTCGATACGGCGGTTTTTGTGCAGGCCGCCAACGCGGCCGATCGCGGTCCTGCGGGCCGCAATTATGTACGCGGGAATAGGAGACATATTCGGGGTTCAACGCTTTCTGAAACGACCTTGCGGGGAGGGCGCAAACCGCCGCCGTTCCCTTCTCTATTTGTTCTGTCGGGCAGCAAAAACCATATGATGGTGGCGGAAAAGGGAACGGCCGCATGATGTTAAGATCGGCCTTTCGTAGCAGTGCTATGCTCGGCCGGCAGGCTGGTATAGGATGCCGCAAACAGAAACTCTTGGGATGGAAGTATGACTGAGGGCGCAGCCAAGCACGCTATTCCCGCTTTCGGCTCCCAGAGCGATCGTCGTTTGGCCAAGGCCGTGGATCGGGCCAGTCAGGCGTTCACCGAGAAGAATCTGCGTTTTACCAAGCTGCGCCAGGACGTGTTCCAGGAGATTGCAGCGACATACACCTCGATCGGAGCCTACGACGTTCTCGCGCGCCTTGCCGAGAAGGGCACGCGGCTTGCGCCGATTTCGGTCTATCGCGCCATCGACGCGCTGCTCGAGGCCGGCGTCATCCACCGCCTGGAGAGCAAGAACGCCTTTTTCGCCTGCCGCCGGCTCGACCACGCAACCGGACGGCGGCCGATCTTCCTGTCGTGCGAGAAGTGCAACGCCGTCCAAGAGGTCGACTCGGAAGGCATCTTCGACACGATCGACCGGCTGTCGCGCGGGGCGAATTTTCAGCCGCGCGTCAAGTTCGTTGAAGTTTCCGGACTGTGCCGCCAGTGCGCGTCGAAAAAGGACTGAATGGCCGATGGCCGATCAGCAAGGGCGGGCGGCGCCCCGCGCAAGGCATGCGCACGACCACGTCGCCCGCGACGACCACGGCCCAAGGTGTCCGCAAGGGTGTGCGCACGGGGCGGCGGCGGCCGAGACCCTTCCTCTGAATGCAAAAGCTCTCATCTCCGCACGCGGGCTGGGCGTCACCCGCAACGGCCGCGATCTGCTGACCGGTGTCGACATCGACATCTGCGAACGTGAGATCGTGACGCTCATCGGCCCGAACGGTGCCGGCAAGACCACGCTGGTGCGCGTGCTGCTCGGCTTGGAGCGGCCCGATCGCCGCAGCGTGCTGCGCCGCCGCGACCTGCGCATCGGCTACGTGCCGCAACGCTTCGATGTCGATGCCGTCATACCCATGACGGTGGAGCGCTTCCTGATGCTGGGCGGCGGCGCCAGGCCGGAGCACGCCGTGGCGATCCTGGACGAGGTCAGCGCCGGCCCGACGCGGCATCAGCAACTCAATCAGCTTTCGGGCGGCGAGTTGCAGCGCGTCGTCCTGGCGCGCGCGCTGTTGCGCCAGCCCAACCTTCTCGTGCTCGACGAGCCCGTGCAGGGCGTGGACTATTCCGGCGAAGCCGAGCTCTACAACCTGATTGCGCGTCTGCGCGACGACCGCGGCTTCGGGGTGCTGCTCGTCTCGCACGATCTCCACATCGTCATGGCGCGCAGCGACCGCGTGATCTGTCTCAACCACCACGTATGCTGCTCGGGCATCCCGGAGACGGTCGCACAGCACCCGGCCTATTCGCGGCTGTTCGGCGAGGAGGCTGCGCGCGAGTTTGCCGTCTACCGCCATCACCACGATCACAGCCACGACATCGCGGGCGTGCCGCATCCTGCAGGCGAGCACGAGGCATCGCCCGTTCCGGCGCCGGGAGGGAGCCGGCGTGCTTGAACCGTTCTTGCTGCGCGCGCTCGTCGCCGGTTTGGGGCTGGCTGTCGTTGCCGCCCCGCTCGGGTGCTTCGTGGTCTGGCAGCGGATGGCCTATTTCGGCGAGACCGTTGCGCAGGCGAGCCTGATCGGCGTCGCTCTGGGCCTTGCCCTGCAGCTCGACATCACGCTCGGCGTGCTCGTCGTGGCCGTGGCCATCGCCTTCCTGCTCATTCTGTTCGGGCAGCAGGAGGTCGTCGCGCTCGATTCCATCCTCGGTCTTCTGCATCACGCCGCGCTCGCCCTGGGAGTCATTGCCACCTCGATGATCAGGGGGCAGCCCATCGATCTCATGGGCTTCCTGTTCGGCGACGTGTTCGCCGTCACATACCAGGACATCGTCTGGATCATCGGCGGCGGCTGCGCCGTCTTGGCGATCGTCGCCTGGCTGTGGCAGCCGCTGCTGCGGCTCGCGGTCCACGAGGAGCTGGCGGCCGCCGAGGGTGTCGACCGCCGGCGGGTGCGGATGGTCTTCACCGTTCTCCTTGCCGTCGCCATCGCGGTCGCCATGAAAATCGTCGGCATCCTGCTGGTGATGGCCTTCCTCGTCGTCCCCGCCGTCGCCGCCCGTCCCCTGACCGGATCGCCCGAGCGCATGGTGGCGGCGGCAGCGCTCATTGCCGGCTCTAGCGTACTGGCGGGGCTGTGGCTGTCGGCCACGCTCGACTGGCCGGGCGGCCCTTCGATCGTCATCGTCATGTCGGCAGCGGCGGGGCTGTCGTTAACCGCCGCCAGCCTGTCCCGGCAGCGCTAGCAGCAGAAGGGCCTGAGCTGGTGCCTCTGGCCAAGAGCCGGGCACTGGACTAGTTAAGCTCTAGTGCAAACGGCGAAAGCGAGAGCCATGCAGGGTCCGGCCACCGATCTCATTGCGCCGAGGCGGCCGTCTCACGGGGTCGCCGTGGCGGATGTGAGCGTTGGCGGCGGCGCCCCCGTCGTCGTGCAGTCGATGACCAACACCGATACCGCGGACATTGGCTCGACCGTGGATCAGGTCGCGGCGTTGGCGCGCGCGGGCTCCGAGCTGGTGCGCATCACCGTTGACCGCGACGAGGCGGCAAAGGCCGTTCCCCACATTCGCGACCGGCTCGCGCAAAGGGGCATCGCCGTGCCGCTCGTCGGCGACTTCCATTACATCGGCCACAAGCTCTTGGCGGAGAACCCCGCCGCGGCGCAGGCGCTCGACAAGTACCGGATCAATCCGGGCAACGTCGGCTTCAAGGACAAGAAGGATCGGCAGTTCGCCGAGATCATCGACATCGCCCTGCGCTGGGACAAGCCGGTGAGGATCGGCGTCAACTGGGGCTCGCTCGACCAGGAGCTGCTGACCGCGCTGATGGACGAGAATGCGCGCTCCCCCGAGCCACAGGATGCGCGCGCGGTGATGCACGAGGCGATCGTGCAGTCGGCGCTGCTGTCGGCTGAGCGCGCCGAGGAGCTGGGTCTCGGGCCCGATAGGATCATCCTGTCGGCCAAGGTCTCCGCGGTGCAGGATCTCGTCAGCGTCTACACCAAGCTTGCCGAGCGCGCTCGGTACGCGCTGCACCTGGGGCTTACCGAGGCCGGCATGGGCTCCAAGGGCATCGTCGCCTCCACCGCCGGCATCGGCATCCTGCTGCAGGCCGGCATAGGCGACACCATCCGCGTCTCGCTCACGCCGGAGCCCGGCGGCGACCGCACGCTGGAGGTCAAGGTCGCGCAGGAGATCCTGCAAAGCATGGGGCTCAGATCGTTCCTGCCGGTCGTTGCCGCCTGCCCGGGCTGCGGGCGCACGACGTCGACGGTGTTCCAGGAGCTGGCGCGCGACGTGCAGGAGATGATCCGCGAGCGCATGCCCGCGTGGCGCCAGCGCTATCCGGGCGTGGAGACGATGAGCCTTGCCGTCATGGGCTGCATCGTCAACGGCCCGGGCGAATCCAAGCAGGCCGACATCGGCATCTCGCTGCCGGGCACGGGAGAAGCCCCGGCGGCTCCGGTTTTCATCGACGGGAAGAAGGCGGTGACCCTGCGCGGCCCGAATATTGCCGCCGAGTTCAAGCAAATCGTGGAGGACTACATCGAGCGGCGGTTCGGCCGAGCCGATACGGGCTCGGTGCACCAAAGGCATTCGGCCTGACGCGGGCCGGCACGTCGCCCGGATAGGGAGCAACAATGAGAAAAAGAATGCGCGCGAGCCGTTTGAGTGCCGGTGTCGTTGCGAGCGGCGTGCTGTTGGCGCTGCTGGCGGGCTGCTCGGATTCGCTGGGCGAGGTCGACCGGGTGTTCCTGTCGGCGGCGGGAAGCTGGGACCGTGATCGCGACGGTGCCGTCACCTGCGCGGAGTGGCGCGCTTATGCCGCCGAGCTCTTCGCCGGGGCCGACGCCAACGGGGACGGCTATATCGAGCGGACCGAGTACCCCAACATCGTCACGACCGACCGCATGTTCGAGACGGTCGGATTCAGCTATTACGATTCCGACAACGACGGAAAGCTCAGCCACCAGGAGTTCGTCGACCGGCCCAACAGGGCCTTTGTGCTCCTCGACAAGAGCAATGCCTGTACCTTGAGCGCAAGCCAGGTCGCCGGCGCACGCGCTCATACGGAGAAGGTGTTCGACACCGCGAAGCCGAAGTCCGGAGATCCGCGCGAGAATCCCACCCCCGGCGTGCCTAATTGAGGCCAGGCAAGCGTAGCGTCAGTGCGCGCGGCTCGCTGCGAAGCGCGCAGCCTGGATGAGGATCTCCGCCCTGTCGCCGAAGGACCGCAGCGCATCGATCGCTTCGCGTTCTGCCGCGGCAAGACGCGCCCGCGCCTCGTCCGCGCCGAGCAGCCCGACGAGGGTCGCTTTGCCGGCGGCATCGTCCTTGCCGGTCGCCTTGCCCACCGTGCCTGCGTCGCCCTCCGCGTCGAGAAGGTCGTCGGCGATCTGAAAGGCGAGACCCAAATGCTCGCCGAAGCGGCGAAGGGATGCGCGCTCGGGCGCGGCGGCCTGGGCGAGGATGGCTCCGGCCTCGCAAGCGCTGGCGATGAGGGCGCCCGTCTTGTGCGACTGCAGCCTGCGGATGTGCTCCAGGCCCGGCGCGGCCGGCTCGCCCCGCTTGTCCGCCTCCAGGTCGAGCATCTGCCCCATCACCATGCCGCGCGCGCCCGCGGCAGCCGCCAGCACCAGGACGAGCTGCGCGCGGACATCGGCGTCGGGATGCGACGACGGCCGGGCGAGGATCTCGAAGGCCAGCGTCAACAGCGCATCGCCAGCGAGGATCGCGGTCCACTCGTCGTAGGCCTTGTGCACGGTCGGCTGGCCGCGGCGCATCGCGTCGTCGTCCATGCAGGGCAGGTCGTCATGGACCAGCGAGTAGCAGTGGACGCATTCGAAGGCCGCCGCCGCATCGCGCCCAGCCGCCCGGTCGAGACCGAGCAGCGCCGCGCTCTCGGTCACCAGGAACGGCCGGAACCGTTTTCCGCCGGCGAGCAGGGCATGGCGCATGGCGCCGCCGAGACGTGTATCCTCGCCCGGCCCCAAATCCGCCAACAAGGCTCTCAAGCGTTCCTCGAGGAGGTCGGCGGCGGCGCCGAGGCTTTGCACAAACGTCATCGGCGGATTACCTAGTAGCCCCGCGCCGGCCCGCTCCGATCCGATCACCAGAATGCGCCAGCCGACGCTTGCGGATATAGCACCGGGGGGACGCAAGGAAAGTATGGATAAGTCCGATCCGCCCCTTTATGGCGCCGCCGATCCGCCGACGGAAAAAACGCAGCCGACCAGGCCGGCGCCCGACGGTGGACAAGGGCCCTCCGCTGCGCCGGCCGGGGAGCCAACCCCGACGGTCGGTGCGGCGCCGGAGCCCGAGCGCGAGCCCGAGCCAGAGCCCGAGTCCGAGCAGTTCGATGCGGCACCCGTTGTCGCCGCCACGCCGCCGGCGTCCGCGCCCTTTGCGGCGGATGGCCCGGCGTGGGCGCATGGCCACCCGGTCCCGTTGCTTGATCGATTGGACAAGGATCAGATCAAGGATCTTCTCGTACGGGCGAGCAAGGTCGCAGGCATCGTGTTCTGCGCGTGGTTCAGCGTGGCCTTGCTTCTCATTGCCGTGTTCCGCTTCGTCAACCCGCCGATAACCTCGTTGATGGTTCTCAAGTGGCTCGGCGGTGCGGGCCTCGAGCAGGAGTGGGTGCCGCTCGAGAGCATCTCTCCCAATCTGAGGCGCGCGGTGATCGTGTCGGAGGACGGCCGCTTTTGCCGGCATTGGGGCATCGACTTCGGCGAGATCGCGGCCGCGCTCAAGCGCACCTCGAACGGCGTGCCGCGCGGCGCAAGCACGATCACCATGCAGGTCGCCAAGAACCTGTTTCTGTGGCCGGCAAAGAGCTACGTGCGCAAGGTGCTGGAGGTGCCGCTGACCTACGCGATTGAGCTCATGTGGCCCAAGCGGCGCATCCTCGAGGTCTACCTCAACATTGCCGAATGGGGGCCCGGCATCTTCGGGGCCGAGGCTGGCGCAAGGGCGCATTTCTCCAGATCGGCGCGCCGTCTCAACGGGCGCCAGGCGGCCCTGCTGGCGGTGGCGCTGCCCAATCCTCGCACCCGTAATGCCGGCCGGCCCGGCTCGTGGACCTCGCGGCGCGCCACCGTGATCCAGCGGCGCGCGGCGCACGCGCAGTCGGCGGCGAGCTGCGCCGAGACAGGGGGCTGAGGGGCGCCCTCAAGGCTCTGGCACTCCGGGCGGAATGTGAGTATAAGGCGCCCGACGCAGGCCCCGGTACGGCGACCGCACCGGGGCGAGCATGTATCAGGGCCCGCTGTCGGGCATGCCGCGGGGTTGCGACAGGTGCCGAGGCAGGCTCACTTGCCGCCGGGTGCCGCGCCAATACACGGAGTTCGATCGAATGGCTGTTCCGAGAAAGAAAGTGTCGCTGATGAAACGGGGCTCGCGCCGTTCCCATCATGCCCTCAAGGCTCCGGCCTACACCGAGGACAAAGAGTCCGGTGAGCGCCGCCGCCCGCACCATATCGACCTCAAGACGGGGAAATACCGCGGGCGCCAGATCCTCGAGCCGAAGGCGGACGTCTAAGGCACAAAAGGCCCCGATTTGGCCGCGCCGGCGGCCTTTCTACGTTGCAGCCGCAAGCGCCACGTGGCAAAAGTTGCTCTGTTGAGCTCGCCAAGGCCAGCTGGAAGGGGAAACGTTCATGTCGCTCCGGTCGATCCCACTCATCGTGTTATCGTTCCTTCTCTATAACGCGATCGTACTCCTTTTCGGCGTTGAGGCGCTGAGCAAGCTGGCGCTGCCTGAGGTGCACATGCTGAGCAAGGGCGTCTTTCGCTTCACGTGGGGCGACTTCGTAATCCTCGTCACGCTGCTGTTGCTGTTCGTCGAGCTGGTCAAGGCGACCTACACGACCACATCCTCGCTGGTCGATCACGGGTTGTCGATGATCGTCTTCATCGCCTGCGGGTTCGAGTTCCTGATGGTGCCGCAGGCCGCCACCTCGGTTTTCTTCCTGCTCATGATCACGGCCCTGATCGACGTGATCGCCGGCTTTACGATTGGCATCCGGGTCGCGCGTCGCGATCTCGCCTTCGGTGCCGATCAGTAGGCACGGGCCAAGCAGGGACCATTTTCGAGGTCGGACTTGAGCCTCGGCATATCCCGACAGCAGTTGGGCCCAGATAGCCCTTGGGGGGCGCGCGCGCACCGCATCGGCCGCGCGAGGATCGCGCGGGCCGGTATCACCCATTCAATTGATGTGCGGGTTGCGGTGGACCGGGACCGTCTAATCCTGGTCCTGTGACAGCTTGTCGATCTTCTGCTGCATGCTGGCGAGTTGCGCCTTGAGCTCGCTGATCTCGTCGGCACTCTTGGCGGCGTCCTGCTCGCCGCTCCTCTCCTCGCCCGACTCCCCGGTTGCGATGGCTCCGCCCGGCGGTGGGGCACCCTTGAACGGGCTCCACATCGACAGCGCCTGCTCGAACATGGCCATGTTCTTGCGGGCTTGCTCCTGGTAGGCCTCGAAGGCGGCGGCCGGATTGGCGAAAGCGTTGGCGAACTGCGACCTGAGCTTCTCCTGCTCCTTGGCCAGGTTCTCGAGGCTGAACTGCAGGTATCCCGGCACCATGCGCCCGATGCTGTCGTCGTAGAAACGGATCAGCTGGCGCAGGAAGGGAACCGGAAGCAGGGTCTGGCCGCCCTGGCGGTTCTCCTGCTCGACGATGATCTGCGTCAGGACCGAATGGGTGAGGTCGTCGCCCGACTTGGCGTCGTAGACGACGAAATCCCTGTCTGAGCGCACCATGGTCGCGAGATCTTCGAGCGTCACGTAGGTGCTGGTCTCGGTATTGTAGAGTCGGCGGTTGGCATACTTCTTTATGACGACCGCTTCTTTTTTCTCGCTAGGCGCTTCAGGTTTGTTCAGCATTGCTTGGGCCGCTAAGGGTGTTTTTGCAGTGCATCACAGTAACACAGCCCCAGGCCCGGGTGCCAGCCGTTTATGTTGACCGCATCGACCAGATGTCGCAATTGAAGCCGGGAAGCTGGTGCTGCTATCGTGCCCGTATTACAGCAGCAAATCGGTCCCGACGACGTCCATCCCGCCCTTGGGCGTGGTAATCCTAACAGCAACTAACCCCGCTCGAGGAGGCGCTCCCTGATGAGCCAAGACAACGCGACCATCGTCATTGCCAGTGCGGCGCGGACGCCGGTCGGCTCCTTCAACGGCTCTCTGGCAAGCTTGCCCGCCCACGAGCTCGGAACGATCGCCATAAAGGCGGCCATTGAGCGGGCCGGGGTCCAGCCGGGAGACGTCTCGGAGGCGATCATGGGCCAGGTCCTCACGGCCGGGGAAGGCCAGAACCCGGCCCGGCAGGCCTCCATCGGCGCCGGCATTCCTGTCGATACCCCCGCGTGGCTCGTTAACCAAGTCTGCGGCTCGGGCCTGCGCTCGGTCGCGCTCGGCATGCAGCAGATCATGACGGGCGGGGCCTCGATCGTCGTCGCCGGCGGTCAGGAGAGCATGAGCCAGTCCAAGCATGCCGCGCACCTGAGGAACGGCGTCAAGATGGGGCCGCTGGACCTGATCGACACCATGATCAAGGACGGCCTGTGGGACGCCTTCAACGGCTACCACATGGGCACCACCGCGGAGAACGTCGCGCGCCAGTGGCAGATCACGCGCGAGGAGCAGGACAACTTCGCCGTGGCCTCGCAGAACAAGGCGGAGGCCGCCAAGAAGGCCGGCAGGTTCAAGGACGAAATTGCGCCCGTGACCATCAAGACCAAGAAGGGCGACATCGTCGTTTCCGAGGACGAGTACATCCGCGAGGGTGCGACCTATGACAGCGTCGCCAAGCTGCGCCCCGCCTTCCAGAAAGACGGCACGGTCACGGCGGCCAACGCCTCGGGCATCAACGACGGCGCTGCCGCGGTGGTGCTGATGACGGAGGCGGAGGCGAAGAAGCGCGGGATTGAGCCGCTGGCGCGCATCGTGTCGTGGGCGCACGCCGGCGTCGATCCCTCGATCATGGGCACCGGTCCGATCCCCGCCTCCAAGAAGGCGCTGGAGAATGCCGGCTGGACGGCCAAGGACCTCGATCTCGTGGAGGCCAACGAGGCCTTCGCGGCACAGGCATGCGCGGTCAACAAAGGGCTCGGCTGGGACACCGACAAGGTCAACGTCAACGGCGGCGCCATCGCCATCGGTCATCCGATCGGCGCCTCGGGAACGCGCGTGCTGACCACGCTACTGTTCGAGATGAAGCGGCGTGGCGCCAAGAAGGGGCTTGCGACCCTGTGCATCGGCGGCGGCATGGGCATCGCCATGTGCGTCGAGCGTATGTGAGGTCCATGAGGTGCTAAGCAACCGTCCCTGCCGGCCGCCTTCGGCCGGCATCTTCTTTGATCGCCCGACATCCAAACAAGAGACGAAACTCAGGGAGGAACTTTCATGGCTCGTGTCGCGCTCGTGACGGGGGGAACGCGTGGCATCGGCCACGCCATCTCGATCGCGTTGAAGTCCAAGGGCTACCGTGTCGCCGCAAACTATGCCGGCAATGATGCCGCGGCCCAGCAGTTCCAGGTCGATACCGGCATTCCCGTTTTCAGGTGGGACGTCGGCGACTATGCCGCGTGCGAGGCCGGCGTGGCGCAGGTCGTCAAGGATCTCGGGCCCGTCGACGTGCTGGTCAACAACGCGGGCATCACGCGCGACGCCATGCTCCACCGCATGACCAAGGAGCAGTGGGATATCGTGGTCCGCACCGATCTCGACTCCATCTTCAACATGTGCCGCCAGGTGATCGAGAGCATGCGCTCCAGAGGCTTCGGGCGCATCATCAACGTGTCCTCGATCAACGGCCGCAAGGGACAGATGGGCCAGACCAACTATTCGGCGGCCAAGGCGGGCGTCCACGGATTCACCAAGGCGCTCGCCTTCGAAGGCGCGGCCAAGGGCATCACCGTCAACACCTTGGCGCCCGGCTACATCGCCACGGAGATGGTCGCCGCGGTGCCCAAGGAGGTGCTCGACACCAAGATCATCCCGCAGATCCCCGTGGGACGCCTGGGCCAGCCCGAGGAAATCGCGCGGGCGGTCGTATTCATGGCGGCGGATGAGGCCGGCTTCCTGACGGGGGCATGCCTCGACGTCAACGGCGGCCACTACATGGCCACCTGATCACGCCCTGTCGGCTGTTCATGTCGCAATGACACCGGGTCATGTCGCCGGCAGCGGCGCCGACCCCAGTTATCCCCGCAGCCTGGTGCGGATGATGCGGGGGAACTCGTCGGTGCCGGGGCCCTGCCCCTGATCGGGCGCGGGCTGGCGCCCCTCGTTCAAGCTCCACCAGCGGTCGGCGCGCAGGTCGGCACCCGGGCCGGGTGCGTGGCCGGGCTGCTGTTGCGGCATCCCGTGCGGGGGCATGGACTGGGGCGACATTGGCTGAGGCGACATGTTCTGCGGTGCCATCGGCTGCGGAGCCGGACCCATCTGCGGACCCATGCCCTGCTGCGGATACCCGGGAGCGAAAGCGGGACCGGGACCCTGGGCAGGTCCGCCGCGCTGGGCAGCGATCGGCGCGGCAAACCACGCCTCGATGAGATCGAGCTCGTCGGCCGACAGGTTGAGGCCCTGGCTGCGGCAGCGGGCGACGACGAAGTTGCGGAAGCGGCTGGCGAACAGGCTCGCGGAGACACCCTGGACAAACCACGGATCGGGCTCGCTCACCACGTCGAGCGCGAAGCGCACGTCGTCGCGGCGAATGTCGATGCCGAGCTCCTGCGCGCGCTTGACGATGTTGGCGAGCGTCTGAGCGCCGGCCGGACCGTTGGTGGCGATCTCCTGCGCCATGATGTCGAACAGCGCCCGATAGTCGGGGGGCGACAGCGTCGGCGCCTGGCTCGCCTCGTGGATGCGGGCAATCGACTGCTGGATGGCCGTAGCCCCTTCCGCGGGTCGCGCCGCGGCGGCTGGCTGCGCGTGATGGAGCCCCGGCTGGCCCGAGAGGGCTTCGGACTGGGCCGGGGCGAGCGGACCGCGCTGCATCTGGCCGGGGGGCCCGGATTGCGGTGCGACGGGCCGCTGTGCTGGCTGGTTGGTGCCCAGAAGCGGTGGAAGGCTGCGCTGCATCGGCGCCGCTCCCGGGGGCTCGGGCCGGCGGGCCTCGAGCCTGTTGTCGGGACGGTTCGGAACGTCGCTCTGTACGGCGCGGTTGGCGTCATAGACGCAATAGGGCGGCTGGTTGCTGAGGCGAATCTCCTCCGGCAGGCCCTTGGCAAGCAGATCGCGGAAGCTGCCGATGCCGCCCCAGGCGGAACCGACCGTCTTCTCGTAGCCGAGCGCGCGGACTGCCCGGTCCGCCAGCGCCTCGAGCGGCACCGGCTGATCGGCGGCACGCACCGCTCCGACCACCTCGTTCAGAATCTCGCGGCGCAGCGTCTCGATGGATGATGCGCTCGGCAGGTTCTGCGGGTCGCCGTGCTCGCTCTCGCTGCTGCGCTCGGGCAGCTGGCCCTCGAGCAGCAGCGACAGGAAATCGCTCTCGCGCACCTCCGCATCGCAGATCGCCGTGTAAGGCGCTGCCGTGTTGTCGTTGGAGTAGACCACGGTACGGCGCGCGTGCGAGCGCAGCCGGTGCAGGACGGGCGTGAAGTCGGCATCGCCCGACAGGATCACGAACTCGTCGAAGCGCGTGTCGTGGGTGAGGATGTCGCGAACGTCCATAACCATGCGGATGTCGGCGGAGTTCTTGAGCTGCGCGGTCAGCGGCGGGCAGTCGATCACCTCGAATCCGGCGCGCAGGAATTGATGGCGCACAAACGGAAACGAGCTCATGTCGGTGGAGTTGTCGTTGGGGTTGCGGCGCGGAACGGGGTTACCGTAGCAGCGGTTGATGACGATGCGCCGCGGCCCGGGGGACTCCGGTCCGTTTGTCGGCGTCATCAGACGGCCACTTTCGATCTCCTTGATCCAACGACCGGCGTCTTTGGAGAAGCGCTTGGCCGCTTCCTCGCTCTTTCGCTTCAGCGAAAGGTAGACGTTGTCATAGTCGACGAACACCGTCGTCAGCATAGGCCCCCCAAGTGACTCGCGCTTCATAACCGGCAACCCCCCGCTGGCCGTGGTTCATAGACGAACGTGCAGGCAGTCTTTGGTGAGTCGGGTTAGGGCGGCAAGCGCGGCCTCGCCGCGGATGTGGCTAATGCACAAAGTCGTCGGTTTTTCAGCCAGTTAGCCAAATGCTCCATAGGACGTTAGTGGTGGAAAAGTCGATCGTGCGCCTCCAGGGCAACATTTCGCCGTGCGTGCGGCGGCTACGCGGAGGGCTCGAAGCCCTGCGCAGCGAGCTCGAAGCCGTCGAAGACGAAGCCCGGCGCCACGGTGCAGCCCACAAGCGACCATGCTGCGAGGCTGCGCGCGCGCTGCCAATGGCCGGCCGGCACGACTGCTTGCGGCCGCTCGCCTGAATCGAGCCCCGGACCGAGGCGGACATTGCTCAAGGCGCCGTCCGGCGGTGCGAGCGAAAGCTCGAGCGGGGCGCCGGCGTACCAGTGCCATACCTCGGCGGCATCGACGCGGTGCCAGCGCGAGACCTCGCCGGCGGCAAGCAGGAAATAGATAGCGGTGGAGGCGGCGCGGCCGTCCGCGACGTGCGAATCGCGGAAGGTCTCGCGGAAATGACCGCCCTCGGGATGGGGGGCAAGCTCGAGAAGCGCGATCACGTCCTCGGCGCTCAGCGTGGAATTGGGCATCAGGCTTTGTTCTTGCGTTCGCGGATCTCGGCGAAGACCTGCCAATCGGGGGCATAGGGCATTCCGAGCTTGGCGCGGATTGCCGTGACGTGGGGCCTTAGAAACGGGTTGGTCTCCAGCTCGCGGTCGAGCCGCGTCGGCAGCGTCGGCTTGCCCTTCTCGCGCAGCTGGTCGACCTCCTTGGCCCGGTTCTGCAGCGCCAGGTTCTCAGGGTCCACCGTCAGGGCGAAGTGCGCATTGGCGGCGGTGTACTCGTGCCCGCAGTAGATCTCGGTATCGCGCGGAAGCTCCATGATCTTCTTGAGCGATTTCCACATCATCTCGGCGTTGCCCTCGAAGATTCGGCCCGCCCCCATGGCAAACAGCGTGTCGCCGACGAATGCCGCGCGCGCCTCCGGGATCCAGTAGGCGATGTGGCCGGCGGTATGGCCGGGCGTATCGAGCACGCGAATCTCGAAGGCGCCGAATGTGATAGTGTCGCCCTCGCCGACGTCGCGGTCGATCCCCGGTATCCGCTCCGCCTCGCCCTTGGGGCCGATGACGGTGCAACCCGTCGCCTCCTTCAGCCTGAGGTTGCCGCCGGTATGATCGCCGTGGTGGTGGGTGACGAGCAGATGCGTCAGTCGCCAGCCCTTCTCGGCGAGGCGCTCCAGGATCGCATCGGCGTCGGGAGCGTCGATCGAGGCCGTGACGCCCGCCTCCTCGTCGTGGATCAGCACGGCGTAATTGTCGGAAAGGCAAGGAAACTGCTCAATGTCGAGCTTGGACATGCGGCGGGGGCTCTCTTCCTCGGCGATGGCGGCGACGCACCGGAACCTAGCGGCGCGACCTCGCGATGACAACGCACCTGCCGCAACGGGTTGAATTGGGGCATGATCCGGTCACACTGGCCAAAAGTAAGGGCGCGAAGGGCTTTGCACCCATGCAGCTCGATGTCAGCGACCTCAGGGAGTTCTATGCAGGCGCGCTCGGACAAGCGGTGCGCCGGCTGCTTACGCATCGCATCCGCGCGCGCTGGCGCGGCCTGAACGGGGCGACGCTCATCGGGCTTGGCTATGCTACGCCCTTTCTGGGCGCCTTCCGCGGCGAGGCGCGGTGCATCGGCGCGCTGATGCCCGAGAGCCAGGGCGCCATCGTCTGGCCCAGCAACGCGCCGACGCAGTCCGTGCTCGTTCAAGAGGACCGCCTGCCGCTTGCCGACGGCTCGGTCGACCGACTGCTCGCCGTGCATTGTCTGGAGGTGACGGAGCATGGGCGGCAGCTGCTGCGCGAGATATGGCGGGTGCTGTCGCCGGAGGGGCGCCTGATGCTGATCGTTCCCAACCGGCGCGGCCTGTGGGCGCGACTCGACAACACGCCGTTCGGCCAGGGGCGCCCCTTCAGCCGCCGCCAGCTGGCGGCGCTGCTCAATGATGCGATGTTCACGCCGCTCGACTGGAGCGGGGCGCTCTACCTGCCGCCCGTCGGACGGCGCTTGCTGCTGCGCTCGGCGACGGCCTGGGAGCGCGTCGGCTCTGCCGTGTCGCCGGCTTTCTCGGGCGTGATCATCGCGGAGGCGCGCAAGGAGCTGGTGGCGCCCATCGGAAGGGTGTCGAAGGCGCGTGCGCTGCGCGGGCTGGCGCCCGTCGGCGGCCGCACGAACTAGCATCAATCAGCAAATGCATAGGGCGGATTAGCGTAGCGTAATCCGCCGTCTCGCCATCACGGCGCAATACGCTGCGCTATTGCGCCCTACGATCTAATCGGAACAAAAATCCGGATTTGATCCAGCCCAGTGGCCCAAGAGAAAACGACATCCCGGCGCAGACAGGGAGCAACGCCAGCATCTACAAAAGGACGGGGAGAGGGGAATTAGGCGCCGTAGCGCTTGCGCAAGAGGAACACGGCCTTCTCGCCGAACAGGTTCTGCAGCGAGATCGAGCGGCGGATCGGCAGGCGGCGGCCCGACGTGTTGAAGGCGACGGCCTCCTCCACCTGCGCGTCGACGAGCGCCACGAGATCGGCGAAGTCCTTGATGGTGCACAGGTGTGCATCTGGGCTCGTGTACCACGGCTCGGGCAAGTTCTGCGTCTGCGGCATGCGGCCGGTGAGCAGAAGCTCCATGCGGATGCGCCAGTGGCCGAAGTTGGGAAACGAGACGATGGCGTGCCGGCCGATGCGCAGCAGGTTCTCCAACACCGTCTTGGGATAGCGCGTCGCCTGAATCGTCAGGCTGAGGATGGCGTAGTCGAAGGCCTGGTCGGGATAGTCGGCGAGGTCGCGGTCGGCGTCGCCCTGGATGACGGACAGCCCGCGCGTCACGCAGGCGTTGACGCGGTCGCGCGATAATTCGACGCCGCGCCCGTCGGTGGCCTTGGTCTCGGCCAGAAGCTGCAGCAGCGCCCCATCGCCGCAGCCGACGTCGAGCACGCGCGAGCCCGGCTCCACCATCTCCGCAATCAAGAGGTGGTCGACGCGGTGGGGGCCGTGCGGCGGGTTTTCGATCTTGAGCATCGGGTGCGGCTCTACACCGTGAGACCGCGCTTGACGCCGGCCGCGTTGAGGAAGCCACGAATGGTGGCGAAGAACTCCGGCTCCTCCAGCAGGAAGGAGTCGTGCCCGTTGTTCGACTCGATCTCCACGAACGAGACGTTGGCGGCGACCGCGTTCAAGGCCTGCACGATCTCGCGGCTCTCGCGCGTGGGGTAGAGCCAGTCGGAGGTGAAGGAGACGACGCAGTAGCGCGTCTTGGTGCCGCGGAAGGCGTTGGCGAGCACGTCGCCGTGCTCGGCGCCGAGATCGAAATAGTCCATGGCGCGGGTGATGTAGAGGTAGCTGTTGGCGTCGAAGCGGTCGACGAAGGTCGAGCCCTGATGGCGCAGGTAGCTCTCCACCTGGAAGTCGGCGTTGAAGGAGAAGGTGAGCTCCGAGCAGCCCTGCAGGTTGCGGCCGAACTTGCTGTGCAGCGCCTCCTCGGAGAGATAGGTGATGTGCGCGGCCATGCGCGCGACCGCGAGGCCGTTGCGCGGCACCTTGCCGAAGGAGTGATAGTCGCCGCCGCACCACTCCGGGTCGGCCATGACGGCCTGGCGGCCCACCTCGTGGAAGGCGATGTTCTGCGAGGAGTGCCAGGCGGCCGTGGCGATGGGCACGGCGCAGAACACGCGATCGGTGTGGCTTGCGGCCCATTCCAGCACCTGCATGCCGCCCATCGATCCGCCGACGACGCAGAACAGCTGCTCGATGCCAAGATGGTCGATGAGCCGCACTTGCGCGTTCACCATGTCGGAGATGGTGATGACGGGGAAGTTGAGCCCGTAGGGCTTGCCGCTCTTGGGATCGATCGAGGCCGGGCCCGTCGAGCCCATGCAGCCGCCGAGGATGTTGGGGCAGATGACGAAGAAGCGGTTGGTGTCGATCGGCTTGCCGGGGCCGACGAGGGTCTCCCACCAGCCGGGCTTCTTGGTGACGGGATGCTCGCTGGCGACGTACTGGTCTCCGGTCAGCGCATGGCAGATGAGGACGGCATTCGATTTGGCGGCGTTGAGCGTGCCGTAGGTCTGGTAGGCGATGGAGATGGGCGCGAGCAGCTGATCGCAGGCGAGGCGCAGCGGCTCGCTCTCGGGCAGGCGCAGGACCTCGCTCGAGGGGCTGTTGGCCTCGGCCAGGCGCGTGTTGCGCTCTGCGTCGGCTCTCACGCCGGCGTCGCTCGCTATGGTCGGTGGCACTGGCATCCTCTGCGCGTTCCTTGCCCGCGCTCGTTACGAGTGCGGTAACGAAAAACCCGGCCGGACCAGCGGCCCTTTGGGGCCGCCCATCCGCTAACCGGGTGTGCGCGGCCTTTTTTAGCGACTTGTTTAACGTGGTTGCAAGCCGGCCGGCCAAATCACCACGACGTGCGCAAGGGATAGCGGGGCGGGGCCGCGAGCGCAAGTCTCAGGTGCGAATTTGGATTGGCGGATGGCCGTTAAGAGCACCCTTAGAGGTCGCGGGCCGGGCGGGGCGGCCTGCGCGTTTGTGCCGGCAACCCTTAGGCTTTGCGTTCTGTTGCGGGCCTCTGTATCACTTGCCGCGCCTCTAAAGATCCAGACGAACGCGCCTGATGTACTCGGACGAAGTCCTTATGGCCAAAGCCACGCCTCAGCCCAAAGCCGGCATCCTCGATATCGCGCCGTACGTGCCGGGCGAAAGCTGGCTGGCCGCGGGCACCAAGCCGATCAAGCTGTCGTCCAACGAGACGCCGTTGGGGCCGAGCGCGCAAGCCATCGCCGCCTTCAAAGGCGCGGCAGCGGAGCTGGAGCGCTACCCGGACGGCGCGTGCACGGCGCTGCGCGCCGCGATTGCCGCCCGCTACGGTCTCAATGCCGCGCGCATCGTGTGCGGTGCCGGCTCCGACGATCTCTTGAGCCTGCTGGCGCAGGCCTACCTGGGGCCGGGCGACGAGGCGATCTTCACCGAGCACGGGTTTCTGGTCTACCGCATCATCATCCTTGCCAACGGGGCTGCGCCCGTCGTGGCGCCGGAAAAGGAGCTGCGCGCCGATGTTGGCGCAATCCTCGAGCGGGTTAGCGATCGCACCAAGGTCGTGTTCCTCGCCAACCCCAACAATCCCACCGGCACCTACATCTCCATCGACGAGGTGCGCAAGCTGCGGGCGGGGCTGCCGGCCAACGTGCTGCTCGTGCTCGACGCGGCCTATGCCGAGTACGTCCAGCGCAACGACTACGAGGCGGGCATCGAGCTGGTGGCGACCACCAGCAACACGGTGATGACGCGCACCTTCTCCAAGATCCACGGGCTCGCCGCGCTGCGGCTGGGGTGGGCCTATTGTCCGCAAGGGGTCGCCGACGTGCTGAACCGCATCCGCGGGCCGTTCAACGTCAACGCGCCGGCGATCGCCGCCGGCACCGCCGCGATCGAGGACGCCGCGCACACAGAGGCCTGTGCGCAGCACAACGCGCGCTGGCTTGCCTGGATCACCGCGGAGTTGGAGAAGCTCGGGTTGAAGGTGACGCCCAGCGTCGCCAACTTCGTGCTCATCCACTTTGCCGACGATGCGTCGCGGGGCGCCCACGCCGCGGATGCGTTCCTCAAGGAGCGTGCCATCATCCTGCGCCGGGTCGATGCCTACGGTTTGCCGAATGCGCTGCGCATGACGGTGGGGACGGAGGCCGAAAACCGCGCGGTCGTCGCCGCGCTTGCCGAATTCCTCGGGGGAGCCGCATGACGCAGCCCATGTTCGAGCACGTCGCGCTGATCGGCCTCGGCCTGATCGGTTCCTCGATCAGCCACGCCATGCGGCGCGAAGGGCTGGCGGGGCTGATCACCGGCTCGGCGCGCAGCAAGAAGACGGTGGAGACGGCGCTGGCGCTGCGTCTGGTCGACAGGGCCTGCGTGCACGCGGGCGACGCGGTCAAGGGCGCCGATCTGGTGATCTTGAGCGTGCCGGTCGGCGCCTGCGCAGCGCTCGCCGCCGAGATCGCCCCGCACCTGCGGCAAGGCGCGATCCTCACCGATGTCGGCTCGGTGAAGGCGGCCGTGGTGCGCGATGTCACCCCGCACGTGCCTAAAGGCGTGCATTTCGTGCCGGGACACCCCATCGCGGGGACCGAGCAGTCGGGACCGGAGGCGGGTTTCGCCGAGCTCTTCGACGGCCGCTGGACCATCCTGACGCCCGAGCCGGGGACGGACAAAGCCGCGGTCGACAAGCTCAAGGCCTTCTGGGAGGCGCTCGGCTCCAAGGTCGAGATCATGGGGGCTGAGCACCACGACATGGTGCTCGCCATCACCAGCCACTTGCCGCACCTGATCGCCTACAACATCGTCAACACGGCGGCGCACCTGGAGCGCGTCACCGACCGGGAGGTGATCAAGTTCTCCGCCGGCGGCTTCCGCGACTTCACGCGCATCGCCGCCTCCGACCCCACCATGTGGCGCGACGTGTTCCTCAACAACAAGGAGGCGGTCCTGGAGATGCTGGGGCGCTTCTCGGAGGACCTGACGGAGCTGCAGCGCGCCATTCGCTTCGGCGACGGCGACACGCTGTTCCGGCTGTTCGAGGAATCGCGCGCCATCCGCCGCGGGGTGATCGAGGCCGGGCAGGACACGGCCTCGCCCGACTTCGGCCGCACGCACAAGGGCGAGACGAAGGCGCCCGAGGCGCCGGCGCCGCAGCGGGGCGGAAAAAGGCAAGCAGCCAAGTAGCCATGACGGAGGCGGCGCGCGACCTCTGGGTGTTTGCCTACGGCTCGCTGATGTGGCGGCCGGGCTTTCCCTTCGAGGAGGTCGCGCACGCCAAGCTCGTCGGCTGGCAGCGCTCGTTCTGCATCTATTCGCGCTACCACCGCGGCACCGAGCGCCGCATCGGGCTTGTGCTCGGGCTCGACCGCGGCGGGGTCTGCGAGGGCATGGCGTTCCGCGTCAAGGCATCGGATGCGGCGGCGACGCTGGCGTATTTGCGCGAGCGCGAGCAGGTGATCAGCGTCTATCGCGAGGCGCTGGTGCCCGTCACGCTGCAGACGCCGCAGCGGCCCGAGGTTCTGGCGCTCGCCTTTCTGGTGGAGCGCGCGCACCCCAGCTACGCCGGGCGGCTGCCGCTTGCGGAGCAGGCGAGCCTCATACGCGGGGCATGCGGGCGCTCGGGCAGCAATATCGACTATCTGGTCAGCACCCTCGATCACCTGAAAGAGCTCGGCATCCGCGAGCGTGCGATTGAACGACTTGTGGGGCTGGTGGGGGCGCACGTGGCGCGCGGTGCCGGTGCCGATCCGGCGCGCCCCAACGCGATGGCGCTCATTCAAGGGTGCCGGCGGCGGTCGGCGCGCGTGCGGCCCTTGAAGCGGGAGGACGTGCGCCGCTTCGGCTACCGCACGGTGCTCGGCGTGCGCGGGTCGTGAATTGGGTGGTTAGTTGGCGAGGCCGGCGGTGAAGCGCGAGATGTCCGCCTCGAACTGGCCGGTGCGCAAGTCGAACTCGACGAGCTTGCCCAGCTTCTCGGTCTCGGCGAGCAGATGCACGTGGACCTCGTCGGCGTCGAGCTCGGCGCCGCGGCGGCGAATCTCGGCCAAGTTAAGCGAGGGTGCGGAATGGCTCACGCGGCCGATCGAGAGCACCTTGCGCCGGCGTCCGGCCTCGCGGCGGACGAGCACGTAGTTGACCGGCGGCAGCACCGGGCAGTCGAGCAGCTCGTAGACGGTGTGGACGTAGCGTTTGCCCGACGCACCGGTCCAGAAGTGAAAGCGGGTCGATTCGCCGGCGCTCCGCACGGCCGACGCATCGTGCTCTTCCAAACGCTGGGCCCTGTACGCGGCCAGCTCAATAATACGCGCACCCATGACTAACGATCCCTTCGTGGCCTTCCGGCTCACGCTCTGTTCGACGCCCTTCTTTTTTGCAGCCAGCCTATGCCCCATTGCTTAACGATGCCCCTGGTTTCGAGCTTTATTGTGGCCCGATCTCAGTGTTTTTGCGGCAAAGTGAATGCAATCTTGCGGCATGTTGCGTACTCCGACAGAGCCCTTTTGCGCCGCAACCAGCAGGGGCTGCGGGCGCCGCTTTTCCGCCTTCCAATGGAAACGCGCACCGTGCTTTCTCTCCTCAGCCGCAGCGCGAAAAACCGCAGGCGTGGCACACCCAGCAACCTTCGCGGTGCACGTAGTCCGCCGACGAGCAGCGCGGACACAGCTTGAGCCGGACCGCGCGCTGCTGGGGTGCGCCGTCACCGCCCCCTGCGTCCGCTTGCCGCTGGGGCTCGGCGAGCGCGAGACGGGTCTCGTCGCCCTGCAGGAAGCCGGTGCGGATCATGTGGGTCTCGATGACCTCGCCGATGGCCGCGAGCAGGCTCGGCACGTAGCGGCCCGCGACCCAATGGCCGCCTTGGGGATCGAACACGGCCTTGAGCTCCTCGGCCACGAACGTCACGTCGCCGCCGCGGCGGAACACGGCGCTGATCATGCGCGTCAGCGCCACGGTCCAGGCGTAGTGCTCCAGGTTGCGCGTGTTGATGAAGATCTCGAACGGACGCCGGCGCCCGCCGGTTTCGATGTCGTTGATGGTCACGTAGATGGCGTGGTCGCTGCCGGGCCACTTGAGCTTGTAGGTGTAGCCGGAAAGCACGGTCTCGCGCTCCAGGGGCGGCGCCATGTAGACGACGTCGGCGCGCTCGGGCGCCGGTGCGATCTCCAGATGCCGCGCCTTGCGCTCGGCGGGCGCCTTTGCCTTGGGCTCGGCCGAGCGAGGTTGCTCGGCGACCGCCGGCTCCGCCGTGGCGGGCTGCAGCACGGCGCCCGTCACCGGGTTGGGGCGGTAGGTGGTGCAGCCTTTGAGGCCGAGCGCGTGCGCCTCGATGTACACGTCCTTGAAGGCGTCAAAGGAGATGGCTTCAGGACAGTTGATGGTCTTGGAGATGGCGCTGTCGACGTAGGGCTGCAGTGCCGCCTGCATCACCAGGTGCTGACGCGGGGAAAGCTCGCCTGCGCGCACGAAGGTTGCGGGCAGCGGCGCTGCGGCGCCGAACTGGCGGCGGAAAAGCGCGTGCGCGTAGTCCTCGACCAGCTCCTCGTGCGTGGCGCCGCCCTTGCCCAGCACCCGGCGCCGGTAGAGAAAATCGAAGACGGGCTCGATGCCGCTGGAGACATTGCCGGCGAGCAGCGAGATGGTGCCTGTCGGCGCGATGGAGGTGAGGCAGCCGTTGCGGAGCCCGTGCCGGCGGATCGCATCGCGCACGGGCTTCTCGAGCGCGGCGACGTTGGGGCTTTCGGCAAAGCGCTTGGCATCGAACAGCGGAAAGGCACCCTTCTCGGCTGAGAGCTCGGCGCTCGCCAAGTAGGCCGCGTTCTGGATCGCGGCCATCCAGGTGCCGGCGAGACCGGCTGCTTCCTGCGTGCCGTAGGTCGCGCCGGAAAAGATCAGCGCATCGGCGAGCCCGGTGACGCCGAGCCCGATGCGGCGTTTGGCCAGCGCCTCCTGGCGCTGGGGAATGAGGGGATAGTTGGAGACGTCGATGACGTTGTCGAGGAAGCGCACGGCGAGCTTTACCCGCTCCTGGAGCGCCGCGAGATTGAGGGTCGCGCCGTTGGTGAAGGGATGCTCGATGAGGTGGGCGAGGTTGATGGAGCCGAGCAGGCAGGCGCCGTAGGGAGGCAGCGGCTGCTCGCCGCAAGGATTACATGATTGAATTTGCTCGCAATATTTTAGATTGTTGCGCGCGTTGATGCGATCGATGAACACCACGCCCGGCTCGGCGAAATCGTACGTCGCCTGCATGATGCGCTCCCACAGCGCGCGCGCGGGCAGCGTCTTGAAGACCTTGCCGTCGAAGACGAGGTTCCAGGGCGCATCCTCGCGCACGGCGGCGAGGAAGGCATCCGTGACCAGCACCGACAAATTGAAGTTGCGCAGGCGGCGCGGGTCGGACTTGGCGTCGATGAAGGCCTCGATGTCGGGATGGTCGCAGCGCAGGGTTCCCATCATGGCGCCGCGGCGGCTGCCCGCCGACATGATGGTGCGGCACATGGCGTCCCACACGTCCATGAAGCTGACCGGCCCCGAGGCGTCGGCGCCGATCGAGGCGACGCGGGCGCCTCGCGGTCTCAGCGTGGAGAAGTCGTGGCCGATGCCGCCGCCCTGCTGCATGGTGAGCGCAGCATCCTTCACGCCGTCGAAGATGGCGCCGAGGTCGTCCTGGATGGTGCCCAGCACGAAGCAGTTGAACAGCGTGACGGCGCGCTCGGTGCCGGCGCCGGCGAGGATGCGGCCGGCGGGGAGAAAGCCGAAGTCGGCCATGCCGGCATGGAAGTGGCGGGCCCACTTCTCACGCGCGCGCTTGCCGCCTTTCTCGGGCTGGGAAGCGGCGCGGGCGACGCGCCAGAAGGTATCGTCGAGGGAGGCGTCGACGGGTGCACCGTCCGGCCCCTTGAGACGGTACTTGAGGTCCCAGATCTCCTCAGCGATCGGGGCAAGGAATTCCGGCGGGTTTGGCATAGCCGCGTCCTGGGCCGCGTCCTGGTGGTCCAACTCTAACTATGGGTCGCAAGACCCCAAGAGTCAATTAATGTTCTCTGTTTAGTTCTGTTATGTTCCAACGTCAATCTCGGGCGGCGTGAGCTTGAGGTGGCCTCCCCAGGAACAAAAAGGACGCTGATCCGGGGGGAGAGATCAGCGTCCTGAAGAAGCCACCTCCCTTGGGGAGTAAGGGGCGCTTCCGTGAGGGACACGGAAGGGGTGGCTGATGCACATATAGGAAGGGCGGGGCGCTCAGCGAAGGGGCTGCCCGCACCGTGTTGTCGCACCCACGCGCGCCTTGGCGAAGGGGGCGCAACGCACTGTCCGGCAGGAGAAATACGTAGTCCGACCAATCATTTACTTTCGTAATATGACAGTTTTGCGAAATATGCCCGGAAGACGGGCGACTCCGCCGACTGGTCCGCTTTGGTTAATTAATGCGTTAAAATATTGTTTGTTTGCCAGGTTGTTAGCCAAATCCGCCGGCCTCGTTCGCAAGCTTTTGGCTAAGGCGTGTCCCCTCCCGCGGCCGCTTGCGCGCGTTTCAGGACGTCGCCGGCGATGGGCGGCGGATCGGCCGAACGGGCGGCCTCGACGATAAGTCGGTTGGCCGCCGCCTCGATACGGGCCTCGAGCTCGGCGCGGAATTCATCGCGCGGCAAGCCGGGGGGGATGGGATCGAGGATCTCCACGATGATGGTGCCGGGGTAGCGCATGAGCTTGCGGCGCGGCCAGTAGAGCCCGGAGTTGAGCGCGATGGGCACGCAAGGGAGCCCCAGCTCCTCGTAAAGCGCCAGCACGCCCGGCTTGTAGGCGGGCTCGGCGCCGGGTGCACGCCGCGTGCCCTCGGGAAAGATCACGATCTCGCGGCCGGCGTCGGCGCGCGCCTTGGCGTCGCGCTCCAGCTTGCGCAGGGCCGCGGGCCCCCGCGCGCGCTCCACGAACACGTGCTCGAACTTGCGCGAGAACCAGCCGTAGAAGGGGATGTGGCGCAGCTCCGCCTTCATGACCACGGCCGGGTCGGAGAAGATGGGGATCAGCGCAAACGTATCCCACGCCGACTGGTGCTTGGAGGCGGCGAGGTAGGGGGCCTTGGGCAGCTTGTCGCGCCCGCGCACCTGCATGCGCGTGCCTACGATGATCCTCATGAGCCACAGCGTGGCGATGGCGTGCGCCTTGAGGCCCATCATCGCGTAGCGGCGCGGGCCCAAGAGCAGGAAGGAGCCCAGCACCAGGAACAGCGCCGTGTTGATGTAGAACACCGGGACGAACAGGATTGAGCGCAGCACCGTCAAGGACAGCATCCTCAGGGGTCTCGGAGCCTCAGATCCCGGCTGCGCGCTCGCCGGGCCCCTTTGCAAGCGAGCTGTTGTCGGCGCCCCGCAGCATCCTGGCCATGGTCACGTGAGCGAAGGAGGGGAGAAACTTGATGTACTCCGACAAGAGCGTGCGGGTGACGGAGGCGTTGAGCCACCAGCGCCGCTGCGGAAAGCCGCGGGGCACGATGGGGTGGGGAATGAGGCGGGTGGAGGGAAGTGCCAGCGACAGCTCCGCGAGGCTGCGCGGCATGTGGTAGCTCGCCGTCACGACGATGAGACTGGTGTAGCGGCGCCCCGTCGCCCAGGAGCGCGCCTCGTCGGCGTTTCCCGCCGTGTCGAGCGCCGCGTAGCCGATGTCGACGCAGCAGTCGAACTTCTGCTCGGGCAGGCCGGAGATGCGCATCAGCGCCTTCTTGCCCGTGCGCCGGAACACACCGGAGATCAGCATGCGCTCGGCGCGGCCCTCCTGGAGCAGACGCGCACCTTCGGCGATGCGGCGGCTCTCGCCGGTGAGCACCACGATGCCGTCGGCGCGCGGGTCGGCAGGGGCCGGCGGGCGCATGACGACGGTGGCGAACAGAATGAAGCCGAGCGCTAGCAGCGCGAGGATCGCGCCGGTTCCCAGGATCATCGCTCGCTTCAGGCTTTTCATCGCGCGGACGAGTTCTGCCTCCGGCGGGGTTTCCTCCAAACGCCCATGTTGATCTGGGAACGCTTGCCGGCCAGCACACTATCCGATTTGGCCACGCGTGTGACCATGCTTTTCGGGCGGCCGTTGCGGGCGCTGCAGCAATCAGAAGAAGGTCGCTAGGGTTTGGCGTTGAGAATGCGGAACACGCCGAATCGCGAGGTCAGCATGCACAGCGCTGCGATGGTGATGACGACGACGCCGAGCAGCAGGTAGCCCGCCACGTCGAGGCCGCCGGAGCCGATCAGGCGGTGCACCTCGGCCACCGTCACGTCGCCGCCGCCCAGAAGCTCCATCACCGTCCGCATAGAGAGGAAGACCGCCATCGCGCACAGCGCGCCGACGAGCCCGGCGCGCACGCCAAGGCGCAGGAAGTGCTTCTCGAACTCGCGCGCGATGTAGCGGTCGGTGGCGCCGACGAAGTGCAGGACCTCGACGATCTCCCGGTTGGAGGCCATGGAGGAGCGCGTGGCGGAGATGATGATGGCGGTCGTCGCCGCGGCGACCAGCAGCAGGATGGCGAGCCCGCCGAGCGCGAACGAGTTGGTCACCGTCTTGATCTGGCGCTGCCAGCGGCGGTGGTCGTCGAGCGTGACGCCGGGGAACCGCTTGGACAGCTCGTCGCGCAACGCGGCTATGTCGGGCGGGGCGCCGCGGTCGATCTCGATGGCGATGAGGCGCGGCACGGGGAGGGAAGCCAGCACGTCGGAGTGCCCCAGCCACGGCTCGAGCAGCTTGGAGGCGTCGTCGAGGCTCAGCGGCTGCGAGCGGGCGATCCCGGGGTGGCTCTGCAGGTAGGCTTGCACCTCGTTGACGGTCTTGTTGGTGTCGACGTTCTCCTTGGGCTCGACCTGGACCGTCACCTCGCTGGCGATGTCCTTGAGCCAGGCGTTGGCCGACTCGTTGATCATGTAGACGGCGCCCGCGGTGAGGCAGGCGAGAAAGCACATGATGGAGATGACAAGCGTGAGCGAGCGCCCCGTTACCGAGTCGGCCGGCACCACGGGTGCTTGCGTCTGCCGCCGCTTGCCGCGCGGGGCGCGGGCCGGGGCATGGATGTCCTGGTGCGGCTCGGCCCTGGGCGCGTGGTGGGCCGCGGTGTCATAGGTAGGATGGTGCGTGCCGGTGCTGGGCCCGGTCGGCACCGTATCGAAGGGGTCGTAGCCGGCAGTCGCAGGCAGCGCGTCGCGACGCCCGCCGGGTCTGTCATACGATCCGGACATGGCCGTCATGCAGCTCCAGACGCGGCGCCTTGAACTGCCGCATCAATTGATGGTCGTGGGTGGCGATCAGCACCGAGGTGCCGAGCCGGTTGAGCTCGATGAAGAGACGCAAGAGGCGGCGCGCCATCTGCGGGTCGACGTTGCCCGTTGGCTCGTCGGCCAACAGCAGCTCGGGCTTGCCGATCACGGCGCGCGCGATCGCCGCCCTCTGCTTCTCGCCGCCGGAAAGAATCGAGGGATAAGCGTGCATACGGTCGCCGAGACCTACCCATTGCAACAGATCCGTCACATCCTCCTTGTAGTCGGCTACGCGCTTGCCGACCACGCGCAAGGGCAGGGCGACGTTCTCCCAGGTGGTCAGGTGGTCGAGCAGGCGGAAGTCCTGGAAGACGATGCCGATGCGCCGGCGCAGCTGCGCCCGCTTGGAGGTGGAGATGCGACTCACATCCTGGTTGAAAAGGAAAATATTGCCTCGCGTCGGATGCAACGACATGAACAGCAGGCGCAGCAGCGAGCTCTTGCCCGCCCCCGAGGGCCCCGTCAGGAAGTGGAAGGAGCCGGGCCGCAGATGAAAGCTCACCTCCGCGAGGACATCGTGGCCCCGCTCGTAGGCCAAGGCAATGTTCGTCAGTCGAATCACGTGTATGGGCCAGCCCTTTGCAGCGTGGATACAGGGATCGTGTGGCCCCTGCGGAGCGCGCGCCGTGCGATCAATCGGTCAGGAATGTGGCGGGCTCGTGTGCGCGGGACGCCAAATGAGCCGGGGGACGTTATGGCGGCATTGTGATGGAGATGCAATGTCCTGCTATCCTTGACCCTGCAGACGAGGCACTCCCCCGATTGGACCAGCCGCAATGAACGAACAGTCAACAGCCGCCCCCGAGCTCGAGGTGATTTTCACGCCCGAGGCCATTGCCAGCCGGCTCGCCCGGCTTGCCCAGGATATCGCCGACGACCGGCTCGATAATCTCATCGTCGTGGCGATCCTCAAGGGCAGCTTCGTGTTTGCCGCCGATCTCATTCGCGCCCTGCACGGCGTCGGGCTCGCGCCCGAGGTCGACTTCATGACGCTGTCGAGCTACCGCAAGGCGACCGTGTCGTCGGGCCAGGTCACGATCCTGCGCGACATGGAGCTGGAGGTGCGCGCGCGCAACGTGCTCATCGTCGACGACGTGCTCGATTCGGGGCGCACGCTGGCGTTCGCCAAGGATCTCATCGCGGCGCGCGGCGCTCAAGCGATCAAGACCTGCGTGCTGCTCGACAAGCGCTCCAAGCGGGCGGTGAACATCGAGCCGGACTACAGCGCGTTCGAGTGTCCCAATACATTCGTGGTCGGGTACGGTATGGATGTTGCGCACCGCTACCGCGAGCTGCCGTACGTGGGGCGCGTGGTCGGCGAGTGACTTTTCTGGGAGGGCAAGCGATGGCGCGCATACTGCTGGCGGACGACGATGCGGCGAGCCGCGACATGGTCAAGCGCGCGCTCGAGGCCGAAGGGCACAGCGTGAAGGTCACGCAGGACGGCGGCGAAGCGCTGGAGCAGGTCAAGGAGGGCGGCCTGCAGTTCGACCTTCTGGTCAGCGACGTGGAGATGCCGCTGGTCGACGGCGTATCGCTGGCCGAGCAGGCGCTGCCCCTGCAGCCGGGCCTGCGCGTGCTGCTCATGTCCGGGTTTCCCGATCAGCTGGAGCGCGCCAAGGAGATGACGGGCCCGCACGTAGCGGTGCTGTCGAAGCCCTTCACGCTCGACCAGGTGCGCGAGAGCGTGCGAAGGCTGCTGGCGTAGTTGCAACGTTTGTCATCCTCGGACTTGTCCCGAGGATGACACCGGGGACTCTACCCGCCCGTCACGCTCATGTGGCGTCCTACCGCCGGCTTGCCCGCGCCCCGGTCGATAATGAAATCATGTCCCTTGGGCTTGCGCGCGATCGCCTCGTCGATGGCCCCATGCAGAGCGGCATCGTCGGCGTGGGCGCGCAGGGGCGCGCGCAGATCCGCTGCGTCCTCCTGGCCGAGGCACATGTAAAGCGTGCCGGTGCAGGTGAGGCGCACGCGGTTGCAGCTTTCGCAGAAGTTGTGCGTCAAGGGCGTGATGAAGCCGAGCCTGCCGCCGGTCTCGGCGACCTCGACATAGCGCGCCGGCCCGCCCGTGCGGTGCGGGATGTCTTGAAGCGTCCACTTGTCCATGAGGCGCGCGCGCACGACCGACAGGGGCAAATATTGATCGGTGCGGTCGTCCTCGACCTCGCCCATGGGCATGGTCTCGATCAGCGTCAGGTCCCAGCCGCGGCCGTGCGCGAAGCGCAACAGGTCGTCGATCTCGTCCTCGTTGGTGCCCTTGAGCGCCACCGCGTTGATCTTGATCTTGAGGCCGGCGGCGTCGGCGGCCTCGAGGCCCTCCATGACGGTGGCAAAATCGCCCCAGCGGGTGATGGCGCGGAAGCGGTCGGGATTAAGCGTGTCGAGCGAGACGTTGACGCGCTCGATGCCTGCGCTCTTAAGCGCGGGGGCGAAGCGCTTCAATTGGCTGCCGTTGGTGGTCAGCGTCAGCTCGTCCAGCGCCCCGCTTTTCAGGTGGCGCGACAGGGCCTCGATCAGCCACATGATGTTCTTGCGCACCAACGGCTCGCCGCCGGTGAGGCGCAGCTTGCGCACGCCGCGGGCCACGAACACCGAGCAGATGCGGTCGAGCTCTTCGAGTGTCAGCAGATCGCGGCGCGGCAGGAACGTCATCTGCTCGGACATGCAGTAGACGCAGCGGAAGTCGCAGCGGTCGGTGACCGAGACCCTGAGGTAGGTGACGGCGCGGCCAAAGGGGTCCGTGAGGCCCGGCAGCGGCTGCACGTTTATGTCGTCACCCATCGCGACAGGTCCTGTTTCGCGCCCGGATCGGTTGTAGACTTCCCCGCCGGCCCCCGAATGCGACATCACCCGGGGGCGCTTGCGGCTAAGCTAGCGGCGGCGGTCCACGGTGCAAGGACTAATGTGGATCGCGTGCCGGGGGGATCAAGGAAATGCGTGCGCTCGTGGGCCTCGCCGCCTGGCTTGCGATCCGGGCCGGGGCCAGACTTCACACCGCGGCGCGGCGCGGCAGAGAGGCGTCGGTTGCCGCCGCCGTTCCCAGCGTCGCGATCCTGGGCCAGACCATCCAAGCCGACAGGGCAGGACGCCTGGTGCCTGTCGACGAAACGCTGGAGCCGCACCGCTCGCTCGGTGCCCATTGGGCCCTGTGGGCGGCGGTGGTTCTGATCGTGCTCATACTTGCCGCCGGCTACCTGCGGCGGCGCTGGAAGGCGGGCTGGCGCCCGCGCCCGGCCTGGCTTGCCTGGGCGCGCGGCCAAGGGAGGAAGTGAGGGACCAGCGCTCAGCTCTACGCCTCGTGCGGCTTGGCGAGCGCAGCGACAAGCGCACCGGCCCTCTCCAGGTCGTCGGGCGTATTCACATTGAAGAACGGGTCCAGGTCCACGCCGCCGACTTTGAGGAGCGGGAAGCCGGCGACGGCGCAGCCCTGTGCCTGCGCAAAGCGGTGCATGGCGCGCTCGCCGCGCTCGAGCGCGCGCGCGGCGGCGTCCGCGAGCGCCACGTCCCACAGGCCGACCACGGAATGCCGGCGCCCGCCCGACGCGGCGACCGCGCAAGCCGCTCCCGCCTCGCGCAACGCCGTTGACAGGCGGGCGACGAGGTCGGCGGGAAGGAACGGCGTGTCGGCCGGGACGCTCGCCACGTAGCGTGCGTCAGGTGTCGCGCGCGCCGCCCATGCCAAGCTCGCGTGCAAGCCGGCGAGCGGACCGGCCGAGCCTTCGATCCTATCGGGGACGACGGGCAGGCCGAGCCCGGCAAAGCGCGCGGGATCGCCGTTAGCATTGATGAGGATGCGGCCGACCTGCGGGCAAAGCCGCGCAACGACGTGCGCGATCATGGGTAAGCCGCCGAGCGTCAGCATGGCCTTGTCGCTGCCGTGCATGCGGGTTGCGCGCCCGCCGGCAAGCAGTGCGCCCGTAACCCCGCTCCTGGTGTCGCGATCCGGCATGGAATGCGGTTTAGGCTGGGTGCCGGTGGCCGGCAAGCGCGGCCTCGAGGCGTGGTGCATTTGAGGCTGCCGGGGCCGGCGCCTATAAAGGGCGCTATTGCGCCGCCTCGACGGCGGGCGCGGAGGGAGGTGAGATGCCGGGACCGGACAAGGTCGATCGCCGCAAGTTCCTGAAGGTGGCAGGCGCCGGCGCCGCGGGCAGCACGATCGCCGCGCCGGCCGTCGCCCAGACCATGCCGTCACTGGAATGGCGCATGGTGTCGAGCTTCCCCAAGTCGCTCAACACGATCTACGGCGCGGGCGAGGTGTTCGCTCAGGCGCTTGCCGAGATGACCGACAACCGCTTCCAGGTGCAGGTCTTTGCCTCGGGCGAGATCGTGCCGGGCCTGTCGGCGGCGGACGCGGTATCGAGCGGTTCGGTCGAGGCGTGCCACACCGCGTCCTACTACTACTGGGGCAAGGACCCGACGTTTGCCTTCGGCACCGCCGTGCCGTTCGGGCTCGACAGCCGCATGCAGAACGCCTGGATGTTTCAGGGCGGCGGCATCGACCTGATGAACGCGTTCTATGCGCGCTACAACATATTTGGGCTGCCCGGCGGCAACACGGGCGCGCAGATGGGCGGCTGGTACCGCAAGGAGATCAACACGCCCGACGACATGCGCGGCCTCAAGATCAGGATCGGCGGCCTGGCCGGCGCGGTCATGTCGCGCATCGGCGCGGTGCCGCAGCAGATCGCCGGCGCCGACATCTATCCTGCGCTGGAGAAGGGCACCATCGACGCGGCCGAGTGGGTCGGGCCCTACGACGACGAGAAGCTCGGGTTCTCCAAGGTGGCCAAGTACTACTATTACCCCGGCTGGTGGGAAGGCCAGGCGATGCTCAACTTCTTCTTCAACCTGGAGAAGTGGGAGGCGCTGCCGAAGGCCTACAAGGCTGCGATCAGGTCGGCCTCCGCCCTCGCCAACACCACGATGACGGCGCGCTACGACATTCAGAATCCGCCGGCGCTGAAGCGGCTGGCGATCGGCGGGGCGGAGCCGCGGCCCTTCTCGGAGGCCGTGCTGGACACCTGCTTCAAGGCGTCAACTGAGGTGTTCGACGAGATCTGCGCCGAGAACGCCACGTTCAAGAAGGTGTACGAGGCGATGGTGGCGGTGCGCGGCGGCGACTACCTGTGGTTCCAGCTCGCCGAGCACACCTACGACACCTACATGATGATCCAGCAGAGGAAGGGGCTGGTGTGAGGCGCACGAACGGTCTGCTTCGCTACGGTTGCTCGAGCTGGGCGCTGCTGGCAGCGACGATCGCCGCGCAAGCCATGATGGCGCCGGAGGTCTACGAGGAGGCGCGGGCCGAAGCGCCCTATCACGTTCAGGTCGCCATCGACGACGTAAGCGTGCCGGACGAGACGCCTGACGACTGTACGGTGCGCGGCAAGGTCGTGCGCATTTTTCGCGACGCGCCCGGCAAGCTGATGGACGGCGCGTCGCTCACCTTCCCCATTGCCTGTATCCGTGACGGGGATTCGCCGTTCGTAGGCGGCACGATCTGGACGCAGGTGGAGGACCTGTCGCGCGCCCGCTTCATCGAGGTCTATCTCGTCGACCGCGACGGTGGCCTCGACACCGCGCTGTGGCAGTCGCGGATCATCGAAGAGCCCACCGACACGCCGCAGCTTCCGGTGGACTAGCTGGCGAGGGGGCCGCGCTATGTTATAGAAATTGGATTACAGCCGCTCCCGGTCGGCTTCGGTGCGCGTGCCGGGCTCAGACTATTTGTAAACGGCGTCCATATTGAAAAAGGTTGCCTGCGATGTTCACAGAGATTGCCACACTCAATGGCGGAACCCAGCTCGTTCGAACAAGCACGATCATTCGGTTTCATCCGTCATTCGGCTCTTTTGAGCCGGCGGATGCGTCGGTCATCGATTACGACGACCAGCGATTGTACTCCGCAGACTCGCTTGAAGCGATTGTGGAGAAAATTGGTGGCGAGCGTCCACTTGCGGGGCTGACGACACCCAATGATCTTCCTCTGTACGTCGACGCCTCGAAGGTGATCGATATCGCCATGCCGATACCGGGCAACCACCATCCGCGAGCACGCTCAATCATTCGACTGAGCCCGGGCGGCAGATCACAGTTGCGAGAAACGACTAACCAGGCGAGACGCGAGATTGAGCGAGCCCTGAATCTGGTTGATGCCAAGGTGGGCTGACGCCGGCACAAGGCCGGGAAGCCGGTCCCGCTTTTCGCGTTATGATTTTTTGTTGAAGTCCCAATCTCAGCGGGAACGCAGAATTCAAGAAACCAGTGCGGGACCCAAAATGGAGTATCCGATGTCAGACAAAACCTTCGAAATAGGAGATCCGGGTCTGCCACGAGCCGGCATCCTAATAGGTCGCGGCGGTGGGTTCATGCGAACATACTTTGATTTCACTGCGGACAGCGCCGGCGCGCTGAAGCTTCTGCATTACAGCGATCCCGATGCAACGGGGCGGATCCCTCGTGATCTTTCGTCGGCCTTGCTCGGCCAGCCACCACCGGAGCTCGTTGCCGGACTCGTGAAGGAGCTCTATGAGTCGGGGTTTTGGGAAACAAAACGCCTTCCTGTAGCCAGTAACATTATTCGTTACATGGTCCTGGTCAGTGAGGATCGAAAGATACACTTTCTGGATTGGGAGGAGGATGAACAACCCTATCCGCCCGCCGTGCACGCCGTGTACGAGAAGATTAAGAGTGTCATGATCGACGCGCTCCTGGGCGTCGTGAAGTAATAGCTGGCCAAGCCAGGTTTGACGCTGGGCCAGTGACACGTGGTCATGGTTCAGCTCTTGGGGTGCGTGGTCATCATTGGCGTGGCCAGATGATCACCGGCGGCACCGACATGTCGGGCGCTGCGAACGGAAGATGGCCTAGCTCAGCTCCGCCAGGAGGCACTTCAAGACGCCCAGGTCGAAACGCTTATCGAGTGCAGCGTGCGCCGGCTCGAGCTTGCCGCTGTCGAGCGTGCCGAGCCGCTCGAACGTCGCCAGAATGGCATCGATGTCGGCCTCGTCGAGCCCCAGGACGTCGCGCGCCTCGATGACGCCGGCCTCGATGGCGTCGGCGAAGTGCTCGTAGATCGTATCGACGTCGAGCCGCCGCGCCGCCGCGACTGCCGCCACATCGAGACCTTTGCGATAGAGCGCCAGCGACTGGTTGACGCTCGCCGAGAGCCCGTTCGACGGCGCCGGTTGCGCCGCGTGCGCGGCGATCGTGGCCAGCAAGGCGGCGCCGTAGCGCGCAATCTTGCTGTTCCCCAGCCCCGTTATGCCGTGCAGCGCGGCCTCGTCGGCGGGCCGTATGGCGGCAAGCTCGGCCAGCGTCACGTCCGTGCAGATGATGTAGGGCGGCAGCTTGGCCTCGCTTGCCAGCTGCAGCCGCAGCGCCCGCAAGGCCTCGAACAGCGGCCGGTCGGCGTCGGCAACGGCGATCGAGCTCTTGCTTTGCCGCTTTGATTTGGCGCGCGTCTCCACGGGCGCGACCCGCACGAGGAAGCGCTCCTCGCCGCGCAGCAGCGGACGCACCGCCTCGGTGAGAATCAGGGTGCCGTAGCCGTCGTCGTCGCCGGTCAAATGTCCGGCTGCCGCCAGCTGGCGAAAGACGCCCTTCCACGCCGCCTCGTCCGTATCCTTGCCGATGCCGAACACCTGCAGCTTGTCGTGCCCGGCGCGCACGATGCGCTCGCTCGATCGGCCCATGAGCACGTCGACGAGGTAGGCGGCGCCGAAGCGCTGGCCCGTGCGGTAGGCCGCCGACAGCGCCTTTTGCGCCAAGACTGTGCCGTCCATCGTCTCCGGCGGGCTAATACAGTTGTCGCAGTTGCCGCACGCCTGCGTCTGCCGCTCGCCGAAATAGGCAAGCAAGGACTGCCGCCGGCAGCTGGGCAGCTCGCACAGCCCGATCAGGGCCGCGAGCTTCTGGCGCTGCGCCTGCTTGTAGGCTTCCGAGCCGTCGCTCTGAGCAATCCACTGGCGCAACTGGATCAGGTCCTGCAGGCCGTAGGCCATCCAGGCATTGGCGGCCAAGCCGTCGCGGCCGGCGCGCCCGGTCTCCTGATAGTAGGCCTCGATCGACTTGGGAAGATTGAGGTGGGCGACGAAGCGCACGTCCGGTTTGTCGATGCCCATGCCGAAGGCGATGGTGGCAACGACGATGACGCCGGCCTCGGTGCGGAACCGCTCCAGCACGCTGCGCCGGACGTTTGCATCGAGGCCGGCGTGATAGGCCAGCGCCGTTCGACCCTTGCGCGCCAGCCAGGCCGCCGTCTCGTCGACGGACTTGCGCGACAAGCAGTAGACGATGCCGGCATCCTCGCCATGCTCGGCCTCGATGAACTGCCACAGCCTCTCGCGCGCGCCCATCGCACCTATGGTGGAGATGGTGTAGCGGATGTTGGGCCGGTCGAAGCTGGCGATGAAGCGGCGCGCCGTCTCGAGCCTGAGCTCGGTGACGATCTCCTCGCGCGTGCGCTCGTCCGCCGTCGCCGTCAGCGCGATGCGGGGCACTTTGGGAAAGCGCTCGGCCAGCACCTTGAGCTGGCGGTACTCGGGGCGGAAGTCGTGTCCCCACTGGGAGACGCAGTGCGCCTCGTCGATGGCGAACAGCGCCAGGTCCGTGCGCTCCAGCAACGATAGCGTCCGCTCCTGCAGCAGCCGCTCCGGCGAGACATAGAGGACGTCGAGGCCGCCCGCGGCGATGCGGCCTTCGAGCGCCGTCTGCTCGCGAAGGTCGAGCGTGGAATTGAGGAACGCCGCCCTGACGCCGGCTTGCGTCAGCGCCTGCACCTGGTCCTGCATCAGCGCGATCAGCGGCGAGACGACGATGCCGGTGCCGGGCCGGACGAGGGCTGGGATCTGGTAGCACAGCGACTTTCCGCCGCCCGTCGGCATCAGCGCCAGCGCATCGCCGCCGGCGATCACGGCGGCGATGATGTCGGCCTGATGGAAACGGAATTGGCGAAACCCGAACACGTCGGCCAGCACCTGGCTCGCGCGATCGAGGGCGTCGGGAGTATTCATCGCCTTGCGCGCCGCGGTGCCAGCCATCGCCCTCGAACACTTTGCTGCCAGTCTACGGACCAGGTAGCGCGATTCGAAGGCAAGGCGGGTATCGGCGCCGCCGAGGCGGCGATTGGCGCGACCATGGCTCCATGTTCGGCCGGAAGCGGCAAGGCTGGGCTCGGCGCATGGATCATCGCGACTGCCGTATGATCGTCGGCGGCACGGACACGTCGAGCACGGGCGCGCCGGGGCCGCTGGTCTCGGGCGGCGGGGCGCCGGGGATCGCCGGCGGGTAGGGCGGTAGCTCGAGCTGGCCGGTGCCGGGGTGCGTGGCACGATATGGCGTCTCGACGCGCGCCGGCATGTCGTCGAGCGTCGGGGCCTTGTCGTGGCGCACCAGCCCGGGGAAGGCGATCAGCAGCGCCACCATCACGCACTGGATCAGCACGAAGGGCACCGCGCCCCAGTAGATCTGCGCCGTCGTCACGGGCGGCATGGTGAGCCCCGTCACCTTGTCGGTGTAGGGCTCGCGCGGGGCGACCGAGCGCAGGTAGAACAGCGCGAAGCCGAACGGCGGGTGCATGAAGCTCGTCTGCATGTTGACCGACAGGATCACGCCGAACCAGATGAGGTCGATGCCGAGCGCGGCCGCGGCCGGGGCCAGCAGCGGGATGATGATGAAGGCCAGCTCGAAGAAGTCGAGGAAGAAGGCTAAGAAGAACACGAGGATGTTGACCACGACGAGAAAGCCCACCTCGCCGCCCGGCAGCGACACGAGCAGATCCTCGACCCATTTGTGGCCGTTGACGCCGTAGAAGGTGAGCGAGAACACGCGCGCGCCGATGAGGATGAACATGACGAAGGCCGACAGCTTGGCCGTGGCCTCGGCCGCCGATCTCACGATCGCAAAGCTGAAGCGGCGCGGGTTGGCATCGGTGAGGCGCTTGGCAAACGCGAGCCCCATGGCGCCGACCGCACCCATGGCGCCGCCCTCGGTCGGCGTCGCCACGCCGATAAAGATGGTGCCGAGCACCAGGAAGATGAGCAGCAGCGGCGGCACCATGACGAACACGACCTGCTCGGCGAGCGGCGACAGCAGCCGCGCGCCGGACACGCGATCGAGCAGGTAGCTCAACAGCGCGACCATGAAGGCGATGGCGACGGCGAGCCCCAGCGTGAGGACGACGAGGTCGGCGCCGGCATACGATGTGGAGCGCATCGCCAGCCACGCCGCGGCGCCCGACGCGAGCGTCAAGAGCGCGAGCGAGGTGTAGCCGCGCGAGCCGTCGGCGCGGCGGTAGCCGATCGCCTCCTCGGGAAGACCGGGGGCTGCGTCCTTGGCAAAGGTGGAGACGACGAAGACGTAGGCGGCGTAGAAGCCGGCGAGCATCAGGCCGGGCACCAGCGCGCCGGCGTACATGTCGCCGACCGAGCGGCCGAGCTGGTCGGCCATGACGATCAGGACGAGCGAAGGCGGCACGATCTGGGCCAGCGTGCCGGCGGCGGCGATGGTTCCCGTGGCGAAGCGGCGGTCGTAGCCGTAGCGCAGCATGATCGGCAGCGAGATGAGGCCCATGGAGATGACCGAGGCCGCGACCACGCCGGTGGTGGCGGCGAGCAGCGCGCCGACGAACACGACCGCGTAGGCGAGCCCGCCGCGCACCGATCCGAACAGCTGGCCCACCGTCTCAAGCAGGTCCTCGGCCATGCCGGAGCGCTCCAGGATCAGCCCCATGAAGGCGAAGAAGGGGATGGCGAGCAGCGTCTCGTTGGTCATGACGCCGTAGATGCGCTCGGGCAGCGTCTTCAGGAGCGGCCACGACAGGTTGATGACGCCTTCCGAGTAGGGCGCGAGTTCGACGCCGATGACGAAGAACAACAGCCCGACGGCGGCGAGCGAGAAAGCGACGGGATAGCCCAAGAGCAGAAACACGATGAGCGCCACGAACATGATCGGCGCCAGGTTCTCTGCGATGAGCTCCAACATGTCCCCTCCAATTCAATCCCCTCTTCCCATACCCCTCTCGCATGGGGAGAGTTCACTCTGTAGGGCGCAATAGCGAAGCGTATTGCGCCGCCTTCCCGGCGGGTTACACTTCGCTAACCCGCCCTACGATGGCGCTGACCCTCATCACGCTAGCCGGTGCCGTCCCCGTCCGGCTCGTGCACGTGGTCCTCCTCCGCCGGATGGTGTCGGATGTCGATGTCGGTCTCGATCAGCTCGCCGCGCATGACGGCAATGCGCTTGATGAGCTCGGAAACGCCTTGAATGAGGAGAACCGCAAACGCGACGGGAATGAGGAGCTTGGCCGGCCACTGCGGCAGCCCCCCGTAGTTGGACGACTGCTCGTTCTGCGCCAGCGAGTTCAGGAAGAACGGCCAGGAGGTCCACACCAGGATGGCGGCCATGGGCATAAGAAAGAGCAGGTGACCGACGACCTCGATCCAGTTGCGCACCCGCAGCGGAAGGCGCTGGCTCACGATGTCGATGCGGATGTGCTCGTTGAGCGCCAGGGTCCACGGCGCGGCGAGCAGGAACACGACGGCATAAAGCCACCACTGCAACTCGAGCCAGGCGTTGGAGCTCAAATCGAAAAGCTTGCGGCTCACGGCGTTGCCGGCGCTGATGAGTGCTGCCGCGACAACGAGCCACGCGACCCACTGGCCGAGGTGGCGCGTGGCGGCATCGATGCCGCGGCTCAAGGCCAGCAGTCCTCTCATGGCCGCGCTTCCCCCTTTGGCCTCCGCCGCGCAGGTATGCATCCTGCGTCAGGGCATCCTATATCCATGGTGGCCCGTGACTTCCAGCACCGGCTCTGACAGTATTTCGCGCAATAAACCAGCCGAGCTCATCTCCTCCCCGGGAGCATCGCATGTCCATTTCCATATCCAAGCCGCAGGTTCTCGACGAGCTGCGCCGCGTCAAGGGTCCTGATCTCGAAGGCAACATCGTCGATCTCGGGCTGGTCTCGGAGATCCAGGTCAAGGACGACCGTATCTATTTCTCCATTACGGTGCCCGCGCAGCGCGCCGAGGAGCTGGAGCCGCTGCGTCAGGCGGCCGAAAGCGTCGTCGCCAAGCTGCCGGGCGTCGGTGGGGTAACGGCGGTGCTGACGGCGGAGGCGACGCGCGGGCCTGCATCTAAGTCTGCATCGGCGCCGAACGCGCCGGCAGCTGGCGCAGCACCTCCGGCCCAGGCACACGGTGCGACCGCCAAGCCGATGGCACCGGTTCCGGGCGTGAAAAGCCTGATCGCCGTTGCCTCGGGCAAGGGCGGCGTCGGCAAGTCGACGACGGCGGTCAACCTGGCGCTGGGGCTCAAGGCGCAGGGTCTCAAAGTCGGCATTCTCGACGCCGACATCTATGGGCCCTCGCAGCCGCGTCTGCTCGGTCTCAAGGGCCAGCCGCAGGTGCTGCAGGGCAAGACCTTGAAGCCCATGGAGGGCCATGGGCTCAAGGCCATGTCGATGGGTTTCATGGTCGACGAGGAGACGCCCGTCATCTGGCGCGGGCCGATGGTGGTGGGCGCGCTCAACCAGATGCTGCGCGACGTCGCCTGGGGCGAGGACGGCGACCTCGACGTGCTCGTCATCGACATGCCGCCCGGCACCGGCGACGTGCAGCTCACCATGGCGCAGCAGGTGCCCTTGGCGGGTGCCGTCGTCGTTTCGACGCCGCAGGACCTGGCGCTGATCGACGCGCGCAAGGGGCTCGCCATGTTCCGCAAGGTCGGCGTGCCCGTGCTCGGCATCGTCGAGAACATGAGCTATTTCGTGTGCCCCAAGTGCGGGGAGCGCTCCGACGTGTTCGGCCACGGCGGCGCGCGCGACGAGGCGGAGCGGCTCGGCGTGCCGTTCCTGGGCGCGATCCCGCTCGACATGGAGATCAGGTCGCGATCCGACTCGGGCGAGCCGATCACGTCGACCTTGCCCGACAGCGTGCACGCCAAGACGTTCCGCGAGGTTGCGCAGAGGACGTGGGCCGAGCTCAAGAACGCGCAGGAGATCGCCGCCAAGCCGCCCAAGCTGGGAGTGAGCCCGGCGGGCGATGCGCTCACCGTGAGCTTTGCGTGCGGGACGACGTACGAGCTGGCGGCCGAATTGCTGCGCGTCATGAGCCCGTCGGCGGAGGTGCAGGGCCATTCGCCCGAGCAGCGCGTCACGGTGGCCAGAAAGCGCAACGTCAAGATCAAGGACCTGCGCCCGGTCGGCAACTACGCCGTGCGCATTGCCTTCGACGACGGGCACGACACGGGCCTCTTCACCTGGACCTACCTGCAGCAGCTGGGGCGCGATAAGGACAAGCGCTGGGCCGAATACCTGGCGGATATGCAGGCCAAGGGCCTCAGCCGCGATTGAGGGGCCAAGGCCGGCGGTCAAACGGCTGAAATCGGCGGCCTTTTGCCATAGGCCCGTGAAACGTTGCCCGCGCGCATCAATCTGCCGTGTGCAAAGCCGCCTCCGGCTTGACTTCCGCCCGTTTCTTCTCGATTCTTTAGCGACTTCAAAGCGCGTGCATACCGTGCGGCCCGAGCAACGGGGCGTGCGGTTTTCGTGCATATTGGAACTTTGGTTGAGGCAACAGAAGGAGAAGGAACATCCGCCGACCAATGCGAGCCGCGCCCGAGCGCGCGCCAGCCGGCCCAAGGATCAACGACGCAATCCGGGCCGCGAACGTACGACTGATTGACGAGACCGGGCAGAATATCGGCGTCGTGCCGCATGCCGACGCGCTCGAGCGAGCCGTGAATGCGGGGCTCGATCTGGTGGAGGTCTCGCCCGACGCGGACCCGCCGGTCTGCAAGATTCTCGACTACGGTAAGTACAAGTATCAAGCGCAGAAAAAGGCCGCCGAGGCCCGCAAGCACCAAAAGATCGTCGAGATCAAAGAGATCAAGATGCGCCCGGCGATCGACGAGCACGACTACAACGTGAAGATGCGCTCGATAAAACGCTTCTTCGAGGAGGGCGACAAGGTCAAGGTCACCTTGCGCTTTCGCGGCCGCGAGATGGCGCACCAGCAGCTCGGCATGGCCGTGCTGCAGCGGGTCAAGGGCGACCTGGAGACGATTGCCAAGGTCGAGGCCGAGCCGCGGCTCGAGGGCCGGCAGATGGTGATGGTGTTGGCCCCGAGGTAGGCTTCGAGCAGACCGGGGCGGAAGAGGGGGCTGCACGATGTTGCTCTACTCCGGCCGGTTGCGCATGGCCCTGCGGGCCGCCGCGCTTTTGCCCATCATGGTTCTTGTGATGCTTGTGATGCCTGCGGGGCCTGTCGCCGCGCAGCGCGTTATCGTCGAGCCCTGGCGCCCGCCCGTGGTGGTGTTGCCGCCGGTCTCGTTGCCGCCGCCCACGACCGCGCCGGGACTGGGCGGCGGGGTGCTGCAAGATTTGCCCAAAGCGCCCGTCCTCACGCCCCAGACCTCGGCGCCCGTCGCCGCGGCTCCGGCCCGCATCGTCCGCTTCCGCTGCGAGCTTGCGCCCCAGGAGCAGGCCTGCCGGGAGCCGGGATCGGCCGACGGCGGGGGCGACGACGAGTGCAATTGCACCCGCGATTACTGCTACACGGCCAGCACCGGCGTGCGGGTGTGCGAGAAGTCGCGCTAACCAAGGGGCCGGAATCGAGTTGGAATCCCGTGCGCCTGGCTCTTGCCGCTACTCTTGCCGATTACCGCCCGCCCCCCTATAAGAGCGTCCGAGCCGCCCGGCGGGGCATGCCGTGGCGGCTCTTATGCTTTGGCAAATATTGCGGATTGCCCAGCCTTCCCAGGATCGGCCCGTAAGGGCCATGGCCGCAAGTGCGGCCCGCGACGGTGTCGCGCCCCGCGGAGGGCCTGTGGTTCGCCATTGGCGAGACACAGTGCGGCCCGTGAGCGAGAAAGGACTAAGCGAAATGCCCAAGATGAAGACCAAGAGCGGCGCCAAGAAGCGCTTCAAGATGACGGGTACGGGCAAGGTCAAGGCCTCGGCCCAGGGCAAGCAGCACGGCATGATCAAGCGGCATGCGAAGTTCATTCGCCAGGCGCGCGGCACCATGGTGCTCGACGCTTCCGATGCCAAGATCGTCAAGAAGTACATGCCTTATGCCCGGTGAAATGGTGATGTCGTGAGATCGTGAAATCGAGATTGGACGGAGTTTTCCGCCACTCACCATTTCACCACTTCACGATTTCACGAGTGCACGCTTTTAACCCGACATCTGACGGAGCAATTCCATGGCACGCGTCAAGCGCGGCGTTACCGCCCATGCCAAGCACAAGAAAGTCCTCGATGCCGCCAAGGGCTATCGCGGCCGGCGCAAGAACACGATCCGCGTCGCCAAGCAGGCGGTCGAGAAGGCGCTGCAGTATCAGTACATCGGCCGCAAGCAAAAGAAGCGGACCTTCCGCTCGCTTTGGATCCAGCGCATCAACGCGGCCGTGCGCGAGCACGGGCTGACCTACGGGCGATTTATCGACGGCCTCAACAAGGCCGGGATCGAGATCGACCGCAAGGTGCTGGCCGATCTCGCCGTCAAGGACGCCGCGGGCTTCAAGGCGCTGGTCGATCAGGCCGCCAAGGCGAAGTCGGCTTAAGCGCCGCCCTCCAACGTTGCGCGCAATGCTGCGCTGAGGAGTCAGCGGCGCGGTGGGTCCTCGGGACAAGCCCTAGGATGACAGTTGAGAGAAGCTGGCTGCCATGAGCACGACAGCGCCATCCGTTGATTTGCAACAGCTCGAAGCCGAGCTGTTGGCCGATATCGCCGCGACGGCCGATCTTGCCGCGCTTGAACAGGTGCGCGTGGCCGCACTCGGCAAGAAGGGCCGCGTCTCGGAGCTGATGGCGCGGTTGGGGACGATGGCGCCCGAAGAGCGCCGCGACTTCGGGCAGGCCGTCAACGAGATCAAGGGGCGCGTCAGCGCAGCGCTCGAGGCGCGCAAGAGCACGCTGGAGGACGCGGCGCTGAGTGCGCGTCTCAGCAACGAGAGCGCCGACGTGACGCTGCCCGTGCGCCCCGGCGCGATCGCGGAGGGGCGCATCCATCCGGTCAGCCAAGTGTTCGAGGAGTGCGTGGAGATCTTCGCCGACCTGGGCTTTGCGGTCGCGGAAGGGCCCGACATCGAGACGGACGACTTGAACTTTTCGAAGCTCAACATTCCGCCCGAGCATCCCGCGCGCCAGGAGCACGACACCTTCTATTTCCACCCCAAGGCGGACGGCTCGCGGCTGGTGCTGCGCACGCACACGAGCCCGGTGCAGATCCGCACCATGATGGGGCAGAAGCCGCCGATCCGCGTCATCGCGCCGGGTCGCGTGTACCGCTGCGATTCCGACCAGACGCACACGCCGATGTTCCACCAGATCGAGGGCCTCGTCATCGACGAGGAGACCCACATGGGCCACCTGAAGTGGGTGCTGGAGGCGTTCTGCAAGGCATTCTTCGAGGTGGACGCGGTCAAAATGCGCTTCCGCGCCTCGCACTTTCCCTTCACCGAGCCCTCGGCCGAGGTCGACGTCGGCGCGGAGGCGATCGGCAAGCCGGGCGAGTGGCTGGAGATACTGGGCTGCGGCATGGTGCATCCCAACGTGCTCGTCAACTGCGGGCTCGATCCGGAACGCTACCAGGGCTTCGCCTTCGGCATGGGGCTCGACCGGCTCGCCATGCTCAAGTACGGCATTCCCGATCTGCGCACGTTCTTTGCGGCCGACCTGCGCTGGCTCAAGCATTACGGCTTCTCGGTGCTCGACGTGCCGACGCTGTCGGGCGGACTGTCGTCATGAAATTCACGCTGTCCTGGCTCAAGGATCATCTCGACACCAAGGCCTCGTTGCCTGAGATCACCGACAAGCTGTCGGCGATCGGGCTCGAGGTCGAGAGCGTCGAGGACCCGGCCGCCAAGCTCGGCGCCTTTACGATCGCGCGCGTCGCCGAGGCCAAGCCGCATCCCAACGCCGACCGCCTGCGCGTCGTGCAGGTCGAGATCGAGAAGGGCAAGCCGCCGGTCGAGGTCGTGTGCGGGGCGCCCAACGCACGCGCCGGCATGGTCGCGGTGTTCGCCCCGCTCGGCACCTTCGTGCCCGGCAGCGGCATCACACTGGAGAAGCGCCCCGTGCGCGGCGTCGTCTCCAACGGCATGCTGGTGTCGGAGCGCGAGCTCGAACTGTCCGACGAGCACGAGGGCATCATCGAGCTGCCCGACGACATGGCCGCTCGCGTCGGAGAGCGCTACGTCGACGTGATGGGCCTCGCCGACCCGGTCATCGAGGTCAAGCTGACGCCCAACCGCCCCGACTGCACCGGCGTGCGCGGCATTGCCCGCGACCTCGCCGCCGCGGGCTTAGGCAAATTGAAGCCCGAGCCCAAGGTCGGCGACGTGGAGGGCACGTATGCGTGCCCCGTCGCCATCAAGCTCGAGTTCACCGACGAGACCAAAGACGCCTGCCCCGTCTTCGCCGGGCGCTACGTCAAGGGCGTCAAGAACGGTCCCTCGCCCGCCTGGCTGCAGAACCGCCTGCGCGCGGTCGGCCTGCGCCCGATCAACGCGCTCGTCGATGTGACGAACTACATCTCGCAGGACCGCGGGCGGCCGCTGCACGTCTACGACGCCGACAAGCTGCAAGGAGCCGTGCGCGCGCGGCTCGGCAAGGCCGGCGAAACCTTCCTCGGCCTCGACGGCAAGGAGCACGAGGTCGACGACGAGATGTGCGTCATCGCCGACGACGGCGGCCCGCTGGGCCTGGGCGGCGTGATCGGCGGCGAGGCCTCGGGCTCGACCGAGGAGACGACCAACGTTCTGATCGAGAGCGCGTATTTCGATCCGCTGCGCACCGCCGCCACGGGTCGCAGAAGCGGCCTCGTGACGGATGCGCGCTACCGCTTCGAACGCGGCGTCGATCCGGCCTCGGTGCTGCCGGGGCTCGATCTCGCCACCGACATGATCCTCAAGCTTTGCGGCGGCGAGCCCTCCAAGGCCAAGGTCGCCGGCAAGGTGCCAGCGAAGAAGTGCGTCATCGCCTTCGATCCCGCCCGCGTCGAGAGGCTCACCGGGCTGAAGCTCAAGGAGGCGGAGATCAAGGGCATCCTGCAGAAGCTCGGCTGCACGCTCGATGCCAAGGGCAAGCTGCTCAAGGTGACGGTGCCGACGTGGCGGCCCGACATCCATGGGCCCGCCGACCTTGTGGAGGAGGTGGTGCGCATTGCCGGGCTCGATCGCGTCCCGGCAACGCCGCTGCCGCGCGCTGGAGACATCGCCAAGCCGGTGCTGACCGAGCGCCAGAAGCGTGCGCGCTCAGCCCGGCGCATGCTCGCCGCCCGCGGGCTGGTCGAGGCGGTGACGTGGTCGTTCATCACCCGCGAGGAAGCCAAGGCGTTCGGCGGCGGTTCGGATGCGCTGGAGCTCGCCAACCCCATCTCCACCGAGATGTCGTCCATGCGCCCGAGCCTGCTTCCCGGTCTGCTCGCGGCCGTCAAGCGCAACCGCAACCGCGGCTTTGCCGATGCGGCGCTGTTCGAGCTGGGGCAGGCCTATCGCGGCGAGGCGCCGGAGGATCAGTACCTGGCCGCTTGCGGCGTGCGCGCCGGCACGGCCAAGCTCTCGGGAAGCGGGCGGCACTGGGATGGTGCTGCGCCCGAGGTCGACGTGTTCGACGCCAAGGCCGACGCGTTCGCGGTGCTGGCGGCCGCCGGCTTCGATCCTGACAAGGCGCAGATCACGCGCGATGCACCCCGGTGGTATCATCCGGGGCGCTCGGGCACGGTGCGGCTCGGGCCCAGGCTGGTGCTGGCCCACTTCGGCGAGTTCCATCCCGCAGCGCTCAAGGCGCTCGACGTCGCTGCGCCCGCCGTCGGCTTCGAGGTGTTCCTCGACGCAATCCCGGCGCAGAAGAGCCCGGCGCAGAAGAGCAAGGGCCGCGCCAGGCCGCCGCTGCAGGCCGCCGACCTGTTGCCGGTCAAGCGCGACTTCGCCTTCGTGCTCGATCGATCGATCGCGGCGGGCGAGGTGGTGCGCGCCGCCCTTTCCGCCGACAAGGCGCTGATCGACACCGTCTCGGTTTTCGACGTGTTCGAGGGCGGAACGCTGGGCGATAGCGGCAAGAAATCGCTCGCCATCGAGGTGACGCTGCAGCCCCACAGCGAAACGCTGACCGACAAGGACATCGAGGCCGTGGCGGAGAAGATCGTGGCGGCAGTGAAGAAGGCGACAGGCGGCGAGATCCGCACCTGAGGCACCCTATTAGGGATTTGGCAGCAAATACGCGCGCAGTCTGATATGTCCCGAGCTGACGGAGCAACGAAGAATGCTGGACTCCAAGAAGTTCATCGCCATCGGCTTTGGCCTGTGCCTGATCGCGGCGCTGGCCTACGTGTTCGTGTTTGCCGACGCCCAGTTCGTCTCCGAGCCGGTGCAGATCGACGGCTACGCGCCTCCCGCGAACTGAGGCCGGCGCCCGCCGGGTGCCCTATCTCCGCATACGCTTGCCGACCATGACTGGCGCGACGGCGCTTGCGCGCTAAGGTGCCGTGCACGCGCAACGATTCTGCGTGGGCGGGGTGCGGCGACGCGGCGTGATCGCACGCGCACGGCCGGTGATGCTATAAGCGGCCGGGCTGCCGGGACCCGAAGGCAAGAGGCGCGAAGCGATGAACGACAAGAAGTCCGCCGATGCGACATCGAAGGTGATGTCCTTAGGCGATGACAGCGACCTGCATCACATCATCATCGTGGGCGGCGGCGCCGGCGGCCTGGAGCTCGCAACGCGCCTGGGCGACAAGCTCGGCAAGAAGGGCAAGGCCAGGATCTCGCTGGTCGAGCGGGCGCGCACCCACGTCTGGAAGCCGCTTCTGCACGAGATCGCCGCCGGCTCGATGGACGTCGGCCGGCACGAGCTCGAGTATCAGGCGCAGGGCTACTGGCACGGATTCCAGTTCCGCTACGGCGAGATGACCGGCATCGACCGCAAGAAGCAGCTCGTGTTTCTCGCCGCGACCTACGACGAGGACGGCCGCGAGGTCACGCCGATGCGCGCCTTCAGGTACGACACGCTCGTCATCGCCATCGGCTGCGTGGGCAACACGTTCGCGACGCCGGGCGTCAAGGAGCACGCCATCATGCTCGACACGCCCGAGGAGGCCGAGCGCTTCAACCGGCGCCTGATCAACGCCTGCGTGCGCGCCTTCGCGCAGGAAGGGCCGGTGCGCCCCGGGCAGCTGCACGTGGCGATCATCGGCGCGGGCGCCACCGGAACCGAGCTTGCCGCCGAGCTGCACCGCACCGCGCGCGGCCTCGTCGCCTATGGCCTCGACAAGATCAATCCCGAGAACGATGTCAAGATCACGCTGATCGAGGCGGCCGACCGCATCGTGCCGGCGCTGCCCGAGCGCATCTCCGACGGCGTCGCCAAGATCCTGCGCGACTTGCACGTAGTCATCAAGACGGACTCGCGCGTCGTGGAGGTGACGGCGAACGGCGTCAAGCTGCAGAGCGGCGACTTTATTCCCGCCGAGCTCGTGGTGTGGGCGGCGGGCGTCAAGGGCCCCGACGTGCTGGCGCACCTCGGCGGGCTTGAGGTGTCAAGAGACGGCCGGCTCGTCGTCACCGAGACGCTGCAATCGACGCGCGACCCCAAAATTTTCGCGTTCGGCGACTGCGCCTATCTGGTGCCCAAGGGCGCCGATGCGCCGATCCCGCCGCGCGCGCAGGCAGCCCACCAGGAGGCCTCGCACCTCTACACCGAGCTGCAGCGGAGCCTGCGCGGCGAGCCGATGCGGCCCTTCCGCTACAAGGACTTCGGCTCGCTGGTCTCGCTCGGGCACTACTCGACGGTCGGCTCGCTCATGGGCTTCATCGTGGGAAAAAGCTTCTTCGTGGAGGGGCTGTTTGCGCGCCTCATGTACCGCTCGCTCTACAAGATGCACGAGATGGCGCTGCACGGGCCCTTCAAGGTCGCCATGGATACGCTGTCGCGCATGATCACGCGGCGCACCGAGCCGGTGGTAAAGCTGCATTGATGCTTACTAAAAGCTGTCATCCTCGGGCTTGTCCCGAGGACCCAGCCACCCGCTTGCGCCACTGCACCCATTGTGTGGCGCCACTCCGCAAAACTGCGTGGCCTGAGGTCGTTGACCCGTGGGTTCTCGGGACAAGCCCGAGAATGACAACGTTGGTCACCTTCCCCGGCGCAGGACCGCGAGCAGCTCGGGCGTCGGGAAGGAGTCGGCCGGCATGCCGAATTTCAGCTGCATGGCCTTGACGGCGGCGCGCGTCTTCTCGCCGACGATGCCGTCGATCTTGCCGACGTCGAAGCCGCGGTTGACGAGCAGCCCCTGCAGCTCCTTGGTCTGCGCAGTGTCGAGCTCGGGCACATGCCCGCGCCCGCGGCTCATGGGCGGTGCGCCGTCGATGCGCGTCGCGAGATAGGCCGCGGTCGTGGCGTAGGTGAGCGAGTTGTTCCACTCCGTATAGATGTCGAAGTTGGGATAGGCGAGGAAGGCCGGCCCGTTGCGCCCCATGGGCAGGAGCAGCGAGGCGGGCAGGCTGTCCTTGGGCACAGGGCGACCGTCGCGGTAGCGGATGCCCCATTCCGCCCACTGGGAGCGCGGAAGCTTGACGGTAAGATCGGCCTGCTCCCAGGGCAGGTCGCGCGTGATCTGCACCTCCTCCAGCCACGGCTCGCCGCCGCGCCAGCCCAGGTGGTGCATGTAGTTGGCGGTGGAGCCGATCACGTCGGCGTCGTTGCGGAACAGGTTGATGCGCCCGTCGCCGTCGTAGTCGATGGCGTGGTCGAGATAGCGGGTGGGCAGGAACTGCGTCTGGCCGATCTCGCCGGCCCACGAGCCGATCATCTCTGCGGGCTGCATGTCGCCGCGCTCGATGATCTGCAGTGCCGCCTTCAATTCCTCCTGGAACATGACCTGGCGCCGGCAGTCGTAGGCGAGCGTCACCAAGGCCGGCATGATGGGGAACTTGCCCATGCCGGCGCCGAAGTCGCTTTCGAGCGCCCAGAAGCCGGTGATCACCGAGGCGGGCACACCGTACTGGCGCTCGGCGCGCTCGAACACGGACCGCCTCTGCTCGATCTTCTTGCGTCCGCTGACGATGCGGTTCTGCGTCGCGAGCTTGCCCTGGAAGTCGAGGAACGATTGGGCGAAGAAGCCCTGGCGGCGGTCGCGCGCGATCACCTTGCGGTCGATCCCCATGCCGTTGAGCACGCCGTTGATGGTGCGCGCGCTGATGCCGGCGGCGGCCGCCTCGCGCTTGAAGCGGGCAAGCCAAGTCGCGAAGCCTTCGGTGTTGCGGCAGTTGTCGTTGGGCGGCGGATAGGGCTCGCGGCGCGCCACCTTGGGCGGCGGCGTGATCGCTGCGGGCGTCACCGCGGCCGGGGGCGGCACCGTCGGCGGCGTTGCCGGAGGGGCTGCCGCCGCGGCGGGCGTCGCTTGCGGCTCTTGGATCTGGGCGGGGGTCTCGGCGGGGGCCTCGACGGCCGGCGGCGGTGCGGCCTGGCGCACCGGCTTTTTCCTCGGCGTCTTCGGCTTGAAGGCCGGGGAGACCTCGATGAATTGGGCCGCGACCGGACCGACCATCGATATGGCGATCAATGTCGCGACGGCCGCCGCGCAGAGTCTCAAAGCGTGCATCGTCCTACCTTCACCTTCCGGGGATCATGCGGGGCCGCATGGGCGCTTGCATGGGCACTTACTTGGGCACTTACTTGGGCGTTGCCATGGGCGCGTACTCATGCCCGCAGATGTGGCCACGTCAAGACGGTGTCATCACGAGGGCATGAACAAGTCGCCCTCGGCGCCAGCGCACCCGGGCGAAGGACATCGTTCAGGAAAATCGCGCGTCAGACCATGGACTTAGGGCATGTCGGCTCAGGCGTTGCCGATCAAGACGCCGGCGGCGAACACGATGAGCCCGCCGACGACCACCTCGAACGCGGCCCGCAGGAACTTGGTGTCCATGTAGCGGGCCCGGATCCAGGCGATGGCCCACAGCTCGATCAGCACGATGATGATGGCGAGCGTCGTCGCCAGACGGAAATCGTCGATCAGGTAGGGCAGCGTGTGGCCGATGCCGCCGACCGACGTCATGAGCCCGGTGACGGCACCCCTGAGCCAGGGATGGCCGCGGCCCGTGAGCGAGCCGTCGTCGGAGAGCGCCTCGGCGAACCCCATGGAGATGCCGGCGCCGACCGAGGCCGCAAGCCCCACCAGAAACGTCTCCCAGGTGTTCATGGTGGCGAAGGCGGCGGCAAACAGCGGCGCTAAGGTCGACACCGAGCCGTCCATGAGGCCGGCGAGCCCCGGCTGCACGATCTGCAGCACGAACATGCGCCG
>Ga0307426_1000016_pt1 | contig 81820 bp, 79 predicted proteins | sample SalMarWE160340MG_FD_202165 | JGI IMG/M metagenome (GOLD analysis project Ga0307426, IMG submission 202165) | Salt marsh sediment microbial communities from the Plum Island Ecosystem LTER, Massachusetts, United States - WE1603-40 | ecosystem: Environmental > Aquatic > Marine > Intertidal zone >... | reverse complement strand
AAGAGATACAGCAGTATGATGGCGCCGAAGGGAACGCCGAGGAGCCAAAGGACGAGACCGCGCGCCATGTCGAGCTACTCCATCTTGTTGAGCACGCACGACAACGTTCGGGCCGGAGTCTTGGTTCCCCCGTGGCCCGCACACCATTCCTACGGCTTGTCCTTGTCGAAGACCTTCAGCGCCTCTTGCCCGAGCAAACCGCTCGATATTCCGATGTCGGCAAAGGGGGCGGCATTGGCGATCTGCCGCGCGGTGACGTTGATTTGCTCGGTGTGTCTCGATACCTGCTCAATCGATGCCGCATAGACGAGCCGCTTGAAACCGCACCAGATGATGGCCCCCATGCACATCGCGCAGGGCTCGCTGGAGCAGTAGATGGTCGTCGTCTTGAAGTCGTCGGGCTCGTGTCCGGACAGGAAGGCGCGGATCGCCATCATTTCGGCGTGCGCGGTGGGGTCCTGGTCGCGCGTCGTGCTGTTGCGCCCGAGCGCCAGGACGCTGCCGTCGCGCACGATGATGGCACCGAAGGGATGGTCGGCCTTCTTTGACTGCTCGATCGCCAGCTGCATGAAACGCTCGTCCTCGGGCGTGGTCGGAACCCGCGTGGAACGTGCGCCGGCCTCCCGCGCCAATGCCGTGGCGACCAGCAGCGTGCCGCCACCGGCGAGCAGGGTGCGTCTATCCATGTCTAACCCTCCGCTTTGCGTTTCCCCTTGCTGCCTGGCTCAAGCTTACGCGCCGAGCCGCCCGCGGTCATCCTGCGCGTTTGGCAACGACAAGACCGCGATAGAGATCGAGCGCGCCGGGAACGAGCTCTGCGGCGAGAAGCCGCCGGGGATCGACGGGGCCTGACAGCGAGACTTGTCCCGGCGGCACCGGCTTGAAGCCGAAGCGCGCATAGTAGGGCTCGTCACCGACCAGCACGACGAGGCGCATGCCGTCGCCCGCTGCCGCTTCCAGCGCCTCGGCGATGAGCTGGCGTCCGTGCCCCTTGCCGGCAAACTCCGGATCGACGGCGAGCGGCCCCAGCAGCAGCGCGCCTTCCGCTTTGCCGATGCGGATCTCGGTGAAGCGCACCGCGGCGATCATGCGGTCGTCGAGGAACGCGGCCCGGCAGTAGCGCGACAGCGGCGGTGCGCCCTCGCGCACGCGATAGGCCGTGCGCGTGAAGCGGCCCGGCCCGAACACCGTGGCGTTGAGTTGCGAGACCTGGGGCAAGTCGGCTGGCGTCATGAGCCGGTGCAGGATGTCGGATGGCATGAGTGTCTACGACGCGTTTTCGAGGCGGCCGCGCAGCTTAGGCCGGGCGGCGGGAAAGGGTGGATCAGGCGCGCTGGGCAGACGCGGCGCATCGGCCTCGTCGCGGCGCTGAGCTCAAGCCTCGAATTTGTATAGACATGGGGCGCGCCATTAGCACGGGCGCAAGGGGCCGTCCAGACCTCTTACCACGTGGGGCTGCGTGGGGCCCCCTCGAGCAGCTCGCGGATACGCCGCGCGGTGCTTTGGTGGGTGTCGTCGGGCAGATCCTCCTTGGTGAAGAAACCGTGTGCGGCGATCTCGTGAGTGGGGCGTGGTGGGTGCGGTTGCTCCCAGTGCCGGACGATATAGAGCGCCACGTGGTCACCGGGGAAGGCGCGGAAGTTGGCGTAAAGACCGAACAGCTCCGGCTCGGCAGACAGCACCACGCCCGCTTCTTCCTGCAGCTCGCGTGCCAGCGCTTCGACGGTCGTCTCCTGGTGCTCTACGCCCCCGCCGGGGAAGTGCCAGCCCGGCCTGTAGGTGTGCTTGATGAGCAGGATGCGGTTGTCCTGGTCGAGCACGATCCCTTGCGCGCCGAGCGTCTGCCCGCGCGAGGCGCGCCAGTAGTGCTGCATGATCCTGGCGAGCAGGCTGTTGGACGGCACGCTTGTCTCCTTAATCTTGCGCGGCTCTCAAAACGCCTCTACCTGCTCCGGTGCCCGGCGACAACGCCTCGTTTGCCTGACCGTGCTAGAGTTCGCCGTGCGGCCTTCCCTCGACGAGATTCATGACAGAAACGTTCACCCTCGCCCACCTTTCCGACGTTCACCTGGCGCCGGTGCACGGGCTCTCCCTGCACCATCTGAACGTCAAGCGGGGGCTCGGCTACCTCAACTGGCAGCGCAGCCGCCGGCGCGTGCATCTGCGTGCAAGCCTCGACCTCGTGGTGGCCGACATGATGGCGCACCGGCCCGACCACATCGCGGTGACTGGCGATCTGATCAACCTGGGGCTGCCCGCCGAGTACGAGGCGGCGCAAGCCTGGCTCGAGAGCCTGGGCGTGCCCCACGACGTGACCGTGGTGCCGGGCAACCACGATATCTACACGCGGCTCAAAGACCATCCCGGTGTGTCGCGTTGGGCCGCGTACATGCGCGCAAACGCGGCCGGTGCAGAATTCAACGGTAGCGCGCGCGACGGTTTTCCTTTCGTGCGCCGCCTGGGATCCGTGGCGCTGATAGGACTGAACTCGGCGGTGGAAACGCCGCCGTTCGTTGCTGCTGGCGAGCTCGGCGCGCGCCAGATCGAGGCGCTGGCCCGCATCCTGGCGCAGACCGAGGAGGCAGGGCTTGTCCGCGTCGTGCTGATCCATCATCCGCCGCTCCCTGGTCAGGCTCCGGCGCGTCGGGCGCTACGCGATGCTACTGATCTTGCGCGGGTTCTGGAGGAGCGTGGCGCCGAGCTCATCCTGCATGGACACAACCATCACGATATCCGCCTCGATTTCCCATGGGCGCGCGGCCGCATTCCCGTGATCGGCGTCGCGTCGGGCTCGGGCGGACGCGCGCACAAGGATGAGCCGCTTGGGCGCTACAATCTGCTGCGCATCACGCGCAACGGCGATGGCGCGCATATCGAGTGCACCACGCGCGGTCTCGACGCGACGGCAAGCTTCGTCGATCAGCTCGATCGCAGGCTGATCACATAGCAACATGGCGACCGCCGCAAGGCACGCTCTGCCGCAAACTGCTTGACAGTTGTGCACGCGATCTGGTCCATTATGCGCCGTGCTGGTCCACCGGTGCACGCACCGATGGTGAAAAGGGAACACGGTAGGGTCGGACTTTTTGGCCTCAAGCCGTGGCTGCCCCCGCAACTGTAAGCGGCAAGCTTTACTCCGCAAATGCCACTGACGAGCTCAATGTTCGGGCCCGTTGGGAAGGTCGGAGGGAAGCGCTCGAGCCGCAAGCCAGGAGACCTGCCGGCACACGTCGCCCATCTTCCGTACGGGGCGTGCGGTAGAACGGACAACCGTAGTGGCGACTGATGTGCAACCGGCAGGGAGCTACGTCAGACATGCCTTATTACGGTGTCAACTTCTGACACTCGCTGATTGAGACCACGCTTTGCGGCTGAGCCGCGGCGGGCTTCCCGCTGCGCATTGACGCTCAAGCGGATCTCGAAATGTTGTTTGTGAGGCGTCTCGACTGGCTTCCCGTCAAGTCGCGTAGTCGCGTAACGGGGGTCGCTTATGTTGTTGCGTTCGTGTGTGTATTTGTACCGTTCGATCGTTCGTTCCAGATTTTCACGTCTGGTCATGGCTTCGGTCGCAATTCCTCTGCTGGCAGGCCCTGCATCCGCGCAGGAAGCAACCGAGCTGCCGCCCATCGTGGTGGAGGGGGCAACATTGGAGGCACCGCCAGCCAACACCAAGAAAAAGCAGGCGCAGGGGCCCTCTCAGAGCGAAGGGCAAACCGCGACTGTGACCGGGGAGAGCAACGGGGAAGGCCAGGCGCAGACCACCGGCTCCGTCGAGGGCGTTCCGCTCGATGAGATCGGGTCGGCGGTCACGGTCATTACCCGTGCCCAGCTGCAGGCCCAGCAAATCCGCCATGCTGCCGATGCTCTACGCAGCTTGCCGGGCGTCTCCGTCAATCGTCAGGGCGGTGTCGGCAACCTCACGCAGGTGCGCATTCGCGGCCAGGAGGGAAATCACACGCTCGTGCTCATCGACGGCATTGAGGCTAACGACGTCACCAACGGCGAGTTCGATTTCTCGGACCTCGCAGCCGACGACATCGAGCGTATCGAGGTCATTCGCGGGCCCCAGAGCGGTCTTTACGGCTCGGGTGCGGTGGGCGGGGTCATTAACATCATCACCAAGGGCGGGCGAGGTCCGCTCACCTTCAGCGCACTTGCCGAAGGTGGGAGCTTTGCCACCAAGAATCTTGCGGGCCGCGTCTCGGCCGGCAACGAGCACGGCCACTTCCTGCTCGGCTACAGCCGCCTCACCACCGATGGATTCAATGTTGCACCTCAGGGCGACGAGGACGACGGCTCGACGCTCTCGACGTTCAACTTCAAGGCAGGGCTGGAGGCTTTCGAGGGTTTCAAGGTTGACTTTGTTGTCCGCAACAGTCGCAACATCGGCGACTATGACGACTTTGGCGGCAATCCGGGGCTCTTCTCCACGGCCTTCGACTCGCCCAACACGTTCGATCATAACGTCTGGCTCACCGCGGCGAGGGCGCGTTGGGACATGCTCGACGGTGCGCTGACGCACGTCGTGCGCGCAACGCGCAACGAGACGGAGCGTACGGACGAGGCTCCAGGCTCCGTCGGCCACAACATTGGCGAGGAGACCAAACTCAGCTATGCCGCGACCTATCGCTTGGCTGCGCCGGGCTTTCTTGGGGGAAGCCACGTCGTGACCGGACTCGTCGAGCGTGACGATCAGTCGTTCACGCCGTTGTCCGATTTTGGCGGCGGCTTCGCGGCCGATGGCATCGAGCGCTCGCGCAGTCTCACGGCGGGTGCCGTCGAGTGCCGCGGCACCTTCGCCGACCGCCTTGACGTCACCGGAACGGTGCGCCGCGACGACAACGAGACTTTTGATGACTTCACGACTTGGCGCACGACGGCTTCTCTGAAGCTGCCCGAGCTGGGATTGCGCCCGCACGCAAGCTACGGCACGGGTGTACGGCTGCCGACGATGTTCGAGAACTTCGGCTCGATCCCGGGCACCTTCAAACCCAACCCGGATGTCGGGCCCGAGCGCGTGAAAGGCTGGGATGCCGGCGTCGAGGTAACGCTCATGCCTCGGACCTGGACCCTTGACGTCACCTATTTCGATTCGGATTTCACCGACAAGATCGACGGCTTTGCGTTCGATCTCGAAAGTGGCCTCTTCACCGCGGCCAATCTGCCGGGGGTGAGCATGCGGAGTGGCGTCGAAGTCGCCTCGCGCATCGAGCTGATGCGCGGCTTGAGCCTTGGTCTCGCCTATACCTATCTCGATGCACGCGATCCCGATGGCGCGCAGGAGATCCGGCGTCCGCCGCATTCGGGGCGCGCCGACCTGCGCTATCTGTTCGACGGTGGCCGGGGCACCTTCGATATCGCCGCCGTCTATAACGGCGAGATGGTGGATACGGCGTTCGTGCAGGACCCTTTCGGGTCGGCCACAGTGCCGCTTAACGACTATTTGCTGGTGAACGTCGCGGCCTCCTACCAGATGTCGCCCGGCGTCGAGGTCTTCGGCCGCGTCGAGAATCTTCTCGATGAGGACTATCAGGAGTCCTACGGTTACGAGACGGCGGGGATCGCCGCCTACGCCGGCTTGCGCTTCTCCTACGAGGAGGCCGCGTCGGTCGCCTGGGCCAACGGCAAATAGCGAGGCGCAGTGCGCAGGATACGTAAAGCCAAAGCCTTGATGCTCGGTCTCGCCGCGGTTCTCGCGGCGGGGCTGGGCGCGGGCGTTGCCTTGGCCGATGCCCCACAGCGCATCGTCTCGCTCACGGTGTGCACCGACCAGCTCCTGCTCGACCTCGTTGAGCGCCAGCGCATTGCGGCGCTGAGCTATCTCGCCGTCGATCCGACGCTGTCGGCCAAGGTCGAGGAGGCGCGCGGGCTCAAGGGCGTGCGCGGCATGGCCGAGGAGGTGCTGGCGCTCGAGCCAGATCTCGTCATCGCGCAGGAGTACTCCACCACTGCCTCCGTCGACATGCTGCGCCGGTTGGGCTTTCGTGTCGTGCTGGTGCCGCTCGCCACAGACTTCGAAGGCATGCGGCACGCCGTTCGTTTGATTGCCGAGGCCGTCGGCGAGAAAGCGCGCGGCGAGTCGATCATTGCCGCCTTTGATGAGCGTCTTGCGGCGGCACGGCCGCAAGGGCCGCAGCGTCCGCGCGCGCTCGCCTATCAGGTCAACAGCCTCGCCTCCGGGCCGGGCAGCCTCGTCGATGCCGCGCTTGTCGCCGCGGGCTTTCACAACATGGCCCGCGACCGTGCGCTCGGTCCCGGCGGGCGGCTGCCGTTGGAGGAAATCGTCGCCGATCCGCCCGACCTTCTGGTGCTCGCCAATTCGCCCGAGGAGTTCCGCTCGACGGTGGGCGACAACCTGCGTCATCCGGCATTCGCGCACATGGTGAGCCAATTGCCGCACATGCAACTTTCGATGCCGCTGTGGCTATGTGCGACGCCGCGCATCGCCGATGCCATCGATGAGCTTGGCGCTAAGCGCCGCGCCTTGCTTTCCGCGGGAGCGCGCCATGACTGAGGCGGTTGCGGGTGCGCAGGGGCGTCGTGCCGCGGGTTGGACGCTCCCCGTCATGGGAGCGCTCGCCGCTGCTGCGGGCTTGGCGTTCCTCGCCTCGCTGCTCGTCGGGCCATCCGGCATCGGAATACACCTGGACAGCGATGCAGGCCGGCTGATCCTGGTCGAGATCCGCTTGCCGCGCGCCATCCTCGGCGCGCTGATCGGCGGCGCGCTGGGCTTGTCGGGGGCGGTGCTGCAGGGCTACCTGCGCAACCCGCTGGCCGAGCCCGGCCTACTCGGCATCTCCGGCGGCGGAGCTCTCGGCGCCGTCATTGCCATCCATTCGGGCGCTGCCGGCGCGTTCGTGCTGGCGCTGCCGGCGGGCGGGCTCCTTGGTGCCGCACTCGCTGCCATGGCGGTGATGCTGCTTGCGGGCGAGCGCAGCGGGCCTTTGACGCTCATCCTCGCCGGGGTCGCCATCTCGAGCCTCGCCGGAGCGCTGACGACCCTGGCGCTGAACCTGTCGCCAAATCCGTTCGCCTCCGTCGAGATGCTGTTCTGGCTGCTGGGCTCGCTCACCGACCGCAGCCTGACCCACGTGTGGCTCGCCGGCCCGCTGATCATCCTCGGCGGCGCGCTGCTGCTCACGACGGGGCGTGCGCTCGATGCGCTGACGCTGGGCGAGGAGGCGGCGCAGAACCTCGGCGTCGATCTGAAGGTGCTGCGCGCACGCATCGTCGCCGGCACCGCGCTCGCCGTCGGCGCGGCAACCGCGGTCTCCGGCACCATCGGCTTCGTCGGTCTCGTCGTGCCGCATCTGCTGCGCCCGCTGGTCGGTCACGAGCCGCGCCGCCTGCTGCCGGCGAGCGGCTTCGGCGGGGCAGCTCTGGTGCTCGCCGCCGACGTGACCTTGCGCCTGTTCGCGCCGATGAGCGAGGTTCGCCTCGGCGTCGTCACCGCGCTCATCGGCGCGCCGTTCTTCCTGTGGCTTGTCATCAAGACGCGCCGGGAGCTGGGGCCATGATGGACTGCCTCGATGCCCGGGAGGTGGGCGTGCGCCTCGGCGGACGCCGCGTTCTCAATGACGTCGGGCTCACGGTGCGGCCTGGCGAGATCGTCGCCGTGATCGGCGCCAACGGAGCCGGCAAGTCGACGCTGCTGAAGGTGCTGGCCGGTCTCATCACGCCGGAAGAAGGCTCCGTTGTGCTCGCGGGCCGGCCGCTCGCCGAGCACGGCGCGCGCTCTCTGGGGCGCGAGATTGCCTATCTGCCGCAAGAGCGGGCCGTGCATTGGCCGCTCACGGTGCGCCGCCTCGTGGCGCTGGGCCGGCTGCCGTTCCGAGAGCCGATCGCCGGCCCGAGCGCCGACGACCGCGCCGCCGTCGAGGAGGCGATGGCGGCGACGGACATCGTGCGCTTTGCCGAGCGCTCGGTGATGGAGCTGTCGGGCGGGGAGCGCGCCCGCGTGCTTTTGGCGCGCGCTCTTGCGCAGCGTCCGCGCTTTCTTGTCGCAGACGAGCCCACCACCGGTCTCGACCCCGCGCACGGTCTGTCACTTTTTGCACAATTCGTTCGCATGGCTGCTTTGCAGCGCGCGGTGATCGTCGCCCTGCACGACCTCTCCCTCGCCGCCCGCTACTGCCACCGGGTTCTGCTTCTGCAGGAGGGTGTCGCGCTCGCCTATGGCACGCCGCGCGACGTGCTCACCCCTGGGCGCATTGCCCAGGCCTATGGCGTTCGCGCAACTGTTGCTGAGATAGAGGGCCGGCCCGTGGTTCTCCCCATCGAACCTCTGGCGTGACACTATATACCGCTCCAGTGCTCTGCTTCGCGCAGGGCGTAACGAGGCTGCGGGGCAGAGCACGTGCGATTCTTTCGGCGCAAGGTCCGGCTCAATCTTGCACTCCAGGGTGGCGGTGCGCACGGCGCCTTCACCTGGGGCGTTCTCGATCGCCTGCTCGAGGATGACGAGCTCAAGATCAGTTGGGTCAGCGCAACGAGCGCCGGCGCGGTGAACGCAGTCGCGCTGGCGGCGGGCCTGAGCGAAGGCGGCAGGACGCGAGCGCGCAAGAAGCTGCGTCAAGTATGGGAGGGCGTGCACAAGGCCGGCGTGCCTGATCTGCTGCGCCTCAACCCGTTCCTTTACGGCCTGAGCCGCACGCCGCATCTGGCGCAGGTGGCGAGCCTGTGGTCGCCTTATGATTTCAACCCGCTGGGCTTCGATCCGCTGCGCCGCTTGCTGTCGGAGACCATCGACTTCGACAAGCTGCGCAAGGCCTCTCCGATCGAGCTGCTGATTGCCGCGACCGAGGTCGCCACGGGGCGCGCCCGCTTGTTTCGGCGCGACGAGATCACCGTGGAGGCCGTGCTCGCCTCGGCCTGCCTGCCGACGCTGCATCATGCCGTGGAGATCGACGGCGTCGCCTACTGGGACGGCGGTTTCTCCGCCAACCCCGATATCAAGACGCTCGCCATGGAGAGCCCGGTCGAGGACACGCTCATCGTTCAGCTCAATCCGATGGTGCGCCAGGGGCTGCCGACCGGCGTTCGAGAGATCTCGCTGCACGCCAACAGGCTCGCCTTCAACGCGCCGCTCATGCGCGACATCGAGCTGATCGAGACCGTGCGCCAGTGCTCGCAGCGATGGCTGGGTGGTGCGCGCGGCCGCTACGGACGGCTTTCCACGCACCGCTTCCATCTGATCGAGGCTGGGCGCTACACGGGCGCGCTCAGCCCCGACAGCACCATGAAGCCCGACTGGGCGCTCCTCAATTATCTCTACAGCGCCGGGCGCGATGAGGCGGAGAAGTGGCTCGGTCGCCACCGTGCGAGCGTCGGCCACCGGTCGAGCGTGGACCTCAAGGCGCGCTTCCTTGTTCCGCAACGACCCGGCAGCGCGTCGACCGCCGCCCGCACGCGTACGCCGGCAGTGCGAAAAGAAGCCGCAGCCGTCGGTATTCCCGACTGAATATAACGCTCGACCGTAGGGGGCGGGGCTCTCTATCATTGCCGTTGCGAGACGGCTTGGGGAGTTGAGCATGGTTTCGACGCGACGGACTGCGCGCCGTGAGGTGCTGCGCCTGCTGGTCTGCGGTGCGCTCACGCTGTGGGGCGGCACGGGGGCCGTGCCCGTGCGCGCCGAGGAAACGCCCATCGTGGCCGCCGCCGCCAGCCTGCGCTATGCGCTGGACGAGATCGCCGCGCGCTACGAGAAAGAGACCGGCCAGCGCGTGCGCATCAGCTACGGCTCCACCGGCAGCCTGGTGCATCAGATCGAGAACGGAGCGCCGTTCGCACTGTTCCTCGCCGCCGATGAAGCGAGCGTGAAGCGTCTGGCGGCGGCCGGCCTTACGGTGGGGCCCCCAAGCGTCTTTGCGCGCGGGCGCATCGGTCTGGTCGCGCCCAGGGGGTCGCCGGTGCCGGTCGACGGCGAGCTGAAGGGGCTTGGCGATGCGCTCGCCTCGGGCAAGGTCCAGCATTTCGCCATTGCCAACCCGGAGGTCGCTCCTTACGGGCGTGCCGCGCGCGAGGCGCTGCAGAAGTCCGGGCTGTGGAGCAAGGCCAAGCCGCATCTCGTTCTCGGCGAGAACGTCGGCCAGGCGGCGCAGTTCGCCACCACCGGCGCGGCCGAGGCCGGCATCATCGCCTATTCACTTGTGGTCTCGGCCGACATTGCCCCCAAGGTCACGGCGGCGCTGATCCCGGCGGACTGGCACCAGCCGATCGATCACGGCATGGCGCTGCTCAAAGGCGCAGACGACACGTCGCGCGCGTTCGCAACGTTCGTGCGCAGCGAGGCTGCGCGGGCGATCCTGGAGCGCCACGGGTTTTCCGCGCCGGCACCTTGAGAGGAGATCTCCATGGACTGGACCGCCTTCACGCTCTCCCTCAAGCTCGCGTTCTGGACGTGCGTGCTGCTGCTGCCGCTGGCGATCCTGCTGGCGCGCCTGCTGGCGTGGGGCCGCTTTCGCGGCAAGAGCTTGATCGAGGCACTCGTCATGCTGCCCCTGGTGCTGCCGCCGACGGTCTTGGGCTTCTACTTTCTCGTCGGGTTCTCGCCTCAGTCCGATCTCGGCGCCGTTCTCGCAGCGATCTTCGGCGAGCCGCTCGTCTTCACGTTTCTCGGCGTGCTCATCGCCTCCATCATCATCAATCTTCCGTTCGCGGTGCAGCCGATCCAGCGCGCCTTCGAGGCGATCGCCCCCAACGTGCGCGAGGCAGCCTTCGTCAGCGGGCTGTCGCCATGGGAAACCATGCGCCGCGTCGAGCTGCCGCTCGCCTGGCCCGGCATCGTGTCGGCGATTGCGCTGGTCATCGCCCACACGCTCGGCGAGTTCGGCGTCATCCTCATGATCGGCGGCTCCATTCCCGGAGAGACGCGCGTCCTCTCGATCGCCATCTACGACAGCGTGCAGGCCTTCCGCACGGGCGAAGCCGCCGTCATGTCGGCGGCGCTGCTCGCATTCTCTCTTCTCGCCATCACGCTGGTGCACGTGCTGGCGCGGCGGCCGCGAACGGGGTCCCATGACGCGTGAGCCGCAGCCGCTGTTCGTAGCGCTTTCGCAAGTGGCACCCATTCCGCTTGAGGTGGCGCTCGCCTGCCGCCCTGGCGAGCTCCTGGCCCTCGTCGGCCCCTCGGGCAGCGGCAAGACGACGGTGCTGCGCGCGATTGCCGGGCTCTACCGTCCAGCCACGGGCCGCATCCGCTCAGGAAGCGAAACGTGGTTCGACGGCGAAACCGGCGTCGTGGTGCCGCCGCAGGCGCGCGCTGTGGGCCTCGTGTTCCAGGACTACGCGCTTTTTCCGCATCTCTCCGCGATCGACAACGTACGCCTTGCCATGCGTCACGTGTGCGAGCCTGAGCGCAGCGCTGCGGCCGCAGCGCTGCTGGCGCGCTTGCACCTCGACGGGCTGGAGGCGCGCTTCCCCGACCAGTTGTCCGGCGGCCAGCGTCAGCGCGTTGCCATCGCCCGGGCCCTGGCGCGCGATCCCAGGGTGCTGCTGCTGGACGAGCCTTTCGCGGCCGTCGACCGCATGACGCGCGAGCGCCTGAAGGAGGAGCTGGCCGCCTTGCGCCGCTCGCTCGAGATTCCCATCGTGCTCGTCACCCACGACCTGGAGGAGGCGCAGGCGCTCGCCGACCGCATCTGCGTCATTCATGCCGGGCGCACGCTGCAGACAGGGGCGCCCGACGACGTGCGCCTGCGCCCGGTGACGCCGTTGGCGGCCCGTCTCATGGGGCAAACCAACGTGTTCCAAGGGGTGGTGACGCGTGCGGCGGGCCCAAACGAGCAAGGCCGCATTCGCTGGGGCGAGCGTGCTCTGCATGTGGCACATACCGGAGTGTTTCGCGACGGCGAGAGGGTGGCGTGGCTCGCACCGTCGGATTTCATCGCCTTTGCCGCGCAAGAGGCGCAGGACGATGCCAACGTGCTTTCGGGCGTCGTGACGGCGACGAAACCGCTCGGGGAGGTGACGAGCCTGACGGTGCGCCTGGACGAGGAGGAGAGCCTTCGCTTCAACGTGGCAACGCGCGAGGTGCGCGAGCGCGGTTGCGAGGAGGGGCGCGCGGTGAGCCTGCGCCTCATGCCGGAAGGCATTCATCTGATGCCGCCGGATAGCTGACGCACCTACAAACGCCGCGCCTGCACGATGACGGCGCCAATCGACAAGAATGCGGCAACGACCGCCAGATACGCCGCGGGTGCCACGTCGCGCAGGGCCGCTGTCGGCAGCGAGCCAGCCTCGTCGAGCGCCAGCATGCTGATGCGCGCCGCGACCAGCAGCCATGCGGCGGCCGCAACTACAAGCGCCGGGTTGAGCCAGCGGCTGGCGATGGCGCCGTCGCTTGCCGCGATGAGCGCAATCAGCCCGGCGAAAATCAGCAGCGGGACCGTGAGCACGTAGATTGGCACCAGCCCGGTGCGCGCGTATGCGGCAAACCTCTGTACTGTCGTTCGATCGGCCGTCGCCTCCCAGTCGAAGAGCACTTGATCGATGTAAAGTATCGCCATGTCGGAGGCGGCACCGACCGAGCGCAGGCGATCGGTGCCTAGGCGAAGGTCTGGCTGGCCGAATCTGAGCGCTGCGATTGTGCATGTGTCGGGGCAGAGGTAGGAGATCGAGTACCGGTTCCAGGCCAGCCGCTCGTCGGAGAAATGCCGCTGCAGATCGGGGCTGGGCTGCCGCTCCAGTGCGTAGGGCACAAGCTCGCCTCCTTTGGCGTAGACGGCAAAACCCGGCCACCGCGTCGACGCGACGTCGCGATACCAGCCGGTAGCCGTCGTTTGCACGCCCATCTTGCCGGCCGTGCTGACGAACGGGCGGTTGAGAAACGCCCAGTAGCGTTCGAATGTCTGGGGCTCAATGTCTTTTCTGGTGAGCTGTGCTCCGGCTGGGACAGGCGCCGTGATGAACGATGCTCGCTTGCCGATGCTCTCTGCGGAGGACGCCAGGGACGCAAGAGGCACGTCAATCGTCCGCCGTATTGCACCTGCGTGTGCGTGTCGGCACTTGAGCTTGCCGGCGGAGCAGGCGGCTTCTATCTCATTTGCAAGTTTCGCAAAGGTCTGGGCGGCGGACTTCGGGCTTGCGTACAGACCGCTCATGGCCGCGGCATCGCGCAGTGCCCACTTGAACCATGGGCGGGCAAAGTCGCCACACGTTGCCCGGTCGATCCTGCATCCCGGAGCGCTCCACCTTTCTCGGAAGTCCCTGTTGCCGAACGCGCGGTTCAGGCGCCTGAAGGTAAGGCTCGCTTTCGAGACCTCATTGCGCACGGCGGCGGGGACCGGCACATGTGGTTTGATCGGACCGGCCTCGACGCTCTGTAGCGCATTCAGTGCCGCCGTGAGGTCGCGCTCGTTGGCGTCGGAGACGGCGAACGTGCCGTAGGCCGCCAGGTTGGCGGTCATGACGCCGGCAATCACGGCGATGCACGCGGCTGCAGCGAGACCGACGTTGCGCGCAAGAGAGATGAGTGCGCTTCTCTGCCTGAAATGCATAAGGACCGCGCCGGCGACGAGCAGTGCCAGCCCCGGCAAGAGCCACCCGCTATCGGTGTGCGTCAGCCACGTCCAGCCGAGGATCAGCCCGGTGAGGCCGCTCAAGATCAGGACGGTGGCGCGCCCTGCCGGGGGTGCATAGAGGACGACGGCAGAGAGCGAGAGGAGCAGCAGCGCTTGCCCCCAGTAGATCTGGCGGCAATTACGCGCTGCATCTCCGGCACGAAGCCGGCAGGGTCCAGGGCCAACGCGAGAAAGACGAGAGCGGCCAGCAGCCGCGATGCCGTCAGCCGGTAAGCGGCCCAGGCCGTGACCGCAATCGCGGCAATCTGAAAAAGGCCGTGCGCGAGCGACAGCGGCAAACCTGAAAGCCCTGCTGCGGCAAGGAAGGCTGGGTAGCCGGGCCCCCGCATCAGCGTCAGCTGATCGTACGTGCCGAGCCAGTGACCGGATGCCAGGCTCGTCGCCAGGCGCATGAACAGTCCATCGTCATGCGTCGCGGTGTGGTCGAGCCACAACGGCAGGCTGGTGACGAGGAGCAGGCGCACCACAGCCACGATGGCGAGAAAGGCGAGGAGGGCGATCGTGGACTTGTCGGCTGTGGCAAGCGTCTTCGGCAACATGCGGCGCATACGCAGACATCCACGGCCGTTAAGCAAGAATTCCCAACGCGAGCCAAGCACCCCCTCCCGGTGCGCCGATCCCTTTTAATGGCTCACCGCGCCGAGCGATATACTCATTTCTCATGACGCGAGCGGTGTAAGCGGACGGAGGTACCGCCGCTTCAGGTGGTAGCCGGACTACCCGCGCGACCCGAACTTTCTTCCGCGACCGTCCATGCACGATCCTCCTCGTTTCGAGTGCGGCGTTGTTCCGACCGTAACAGCGCGCAGGCCACCTCATCACATAGACATCTCCGCGCTGCGCCAACCGTGAGTGCGCTCATGCTAGGAGTCGTGTGATGAGTTATCCGTCCGACCTGCACCTCGCTCCCGGGAAGCTCGGCTCGCTTGCCGAGTTTTCGCGCAACGACCTGACCCGTCACGTCCGCCCCGGCACGTACGCCGTCGTCCGTCCCGATCTGCCCCCGCTTGGAGATCGCCGCGGCGCCCCGGCGACCGGACCGGACCGGCGCGCACGCTCGATCGCCGCTTTGGAGGATTGGACGGGCAGCTTCGACATGCATCTGGGCGTCCACACGAGAGACTGAGCCGTAGCGCGTCGCGTGTTGCGTTCGCGCGTTGTTTGAAGGGAAAATTGCCATGAACATCATGCCGCAAGCGCTCAACAAGCTGCGCGCCAAAGTGAACGGCACGATCGCCGCCAACCCGTTCTCGTCTCTGTCGGCCCACAAGTCGATCAAGTACCACCAGCGGCTCGGCACGCTGCTCGGCATCGAGAACCCGTTTTTCCGCTCCACCGAAGGCCCGCAGGGGCGCATGACGCTGATCGACGGAAAGCCCTGCCTCAACTTCGCCTGGTGCGATTACTTGGGACTGAGCCAGCATCCGGACCTGATCGAGGCCTCGAAGACCGCCATTGACCGTTTCGGCACCTCCATATCGGCGAGCCGCATGGTGTCGGGCGACACGCCGCTGCACCGCGAGCTTGAAGAGGAGATCGCTGACACTATCGGCGTGGAGGCGTCGCTCGTGTTCGTCAGTGGTCACGCCGCCAACGTCTCCACCATCGGCACGCTGATGACCGAGGATGATCTCATCGTCCACGACGAGTTCGTGCACAACAGTGCTGTGGTCGGCATGCGGCTGTCGGGTGCGAAGACCCTCACTTTCCGCCACAACAACCTCGACGCGCTCGAGACCATCCTGCGCGAGCAGCGGTCGAATTACAAAAACGTTCTGGTCGTGATCGAGGGGCTCTATTCCACCGAAGGCGACGTTCCCGATCTTGCGCGCGTCGTCGAGATCAAGGAGCGCTACGGCGCCTGGCTGATGGTCGATGACGCGCACGGCTGCGGCGTTCTGGGCTCCACAGGAAGCGGACTTGCGGAGCACTGCGGCGTTCCCGGAGACAAGGTCGACATCTGGATGGGCACGCTCAGCAAGGCCTATGCCTCGTGCGGCGGCTATATCGCCGGCAACAGGGAGCTCATCGATACCTTGCGCTATGCCGCGCCGGGGTTCGTATTCTCGGTGGGCCTACCGCCGTCGATGACGGCCTCGGCACTTGCCGCGCTGCGCGTCATCAAGCGTGAGCCCGAGCGCGTAACCCGCCTGCACGCAAACGGCGCCATGTTCCTCGCCGAGGCGAAGGCACGCGGGCTGGACACCGGCCGGGCGATCGGGATCGGTATGCTGCCGATCATGGTCGGCGCCACCACGCGCGCGGCAAAGTCCGTCACGCGACTGCTGGCGCGCGGCGTCAACACCTCGCTCATCATGTCGCCGGGCGTGCCGGTGAATGCAGCGCGGCTGCGCTTCTTCCTGACCTCCGAGCACACGCGCGAGGAGATCACCTTGGCGCTCGACATCGCCAAGGAGGAGCTCAAGGGCTGACGCGCAGCGCCGGCCGAGCGTCTCACCGCACTAGGGTTGCGGTGTGGGCTCTGGCTCGGTGGGCTCGGCGGGCGCGGGGGCAGCCGTATTCTCGGCGGCCCACGCGACAAGCGCCTTCATCGTCTGATCGAAGGCCTTGTTGAGCCCGGCCGCTGCCGCCGCACCGTCCGTCGTCGAGATCGGCACGCGTGCCTCGAACACGCGCGTCGCCGTCATGCGGCCGCCGCTCAGGACCTTGGCCGAGAAAGCGACGACGGCCGCCGGCTCGGGCGTGGTGACGATTCTGAAGGTGCGCAGGTCGGTGAGGACCTGCTCGTCGGCCTCGAAAGCGTCGATGGGGCGGCTGACCGCCTGGAAATAGCCCGAGTTCTCGAAGCTCTCGATCATCTTGGTCTGAAACAGGATGGGCAGGTTGTCGCTCCACAGAGCGTTCTCGATGCTGGCGCCTTCGCTGCCCGCGCGCGCAACGAGGATCTTATCGGAGCTGAGCGACATCAGCGCGGCGGGCTCGGGGATCACGATCTGCCCGCGCTGCGGGCCGGCGAGTGCGGGAAAGTCGCTGACGGCGCTGAGAGTGTAGATGGGCAGCTTGCCCGTTGCCGCAGCGCCGCCCGTCATCCGCTCCAGGCCTGCGATCACGCCGTCGATCTTGTCGGAGTTGCGCGCCAGAGCATCGGAGAATGTCTTGAGGTTCTCGATGGTGCTGTGCAGCGGGTCGGCGTTCTCGGCAAGGACGATCTCGAGCTTCTTGAGCGTGGCCCGCGCGGCCTGGGTCATGCTCTGACCGGAATCGGGCTCGGCGACGAGCGTCGGTATGCTGCCGTCCTGCGGCGTGACGGCGGGCGCCGCCGGGCTGCCGCCGGTGAGCAGGATCACTGGCGCGCCCGTCAATCCCTGGAAGTCCATGCCCACGACGGTGTCGGCGCGCACGGGTGCGGCCGGATCGACGGCGACGGTCGCCAGGACCTGCTTGGGGTTCTCCGGCGTAAGCGCGAGATCGGTGACCTCGCCGATGCGTATGCCGTTGAAAAGCACCGCAGAGCCGACGAGCAGGCCCGACACCTGGCCGCCGAAGCGGATCTGGTAGACCGCGCGCTCGCGGAAGCCGCCGCCGCTATAGAGCCAGTACACGAAGGCGAATCCCGCCACGATCACCGCGAGCGTGAACACTCCAATCGCCAGATAGCGTGCCCGGGTTTCCATCGCCGTACCTCAAGTTGCGGGTTGCGCGAGGCGGCGCGCCAGCACGTCCGCGCGCTTGCCTCTGAAATAGGCCTTCACCCAAGGATGCTCTGAAGCGAGCATCACGGAGATCGGGCCCGATACGACCACCTTGCCGTCGGCCAGAACACCGATACGGTCGCACACGGTGTGAAGGCTTTCCAGGTCGTGGGTGATCATGAAGACGGTGAGCTCGAGCGTCCGCTGCAGGGTGCGGATCAGCTCGTCGAACTCGCCGGCCGATATGGGGTCGAGGCCGGAGGTGGGCTCGTCGAGGAACACGAGCTCGGGGTCGAGCGCCAGCGCGCGCGCGAGTGCCACGCGCTTGGTCATGCCGCCCGACAGCTCCGACGGCAGCTTGTGCCAGTCCTCGGGCTTGAGGCCGACCATGTCGAGCTTGGCCTCGGCCATCTCCCGCATCAGACGTTTTGACAGGTTGAGGTACTCGCGCATGGGAAACTGAACGTTCTGCAGCACCGAGAGCGAGGAGAAGAGCGCTCCCTGCTGGAACAGGATGCCCCACCGGCGCTCGGTGGCGCGCCGCGCCTCCTCGTCGGCGCGCGAAAGATCGGTCCCCAGCACCTCAACCGTACCGGAGCGCGCCGGGATCAGGCCGATGATGGTGCGCAGAAGCACCGATTTGCCGCTGCCCGAGCCGCCGACGAAACCGAAGATCTCTCCGCGTTTGACCGCCACCGAGACATGGTCGAGGACGGTCGTGTCACCGAAGCCGACGACGAGGTTGCGCACGTTTATGGCGGTCTCTTCGTTCATCGGCTCACATGTCTATTGACGCGAAGAACACCGCGAAAAGACCGTCGAGGACGATCACCAGGAAGATGGCTTTCACCACCGAGGCCGTCGTCTGCAGGCCGAGCGACTCCGCGCTTCCCTTTACGGCAAAGCCTTGTGCGCACGCCACGACGCCGATCACCAGCGCCATGAAAGGCGCCTTGATCATCCCCACCTTGAAGTGGGTGATCGAGATCGCCTCTTTCAGGCGCGCGACAAAGATGTCGGGGCTCATGCCACCGTACAGCCAGGCGACGAGGCCGCCACCGAAGAGCGCCGACATCGCGCCGAGGAAGGTCAGCATGGTGAGCGCGAGAATGAGCGCGAGCACGCGGGGCAGCACGAGGACGGCGATCGGGTCGAGGCCCATGGTGCGCAGCGCGTCGATCTCCTCGCGCATCTTCATGGAGCCGAGCTCGGCCGTATATGAGCTGCCCGAGCGCCCCGCCACCATGATCGACACGATCAGGACGCCGATCTCGCGCAGGATGAGGATGCCGAGCATGTCGACGACGTAGGTCTCGGCGCCGAACTTGCGGAAATGGAAAAAACCCTGCTGGGCGATGATGCCGCCGATGAGGAAGGTGATCAGCAGGATGATGGGCACGGCCTGCAGCCCGACGCGGTCGAGGTGATGCACGGCGGAGGTCAACCGGAACGTCCGCGGGCTCGCGAGCACGCGCGCCGTGGCGGCGCCGATTGCGCCCAGCATGTTGGCGATCGCCAGGAGATCATGCCCCGCGCCGACCGTTGCCCGCCCGACCTTTTCCACCGCGTCGATGATGGCGTTGGCGCGTGCGGCGGGAACCGGCTGCTCGCGTATCGCATCGTGCATCGACATGACGAGGTCGCGGTAGTGCTCGGGCAGCGCGACGATGGCCGTTTCTCCGCCCCTGGCCTTGCGCTCGCGGATGAGACGCTCCAGGAGCCACGCCCCATAAGTGTCGAACGCCTCGACCTTGCCCATGTCGATCGACGCGGTCCCTGCGACGGGCTCGGCGGCCACACCGTCGATCAGAGCCTCGAGATCACTTGCGTGAACGGCAGTCCAGGCACCCGCCGCCGCAAACTGGGGCGCGGGATCGCCGGCCGTCGCACGCAGAGAGGGCTTGGCGCTCAATTGCTCCTCCGGCCGCTAAACGCTGTTGGTTGGCTGCTGGTCTGCACGTCTGCTCCGAAGCCGGTCGTCTCGCCGCTGGATACACGTTGAAGCGGGCGCGATCCCCACCCCCGGAACCGACATGCCGCCGGGGCCCGATCGGCCCAGATCATTATAACCGGTTGTGTGCATTTGCAGGAATTGACGCCGGTCAAGGCGTTTTGCGATGGAGGGGCGAAAACTACCGCCCAAATGCCGCAAGATCAAAACAAGAAGGAGCGATCCATGGGAAGGGGAGGCCGGTCTCCGATGCTGGCGGCGTGCGCTCTGCTGATCGCGGCCGTCGCGCCCGCCGCGGCGGAGCCCGGCAAGGACGCCTACCTGCGCCACTGCGCGGTCTGCCATGGCGTGAAAGGTTTCGGCAACGGGCCCCTTGCCGATGCCATGAAGATTTCCCCGTCCGATTTGACGCTCATCGCTGCCAAGCACGGCGGCAAGTTTCCCGCCGCGAAGGTTGCCGACGTGATCCGCAGCGGCGGCGCGGTGCTCGGCCACGGCTCGCCCAGCATGCCGGCCTGGGGCTTGTACTTTGCCGAGAAGGGCGAGCCAGAGGTCGCCCGCGGCCGCATCAAGGCGCTCGTCAGCTACCTGGAGAGCATCCAGGAGAAATAGGGCATTGGCAGCTAGGCCGTCTCTTAGTCCAGCGTGCGGCGGAAGCGGGTCACGGCGAGCGTTATCGCGAGCAGCATGAGCACGAGCAGCGCCAGAATGTCGAATCGCAGGTCGTAGAAGTCGGCGCCCTTGAGCATGTTGCCGCGCACGATGCGCTGCATGCGCGATCGTAAGCCGAGCCAACCTGCATAAGAACCGCTGCAAATTGAACGAGAGCCCTTAGCACCGAGGGAAGAGCTGCCTCGGTCCTCTGTCCCCTATCCTTCACTCTAGCAATGTCTATAGGGGCGCAGAGCGCGCAATTGCACAACTTTAGGCGGTGGATTTGGATTTTCTTGAGAGTGGAGCCGGTAATATTCAGTTGTCTGATCGTGGAAGGACGTTTCGAAAGCCGATCATGTCCCTGGCCTCCAAGATTGCCGCGCTCGCCGCGTCGCTCGTTATTGCAACGACGCTGACACTTTTCTTTCTCGTTCAGAATGCCATCGAACGCACGGTGGTGGAGCAGCAGAGCGAGCGCCTCGCCCGCGCGACGACCCAGGCGGCGAGCGAGCTGCGAACTGAGATTGACCGCGGCTCGGCCGACGTTCGTGTCGCGGCGGCGTCTCCGAGCGTGGCCGGTGTCGTGCAGGCAATTGTCAGCTCGAAAGGAGACTTCGCCGGCCACACCTCGGTGGAGAAATGGGAGGAGCGCCTCGCCCGCTATTTCCGCGCGCTGCTTGCGGCCAACCCGAACTACATTCAGGCAAGGCTCATCGGGATCACCGATGACGGCAGCGAGATCGTGCGCGTCGACCGCACGCCGGAAGGCATCTTGCGCACTCCTTCTCAGCACCTCCAGCAGAAGGGCAACCGTCCCTACTTCAAGAATACGGTCACGCAGAGACCCGGCGTCGTTCATGTGTCATCCATCGAGTTCAATCAGGAGCACGGCAAGGTCGAGGAGCCACACCGCCCCGTGGTCCGCGTCGGCAGCGTTGTAACGACGGAGGACGGCGACCTGTTCGGGATCGTCGTCATCAACATCGACTTCACGCGCGTGCTCGACACTATGATGGATTTGTCGGCGGAGCCGCTGGAACTCTATCTTACAACGGCGCAGGGCGACTACATCGTCGCGCCTGATTCTGCGCGAACATTCGGCTTCGATTTGGGGCACCGCTACCTGATCCAGAACGACCTGCCGTGGCTCGCTGAGAGCTTTCAGGGTGACGCCCTTCTGGGCAAATCGCGCTCCTACCGTGCCGACGACATCCTGACGCGCACTCTCGCGGTGCACGCCGGCGAGGGCAATCTGCAGCAAAGCTGGATGGTCGTGGGGACACTCGACTTAAAAAAGGCGGCTGCGGCCTTCCTGAACTTCGAGCACTGGCTCATTGCTGCGGCTTTGACTCTGATCGCACTCGGCACAATGGCGGCAATCTTCTTTGCCGGTCGCATCACTGCGCCCCTGCGCAACCTTACGGCGGCGCTGCGCAACATCGGCGAAGGCAGCTTCGACGTGGATCTCGGCGACTTGACCGCCGACGCGGAGTTGAAGGATGTCCGCAGCGCGTTCGAGACGATGCGTTCGGCTGTGCAAAGCCGTGAGCAGGGAATGCGGGACGCCCAGGCGCGCATCGAGGCCATCGTCGAAAACACAGTCAACCCGATCATCACCTTCAACGAGCGGGGCAGCATTCTCCACGCCAACAACGCAACGGCCCGCATGTTCGGCTACTCCGCAGCCGAGCTTGCGGGAAGAAACGTGTCGATGCTCCTGCCGACGCCCTATCGTGAGGCGCACGACGGCTACCTCAAGAACTATCTCGCAACCGGCAATGCGGAAGTCATTGGCAAGGGGCGGGAGGTTCTGGCCATACGCAAGGACGGCAGCGTCTTGCCGGTCGATCTCGGCGTCTCCGAGGTCCGGCTCGCATCCGGACGGGTCTTCGTTGCCACGCTGACCGATCTTTCCGAGATGAAGAAGCTGGAGAAGATCAAGCTGGAGAAGATCGAGGGTGCGCTGAAGCTGGAGAAGATGAAGGGCGAGTTCGTCGCCACCGTCAGTCACGAGCTGCGCACGCCGCTCACTTCGATCAAGGGCTGCCTCGCGCTGCTCACTTCCGACCGGTTCGGGAACCTTCCCGAAAAGGCGAGATCGATGATCGAGATTGCACACGGCAACAGCGATCGGCTCGCGCGGCTCATCAACGATATTCTCGATATAGAGAAGATAAAGGCCGGGCAGATGACCTTCTCCATGCAGAAGGTGGTGGTCAAGGGCCTGCTTGAGGATGCAGCGCGCGCCTACGCTGCTTACGCCCAGCAGTACGGTGTGTCGATCAAGCTCATGCCTGTCGACGAGGCGTTGACCATTCAGGCCGACCCCGATCGCGCCGCGCAAGCCCTCGCCAATCTCATCTCCAACGCGGTCAAGTACTCGCCCAAGGGCAACTCGATCACCCTGGCAGCCGATCAGAGGAAAGGCTTCGTGCGGCTCAGCGTCAGCGACAAGGGGGCGGGCATTCCCAAAGAGTTCAAGGATCAGGTCTTCACCCGCTTCGCCCAGGCGGACTCTTCCGACGCGCGCCAGAAGGGCGGGACGGGGCTTGGCCTCAGCATTACCAAGGCCATCGCCGAGGCGCATGGCGGCGCAATCGGATACCGGAGCAAGCTGGGCAAGGGAACGACCTTCTACGTCGATCTGCCGGTGGCGGCTGCGGTCGAGACCGTCGACGCGCCGGCGGACAAGCAACGGATCCTCGTCTGCGAGGACGATCCAGACATTGCACTGCTGCTGCGCTTGATCGTCGAGGATGCCGGCTACGAGGCGCAGGTTTGCCAGACAGCGGATGAGGCCCGCACGCAGCTTGATTGTGGTGAATTCGCTTCCATGACGCTCGATCTGACATTGCCGGATGCCGACGGGTTGACGCTTCTGCGCGAGCTACGTCGCAGTGCCAAGCACGAGTCTTTACCGGTAATCGTCGTGTCCGGATCCGCAACGGCAGGAAAAAAGTCGCTGAATGCGGGCGCCTTTAGCTTCGTGGATTGGCTCGACAAGCCGATCGATCCGGAGCAATTGCGCGCGAGCATCAAACGGTCGCTCGATGGCTTGGGCGACGTCACGTTGCGCATCTTGCACGTCGAGGACGACAAGGACCATCGCGCAATCGTTGCCGACGTGGTCGGCGAGAGCGGCGAGATCACCTATGCGGGCAGCATCGCGTCTGCCGCCGACATGCTGCGGTCGCGGCAGTTCGACATGGTGATCCTCGATCTGCTGCTTCCCGATGGCCCTGGAGAGCAACTGCTCTCCATACTGAACAGCAATGAGGGCGCTGCAGCGCCGGCCGTGCTCGTCTATTCAATCAAGGAGCTGCCGGCCACCCTCACCCCGTACGTAGATGCAGCGCTCGTCAAGTCGCGCACGGACACCATGCTCTTGAGGTCACAGATACACAGGCTTGTGCGGGAAAGTCGCAGGAAGGCTGCACCCGCCACCCAAACACTTGCAGGATAGATAGCCATGTCAACACTATTGGAGCGCCTCACCTACGTCGAGGACGAGCCGGATATTCGGGCGATCACGGAATTCGCGCTTGGTGACATCGGAGGCTACACGCTCGACATTTGCGCCAACGGCGTGGAGGCCCTGCACCGGACGCAGGGATTTGCTCCCGACATGATCATCCTCGACGTCATGATGCCGGGCATGGATGGCATCGAGACCCTGCGTCGCCTGCGCGAGATCCCAGAATTGGAAACAACCCCGATCGTCTTTATGACGGCAAAGGTGCTAGCGACCGAGATCGATCAGCTCATGTCGCTAGGGGCCGTCGACGTGATCACCAAGCCGTTCGACCCGATTGCGCTGCCGCATCGGATCGCTGCGATCTGGCGGCAGGCGCAGAGTGCATCGGTGCATTGAGCGAGCCGCGAGCACCGGCTCTGTCTAATCAAGCGTCCTGCGGAAGCGGCGCACGGCGAGCGTCATGGCGAGCAGCATGAGCACGAGCAGCGCCAGCGCCTCGAAGCGCAGGTCGTAGAAGTCGGCGCCCTTGAGCATGATGCCGCGTACGATGCGCAGGTAGTGGGTCAGGGGCAGACACTCGCCGATCACCTGGGCCCAGCCGGGCATGCCTGCGAACGGGAACATGAAGCCCGACAGCAGGATGTTGGGCAAAAAGAACATGAACGACATCTGGATCGCCTGCAGCTGGTTCTGGGCGATCGTCGAGAATGTGTAGCCGATCGACAGGTTGGTGGCGATGAATAGCGTGCTGAGGGCGGCCAAGAGCCAGATGTTGCCGGCGATCGGGACCTCGAAGACCAGCGTTCCAAACACGAGAATGAGCGCTGCCTGTATGAAGCCGATGGCGATGTAGGGCGTGATCTTGCCGATCATGATCTCCACGGGCTCGATCGGCATGGCGAGCAGGCTTTCCATGGTGCCGCGCTCGATCTCGCGCGTGACCGAGAGCGCGGTGAAGATCAGCATGGTCATGGTGAGGATGACGCCGAGCAGCCCCGGCACGATATTGAGGCTGGTGACGGCGGCGGGATTGTAGCGCCGATGCTGGCGGACCTCGAAGGCCGGCACCGACTGGATTGTCTTGGGCAGCCCGCGGTCGCGGGCAAGCGCCGTCCCCACGATGCCCTCCAGCGCGCCAAGCGCGGTGCCGGCGGCAACGGGGTCGCTGGCGTCGGCGGCCACCAGCAGCGCCGGCCTGTCGCCGCGCCGCACCGCGCGCTCGAAGCCCGCCGGGATCTCGACGCCGAACAGCACGCTGCCGGAGCGCATCAGGTAGTCCATCTCCGTTTCCGAGTGCACGACCTTGACGAGCTTGAAGTAGGACGTGTTGGCGAGCGCGGCCAAGATAGAGCGTCCGACGTCGGTGTCCTCGTAGGCGAGCACGGCCGTGGGCAAGTGCCGAGGCGTCGTGTTGATGGCGAAGCCGAACAGCGTCAGCTGAATCAGCGGAATGAAAATCATGGTGCCGAACGTCAGGCGGTCGCGCCGGAGCTGCACGAACTCCTTGATGAACATGGCAACCGTGCGCGACAGCGCGCCCGGCCAGCGGCGGATGGCGAGCGCGCTCATGGGAAGTTGTCCGTCGACCGCCCCATCAGGTCGATGAACACGTCCTCGAGCGAGGGGGCGGAGAGGCTCCAGTGGAGCTCGGGGTTGCTCTTGTAGCTTGCAACGGTGGCGTCCAATGCGTCCGCGTCGCGGCCGGCGACGTGCAGGTTCGCCCCGAACGGCGCCACCATGTCGACGCCCGGCGTGCCGATGAGCTTCTCGGCAAGGCCATTGAGATCGGGCCCGCTCACCGTATAGGTGCGCAGGTGTGAGGCCGCGATCACCTCGGGGATCGTGCCCTTGGCCAGGAGCCGGCCGTAGGCGATATAGGCGATCTCGTGACAGCGCTCGGCCTCGTCCATGTAGTGGGTGGAGACCAGCACCGTCATGCCGTCGGCGGCGAGCTTGTGGATCTCGGCCCAGAACTCGCGCCGCGCTTTGGGATCGACGCCGGCCGTCGGCTCGTCGAGCAGCAGCAGCTCGGGTTTGGGCAGGATGCAGGCGCCGAGCGCCAGGCGCTGCTTCCAGCCGCCCGACAGCGTGCCGGCCAGCTGCCGCTCGCGGCCCTGGAGCCCGAGGCGCTCAATCGCCTCGCGTGCAGCTTTGCCGGGATCGGGCACGCCGTAGACGCGCGCTACAAACTCCAGATTCTCCTGGATGGAAAGATCCTGATAGAGGCTGAAGCGCTGCGTCATGTAGCCGACGCGGCGCTTGATCTCGTCGCGCTCTTTCAGGATGTCGTGGCCAAGCGCAGTGCCGTGGCCCCCGTCCGGCGTCAGAAGCCCGCAGATCATGCGCAGCGTGGTGGTCTTGCCCGAGCCATTGGGGCCAAGGAAGCCGTAAATCTCGCCGCGCCGCACTCGCAGGGAAAGGTCGCGCACGACCTCCTTGCCGTCGAAAGCCTTGGTCAGGCCGTCGACGTCGATAGCGATGTCGGGCTCGCGGCCCAGGGCGGTGTTATTTCCGGGCATGGTTCGTCGGCTCCGGTGGGCTTGCTTGTTCCAGCGCGACGTCGGCGGGTTGGCCGATCCTCAGGTCCTCGGGGTGCTCGGGGATCGCCTCGATGCGGAACACGAGGCGCGCCCGCTCCTCCAGGCTGTAGATGACCGGCGGCGTGAACTCCGCCTGCGCCGAGATGAAGCGCACGCGCGCGATGAGGTCCTCGCGGCAGCCGTCGCAATGGATCAGCACGCGGTCTCCGATGTGGATGCTAAGCAGCGTCGCCTGCGGCACGAAAAAGCGCACCTTCACGTTGCCGGGCGGCAGGATGGAGACGATCGGGCGGCCGGTCTCGACCAGCTCGCCGGCGCGGAAATAAACCTCCTGGATCGTCCCCGAGACGGGGCTCAGCCTGACGCGCCGCGCAAGGCGGGTGTTTGCGGAGTTGAGCTTGGCCTCGGCCGAGCGCAGCGCCGCCTGGGCATCGTCAAAGGCCTTCTTGCTGCCGACCGCTCTCTTCAACAGCTCCTCGGCGCGCGCATATTCAACCTTGGCGTTGGCGACATAGGCCTCGTTCTCGTTGACCGCCGCGCGTTGCAGCTCATCGTCGAGCGTGAACAGGGGCTCTCCGGTCGCGACCACGGAGCCCTCGCGCACCGTCAGCGTCTCGATGCGGCCCGTTTCGTCGGGGCTGACGAAAATGAGGTCCGCCTCAACCCATCCCTGGAACTGGGCCGGCCTGTCGTTGGCGCGGTAGAGGAAGTAGGCGCCGGTGGTGCCGATCAGGGCCAGAACCGCGATGGCGATGATCGCATTGCTCCGCGTCATGGCGACGGCCCCCGCGGCTTGGCCAGCAGCAGCTCGCGTTGGGCTTGCAGGAACCCTGCAACGTCGAGCGGCTGCAGCTTGGCGAACAATGCATCCCAGATGACTGCGGTGAGGAGCGGTGCGGCGATGAGTTGGGGAAAGCGCGCAACCGCATCGTTGGCAAGCTCGCCGCGCGCTGCGGCGCGTTCGGCGATTTTCTTGATCAGCGGCAGGATCTGCCCGACGACGTTGCGATAATAGAATTCGGCGATGCGCGGAAAGCGCGGGCCTTCGGCAATGATGAGGCGGATAAGGAGCTTGCGGTTCGTTCCCAGAACCTCCATCTCGAATACAGAGTAGAGCGCTTTGAGCACCATGTCGAACGGCGCGTCGGGAGCGGTCGCGAGCGTGCCTATGCGCTCGAGAATGGGTGAGGCGGAGTTGCGGACCACCTCCTCAAACAGCGTTTCCTTATCCTTGAAGTAGAGGTAGAGCGTGCCCTTGGCGACGCCGGCGCGGGCGGCGACGTCATCGAGGCGCGCAGCCTCGAATCCGCCTTCGGCGAAGACCGATAGCGCAGCATCCAATATGGCTTGCTTGCGTGCGGCGGGGTCCAACTTCGGCGCCCGGCCGCCCTTTCCATTTGGCGTTTTGGCCGTATCCGGCATTGTCGCGGCCTTTCTGGGGTGCCTGTTGCGGTCCGAGGTCTTGTAGAGCCATCGTATATATGACTGACGCGTCAGTCATATATACGATGGCTGCGTGTCGAACGCCAGTACCTTTCGTGCATGGCTAAAGTTCTGCCTTGCCTAGCTGCGAGCGCCGGCAGCCTGTGGGTGCGTCGGTCGTGATCGCCCTGTTTCCCGGGCGCCCAATCGTGCGCCTCAGGAGCAGGCACAGTCAGGCCTTGAAGCGTTCCTCGCCGCCCCAGCTGGCGAACATGCGGCCACGCCTGCCGCGAGCGGGGCATCCGGCGACGTGGTCGTCACCTGTCGACCGGCGGAAGGCGACCAGCCGGAGACTTGGGTTTACGGCATCGTCCGGAGATGGCGGACCGATCTACAAGCAAAACGGGAGCTGGGACAGACGGCGCCCGAAACTGGGCGCTGCATCACGCCGCGTCCTTCGCCCCACGCGCTGCGCCCATGTCATGATGTTTGCAAGATCACGAGCTCACGAGGCGCGCATAGCCTTGCGCGACCGTATCATCGAGCAGCTTTTTGTAAGCTGCATAGGACGGGCTTTCCTGCGTGATGTCGCCGAGGGCGCCGGCGAAGTCCTCGCGCTTGGCGTACACGATCGGCGTCGACACCGGCACCAGCATGGCCCCATGCTTGTGCAAGGTGGTGATGATGCCGCGCATCTCGCTGAAGCGGTCGATCTGCGACACGACGACCATGCGCATGGAGCCCTTGGTAAGCGAGACCAGGTGGATGAACATCGACGAGGCCGGAATGTAGATCCGCCCGCGATGGGAGTAGGGCGCATCGGGGCGATCGCGCTCCTGGAACAACAGGCTCGGCCACTCCGAATCCCATGTGACGTCGGTGCGGTAGGCGACGATGGTGTCGGCGTGGGCGAACGAGGGCCGCAGCGTCAGGTAGCTGCCGATGTAGTGGTCGACCCCGGCGCGCGTGTAGGCGCCCATGTAGACCGGCGCCACCACCCCCCCGCCTTCACCGGTAAGCTCCATGGGCTCCGACCTGCCACCGCCGTTCCAGGCGCTCTTGAGCTTGTCGAAATCGAGCCCCAGCACCATGCACACGTCGAACAAGGTCTGATCGCGCACCGAGCGCCCGCCCATCAGGTTCTGGATGGTCTTCTCGTGGCAGTCGGCCGCGTCGGCAAGCTCCGCCTGGGTAAGCTTTTTCTCGATCATCGCGGTCTTGATCTGAGCCAAAGCGGCGTCGCGGGCGGATTTTGAGCCTTGGGTCTTCATCCGACGGGGGCCTTCATCGCGGGGGCTGCGCCGGGCACGGCATGTTCCGGCAAACTTGCTGGAATTTACCGGTATTTCTCCCTCGCGGGCAAACGGGAACGGCCCGGCACCTGCGTTTTCCTAGCGATGCCGCGTCAGTGTCTCGTCTTTTCCGGTGGCGGCCCGCAAGGTGCACATGCCGGCGGCGCTCTCTGGGGCGCACTGAAGTCCGCATCCACAGCACCACTTGGGGAATGCAAAACATGAAAGCAGCCGAACCCTCCCCCCGTCCCCTCGGCTTCAGCGGTCCTGCGACTGCCGTGCTCGTAGCTCTGGCCGGCGCGGCCCTGGTCGCGGCCGGCCTGCTTCTGGTCGGCTCCCGCGATGTGGAGGTTGGAAAGTGGGTCCCGGACCTGTCGTTCCACTATCCGCTGGAGGCGGCGGGCTAGGCCTCCCGCGTTCCAGCGCTCCTACCCCCCAAAAGCCATGGGCGGCGGATGCTCTCAAGCATCCGCCGCCCATATTTGTGCAAGTCTGGGAGCCGCCGATCAGCTGCGGCCCAGGACCTCGACGCTCACCGGCGCAACGCCGGAGCTGCGCATCCCGATCACGCCGGCAGCACCCGACGACAGGTCGATGATGCGGCCGCGAATGAACGGGCCGCGGTCGTTGATGGTGACGACCACCGAGCGGCCGTTGCGCCTGTTGGTCACGCGGACCTTGGTGCCGAACGGCAGCGTGCGGTGGGCCGCCGTCATGGCGCCCGGGTTGAAGCGCGCGCCCGAAGCTGTGCGCGAGCCCGATTCACTGCCGTAGTAAGAGGCCATCCCCGAATGGGCCGAGCGGCTCGAGTAGGAGCTGCCCGAGTAGGACGACCGGCGGCTAAGCGAGGCCACCCGCTTTGGCTTGCGATGCGGAATATCGCGCCGGGCACTGCGGTGGGATCTGGCCCGCCGCGCGTAACGGCGATCGCTGCGCTGCGCATGGGCCCGGTCGCGCGAGCGGTAGGTGCGGGCCGAGCGCATGCTGCCGTACGACGAGTTGCACGCAACCGCCGTTCCCATGCACTTCCAGTAGGTGGCGGCGCTGGCAGGGCCCAGCGTCAGCAGGCCGAACGTTGCTACGGCCAAGGCGGAATAAAGTAACGTCCGCATTTATCTACTCCTCGTTGCGGCGGCATTGCCTGGACCAAGCGCCCAATCCCCGGACCAGTCGCCGATTGCGGGCGATCTGGAGGCGCTCCTTTGCGGAGTTCGCGCGATTTGGTGGGAGGGGGTTGTGTGGGTGGAGAGAGGTCCGAAGCCGAACACCAGAACTCTAGTTCTGCCGCCATGGCTCAGGGGAGGTCCCCCGTCCTGGCATCCGCCAACGACCATTGGTAAATGTGGCGGTCAATGCATCAAATTAAGCGACATTGCTGCAATAAACGCGTTGGTCTCGGATATCTAAGGATTTTTGTGCGGTGCACTAGTGCAGTGCCGCGACGGCAGGTCGCAGCTGCAAGTTGGGGCCGCGGCTTGGCGCCGCCCGGCATTTGGCATTTCTGCACATGAAGTGCGCAGGGAGGGGCGGCGGGCATGCAGGACGAGGAAGGCGCCGGGGCCGCCACAGTCCCGGACTTTCGCACAGCCCTCAGCGTTTGGGCCCGCATCGGCCTTCTCTCGTTCGGGGGACCAGCCGCTCAGATCGCGCTCATGCACCGGGTTCTGGTCGACGAGCGGCGTTGGCTGGACGAGCGTAGCTTCCTGTCGGCATTGAGCTTCTGCATGCTGCTGCCGGGCCCGGAGGCGATGCAGCTTGCCACCTATTCCGGCTGGCGCCTGCATGGGGTTCGCGGGGGGCTGGCGGCAGGGCTTCTGTTCGTGGCGCCAGGCGCCGTGCTCGTGCTGGCGCTGTCGATGCTCTACGCCGCTTTCGGAACGAGCCCACCGGCCGCCGCCCTGTTCACCGGCGTGAAGGCGGCCGTGCTGGCCATCGTTGTGGAGGCGCTGATCCGGGTTGGCCGCCGCGCCCTGGTCGGCGGCCTGGACTGGCTGATTGCCGCCGCCGCATTCGTCGCCATCTTCTTTCTGGCGCTTCCCTTTCCGCTCGTCGTCGCCGCCGCGGCGATCGCCGGCTACCTGCGCGAGCCGGGCGCAGCGCCCGTGCCGTCCACGGCCGCCCCCATCCGCCTCTCGCGGACCGCCGGCACGGTTCTGCTCTGGCTTGGGGTCTGGCTCGGCCCCCTTTTGGCCGTCGCCGTCTTGTTCGGTGCCGACCACGTCCTGGCGCAGCTCGCTTGGTTCTTCTCCAAGCTGGCGGTGGTGACCTTCGGGGGCGCCTATGCGGTGCTCGCCTACATGGCTCAGGAGGCCGTCGAGGGCTACCGCTGGCTCACGCCCGGCGAGATGCTCGACGGGCTGGGGCTAGCCGAGACGACCAACGGTCCCCTGATCCTCGTCACCGAGTTCGTCGGCTACAACGCCGCCCACCGCTTCGGCGGCGGGCCGCCCGTTCTCATGGGCATCCTCGGCGCGCTCGTCACGCTGTGGGCGACGTTCGCGCCCTGCTTCTTGTGGATCTTTGCGGGCGCCCCCTACATCGAGCGGCTCACCGCGGCGCCGCGGCTGGCCTCGGCGCTGCGCACCGTCACCGCAGCGGTGGTGGGCGTGATCGGCAACCTATCCGTGTGGTTTGCTCTGCACGTGCTTTTCGCGCGCGTGGATGAGCGCGCGCTGGGCCCGGTGCGCCTGTTCGTGCCCGAGTGGGCCTCGATCGACTGGGTCGCGCTGGCGCTGTCGGCGCTTGCGGTCGTCTTGTTGTTCGTTGCGCGGGCCGGCATTGCCGCCACGCTCGGCCTGTGCGCCGCCGCAGCGCTTCTCTGGCTTTATCTGGCGCCGCTCTAGAACCAACCTTTGCGCCGGAAATAGAGGTAGGGAACTACGGCCGCAGCCACCATCAGCAGAAGCGCGAACGGATAGCCGAGGTACCAATCGAGCTCCGGCATGTGCTTGAAGTTCATGCCGTAGACCGAGGCGACGAGCGTCGGCGGCAAGAGAATGACCGCCATCACCGAGAACAGCTTGATGATCTGGTTCTGCTCGTTGGAGATTATGCCGAGCGTCGCGTCGAGGAGAAAGGAGACGCGCCCCGACAGAAACCGCGTGTGGTCGAGCAGCGAGTTCACGTCGCGATGGATGGCCTTGATGCGCTGGCGCACCCGCGGGTCGTCGCCGCGGTCGTGTGTGGCTTGAACGAAGAAGTGCAGGAGCCGGTTGAGCGAGGTGGCGCTCTCCTCCGCGCGCGCGTTGATGTCGCCGGCCTTGCCGGTTCCCTTGAGCAGGACGTCGAGGCGGCGGTTGCGCGTGGTGCGCCCGCCCCTTAAGCCGAACACCGACTGGGCGAGCCGCTCCACCTCGTCCTGGGTGCGCTCGATCAGGTCGGCCTTGCGGTGCACGAGCGCCTCGAGCAGGCCCGTCATGACGAAGGAGCCGGTGTTGCAGGGGGCATCGCCCTTGTCCACGCGCTGAAGATAGAGCGGAAAGGCCCTGGGCTCGGCGTAGCGCACGGTCACGAGGCGGTCGCCGGCCAGAATGAAGGTGACCGGGGTGAGGGAGGGGGACGGCGCCTCGATGTTGTATACGATGGACGCCGTCATGAAGAAGGCGCCCCGCTCCTGATAGAAGCGATTGGACGGCTCGATCTCGCGCATTTCCGCGCGCGTGGGGATCTCGATGCCGAGCGCCTCCTCGACGAAGCGGCCCTCGTCCGCCGACGGCTGCAGCAGGTCGATCCAAATGCAGTCGCCGGTGAGCTGCGCACCCGGCGCATGCAGCTTCAGCGCCTTCCCGTCGGACTCATAGATTGTCAGCATCCTCGTGCCTCTGCCGCCAGGCGTTTCCCGCCGCGCTCTTGAGTGCGGCAGGAGGTGTCCTACACCATCTGCTTGGCAGCTGCACGCCGCGACGGCGCCTGTCCGTCAGGGTCCGGGCGAGGTTCAGACGTGGCTGATCTGATGCGGCTTTTGGCGGGGGCTGCGCAGCTGCTCGCGGCTGTCGATCCGCAGATGCCAGAGCTTCATCCGGCCGCCCTCGTTTCTGAGCTCCAGCGTCACGTCGGCGAACCCGTTGGCGAATTTGCCGAGGAAGGTGACGCGCACGGTTTGGCGCAGAAGCACCGCCAGCCATTCCGCGGCCTGCGCCGGGGAGCGTACCTCTCGCATCGCCTTGAGGGTCCAGCCGGTGTGCAGCTTTACGTTGTCAGCGTAGCGCAGTGGCCCCAGCGAGCGCAGCCTTTCGAACGGCGCCTGTGCGGTACGCCCCCGCAACTTGGGTGCGAGCGCGGCGGCATAGTGCGCCTCGATGTCCTTGACGGTCCAGTTGCGCGACAGCTCGCGCGTGATGTCGACGGCGAGCTTCTCGTAGGCCGGTTGCTGCTCGCGCATCTCCAGGCCGAGCCTACCGACGAAGCTTGCGCAAAACACGAGAAGGAGCGTGAACAGCACGCCCAAGACGGAAAAGAAAATGCGGATCATTTTGGTTGCGTCCCGATGCTTGTCCGGGGCCGTGCCGTCCCGTCGATCGGGCCGGCCCGGCACCTCGTCACCATGGGGAGGCTATGTCAGAACGGCGGCCGGGCCGCTGTTTCCGGGGAGACAGTCTGCAAACCGCCGCCGGCCTTTAGCCGACGAGCTTGGGATCCTCGCTGTCGTGGACGTGACCGATGGCCCTGAGCAGCGCCTCGTCGAGGAGGCGTGGGTTCAGCATGACCTTGTGGTCGTGCACGCTTCTGACCGCCGTCATCGGCACGATGAACTCACCGGCGTTCTCCACGTAGATGACGACGGTCACGGGCGTAACGCCGCGCACGGCGCCGATGCCCTCGCGGCCCTCGGCGACGAACGCCATGTAGCCGATCTCGATCTGCTCGCTCATCGGTCCTCCGCTTAAGGGTTGGCCGTCGCCAAGAGGGGAACGCCAGGACTTAAGAAAAGGTTCGGATTGGCGCGCCTGCTACTCCGCCGCCTCTTTCGCGTGGCCGAGCTTCACGTTGAGCTTGGCGATCAGGTTGGCCGCGGCCTGGGGAATATTGGTACCGGGGCCGAACACCGCCGTGGCGCCGGCCTCGTGCAGGGCGGGATAGTCCGACGGCGGGATGACGCCGCCCACCACGATCATGATATCGCCGCGCCCCTCCTTTTCCAGCGCCTCCTTCAAATCCGGCACCAGCGTCAGATGCCCGGCGGCCAGCGACGACACGCCGATGACGTGCACGTCGTTCTCCACCGCCTGGCGCGCGGCCTCGTCGGGCGTGGCGAACAGCGGCCCGATGTCGACGTCGAAGCCCAAGTCGGCGAAGGCCGAGGCGATCACCTTCTGGCCGCGGTCGTGCCCGTCCTGACCCATCTTGGCGATCAAGATGCGCGGGCGCCGCCCCTCGTTCTTGTCGAAGGCCTCGACCAGCTTAAGCACCTTGGCCACGTCGTCGTTCATGGCTCCGACCTCCGATCGGTAAACCCCCGAAATGGCGCGGATCTCCGCGCGATGGCGCCCGAACACCTCTTCCATGGCATCGGAAATCTCGCCGACGCTCGCGTGTGCGCGCGCTGCCTTGACGGCGAGGTCCAGAAGATTGGCGGTGCCGCGGGCGCCCTCGGTCAACGCTTTGAGCGCCGCCTGCACTGCCTTCTCGTCGCGCTCGGCGCGCAGGCGCTCGAGCTTGGCGATCTGCTGCTCGCGCACGGAGCGGTTGTCGACCTTGAGGATGTCGATCGTCGCCTCGTCGGTAACGCGGAACTTGTTGACGCCGACGATGGTCTGCTTGCCCGAGTCGATGCGCGCCTGGGTGCGGGCTGCCGCCTCCTCGATGCGCATCTTGGGAATGCCGGCGGCGATCGCCTTGGCCATGCCACCGAGCCGCTCCACCTCGGTGATGTGGGCCATCGCCTTCTCGGCGAGCTCGTAGGTAAGCCGCTCGACGAAATGGCTGCCGCCCCAAGGGTCGATGACGCGGCAGGTGCCGGTCTCCTGCTGCAGCAACAGTTGCGTGTTGCGGGCGATGCGGGCGGAAAAGTCGGTCGGCAGCGCGATCGCCTCGTCGAGCGCGTTGGTGTGCAGCGACTGCGTGTGACCTTGAGTGGCCGCCATGGCCTCCACGCACGTGCGCGTCACGTTGTTGAACACGTCCTGCGCGGTGAGCGACCAACCTGACGTCTGGCAGTGCGTGCGCAGGCTCAGCGAGCGCTCATTCTTCGGCTTGAACTCGTCCTTGATGAGCTTTGCCCACAACAGACGCGCAGCGCGCATCTTGGCGATCTCCATGAAGAAGTTCATGCCGATCGCCCAGAAGAACGACAGCCTGGGCGCGAACGCGTCGATGCCGAGGCCGGCCGCGACGCCCGCGCGCACGTACTCCACGCCGTCGGCAAGCGTGTAGCCGAGTTCCAGGTCCGCCGTCGCGCCCGCCTCCTGCATGTGATAGCCGGAGATCGAGATGGAGTTGAACTTGGGCATGTGCGCCGAGGTGTAGGCAAAGATGTCGGACACGATGCGCATCGAGGGCTCGGGCGGGTAGATGTAGGTGTTGCGCACCATGAACTCTTTTAAGATGTCGTTCTGGATGGTGCCCGACAGCTTGTCGTGTGGCACCCCCTGCTCCTCGCCCGCCACGATGAACAGCGCCAGCACGGGGAGCACCGCGCCGTTCATGGTCATCGACACCGACATCTGCTCCAGCGGAATCCCGGAGAATAGGGTGCGCATGTCGAAAATGGAATCGATTGCCACGCCAGCCATGCCGACGTCGCCGCGCACGCGCGGGTGATCTGAGTCGTAGCCGCGGTGGGTGGCAAGATCGAAGGCGACCGACAGGCCCTTCTGCCCCGCGGCGATGTTGCGCCGGTAGAAGGCGTTGGAGTCTTCTGCCGTCGAGAATCCCGCGTACTGGCGGATGGTCCACGGCTGCAGCGCGTACATGGCGGGATAGGGCCCGCGCACAAATGGCGGGATGCCGGGGTAGGTATCGAGAAAGTCGAGGCCTGTGGTGTCGGGCGACGCATAGGCGGGCCGGATCGCGATCCCTTCAGGCGCTTCCCACGCAGGGCCTTCGGGCAGCACAGGTGTCTCTGGCTCGCCCGCGCCTTGCAGGCCAATCTTGGTAAAGTCGGGGATGCCGGTCATGCCTTCGCCTTGTCCTTGCTCGTGCGCCGTGGGTGGGGGCGCGTACCGCGGGCGGCCGCGGTAGCCTCAAGCATAGCAGAATGGTGCCGGAATGCGCCTGGACGCGGCGTCGCCGCCTCGGCCCGCCGGGTGCCTCTCCCGCCTTTGGTCCCTTTTTTGGCCCAGTAGCCCGCAATCGACAAGAAGCCGACCGGTTGAGAGGGCATTCCGGCGGGCAGAAAGGGCGGGGGCACCGACCCACTGACCCGGGTGACGTGCTTATGGGGCACGGGGCCGTCATGTGGGGTGCGCAGGCCGTCACCCCGCGGCAGTGCGGCTCATGAACCGCTTTCAGACACGCTCTTCATGAACGCCTGAATTGCCGCGACGTCGTGGCGCTCGTCGAGCTCCACGGCCTTGCCGTCTTTAACCCGCCAGGTGTGCATGATCTTGGTCTGGAGCACCTTGCCGGTATTCTTGTCGCGAAAGCGGATCTGCGGCTGCACCGTCGCCTGGTCGCCGGTGGCAATGATCGGGCCCGGGTCGTAGGCGACGAAGTCGTAGGCATCCATGAGATGCTGCATGAGCTTGGCGGTTTCCGCCTTGTTACGCGGCTTGTCGCCGCCCGGCATCACATCCTCGGGAAGATGCACGACGAAGCGGAAGCTCTCGTCGAGGCGCGGGAGAATGTCGGACATGCGCTTTTCGCGATAGGCCCTGTAGATCGCTTGCAAGAGCGTTGCGGTATCCATTGGCGTATCGCTCCCCCCACATTAATCTTTGAAAGCAACGCGCTAGTGCCGCGTGACGCGTCGGGTCAAATGCCTAATCGCCCGGTGACACGTTGGCGCCGCACCAGACGTTCGATGACCGGGCCGAGCGTCGGATCCCGCCATCGCGAAAATGACTAAAATAATGGCCCTGGGATCACCCGCGGCCATGCAACCGTCAAGCTTCGTGCACTATAGGGCGCAAGATATCCAGTGAAAAAATCACCCGTCTGATGATCCGAGCACTGCACGATGCCAAACGGGCTTGGAGCATACGCGCGCAATGCTCCGCGGCGCGCGGGCTCACCGCGGCCGGCCTCGCGAATTTGCAGTGGGACAGTAAGCGTGAAACCGGCCGGTCGCTTACAGCGGCTCGGGCATGCTCGCGTGGTGCAGCGGCATAAACGGGTACACGTTCACGATGCGGTGGCCGCCGAACAGGATCGACGCCAGGATCAGAATGCCGAGCGCCTGCCAGGGCGTGATCTGCTTGACGCCGAACACGTCAGGCATGACGAGGTTCCAGATCCACATGAAGATGAACGTGAAGACGATGAGCGCAACGATCGCGACGACCAATCCGATGAGAATTCCCAAGACCGGCTCCATATGTTTCCTCCCGCGGTGTCGGCGAATCATGCGTGCGAAGCATTGCACGCCTACCTGAAGGCGTCCATTGCTAGGGCGTCTGCAACCCTCGGGAAAAATTCCCGTCAGCTGTCGGGCTGCGCGCTGCTGCGCCCGAGTATTTCGCGGCGCCAGACGGAGCCCTCGTGCCGGACGCTTGAGTGTGGGTTGGGCCGGCAAGTATCTGGGCGAGAGCTACGGCGACCTGCGGGCCGGCGAGGCCATGGGCAGCGACGGCCACAAGATCCTGGTGCAGTAGGTCATCCTCGGCCCGGGCCCGAGGATGGCGCGACGCGCGCTAGAGCATCTTGTCGATGATCTTCTTCATTTCGGGCTCGGAGAACGCGCGCAAAGTTTGCGTCTTGACGAAGCCTTCCTCCGCGGCGCCGAGCAGGAACGACGTGATTGCCTCGTCGTTCGGCGCCTCGTAGATGCAGACGCCGTCATGGGCACCGAGCGTCCAATAGGCGTCCTTGAGCGTGATGCCCGCCTTCTTGCCGATCTTCCTGACGGCGTCGGCGCGCTTCACCGTATCGCGCACGGCCTTGATGCCTTTTTCGGTGAAGCTGATGAGAACGATGTAGGTGGCCATGGTTGGTCCTCCGCATGGTGTACTCTCGTCTTCGCGAGAGCGCGCATGCTCATCCCCGATGAGCGGAAGCCGAGAATGCCACGGCCTTAGTTTCGCAATTGGCTACCCCCGGGGACGGTATGTGCAACCCATTCCGCTTGACCCGCGACATCCCGTGTTAACAATGCTCCGCCACAACACGTGGCCGTAAAAACAATGTCATTGGGGAGGTGAGCAATGCCGCAAGGGGTAACATCTGCAAGTCTGATTATCGTCATCCTGGTCGCCGCCGCGGTCGGCGCGGTCGTCGGCGGGTTGTTGGACCAGGCGGGCATCGACCGCACGATCCTTGCCATCATCGCCGGCTTCGTGGCGACGGTCGCGGCCGGCATTGCGCGCCACGTGATGGTTCACGACGTGTGGGGCGCGGGGCCAGACGAGACCAAGATTCCCGGCGTCATTCTCGTGTTTGCGTTGGTGTCCTCGCTAGCCGGCAGCCTGGCGGGCCACGAGATTCTCGACGACTACCACGAGTTCTATTCCGGCATCTGGGTCGGCACGCTTGCCGGCCTGCTGTCGGCGCTGATCATGTCCATGCTCATGATCACGTACTACATGAACCCGACGCCCAAGGGTCGCTGATGCTTTGCCCGGCCGCCCAGGTTGGGGTGGCCGGGTCGCATTCACCTGTTGCGCTTGATGTGCGGGAACGTGCGCACGCGCGCGTCGTCGGCGGAAAGCTCCAGCAGCTCGAAAAATGCACGCAGGCGAGGGGTATCGTGGAACTCCTCTAGCCGAGCGACCTTGTCGCCCTGCAGGCACCCGATGTGGCGCATCGTTCCCTCGATCTCGTGACCCGTTGCCTTGTGCCTGTAATGGTAGCGGACCTGCGCGTGGAACGTGTCGCCGTCCTCGTTGATGAGCAGCGGCCGGTAGTCGAGAAACACGAAACCGTCGAGGATCTCCTGGAGGCGGCTAGCGAGGGCCGCCTTGCCCTTCGTCTCTCCGGCGAACGGCGCGACATCCGTTGGAATGTGCAGTGCGAAAACGGCGTCGTCGGTGAAGCAGTCCAGCACCGTCGCCAGGTCCTTGACCGACCACGATGCGTACAGGGCTTCGATGATGTTGCTGATTTTAGCGCGCATTCTGGGTCCCCTCCCATTGCACGCGTTTCACTTTCTTCGCCGATGATAGTGCCTGGGCCGCGTGATGGCTACGCTGAGGAGCGGGTGAGGTGCCAAAAAAGACAGCGTTGTCGTCGTACGCCCCGCATGGGGAATGCTTTGCTCCGATCGGACAATCGTAGTATTCGGCGGTGATGCGTGGCACTTTCGGCTCGGTTGTTTCTGCGGTCTTGGCGTCCTTCCTTGTCCACTGGTGGCGGCTGATCGTCTTCCTTTGCTTGGCGGGCGTGGCGCTTTACGTCGCGACGACGCTCAGCGACACGCAGGGCCGGGCCGACCTGCCCTCCGGCTACGCCGTACGCATGACCTGTGAGGACGATCCTGAGTCCTACCTGTGGAGCGGGGGCTGCGACCGCATCGCCGCCGCCATCGCGCGCACCGACAAGCCTTCTTTTCTCGAGCTCTATCTGGCGTTCGTCACCGCGCACCACGCGCCAATTCCCTCCGCTGATGTAGAGCGCCGCTATGCGACGGCGGCTTGCGAGTTCGATTTCGATCGCAGCGCGGCTCTGAAGGGCACGCGTTTCATTCTGGTGCCGGAAGCCTTCGCCAGCGTGTGCACGCGTGCGCATGCCGCGGCCGTCATGGACGAGATCGATGCCAGGGACCGCGCTCTGCTGACGATCGAGCGGGAGGGTTTGACCTGGGCGGCGCTGGCGGCGGGGGCATTGGCCAACCTGACCGAGCCGCTTGTCCTGTTCGCGGGGATCTCCATTGGCTTGGCGCTGTGGATATTGTGAGGCCGCCCCTGAGGCAGCGCGGCAGAGCGCGGCCTAAAGGCCGCACCAAATCGCATACTTTGCCGCCAATTGAGCCCGCCATTGCCTTGAGGGCGCGGAATCGCGTAAATGCTCAAGGCTGAGGGTTTGATATGCCATCGAAAGCATTGTGCGCCAGCCTTTGTCTGGCTCTGGTCTTGGGGTTCGGCCTGCCGCTTCCGGCAGAGGCCGGCTGGTTTTGGCGTGACCGCGATCCGGACGCTCCGGACCGCTACCCCTACGTCTACGACCCGCCGCGCTACTATCCCTACTACAACTCCAACTACTGGCGCCCCGCACAAGAGATGCGCCGCCCGCGCCCCTACTACGAGCAGCCCCCCTACTATCCGGCTTGGGGCTATCCGCTCGGCTGCGAGCCCAACTGCGGCGACGACGTCCCGCTCAAGTAGGCACTTCGACCGAGACTGAGGGGTGCGCCCGCGCCATGGCTGCGCCGCGGCCTCTGTGTCATGTGCCCGCCGCACTCCGATCCACCGATGCCCAGGACGGTGCGAGCCGCGCGAGCTTGGCGTCCAGCCATAGTGCCGTGCCGGGAAGGGCGTGCGCGATGGCGAGCGCCATGAAGAGCAGCACCGGCGTGTTGGCCCAATAGAAGTTGGGCGCAACGAGCGATCTGATGGCGACGAGGAGCACGGCGAAGATCGCCAGCGCCAGGATCGCGGCGCGGCTCGAGCCGGCCAGAAGATGGCGCAGCAGGCGCGGCAGCAGGCACAGGCCGACGATGCCCATGAGGCCGTGCGTGCCCCACATGCCGCGCGTGAAGATCGGGATCGAGGTCAGCACGTGCCGCACCGGGTCCTCCAGCACCTACGTGCGCCACAGCGTGAGCAGCACGCTGCCGCCCGGCGGCGTTGCGGAGGACCCCGCGGCGTAGATCGCATGGCCGTTGGCGAAATAGGCGCCCGGCGCCAAATTGCCGAAACGGTCGGCGGTGCCCTCGCCGAACAGGAGCTCGGTGATCATGTTGCCGTAGCTCGGGATCCAGCTCAGGATCGCCAGCGGCCAGTCGGATATGGGCATGGGGTTGTAGGCGAGGCGGAACGCCAACAGCTGCGCTTGGGCGCGGTCGGCGAGGATGGGATCGCCGAAATGGTAGAGGCTGCGCGCGGTCCACGGCGCCGTCACGAGGAGCGCCCCCAGCAGGAATGCCGTGGGGTAGCGCAGGCCGCGCCAGCGCTGCGCCACGGTTCCCGGCGACATCCACGCCACGGCGCTCAGGGCGAGCGCCAGCGCCAGGACGAGGACCGCGGGGCTGGGGTAGAACAACGCGGCCAGGCCGAGGCTGACACCGGCTGCCCCGAACAGCGCGCTCTGTCCCTTGCGGTAGCCGACGGTCAGCACATAGAGACCCAGGAACATCGCCAGGTTGCGGAAATTCTCCGGCTCGATGACGCGGGCGAACTCGCCGAGCTTGGCCCCGACCACGTAGACGACCACGCACGCACAGGCGATTCCCCGCGCACCCGTCAGCTCCAGCGCCAGGCAGTAGACGAGCACGAGGATGCCGATGCCGGCCGCGGCTTGCAGGAGCCGCAGGGGCTGGAAGTAGGCGTTGGGCCGTGCGCGCGTCTCGGCATAGGCCTCACAATCGATGCCCTGCGCGAGACGCGGGTCGGCCATGGCCAGGGCTGCGATGAGATAGGGATAGCCCGGCGGCATCGGCCGCCCGCTTGCAGGCTGCACTCCGGGGGCGGTCATGGCGGCCGAGAACGTGCCGTGCACCACCAGGTTGTGCGCGGTGCGGAAGGCCAGCGGGCAGTGGTCGGGCAGCGTGATCGGCTTGCGGTAGGCGCCCGACAGGACCGCGATCGTGATGATGAGCAACAGCCCGACGGCAACTTGCGTGGGCCATCTCTTCTCGAAGGCCGTGATGCGGCCGCCAAAGTAGGAGAGGGGTCCCGTCACGCGCAACGCCTTACGTCTGCTGCCGCCCATGCCTTCATAGCACGGCGCAGCACATATTGCGGCGCGCGAGCGGCTCAGCGTTACCGCTGGCGGTGAGCGGCCCTCACCGCGCGGTGGCCATCGGTACGACGTTCTCTTGCGCGGGCATGGGTGCCGCCGGCTCTCCCGGAACGTCCGCGGGCGCGGGCTTGGGTTTGTCGAACCGCCCGGGCTGAACCACGTGCGAATGGGCGACGCGGCGGATGTCTCGTACGATGAAATAGCCCATGACGAAGCCGATCAGGGCGCCCCGGATCGAGGACGACCACAACCAGTCGAACTCACCCTCGGAGACCCGCTTGACGATGATTCCGCCGAAATGTGTCTGGAAGGCAACGTGAAACACGTAGGAGGCAAGCTGTCCGACGCCGTAGGCCAGGCCCAGAAACGCGCCATCGAGCGTGCGCTCGGCCACGGGGTTGTCCTTGAACCACGGCCATTCGGGCACCCGCGCCAGACCGCAGATGCCGACGGTGACGAAGGCCGCTGATGCCGACCATGGAAGCACGCTGGTGATGTAGGCCGCCAGCTCGACGGTCTCGCTGTCATTCGGGTTTACGGCTTTGGGATCGATGAAATAGCGGGTCGCCTGCACGATGATGAAGCCGGCGATGGCGACCGTTCCCGCCGCGAGGTAGGACGACCACGGGACATCACGGCTCTGCGCGAAGCGCCGGCGTGAGCCCCACATGGCGCCGATCAGCGCCGCGATCGAGATAGTGGTGGCGATCGAGATATAGAGCTCCGGCCTTGCCGGGCGCCCGGACCACAGGGCGCTCATGGTGAAAAAGAAGAACACGGTGGGGAACGTCGCCATGATCACCAGGATGACGCGGTCGAGATTGACCTCCTGGATTTCGCCAAGCCCGAGGAATCCGGCGTCCTTCGTCTCGTCGAGGTTCTCCGTGGCGCGGTCGCCCGAGCGGACGATCATCTTTGCGGTGAGCCGGCTTGCGGACTGCAGCATCAGCTGATACTCGGCCCTCAGATAGCTCTCAATCTGCACGATGTACTGCTGGATTTGCTTGGAGCTCAGGCGAAGGGGCTCTTCTCCCTGCGGGCCGTTCGCCACGTGCGCCAGCTCCAGCTCGTTCATGATTTGCTGGGCCACGTTCTCCGCGATTCCGACCTTCTGCCGGTCCCCGTGGGAGGCGTCGCCCAATAGGCTCGCAACCCGCGTCAGCCTCTGGCCGTACTGGCTGCCCTTCTCCATGTGGTCGAGGATGCGCATCATGCTGGTGGCGAGCTTCGTCTTGCGGAAGTGCGCTTCCTCCAACCGCACGATCTCTTGCCGGTCGGCGGGCGAAAGCACGGTGCTGTCGCTGAGCGCCTCGCTCTTGAGCAGGCGCAGGAGGCTACTCACCTTGCGCCAGGTATCGACCGAATCCAGTTGAATGCTGCCCGTCTCGCCGTCCGTGACATAGACGTCGAACTGGCGCAGATAATCGAGGCTTTCCTCGATCTCCTTGTTGGAGGGGCGAAAGGGGCACGACGCCAGATGCAGCCGCAGTGCGTCCTCGTCGGCCCGTTTGTGCTGAGCCGAGTGCAGCAGGACCGCGTACTGGCGGTCGAGTTCCTTTATCTGCGGGATCGTGAGCAGGGCGCCGACGGCGATCACGGCGATGAGTGGAAGCTGCTGGCGCAGCTCCTCGGGGATGATATCGGCAAGGCCGCCGGGAAGCTTGGCGAGAATGTTCGGCGAATAGAGGCACAGGCCGAGGATGAACAGGTAGATGAAGACGTGGGTGAGCACGAAGAACAGCTTAGCCGTAAAGCTGGGAGGCAGCTTCTGTCCGTCGGCATCGCGCACCTGCGTCAGCCGGAACAGCGCGTAGGCAGCCACCACGATGCCGGCAAACAGGATGAGCTCGATGTTGCTCGCAAGAAATGTGGTGACGGATATCTCCCCGAGAGCAAAGCTATTGGTCATATTCGTCGTCCCCCAATTGGGCCCCCGAAATTCCCCGATACTTGCGCGTCGGGAACGGCTTCAAGACCTCAAAATATCCTCCGTCGCGCCCAGGCGCGCTCGAAGTCCAGCGAAGCGCGCGCACGACGCGCAACTAGCGCCAGCATAAGATAAAGTCACTCAATCAACTTTGATACGCTCGTCTGGCAATCTCCACAACGCGCCTGCCGAGGTGTGTCCCATATGTTATTACGTCGGTTCCGGCAGCTTTGACGACAGCCGGCTGCGATGCCCGCGTCGCCTAATGCTTGCCTTGCATTGGCTCTGACTAGGCAATGCGGCCGCTCCTCACTTGCGCGTCAGCACGAAATTGCCCAGGCCGGAGCGGAACTCGGGCGCCTGCTTGCCGCGCGTGCGCTGGCGCACCATGAGGTTCACGTAGTTGCCCAGCGTGTAGACGGTGACACCGTCCTCCAGGGGATCGAGCGCCTCCTGAGCGCCCCTGAGGGCCTCGATCAGCATGTAGGTGAAGGCCCCGTGTCCCTCATCCGTGAACTCCCAGGCCTTCTGTCCGGGCGCGGCGGCCGAGTACGCCACGAAGCGGTTGGCGTCAGCGTCGGCGAGCAGCGTCTTGTTGTAGGCATTGGCGGAATAGCAGGCGTCGAGGAACAGAAGCCTGCGCCCCTTCATCTTGGCGATGAGCGGTTGGATGTCCTCCTTCCAGTCAATCACGTTGTCGCCGAGCTCGCTCGTCGAGGCGCGCTTGAAGTCGGTCGGCAGGAAGTGATAGCGCCCGCCTTTCCAGTTCTCCCCATGGCCCGCCAGCAGGATGACGACGGTGTCGGTATCGGCCGATGTGTCGCGGATTCGCTCTAGGGCCGCGAGGACGTTGGCCCGCGTCGGCTGGCCATCTCCCCCGTTGTTGACAAGCACGGTCACGTTGGTTTGGGCATGCTGCGGCCGCATCTGGGCGACCACGGCCTGAGCGAAGGCACTGGCATCGGCGCCCGCGTATTTGAGGTCCTTAAACGAGGCGGTCGTGCCGGTCGCGGGATCGGGCATCTTTTTGGCGCCGGGGTATGTATCCACGCCCACGGCGAGCACCCACAGCGTGCCGCGCTTGTCCAGCGCACCTTCACCGTTATGGGTGATTTCGACCTCGACGGGCTCGCTCTCGCCGGCGGCGTTGACGGCGACGATGCGCACTGTGTTGTCGCCCTTGAACAACGGAACCTCGAAGGCGCGCAGCGTCGCGCCCTCCTCGGGGTCAGGCGCTCTCGCCGGCAGCTCCGTCTCACGCGGCTCCACCGCCGTCTCCTGCTGCCCGTCGCTGACAGTGATCTTGGTGCCGATGACCGGCAGCGCATTCTTCTCCGTGGCGACCAGCACGATCCCGCGCCCGCCGACGGCCTCCCGCTCCCAGGGCTTGGCGAGCACCACCGGCGGCGTGTGGCTGAGGAGCGTCTCGACCGACATGCTCTGCAGACCGGCTTCCTCGATTGCCGCCTCGGCGCTCGCCAGCACAATGGCTCGTTCGACGATGTCAGGGCGAAGCAGCTTGTCGCGCAGCTGGCGGCCGCGCACGTAGTGGGCCTCACTGGCGGGACCCTGGTTGATTTGCCAGCCGACCAATTTGCCGCCGCCGGGCGAGCCGGTGTAGTAGCCCTGCGGCGTCCACATGACCCACTCGCCGTCGGTGCCGTAGAACAGCGTCACGATCAGCTCGCGCGTCTTGAGGTTCCACAAACGGACGGTCTGGTCGGCGCTGCCGGAGACGAGATAGCGGCCGTCTGCCGACGGGGTTGCCGACCAGATGTCGCCGGTGTGTCCGATAAAATCGCCAAGCTTGACGCCGTCCAGATCGAAGGCGGTGAGGACGCCGTTGCCGGCGCCGGCAATGATGGTGTCGCCGTCCGGCGTGAGGCTATAGGTATGGTGGCCATAGCCATCCGTTGAGCCGCGCTCAATCGACGCGCGGACCTCGCCGCCCTCTTTGATCACCAGAACGGCGTTGTAGCCAAATTCGCCACCCGTGTGGTGGCTCAAGGATAGCGATCCCCGCTCCGGCTCGGCGCGGCTGTACCTAGTCGCTTCATCCTCTGTCAGGGTGGTCGGGCGACCCAGCGTGCCGCCCCCCATCGGCAGCGTGAGCGCAAACTGGTAGGGCTCGCGCCGGGAATTGATGGTTCCGACGTCCTTGTTGCCCCAGCCGATCCGGTGATCGTCGTCGGCGAACCCCGTCGCATAAACACCTTTTCCGATGCCCGCGAGCACGAGCGGCGTACCGTCGCTCTTCTGGCGCATCACGCCGGTTTCCAGATCCCAGATGTGAATTTCCCGCTTGCTGCCGCCGGCGGTCGCGGCCCAGCGGCCATCGGGACTGATTGCGGTGGCGGCAACAATGTTGTCGTGCTTGTCATATACGAGATGAACTTCGCCCGTGACCGCGTCGTAGACATAGCAGTCCGTGCCCTCCCCCTGAGTTCCGACTCCGGCGAGAAGGTATTTTCCATCGGGGCTGAAAGTTAAGCTGGGAATCGACGTTTCTTGTCGTGCAAGAATTTCGATGTAGGCGCCCGTCTTACCGTCCCACAGCCAGACACGACCTGAATCATCGCCAGAAGCGATGCGGCCGTCGGCGGTGACGGCCAGGCTGCTGATCCTATCCTGATGCCCGATCATATGGGCGATCTCGGTGCCGTCGGCGACCGACCAAAGCCTGAGCGTGCGGTCAAAGCTGCCCGTCACGGCGCGGGCACTGTCGGGCGTGAAGCCAACGGCGTATATGTCGCCGTCGTGACCCTTGAGCCGATGCTTCACCTGCTGTGTCGTCACGTCCCAGATGATGGCGTCATTATCGCCGGCACCTGAGATGAGGTAATTGCTGTCAGGCGAGAAGGCGAGGCCGTCTATCACGTCGGCGTGGCCTTTGAGCAAGGCAACAAGCTTGCCGGAGGCGAAGTCAAAAAGGCGAACATGGTGCCCGCTTCCCGGCCCAGCGTTCCACATCCATCCGCCCACTGCCAGCCATTTCCCATCGGGCGAGAGCGCCATGGCATAGATTTTCCCGGCGACACCCTGACCCGACTGGCCACGGATGAAGCGCACGGTTTTGCCGGTTGCAAGATCCCAGACGCGGATGGTCTTGTCGTCGGAGGCCGAGACGAGCTGCTTGCCATCGGGCGTGAAGGCGACACCTTGTATCTTTGCCATATGCCCGCCGGTATCGAGCATCAGCAGCGGCGGCGAGCTGACGACCGAAGGCTCCTGGAGGCTCGGTCTCTGCGCAAGTGTCACCGTGATCGACGTAGGTTCCTTGGCGCGCATGCGATGCAACTTTACGGTCGCGCCCACCGCGAGCTTGCCGATCGCCGCTTCCAGCTCCGCAGAGTTCGTCACGGGCTTGCCATTGATGCTGATGATGACATCGCCCTGGGCAAGGCCCGCCGCCGCCGCGGGGCTCTCTGGCTCAATTGACGTCACCCGTGCCCCGAACGGCACCGCTAGATCCTCCTCCGCCATCATGGCTGGCGTCACGGTTTCCACGCTCGCCCCGAACCAGGCGGGCTCCTGGGCGCGTGCCGTGCTCCCGCCGGCAGCAGCGATCACAAGGAAGAAGCAAAGGAAAAGACTGGCATAACGCATGGCGCGACGCTCCGGACGCTCAATAAAGGGACGCAGGATAGTGGCATTGTAGCGCAACCCGGCATCCGCGTCATGGGTGGATGGAGTGCGCCATTTGTTGCGGCCGTGCGGAACGCCGAAACCGGCGATAGCGGCTTGCTATTGAATCCGAAGGATTTCGATATTTCAACCGCGGCCGTGCCTCTGCCATGTCTAGCGCATTAGAGCCGCCGACCGGGACATCCGGCTGCGGCTCGCAAGCCAAACCCCCGAGTTCAAGGCTCAACCCTGAGGAGAATTCCCATGAAGACGCTGGTATTCACCGTCATCGCCGGTATCGCACTTGCCACTGCCGGTGCCGCCTCGGCCATGCCCGACAACGTGGTCAAGGATCTTGCCCGCACTGGCTCGACCATCACGGTGCACGGGCTCGCCGACCATCGCTGAGCGGGCGGGTCGTATGTATGCGCGCTGACGACGGCGGGCCGGGCACAGGGTCTGTGCGCGGTCCGCCGCCTTCGCGGCGCTGTCTTGACGGGATGCGACCCTTGGGGCCGGGCAGGCAGCCAACGCCGAAAGGCGCACTCGCGATGGACTTAAGCAGGCTCCGGGGGTCGTGTCGCCAAAAGGAATGCTCCGATTGCAGAAAACAACAAACCCGGTCGAAGCGTTCGACAAAATCTGCATGATGGATGCGCCGCTCAACGAGCGGCTAGCCGCCTATGCGCGGACTTTGCGCGACCTCAACTTTCCCTTCGCCGAAGCCTATGATCAGCTCGTTGCGCGGCTGCAGGCGGGCGAGGTGGGGGCGTCTGCTCCCGGTATCGGCGATACGATGCCGCCATTCCTGCTTCCGGCCCTTGGGCGCCGGCTCGTCAGTCTGGAGGAGGTGCTGCGCACCGGCCACGCCGTCGTCACCTTCAACAGGGGGCACTGGTGTCCTTTCTGCAAAATTGAGCTTAAGACGCTCGCCGCTCACCAAGACGAGATCATCGCCGCCGGCGGTCAGCTCGTCTCCATCCTTCCCGATCGTCAGAAGTTCGCGCGGCGCCTGCCGGAAGAGGTGCTCAAGAGCTTCATCATCCTGAGCGACGTCGACAACAGCTATGCGCTCTCGCTTGGCCTTGTCGTTTGGCTCGGTGAGCGTATCGCCGACCTGATGGACGGGCGCGGACACCGGCTTCGCGAGTATCAGGGCAGCGAGGGGTGGTTCGTGCCGGTGCCCGCCACGTACGTGGTCGCTCCCGACGGCCGGGTCGTGGCGCGTGAGGTCAATGCCGATTTTCGCCAGCGCATGGATGTCGATCGCATACTGGCCGCATTGCGATCCATCTGACGTCTGCTGCCCCATCCTACCCTAGCGCCCGAACTTGTGCGCTGCATATTTTGCACTCGGCTGCATCCGGCTAAGCTCGGATTCGCAACCCGCGCGGCAACGACAACAATGGATCGGTGAATGGAAGCGAATTCTCTAGAGGACGCATTCCAGAAAATCTGCGCCATGGAAGCGCCGCTGGGGGCGCGAATGGAGGCTTTCTCGGCGGCCGTACGCAAGTTCGGCCTGCCTTTCGCGGAGGCCTATGACAGCCTGGTGGAGCGGCTCCAATCGGGACACGCCGGCAGCAAGGCGCCAAGACCCGGCGACACGATGATGCCCTTCGTTCTGCCTGATACCAAGGGGCGTCTCGTCAACCTCGACGAGCTGCTGGAAAAGGGACCGGTCGTCATCAGTCTCAACAGAGGCCATTGGTGCGAGTATTGCGCCATCGAGCTGAAAGCATTGCATGAGGCGCTGGAGGAAATTTCCGCTTGCGGCGCGAGCGTGGTGTCGATCATGCCGGAGACGGAAGCCTACACGTCCGTGGCGAGCCGCAGGATCGACAATGCCTTCCGCGTCCTATCCGACATCGACAACAGCTACGCACTGGCGCTGGGGCTGACGATCTGGCTGGGCGAGCCGGTGCGCAAGCTGTACTTGTCGCACGGGCTGCGTCTGGAGCAGTATCAGGGCACCTCGTCGTGGTTCGTGCCGATTCCGGCCACGTTCGTTGTCGGTCGCGACGGACGCATCATCGACCGTTTCGTCGACCCGGATTTCAGAAAGCGCATGGAGATCGAGGACATCCTCGCCGCGCTCAAGAGCGCGTGAGGCGCAGTGTGCCCCGCGCGATGCAGTTACGCCGCCGCGTGACTTGACCAGTCGGCCGCGCGCAATAGCCGGATCAGCGCCGTCGCGGCCTTTGAGCGCTGGCGACCTGCCACGCTGTAGACGAAGACCGTTCGCTTGAGGCCCAGTCCCTCAATGGGGATGAGTTGCACCTTGTCGGATCTGGGGACGCTATCGGGGACAATGCCGACGCCGAACCCAGCAGCGACCAGGGCGAGGAGATCTTGCTCGCAGGCAATCGTGTGGCCGGCAATGGAATGAAGCTTGTGACTCTGGAGCAAGCCTTGAAGCTCGTCGTCCAGCTCGCAATACGTGCGCCTCAACAGTTGCTCCTGTGCGAGCTCGGCCGGAACAACGCGCTTCTTGCCCGCCAAGCGGTGCGATTGGCTTACGGCCAGCTTGAAGTCCTCCGTAAACAGCGGCCATGCGTCCAGCCGCTCCCACCCGTCTCGCAAGGGCCCGGCGACGCTGACCTCGGTGTCGCCGTTCTTGAGATGCTGGCTCACGTCGCGTGCGGTGCCACGCAGAAGGCGCAGCTCCAGGCCGTCGAATGTGCGCATCAGCTCGGCAAGGTCGGGCTCGACCACGCCGATGTCGACCGAAGTGGACAGCGCGATGGATAACGGGGCGATGGCGCCCTTCTTGAGCGAGGTGGCGAGTTCCTTGGCCGAGAGCGCGCTGTTGTGGCACTGCTGCAGCAGGGGCAGCATGCGCTGGCCGAACTCGGTCAGATGCGACAGGTTTCTCTCGCGCCGAAACAGCTCGGCCCCCAGCTCCTCCTCCAATTGCTTGATGGCACGCGTCAGCGACGGTTGTGCGACGTTGCACTCCTGCGCTGCTCGCGTGAAATTCAGCTCGCGCGCCACCGCAAGGAAATAGCGCACCTGGTGCATTTCCATGGTTAGACCTTCAATTTCCAAGGCGCGGCTGGCGCCATCCCGCTAGTCAGGGGAAACTGTGTGGCCCACAGCGACCGGCTGCGGAAAGATAGACCATTGCCTATCTTCGCTCCATTGCCGTCCGCGTTACGGGTTGTCCCGGCAGCGGCATGCTTAAGAAATTTTCATTTTCGTACCAACGAAACAATTCCAATTTGGCGGCGAAGATTCACCTCCCTCACCGTTCGGCGGCTGCCCTCGCAACAAACCTCAAGCACGGGCGGCCCTAGCCGAGCCTGCAATAGCCGCTGGCTATCGAAATCCGACGCAATCGATATTTCCGATCGGACGGGCCGGTCGCTAACGTTGCAATCACACGCAGACGACGTCGCCTCCCGGCCGCTTTGCTTTGCGTGAGATACACACAAACCAATGGAGATTTGAAATGAGAAAGCTCGCTATTGCGACCGTCGCCATTGCCCTGGTTGCCGGCGCTGCGCCCGCGTTCGCCAAGGCGGACTGCGATACCGGCTACAAGGACTTCCTCGGCAAGATGTCCATCTACGTCAACAAGATGAGCGGCTACGAGCTGGCCGACGCGGTCCGCAAGTCGCTCGACGCCTACAACTCCTGCACCGCCGGTGACTCCTTCTCGCCGCACGGCGTGTGGGACCAGATCCTGGCCGACATGAAGACGAAGACCGACCGGGGCTGATAGCTCGGTCGCCACGCGCAACGAAGGGCTCCCCGATCACTGGCTTGGGGGAGCCCTTCGTTCCCTCCGCATCCTTGCGGTCTGATCGGGTTTGATCATCGGTCCTCGTGCTGGAGCCCCACCATGTCCCATTCCAGCTGCACACGAACGGCGCGCTCCGTCCTGCTCGCAATGTCGCTGTCCCTCGCTGCGGCGGTGGCCTTCGCCCCCTCGGGGCTCGTTGGCGCCCCCTCGAAGTCGGAGCTGCTCGTGCTCTCCAATCTGCCCCCGAGGTCGAGCGCACAATACCAGGCATTGAGAAAGCTCGCCGGAGCCGGCGAGACCCGCGATCTGGAGATGACCGGATCGCAGGCATGGCGGGTGCCGCGTGCACACTATGAGGAATTCCTGCAGGCGGCCGCCAAATCCGGCGTCACCGTGCGGACGCCTGGTGCGAATTGGAACCGGGCGCTTGCCCCGATGCAGGGCGAGCACGCGATGTCTGCGAGGCAGAAGGAGTTGATGCACAGGACCATGGGGTCGAAGGCTGCCATGGGAATGAGCATGATGGAGCTGCCGCCTGCCGATGTCATGGAGTTTGCGATGACGGGGGGCATGGGCGACGCCTCTGCCGGGGCGCCCTCGACGCTCGAAATCCCTTTGAAAGACGATATGACAGTCACCGCGCGGCGAACGTCGGTGACGAAGTCGGGCGACGGCTACGTTTGGCGTGGCAAGATCGAGGGAAGCGATCAGCCGGTGACGCTCATTTGGCACCCGACGGGGCATATGGCGGGTACCATCAGCTATGGCGGCCACATGTACGTCGTGAAGGATTTGGGCGAGGGCATGCACGGCGTGGTCGAGTACGATCCCGATAGTATGCCCCCCGATCACGGCCCTGCCAGCAAGAGCATGATGCGTAAGATGAACATGCGCACCGATCCGCTGGTCCACCAGGGCGATGCCAGCATGATGACGGCGCATCCCGAGCCCGGTCGTGCGATGCGCGAGGCATCGAATGACAAGCAAGGGCCCGCTCAGCCGGCGACGATCTCGCTCATCGTGGCCTACACCAAGGCGGCGGCCGACGCTTACGCCGATATTGAGCGCGACTTGATCGCGCTGGCGGTGGAGGAGGCCAATCAGTCGTTCCGCGACAGCGGCATCGACGATGTCCGCCTCGAGGTGGCGCACGCCTATCAGACCGACTATGCGGAGAGCGGCACCCATTTCGATCACGTCTATCGGTTCCGCAACAAGGGCGACGGCTACATGGACGAGATTCACGATTTGCGGAACCTGTATGGCGCCGACGTTGCCGTGCTCCTGGTCGATGATCCCATGGGCTGCGGCCTCTCCATCCGGGTCGCCGCCGACGAGAAGGATGCCTTCACCGCCCTGCACCACGAGTGCGCCGCGACCATGCAGTCGCTGGCCCACGAGATCGGCCATCTGATCGGCGCGCGCCACGACCGCGCGCTCGACGACACGCCGCGGCCGTTTGCCTACGGGCACGGCTACGTTCACGCCGACAAGTGGCGAACGATCATGAGCTACAAGGACAGTTGTGGCGGTTGCGAGCGCCGCTCCGTCTGGTCGAGCCCGGACGTTTTGGTCGACGGCGTGGCCGCCGGTGACGAGTCGACCGACAACGCGCGTGTCATCAGGGATCAGGCAAAGCGCGTGGCCGATTTCAGGTCGCCGCCCTCGCACAGCAGTCGTGGCCAGTAATCAGGGCTAGGCGATAAGCGCGCGCCGCTCTTGATTGAGGTACTGGGGAATGCGGGCGCTCTCCAGGGGCTCGGCGAAGAGATATCCCTGCATGCTGTCGCAGCCCATGGCCCGCAGCAGCGTGAGCTGGGTCCTGGTCTCCACGCCCTCGATGGTGACCTCCATGCCAAGGCTCTCTCCCAGCTGCGTGATCGTACGCACGATGGCGAGATTGTCGGGGTTGGTTTCCATGTCGCGAACAAACGACCTGTCCACCTTGAGGCGGTCGATGGGGAAGCGCTTGATATGCGACAGGGAGCCGAAGCCCGTGCCGAAATCGTCCAGGGCGATCTCCACGCCGAGATCATGCAGCTTCTTCAGCGCTTCCGCGACGCCGATTGCGCCACTCCCGAGAAAGACGCGCTCCGTCACCTCGATGCAGATGCGCTCGGGTGCGACGCCGTGCCGGTCGAGTGTCTCCTCAATCAGCACTGCGAAGCTCCCCAGAGCAAAGTCCGCCGACGTGACGTTCAAGGCCACGCGACCGAACGCCAGCCCGGCCTGCTCCCAGGCAGCGATCTGCCGCACCGTTTGCTCCACCACCCACCTGCCGATATCGGTGGCCGTCTTCGAATCATCGAACACCTCCTCGAATTCGTCCGGCGACAAGCGGCCGCGCTGGGGATGATTCCAGCGCAGCAGCGCTTCGAAGCTAACGGGCTTCGATTTGCCCGATGAGACGATCGGCTGGTAGAGCAGGCAGAGCCCATCCGTGCTGATGGCCGTTTGAATATCCTGATGCAGCTGGTAGGTCTTCTCGACGGCCTCGCGCATATGCGGCGCATAGACCTCGAACCGGTCGCGCCCGAGCTCCTTGGCGCAATAGAGCGCCAGATCGGCGTTCTTGAGCAGGTCGCTCGCCGTCGTGGCGTCGGTTGGGTATTTGGTCAAACCCAGACTGATGGTGCACCTGTGTCGCACCCCGTCCAGCAGCACCGGCTGCTCCATCGTTGCGAAGACCGCGTCGACAGCTCTGTCCATCCATGGCGCATCGGCGTTGGCGGCGATCAGCACGGCGAACTCGTCGCCTCCGATGCGTGCAACCGTTCCGTAAGGCTTCAATGCGCCGTCGAGCCGGGACGCGACCTCTTTCAAGAGGCTGTCGCCGGCGGCGTGCCCCAGAATGTCGTTCGTCTCCTTGAAGCGATCGACATCGATGAGCCCCACGGCGAAATTCTCGCCCGAGGCGGCAGCCGACTCGAGCCAGTTCTTCAGGGTCTCGTGAAACTGCAGACGGTTGGGCAAACCCGTCAGGCTGTCGATCTTCGCCAGGCGCCAAAGCTGCTGCTCGAGCCGCTTTCGCTCGGAGATCTCCTCGGTCAGCATCATGATGCCGCCGATGCTCTTGTCTTCCAGATACCAGGGGCGCACCTCCCAGCGGATGACGTTGGTTGATCCGTCCGCGCGCCGGAAATATTCCTCAGGCGAGCTTTCCGTGGCTCCCTTGAGGCAGCGCTGATGCTTTGCCTTCCAGTGCTCGGGGATCTCGGGAAAGACGTCGTAGTGGTAGCGCCCGATGAGGGACTCGTCGGGCAGGTTGTAGTCCTGCAGCCAGCGATCCGAATGGGCCACGTACCTCATCTGCGTGTCGAACATCGCCACGGCGGCCGGCGCATGCTTGATGAACGCCTCGAGCGTCGCGTGCGCACGACGCAGCTCCAGCTCCGCCTGCCGGCGGTCGGTCACGTCGACGTACGTGTTGAGGTGGGCCCCCCCGGGAATGGGAACGCAGCGGATCTCGAGGACCTTGCCGGTCAGCTCCTGCCTTTCGTCGATGTTGGGCACGGGACTGAGCAGCGTCCTGAGCCGGGCGGCGACGACGTCCTCCACCGGGCCCGGGCCGTAGTCTCCCCGCTTGGCCCTGAAGCGCACCAGCGTCTCCAGCGGCGGACGAGGGCTGGAAAACAGCCACTCCGGCAGGTCCAGCAGCGTACGGTACAGCTTGTTGCTGGCGGCCAGCCGGTGGTCGCGATCGATGAGCGCGATGCCGCCGGGAAAATTCTCGATCATCGCCTGCAGCGTGCCGGCCTGCTCGCGGATCGGCGTGATGTCGGTGCTGATGGTTATGAAGCGATCGATTGCACCATCGGTGTTGAAGCGGGGAATGATGATGGACTCAAACCAGATATCGCTGCCGTGCTTGGAGCGGTCGCAGAACGTGCCGCGCCACGTTTTTCCGGCGCAAACCGTGGACCACATGTTCTCAAGGAATTCGGGCGCGTGCCGCCCGGAGCTCAAGAGCTCATAGTGCCGGCCGACAAGCTCCTCTTGGCGATAGCCGGTCAGCTCGCAGAAGCGGCCGTTGACTTCCAGCAGCCGTCCGCTGGCATCGGTGACTGTTATGCAAAAGTGCTCCTCGAGGGCCTGCCGGTAGGCGTCCAAGCGATCCGTCGTCTCGCTCGTGCCGCGCACCGCCCTTAGCAGGAAGCGCACGGCACCCAGACCCGCGGATTGAAATCGTTTAAGCATCGCAACGACTGTGTACGGTGCACCCCCTGGCCTTTTCGTTGCCGAGGATGGGAAAAATTCCCGAAAGTATCTAAAGTATCTGGGGATTTGTGGAGGCACGCAGCTGCTCCAACCAGGTTGCCCCGATAAGAGCTGCCAAAGCTTAACCGTATGTTATCCAGATAGACCGATGTGTGCCGTGTGGGGACACTGGCGCCTCGGCGCGACGTCAGGTGGGGGTTGTCCGCGCAACGCGCGTGCTGGCCGGGGACAATCGGCCCAATGCCCCGGCCCAGCGTGTCCGATCGGTTGCTTGGCGCGCCGTCGAGGCGCTGCCATGCTGGCGAGCGCTATCCCTTCACATCGAGCAGCTCGACGTCGAAGATCAGTGTCGCGTTCGGCGGGATGGAGCCGCCGGCACCGCGGCTGCCGTAGCCGAGCGCGGGCGGAATGATGAGCGTGCGCTTGCCGCCGACTTTCATGGTGGCGACGCCGTCGTCCCAGCCTTGAATGACCTCACCCTTGCCGATCTTGAACATGAACGGATAGCCGCGGTCGAGAGAGCTGTCGAACTTCGCGCCCTTGGCGACGTTGTCATAGAGCCACCCGGTGTAATGCACGACGACGGTCTGCCCCTTCTTGGGCTGTGCGCCGGCGCCGACCTGCGTGTCGATCATCTTCAGGCCCATGGGTGTGGTCACGGTGTTGCCTTCGGCCTGTGCCGCGGCCGTGCTGGGCAGCGTGGCGGCGCCAACGCCGGCGAGCAGGAGTGCAAGGGTTAGCGCCGGCACGACGCCAATACGCGGAATAGCGGCCATTCGTTTCCTCCTGATGTTTCTCGGGTCGAGAGCCGGCGGCTCTTCTAGCGCATGGGCGATCGGAGCGCACCCCTTCGTTGTTTTTGCGGCGCCCGTTCCTTTTGCGGCGCGACATTTTCTCTAATACCGGTTGTCGCCCCAGACGCGCACCGATGGTGTCCCCAGGCCACAGGCACCGGGCCAATTGTGGCCCCGCGTGAATGCGGCGCACCCGAGCCCGGCCAAAGCCTCCCTCACGGTGTTATGCTTCGGATGACAGGTGCGCGTCACCGTCACGTTGGAATAGATCGGGGGATCTTCCCAGAATGCGGCTCAAATCCTCGGTAACGAGGTATGCACGCTTTTGCTTTTTTGGACTGCTGCTCGCAAGCGTCCCGCTTGCGGCGCGGGCAGAGCCGCAGCGCGAGGGCGCGTGCGACGGCGTCGACTACAACCGGATGATCCTCGATATCATCAAGAGCCTGCCTGAGGGTGGTGGCTACAGCCTCAGCGCGCGCACCGTGCAGATGCCGACGATCAGCGCGCACAACATCGGCGCCGGGCGCTGGGAGATGCGTGTCTATGACGGACATCCGTCCTATTGCACCAGCGCAGCGTACGCCCTCTATGCGCGGCTCGTGGCGAGCCTGCACAACGCCGGGACGCTTCGCCTGAGCCCTGCGCAGCTGCGCGCGTTCAAAATCACGCGTAGAATGCCCGACGGAACGGCACGCCTCGACGGCGAGGGCCTGTTCGGGATCTTCAACGCCAACGGCGCCGGCGTCGCCGCCTTCCTCAAGCACACGGGCACCGGCTTCAGCTTCCGCGACGACAAGCTGGCCTACGCGCGTCCCGGCGATTTCCTCAAGCTGTTCTGGAACGACAAGGTCGGCGCGCACGAGCAGGGCCATCAGGTCGTCTACACCGGCCGCCGCGAGATCTCCGGCCGCGACATGGTCTGTTTCTGGGGCAGCCAGCGGCAGAACCGCAAGCGGCGCGGGGGGCGCACGGAAGCGCTCTATTTCTCCGCCTCCCCCACGGCCAAGTTCCAGGACGGCTACGGCGAGGCCTGCCGCCCGCGCAGCGACGTCAAGGCGATGATCTTCTCGCGCGTCACCTGCATGCAGCATCTGGCGGCGGGGCTAGAGGCCATGGGGCGAAAGGCCGACCCCAGGACGGGCAAGCCGTATCTGTTCGTGGATGACTATCTGAGGTCGATCCGCACCGAGTCGTCTGATCACGCCACGCTGGACGCCAAGTACGACATCCTGCCGGCGCCGGCGTCGGCGTTCGCAGACGTGGGGATCGCTCCGCTAAGGTAGGGCGGGGGCGAGGCAGACCTTATTGTCGTTCCATTCGATGATGAGACGATTACTGCAGCTATGAGCGCTCTCCAGCTCATGCCTCACCTTCCGTTCGAAGGCTTGGCCTACCCGTTCCTGATCTTGAAGACCAGGATCGTTCCGGCCAGCAGCAGCGTCACCGCGTTCGCCATGATGAGCGGCAGGTCGCCGATGATGGCGCCGTAGACGAGCCACGCGGTGATGCCGGCAACCAGGATGGAGAACATCCACAGCGAGATGTCGTGGGTGGAGCGCGTGCGCCACGTCTTCACCACCTGGGGCACGAACGCGATGGTCGTCAGCACGCCAGCCAGCAGTCCGAGCAGCGTAACATCCGTCATGAGATCTCCGATCCGGTCACTGAAATCTGGGCGCATCCGCGGCTCGCGCGCCGCCGGGAGCGCGCTTGTTAGCGCTTCCGGGCGTGGCCGGCAATTCGGATGCCGCAATGGCCACCCTGCTGCCTGCCATGGAAGCGCAAAATCCGGCGCGATATCCCTGCGTACGCTGATTGGCCAGCAGACAAGGCCTGCACAGGATGACACCCGCCGGATTTCATTAACCCCACCGTCAGAGCCCGGCGACACTGTGGCTTGCCCCAAGCGCCATATTAACTGCAGGCGCCGTACAGCCCACGAGCAGCGAAGTCTGCGTAGCCATGTGCGCGCCGGCAACCTCATTGCCGGCCAGCCGGTGCGGATTGCTCATGCCCATTTCCTTCATCCTGTTCGCACTGACTGGCGTCGTCTTTCTCCTGCAGTTGTTTCCGGTCCCCGGCATATTCCTGATGATGCTCCTGGCGCCGGCCTGGTCGATCGTCACCCTCAATCTCGGGTTCCTGATTATTCCGGGCGACGTCTGGGCGGGTCACCTAAGCCGCGTATGGCTCCTCGCTCCCGTCTTGTGGTTCGGCGGCTATACGCTCGCGGCCGTCGCCAGCCATCTCGAGGTGATTTGGCTCGACGCCCGGATCGGCTGGAACAACGTGGGCAAGGTGGTGCCGTTCTCTGCCGCCAGGAATTCGCTCGTCATCGATGTGAAGGGCTATTCCAACTCGAGCGTTGCCCAGGGCCTCGTGAGCTCCTATGCGTTGCCCGTCGCGTTCGAAAGGAAGCCGGTCTCCCAGGGTGTTTCGCTGCTTTCATGGCGTCTTGGCGGCCACGGAATCTGTCAGCGTACAAGGTCGGATGTGAAGTTGCGCGAGGTGGGCATCTACTCGCTTCGCATCTACGAAGGCAAAAAGAGGGTGTCGGGGCTCTGCGTTTATCATGCGCCCGAGGTTCCCACGCTTCCGCCGGTTACGGTGAGCATCAGCAAGGAGGAGCCGCCCGGCTCGCTGGCATCGTACGCGCTGCGGCGCATCGCGATCACGGATGCAGCCGGGCAGACGATAGACCTTCTCGCCGGGAATGCGGCGCCTTTGCGCTGGTTACCGATGCCCGTCATGGGATGCGGGCTCAATTCAGCTGCAGCCGCCTGGGAGTGTGACGCCGGCTTCGTGCGCCAACGGCGACGTACGCTCGGCGCTGATCGCGAGTTCAGCCTGGTGCCTGTCATTGCCAGGGGGCTCGGACTGAGAAAGTCGCCGGCGAGCGAGCGCCGTGATGCTATCGAGGCGACACCGGATGCGCCGCTCGAGGCAATTGCCGCCGCGCAGGTCAAGCGAGAGTTTGCAAGTTTCGACAACCTTCTCGCTGAAAACCCGCACAAGCTCAGCGACCCCGATTTTTTGCGGCTGGCGCAACACCCGGAATTTCTGGCGCCGCGCGCCGACAAAATGGTCGACGCGTTGCAGCGCTCCATCACGGGCAAGCCAGCCCATGAAGCAAGCCAGCTGCAACGCCTGATCGCGGTGCTGTCGCCTGCCGATTTCAATCGTGTGGGTCCTCAGCTTCTGCGGATCTTGGATGGGGAGGCAAAGCTCAAGCGGCGCAGGCTGAACTCGGCGCTTCTGGCCCGGGTCGGCGACTTGGGAATGGCGGCATTACCGACGCTTGAGCGCTACATGAACGAATCGAACGACTATGTCGTCGCGGGTGCTCTGCTGGGCATTTGCCGTATCGGTGCGCCGGCTGTCGCCGTTGCGCCTAAGATCGTCGACACCGTGCTCAACGACAAAAGAATGAAAATTGTAGGGTATCAGGCCGCGTTTGTGGCGCTGCGGCGGCTCGGACGCGCCGATCTGGCCGACCGCATCCGCAGCAGGTTTCCATTCAATCAAAGCGAGAGCTTCAAGCCCTGGGACAATGTCACGCCCGACAGTCCTGCCGACGTGTGCGTCGACTATCGCAAGGCCGAGAAGAATCTGGTCGGGCGATGATTGAGGCGAGATCCTTAGCGCGTGGTCCTGCGTGCGCTACCGCCCCGGCCGCCCCGTCTTGCGCGGGCGGCCGCGCCGGCCTTTCTTCTCTTTTTCGGTGAGCACCTCGATGGTGCGCGTCGGTTTCGGCGGCGGCGCCTTGCCGCTCTTAACTGGCAGCATCGCGTGCGGGCCCATCTCGTCCAGCGTCGGCTTGTGCGGGCCCTTGACCTTCTCCCCGAAGGCGCCCGCGCGCGTGCGCGGGTCTATGTCGCTCACGCCGGCTGTTCGGCGGCTGACGCCGCCGGCCGGCTCCGCAGGGGCGCGGCTCGCCGCGGCGGCCCCTTGGCCGCGCGCCGCTTCGCGGCGATCTTCACGCGCCGGCAGCGGCCGGTCCGTTCCCATCTCGTCGAGCGAGGGCTTCTTAATACGCGATGTCGACTGCGCGTAGGTCGGTTGCACCGGCTCGTATTCCGTGGCGATGCGCGACTGCGAGGGGCCCTGTCCTCCGCGCTCCCCGCTAAAGGCGGAGCCTTTGGAACCCCCATGAGCGGGGCCCTTGGAGCCCTTCCTCGCGGGCGGCATCTTCGCCGTCGCGCCGTACTTTCGCTTGCCTCGAAAGGCCCCCGCGCGGTCCTCCACGTCCACCTGCCGCGCCAGCGGATCGTCGGCCACCGCCAGCTCGGTCTCGCGCAGGCGCTTGATCTCGTCGCGCAGCCGCGCCGCCGTCTCGAACTCCAGATCGGCGGCCGCCTCGCGCATGCGGCCCTCCATGTCCGCGATCACGGCGGCCAGGTTGTGCCCGACCAGCGGCGCGTCGGCGAGACCGGTGTCCACCGTCACGTGGTCCTGCTCGTAGACCGACGCCATCACGTCGTGGATGTTTGAGCGGATGCTTTCCGGCGTGATGCCGTTGGCCTCGTTGTAGGCGACCTGCTTGTCGCGGCGCCGGTTCGTCTCCGCAATCGCGCGCTCCATGGAGCCCGTCACGTGGTCGGCGTAGAGGATCACGCGCCCGTCGACGTTGCGCGCCGCCCGCCCGATGGTCTGCACGAGGCTCGTCTCCGAGCGCAAAAACCCTTCCTTGTCGGCGTCGAGGATGGCGACCAGCGCGCACTCGGGGATGTCGAGGCCCTCGCGCAGCAGGTTGATGCCGATCAACACGTCGAACGCCCCGAGCCGCAAATCGCGGATGATCTCGATGCGCTCCAGCGTCTCGATGTCGGAGTGCATGTAGCGCACGCGCACGCCGGCCTCGTGCATGTACTCGGTCAGGTCCTCCGCCATGCGCTTGGTCAGCACCGTAACAAGAGTGCGGTAGCCCGCCTTGGCAACGCTGCGCACCTCGTCCAGCAGGTCGTCCACCTGCGTCTTGGCCGGGCGCACCAGCACCGGCGGATCGGTCAGCCCCGTGGGGCGGATCACCTGCTCGACGAAGGCGCCGCCGGTCTCCTCCAGCTCCCAGCCACCGGGCGTCGCCGACACGAACGCCGTCTGCGGGCGCATGGCGTCCCACTCCTCGAACCTGAGCGGGCGATTGTCCATGCACGAGGGTAGGCGGAAGCCGTACTCGGCCAGCGTCGCCTTGCGCCGGTAGTCGCCGCGGAACATGCCGCCGATCTGCGGCACCGTCACGTGGCTCTCGTCGACGAACACCAGCGCGTTGTCGGGCAGGTACTCGAACAGCGTCGGCGGCGGCTCGCCCGGCTTGCGCCCCGTCAGATAGCGCGAGTAGTTCTCGATGCCGGCGCACGAGCCCGTCGCCTCCATCATCTCCATGTCGAACACGGTGCGCTGCTCGAGCCGCTGCGCCTCGAGCAGCTTGCCGGCGGCGTAGAGCTCCTCCAGCCGCTGCTTGAGCTCGCCCTTGATGGCCTTGATCGCCTGCTGCAGCGTCGGCTTGGGCGTCACGTAGTGGGAATTCGAGTAGATCTTCACCAGCGCCAGCTCGTCGGTCTTCTGCCCGGTCAAGGGATCGAACTCGACGATGCTCTCCACCTCGTCGCCGAAAAGAGAAAAACGCCAGGCGCGGTCGTCCAAATGCGCCGGGAACAGCTCGATGGTTTCGCCGCGCACGCGGAAGGCGCCGCGCTGGAAGGCCGCGTCGTTGCGCCGGTAGTGCAGCGCCACGAGGTCGGCGATCAGCTGCTGGCGCGACAGCTTCTCGCCCGTCTGCACCGTGAACGTCATCGCCGTGTAGGTCTCGACCGAGCCGATGCCGTAGATGCACGACACCGAGGCCACGATAATCACGTCGTCGCGCTCCAAGAGCGCCCGCGTCGCCGCGTGGCGCATGCGGTCGATCTGCTCGTTGATCGAGCTTTCCTTCTCGATGTAGGTGTCGGTCCGCGGCACGTAGGCCTCGGGCTGGTAGTAGTCGTAGTACGACACGAAGTACTCGACCGCGTTGTCGGGAAAGAAGCTCTTGAACTCACCGTAGAGCTGGGCGGCGAGCGTCTTGTTGGGGGCGAGGATCAGCGCCGGGCGCTGGGTGCCGGCGATCACCTGCGCCATGGTGTAGGTCTTGCCCGAGCCGGTGACGCCCAAGAGCACCTGGCTGCGCTCGTGCTCCTGCACACCCTTGACCAGCTCGGCGATGGCGGTCGGCTGGTCGCCCTTGGGCTGGTACTGGGAGACAAGCTGAAACGTGTGGCCGCCCTCCGACTTCTCCGGGCGTGGCGGCCGGTGCGGCGTGAACACGCTCTCGTTGCCGGAGACGAGCGGGTGGGTGGCGAGCATGGGCTGGCTCTGCAGCATGTCGCGCGCCTTGGCCGAGCGCTCTGACGGCTTGGCCAAGAGCGCATCGAGATAGCGCGAGGGTGCCTCGCCGCCCATCGGCGGCCGCGGACCCTGCTGGCGCAGCGCCGGCAGCGTCGGCCGCGCACCGGTGTCTGACCCTTGGGGTCTGACACCGGATTGCACCTCGTCGGGTGTCAGACCCGGAGGTTCAGACACCCTCGTCGCAGGCGCGGCATCGAACCCCGCCTGCGGCGCCTCGCCAAAACCTTTGGCCGCCGCCTTGCCGGATTTGCGGGTGTGCGGCGTCCCTGCCGCCGTTTCGGACGGCGGCGGCAACGGCTTGCCCGATTTCCCGCGCGAGGCGCGCGGCTTCGGCATCTTGTTGGGGGCCTTGGGGGGACGCGGCATGATCCGAATATGGCGTGCGCCGCCCACCGGCTCAAGCGGGACAGGGATCGGCCCTACGCGCGGCGCTACGGGTCAAACGGGGGCACGGGAGTCGTGCCGGCGGGAGCCACCACCGCAGCCTACTGCACGCAAAGGCAATAGTCGTGGCTCGCCCGGTCTCGCCGACAGAGGTCAAGCTCGGCATCGGAGCTGTCGAATGGCCGGCACGTGTGGGGTTCCCCGCGGTCGCTCAGCGGGCTCGATGCAAGCGACGTCCACAAGAGCCACGTCTCCTTGCCGCTGTCCCGGTAGACCAAATAGCAATAGCCATGGTCCTTGGGGCGGCGGTCGGGATGGGCAAGGGGCTTGTTCAATAGCCTCAACGACGTCAGCTCCGCCATGAGGCCTTCGTAGTCGTCTTCGAAATCGGACTGCTCGCAGATTTCGTTCATCTCGTCATGAGCCGGAAAGCTCCCGTGTCTTTGTCGATAGCTCACGAGCGCCTGCTTGAGACGAAGCAGATCGCCGCGCGCCTGCGCATCGTGCCGCCGTTGCTCGAGCGTATGCGCCACTTCGGTGGCGCAGAGCACCAGCCACAGGGCGCCGAAAGTTGCGATGAGCCACTGCGGGCCCAGCATCGGAACCTGCGCCTGGTAGCTCTGCTGGGACGCGCCGAGCGCCCTGACGAGCTCTCTTTCTCTCATGCGCAGCGCAACGAGACTGTAGAGCGTGAGGCTCGACGCGAGCAGGAGATGGCCGACCGTCATATCGGCAGTGACCCACAAGAGGAGGAAGACGCCGAGGAACTCGGGATGGCGGGCCAGCCGATAAGTGCGGCTGCTCGTGATGTCGACGGGCTCGTAAGGCTTGCCCTTGAACCAGAACCAGACCTGGCGCAGCCCGAACAGCGCGGACAGCTTGAACGACATTGCGCCGAGGAGAAGCAAAACCCAGCCCAGCTGCCAGAATGGGATGACGACGCCCCGCAGCACCGAATGATGGTCGAGCTGCCAGAGCGTGATCGGAATTGGCTGCCAATGCAGGATGATGGCGAAGGCGAAGACATTGGCGATCTGCGTGAACGTTGCGCGCCGAAATGGCTCTGGGACAAGACGGCCCCAGATCTTCTTGACCGCCGGGCGGGCCAGGAAGGAATGATGCAGCGCGAACGCGGCGATGAGGGCTACGTCGATGGCGAGGGCCTGCCACGTGGGCAAGATGTGCGACGCCGCGCTGACCGAAGGATCGAGCAGCGGCTTCTCTATGCGCGGTACGTTGCCAATGAAGAAGATGAAGACGGGCCAGTAGCCGATCGCGAGGACGTAGGCCGTTACGGCATAGAGCAGCCCCGCATAGCGCCCTAGCGTGCCGAGAAAGCTCGAATTTGTTGGAGTGGTATCCGCGGCGTCTGCGTAGCCCGCCAATCCCTGTGCTTTGAAAATCGTCCCCACCCCTAATCGTTCCCAACGCCTGAATTGGGAGCACGCCAATTTCGACCAGCGCTCGGCCGAGCGCGGGGCAGCCTAGGGGAGGGGCCGGAGCGGCGGCAACGCCGTTTCCACAGAAAAGCAGCTGAAACTCTAACAAGTGGAAAGCGCGATTGTCGAGGGTTGCTTTTTTTGTGGAGCTCAGCCGTGCAAAGCGCTTTGCGATGGCGATGTCCGCCAGCCTCTCGCTCGTCAGAAGTCCGTTAGGGGTCAGGCCCGTTGGTCAGGCCTGACCCGAGGCGGAGGTTGTGGCTCACTCGCAGGGAACCGTGAGCGTCATGCCGACCGAGGGGAAGAACTTCTTGCAGTCGACCTTGAGGCTTGCCTCGGGCTTACGCGCCGTGTGCGCGGTCGACTTGACGGGCTCGGCGCCCTCGTCCTCGCCCACCACGGCTTTGGCCACGGCGATCGAGGAGTTCGTGCTCACGGCAGGCTTGGTGGCTGCCGTGGTCTCGGCGATGGCGTCGGCGGCCGCGCGCTCCACGGCGCGAATTTCGCGCTCGACAATCCGCCTCTCGGCTTTGCGGATCCGGCGCTTCTTGGCGGCAGTGTGCGTGGGCCGCTTCCTGTAGTGCGCCGCCCCGTAGGACTTCACGGGCGTGTTGACGACCGGCGGTACGTACTCGCAGGAGATGCAAGCTTCGGCCCCTGGGGCAAACAGCGTGGTCGCGGCAAACAGTGCCATGGCGATGGCAAGAAGTGTCCGGGTCATTGTGCGCTCCGTCGATTGATCGCTGCGTCTCAGCCTGGTGTCTGTCTCTGATGCCGATCATGCGGAGGCGCGGGTAAGAGCGCTGTTCCGTTTGGAACAGGGCAATGCCGGCGCGGGGCCGGCCGGCATCGTGGTTGAGCCGCGTCAACGCCCGATGACCCGGCCGCGATAGGATCGCCCATGCAAGGCCGGAATGTCCGTGGATCATGGAGACAGCAGATGGACGAGGTAATCAGGGAGAAGATCCTGGCGCTGTTGGACCGGCACCGGATCATGACGATTGCCACGCTGAGGCCGGATGGCTGGCCACAGGCGACCACCGTCGGCTACGTGAACAAGGGCCTCACCCTCTACTTTTTGTGCGGCCTGGACAGCCAGAAGGCCGCGAATCTGGCGCGGGATGATCGGGTCTCGTTGACGATCGATCACGACACGCCGAACCTCATGGAGATCACGGGCCTGTCCATGGCGGCGCGGGCGAAAGCGGTGGTCGATCGGGACGAGGCGAGCGAGGTGCTGCGCATGCTCCCGCTGAAGTATCCCGAGCAAGGCGACCTGCCCGTGCCGATGCCGACCCCCGAGGACGTGCGCATTTTCCGGCTGACGCCGACGGTCATCTCCGTGCTCGACTACGCCAAAGGCTTCGGACACACCGATCTCGTGACATGCTGAGCGCAGATTCCGGCACCAACGCCATGGGCGGAATTTGGCGTGGTCCAGGCGACGCGCTCGGGCTTCGCCTTCTCCGTCACTTTTCGCGGCATTACCTGCCCAACCGAGGTATGCTCGACCAGGCCCCAGGCCGCTTGGTCGCCGTCGCGGGACCGATGCGCCAATGCTGTGTGCACTCACGCAATACGGCCACAACGCGCCGCACGCATAAAACCGGAGGAAATAATGTTTGCTCAGCTGAGTCTTCGGGCGATCTGCCTTGCCATCCCACTTTCGCTGCTCGTGCTCGCGGCCCCGGTCCGGGCCGATGTCGATACCACTGTCCTTGACGGCCTGGACTACGACGGGCTGGAGTGGCTGGAGGACACGACAAATCCGGGCTCCTGGTACGCGATCCTGTCCGGCGATCCCTCGGAGCCGGGTCCCTACCTGATCCTCAACAAGGTGCTGAAAGGCAATTTCACGCGGCCGCATCTCCACCCCAAGCCGCGCGAAATCTACGTGGTCGAAGGCACGTGGTGGATCGGCTCCGGAACCACTGCGGATCCTGAGGCTAGCGTGGGCATATCAGAGGGCAACCATGTCACGAACGACGCCAATGAGGTGCATTGGGATGGAGCCAAGGACGAGGACGTGCTGCTTCTGATCGGGGGCGAGGGCCCGGCAAAGACTGAGTTCTTCAACTAGGCGCGCGCCGAAATCGACCGGGGCGCCGTCATCCGGCTCGCGATCACCGGCGTGCGCGCAAGACCTCTACTCTACAGCCCCGGCCAGCTCGTCGAACGCGGCCGCAAGCTCATGTCCGCCCGGCAGCCGCGCCTCCTTCTCCATCTTGGCGTCGGTTGCGGCGATGAGCAGTGCCACCGTGTTGTTGCGGATCGCCACAGGGTTGCGCTCATACCCGCGCTGCTGAAAGAAGTTCGACGTGGGCACCTTCTCGCGCATCGCTTGCGGCATCAGCACCATGTCGATGCCGTTTCCGTCGCCCGTAAGATTCATCATCTCCAGCTCCGCGGCGGTGAGCGGCGCCTTATAGCCGTAGCGTTTGGCGAAGACCACCGAGTTCAACAGCTTCTGCACCTGCAGCAGCGGTCCGATATCGATGTCGAGATTGAGCGCGTGCACGCCCTGCCCCCGCTCGGTGCGCCCCAGCCGCCGGTGCGCGTACCAGTCGTAGCGCACTGAGCGCGTGAAGCGGATCATCTTGGCGAGGATGGCGATCTTCTCTAGCAGCTCGGCCCGGCGCTTCCCGCTGGCGGCCTCGGCCTTGGCGCGCAAGGCCGCCAGGAACTTGTCGCCGTGCTTGGCCACCAGCCCGATGGTGTTGGCGGTGAGCAGCTGATTGTAGCCAAGCGCGGTCGAGATGGCCTGCGCCTCCGGCCGGTCGTACTCGAGCCCCGCCTGCACGTCGTAGGTGCCGTCGCCGCTCGCCTCGAACCCGTAGATCTTGACGCACGTCGCCTTGCTGAACCCCGCGGCGGCCGCCGCTCTGGCATAGGCGCGCTTGAAGTCGATCTCGCGTGCGGGCAGCTGCGGCACGAACGCGAAGTGCTTTTTGGCGTGCGCCAGGAAATCGGCGACCACCGGCACGCCGCGGCCCGTCCCGGGCTTGGCCTCGGGGTCCACCGGTTGCGGTGGCCCGGTGTAAAGGGGCGGCTGCTCCAGCACGTAGTCCTTGAGCGTGATGGCCTGGCCTTTGGCGCGCTTGCGGCGGCGCTTGGTGCGGGTAATGCGCACTCTGCGCCAATAGGGCGCGGCGCGCTTCTCATAGGCGCGGCGTGCCTTTTTGTACGCCTTGAGACGCTCGCGGTAGAGCGCGATGCGCGTATTGAGGTCGAGCGGGCGCGCCCGTTTGGGCTCCGGGACCTCGATTGCGGCGGGTTGCGCCTGCGCTTGACCCGTGCTGCCGGCCGGCGCCAGGTCGAGCGCGAGCAGGGCGCATCCCAATGCCGCCGCCGCGATGGCGCACGGTCTCATTCTCCGCAGGCAACGCATTCATCCTCCCGATGCAGCGCCGGCGGCATAGCGGCCGGCGCGCCCCATTGGGCGTCCATATAGCCAATTTCAGAGAGTTGCGGCATGGGGGAGGCGGACGGCCGACGCCGTGGGCGGTTGAGCTGGACGAGCGCCGGCAGCAGTCGCGGGCGAGGGGTGCATGACAAGCGAGCACATGATCGGAAGACTGGTCGTACGCACCGTCATCTGGCTGGCGATCACGGCCGCGCTACTGTTTATCCCGGCCGGTACCCTCGACTGGCCCGAGGCGTGGGTGTTCCTTGCCGAGTCCGGGGGCCTCGGCCTCGCCTCCGGCATCGCTATCGGCCGCAGCGATCCCGCGCTGTTGCGCGAGCGCATGGGCTCTCCCATCCAACGCGGCCAGAAGAGCTGGGACAAGCTCCTGCTCTTGGGGCTGCTCTTTCTGTGGCTGAGCCAGTACGTCGTGGCCGGGCTCGACGCGGTCCGCTTCCGCACGTCCGACATGCCCCTGTGGCTCGAGGTGGCCGGCGCGCTCGCCATCGCGGCTGGCTTGTACGTCTTCCATGCGGTGATGCTGGCGAACTCCTTTGCCGCTCCCGTCGTCAAGGTGCAGACCGAGCGCAAGCATCAGGTGGTCTCGACGGGACCGTACGCACTTGTGCGCCATCCGATGTACGCCGGCGCCATCCCTTTGACCGTCGGCACCGCACTTCTGCTCGGCTTCTTCTACATCTCCTACATCGCCGGGCCGGCGCAGGCCGCGCGTCAGGCGGCCAGCGTCAAGCGCTACGCTGGCGCGCCGTGGATGCTGCGTGCCGACTGGGCGGCCCGTAAGGTCGTCGATAGCTCGAGCCTCGCCGTCATGGTTTTCCTGTGGGTGTGGAGTGCGGGGTGGTGCGGCGTCTGCGCTTTCCTGTGGAGCGTCAATCGCGACAAGATCCTCGCAGCCATGCACGAGTCCTGGGGCGACACGTTCCTCATCGCGCTGATGCCGCTGGCAGGCCTTATCGGCCTCGTCGCGGCCATCAAGGCAACGCGCACGTGGTTGCTCTTCGGCCGCTCTGTCCTCACCATCGACACGCTGCCGGGATACCTTGGTGAGAGCTTCCGCGGCCGCGTCGCGGCGCGCCTGGCCATCATTCCCACGCAAGCGCTCGAGGCGAAGATTGCCTGCGAGCGGCGCACGTGGCGGCGCGTACGCGATTCGGACGGGCACTGGACCAAGGAGTGGCGCATTGTGCCGGTGTGGTCCATGATGCATGAGATCGAGCCCGAGCGCTTGATGCGCACCAAGGACGGCGTCGTGATCCCCATCGACGTGCCCTTGCCTGCCGGCCAGCCGCCGTGCGCTCTGGACGAGGAGGGTGCAGTGATCCTGTGGAGCCTGCACGTCCGCGCCGACGTGCCGGGCGGGTCGCGCTACACCGCGCACTTCGAGGTCCCCGTCTACCGGCGGTGAGTTAGGCAAGTGCGCCACATGTGCCAAGCGGCGCCTCATTCCCGGTGATTTACCGCTTGACGCAAGTGGTTGCGGCCGGGCGTTTCCGCCTTTCTCAACTTCGGCTAAGATCGGCCCGGATCGCGCGGCATCGTGCGACGGTCGGTTGCGTTGCGCTCGATCCAGGGAGACCGCCATGCCAAGGACCATTCTCGCCATCGCCGCCCTGTGGCTCGCCTTGTCGACGGCATCTGCCGCCGCCGACCCGATGAGCTACGAGGGCCGCGGGTACGGGGGCCCTCTGGGCGTCGGCCCCAACTTCCACTCCTCCGAGCCGTCCAAGCCGGGGCACTACCAGCGCAAGCGCACCTACAAGGCGAAGCGGCGAACGAGGACCGGCCCCGCCGAGGATGCCGATACGGTCACGGCGGCTCCGGCCCATGAAGCAGCCGCCAAGAAGAAGGCGGAGAGCCGGAATTCCAGCATTGCCACTGCGTCGGCGGGCGAGAGCAAGCCTGACGAGAAGGCTGCCACCGAAACCGCAGCAAAGCCGGCATCCGAGCCGCAAGCCAGCGTCGGTTGCAAGCGCTTCATCGCGTCGGTGGGGGAGACCGTCTCGGTTCTCTGCGAGTAGGTCGTTTCAGGTCGACGCTTTCGCGCGCCAATACGCCGGCCATAGTTTGTTGCCGAGATAGGCGATGATGCTCCGGCCGGCGACGAGGCAGCCGAGCCAGAACGTCCCTTCGCTCGAAATGGCGAGGCCCGTCGCGAGCACGACCTGCGATTCCGCGCCGACGGGGAGAAACGGCACGACCACCAGCGCGACATACAAGACGCACGACAGCGCGATCAGCGCGATGCCGATCCGTTTGTGCATTCTTGTGGTTCCGGGCATGCGCATGCCACTGCCAGTCGATGGTTCCAAGCTCAAGGCGCCGCTGTCGGCCATTGGTGACTGCTAAACCTGAAGAGGCTGTTGGCGTGGCGCAGACAATGCAGCCGCGCGCGTCAATGATGCCTGCACCATTGCCGGTTGGCTGCTCAGGCGGGGCCGGAGCGGGCCGGGCGCATCGAATAGCGCCACGCGGACGGCCGCAGAACGCTTTGCTCCACCGGCACTTTCCCTATAATTCGTGCCTATCAGGCTCTTTCGGCCGGCGGTTGCCTGTGCCACCTCAGGGAGCGGACGTTTGCAGCAGCTTGCCGTGCACGTTTACCGGGCGGTCGGGGCCGGGATCGCCATCGCGCTCATGGAGCTGTTGGCGCGGGCCGCCGACGAGCCGCTGTCACGCGTTCCGTTCGTGACGTCGATCATGCTCGTGATGGCGCTGCCGGAGAGCGAGCCGGCACGCTCCTACAACGTCGTGGGCGGACACATGCTGTCGTGCGTTGCGGGGCTGGCGGCGCTGTGGACTTTCGGGGGGGGAGACGTGGCCTGCGCGGTGGCGCTCGGGCTGGCGCTCCTGCTCATGTTGCTGCTTCGCGCGCTGCATCCGCCCGCTGGCATCGATGCGTTTCTCATCGCGGCTTACGGCCTGTCACTGTCGTGGGCCATCAGTCCGGTTCTGGTCGGCGCGATCTTTCTCGTGGGCTACAAGCGCATGTGGCTCATAATCGAGGCGAGGCTGCGGGCAACGCCTGCGTTCAAGAGGCTGCCGTCCGGGCCGAAGTGGTCACAGGACGGCGTCGACGCCAGTGCGCTGCTCAAGTGGCGCCCCGCCCACTGGCGTCGGCACGACGCCGATCGGCCGCTGAAATAGCCCCGGTTGCGGCCGCCGCCCCTGCGGATCGTCATTGAGCTGAATCAAGGTTCCCCGCGCGCCGGCAAGGCAGGCTCGCCTCACGATACGAACGATCGTCTCATCGTATTCTGGGAGGACGACCTGAATGGCAGGCAATACCCTGACCCCCGCTTGCGCCCGCGCCCTGCTTCTGGGCGCAGGGCTGCTCCTCGTCGCTTGCGCCGCGGCAAGTGCGCAGGAGGGACCCGACGAGGCCGTGATCGGCGACGGCCACAGCGATTTCGAGTGGCAGTGCAGCTCCTGCCACGGCGCGGACGGCAAGGGCGATGGCCCCATGGCCAAGATGCTCATCAAGCCGCCCGCTGACCTGACCGCCATTGCCAGGGCCAACGGCGGCACGTTTCCGTTCTGGCGCGTCTACCGCATTATCGCCGGCACTAATCCCGTGCCAGGGCACGAGACCTTCCAGATGCCCGATTTCTGGAAGCGGTTTCGCAGTGACGAGAAGGAGTGGGGCTTCCTGCCGCCGCATGTGCGCATCCTCGAGCTGACGCACTACATCGAGACCTTGCAGGAGAAGTAGGCCGCCGAGGGCCCATTTCTGGCGCGACTCAAGCTATACCCTCAAGGGCCGGGCGCCGGCGCACACCGCGCTGGCGGGCCTCAAGGGGGAGGGCGCATGCTCGAGAGCGTCATGATGCTCTGGTTCGTGCTGACGGCGATGTCGGTGCTCTACGTGGCCATCGACATCCGTCACACACCCGAGCACCCCGTCCTCAAATGGGCCTTCGTCCTGCTGACGCTCTACTCCGGGCCCATCGGCGCTTTGCTGTACGTCTTCGGCTGCCGCAAGCGCACACCGGAAGATCATGCGCGTTTCGTCGCCGCGCGCTGGCGCCAGGTGCTGGGCTCGACCATGCACTGCGTCGCCGGGGACGGCGTGGGGATCCTGGCGGGTGCCGTGATAGGTGCGCTGGTGAGCCTGCCACTGCTGGGCGAGGTCGTGCTCGAGTACGTCCTCGGCTTCGGCTTCGGCTGGACGATCTTCCAGGCGCTGTTCATGAAGGACATGGCGGGCGGGTCCTATGGCCGCTCGCTGGAGAGCACGTTCATCCCCGAGCTCCTGTCGATGAACTGCCTGATGGGCGCCATGGTGCCGGTCATGGTGCTCGCTTGGCGCGGCGTGCCCGAAGCGCAGGATCCAAGCCATGGACTCTTCTGGTTCCGCATGTCGATCGCGCTGATGGTGGGTTTCGCCGCCGCCTATCCCATGAACTGGTGGCTCGTTTCCAATCACCTGAAGCACGGCATGATGACGGTGCCCGCACCCGCCGGCGACAAAGCCAAGAAGAAGAGTGCGATGAAGACGCAACCGGTCACACGCGAGAAGATCGCCGTCATGACGACCGTGTCGTTCGCCGTGCTGGCCATCGGCGTTTTGATCGCCTATGCCGTGCGCGGCTAGCCCGCGAGCACGATGTCGAAGGTGCCGGTCAGCGCCTGATCCTCGATGCGGTCGCCCGGCTCCAGTTTCACGATGACGCTGTCGCGCTGTCGCGGGTCGGAAATCGCGTTGAGGATTCCGTCGCGGGCATTGAGCGGCTCGCTGGCCACGTACATCTGCGTGACGAGCGGCGGCCTGCCCGGTGCCGTGACGGCGAAGTGGATGTGGGGTGTCCGTCCCGGGTAGGCGACGGGCTTGATCGTGCGGAAGGAATAGGCGCCGCTTTGGTCGGCCAGCGCGCGTCCGCGTCCCTGGAAGGCCTCGTCCCGGGTGCGCATCCAGGAGGTGTCGCGCGGATGGCGATAGGTGCCGGTTGCGTCGCATTGCCAGATCTCGATGGCCGCGCCGCGGATCGGTGTGCCGGAGGTGTCGAGAACGCGGCCGAGGATGTGCGTGATCTGGCCCTGCGCATGCGCCGCCTCTCCCATCACCTGCACCAGGTCGTTGTCGATGTCGCCCTGCCAGTCGGTGGGATAGAAAGGCCCTTCGATCTGCGGCGGCGTCGCAACGAGCCCCGGTGCTGCGAGCAGCCTGGCCCCGGCCGGCATGACGGAGGCGGCTGTGAGCGCGGCCAAACCGGCGACGACGCGGCGGCGGCCGATTTGGGGTGTGAGAATGCGGGACATCGGGCGAGCGATCCTTCTGAGGCTTGGTCGATGTCGAGGAAGCGCGACCTATCTGCAACTCGACGCTTCAGATCGGCCTAATCCGTTGCATCGCGTCGGTGCCTATCGCCATAAGGTCGGCCTCTTTGTCTTCTCCGGCAAGGCCGGAAGGGGCTAAGCTACCCATCACAGGGCCGGATATGGGCAGGACGGCAGCATGGCGGAAACGCGCATTGCACTCGTTTCAGGAGCCAATCGCGGGATTGGTCTGGAGATCGTGCGGCAACTGGCGCGCGGCGGCCTGATTGCCGTGCTGGGTGCGCGCGACCCTGAAAAGGGCAAAACCGCTGCCGCCACGCTTGCCTCTGAGGGGCTCGAGCCACCCGTCGTCGCGCTCGACGTGACCGACGAGCAAAGCGTCCGCGCCGCCGTGGCGCAGGTCATGGACCTTTATGGACGCGTCGACGTGCTGGTCAACAATGCCGGGATCCTCAAGGAAGGTTTCTCGCCGCAGGACTCAAGCGTGCTCGATGTGTCGCTCGATCTGGTGTCGCTCACCTTTCAGACCAACACGGTCGGGCCTTTGCGGCTCATTCAAGCGGTGGTTCCCATCATGCAGAAGCAGGGCTACGGCCGCGTTGTGAACGTGTCGTCGGGCGCCGGCCAGCTCGCCGAGATGGGCAGCGGGTTTCCCGCCTACCGCATGTCGAAAGCGGCTCTCAATGCGCTGACGCGCTTGACCGCCTCCGAGCTCGGGCCCGGCAACATCAAGATCAACGCCATGTGCCCCGGCTGGGTGAAAACGCAGATGGGGGGCCCCAATGCCACTCGGCCGGTGGAGAAGGGTGCGGAGACGGCAACCTGGCTTTCGAGGCTGCCTGAGGACGGTCCCTCGGGCGGGTTCTTCCGCGACATGAAGCCGATTGCCTGGTGAGACCGGATTGTGCGGTTAAAGCCCGCGAACGAGACTGCCGACCATCAGCGTGATGTAGGCGGTGATCGCCAGCCAGAACTCCTGGTGCGGCAGGTAGCGCGGCACGCTCATGAGCCCCAGCTTCGTGACGAGCGCGAGCAGTGCGAGCGTCAGCGCGATGAGGAAAATCGCAATGGTCGGTGGGTTGAGCCGCATCGTCTAGTCTTCCCCCCGTGTGGCTGCCCGGCGCTCACCTGTAGGCGCGTTGTTCGCGCTCATTTCTCAACATATTATGGGATCGGCGGGTCGAGGCAACAGGCGTGCGCCAAGCTGCCTTGCGGCAGACGACCGCAAGGCCATGCACGGCAAGACTTCGCCAACCGTTTAGAGAGTGCGCGGGGTGCTGACGGCGGACAGTGCCGGCAGCTCCTCCTCCGCCTCGATCAGGAAGCGGACAGGCCGGCTGCTCGGGTCCGACTCGTCCCGGCAGGTCACCAGCAGCAACGGGGCCGCCCGCTCCGAGGAGATGGGCAGAACCGAGCTGTCGAGCTTGTCGACATTGACGACGTGCAGGACGCGGTCGCGTCCACTCGAGGTGATGGTGATGCTGTCGCCGACGGCCACCGGCTTGGTAAAGGTCGGACCGGCGTTGTGGACGACGTGCGTCAGCCAGAACGGCTCGCCGCCTTCGATCGTGTCGGCAGAGGCAGTCCGGCTTGCGCGCGGGCGGGTGGCCATGGAGGCCAGGGCGCGCTCGAAGCCGCGCTCCACCACGGCCTCGCCGTTTCCGAGCGAGAGGGCGGCAGTGCCAAGCCCTGCGGCCGCGATGCCCAAAGCTAGGACCGGGAGATTTGTCAGCCGAAAGGAACGTCTGGCCATGATTCGCTCCGGGTTGGTGCCTGTGCCCGCCTGTTGCCGGGCTCTAGGTTGGGTTAATGGGCTAGTCACGCGAGCCACATTACCGAATGTTAGGAGTGGAGGAGAGACCGTCAAGGGCTCCCAGCAGAGCCCGTGCCTCCCCTCCACGCACCTCACCGCGGGGAGGCGTACTCGCGGCGAAGGTGTCTGAAGAATCCGAGGTTAAGCGCCACTAGTGCCGAAAATATGCCTGCCAGCAGGGCAAATGTTGTCTCTTTGGTGGTGCGTTGAAGAATGCTGATGGGGCGGGTATGCGGGACCGGGACGGCGGTCGCTACGACTGCAGCCGCAATCAGCGGGCTGTCCTCTAGCGAAAACTTGATGAGATCGCCGGCGCTGGAGCTGACGGCGAGAATGTCACCCAGCCGGCTGGTGACGACCGACGTGCGCTCATAGGCGCTGATTGCAAACGCGAAGGTCAGAAACAGCACGAGACCGATCATGGCGTCTGCCATCGTGCGAAAGATCAAACGCATGGGCCCGCTATTCGACATGTCTCGAAGCCTTCTCCTCATGCTGATGCAACGCGGCACTCATACACCGCAAGGAATCTCGCGTGCCTCTGTGGCGGAGGTGGGCCCGGATTGTGGCGATTGCAATGTAATCTTTTGATTAACAATCTCTGGTTGCGATCTGTGGCGCGCCGGTGACGCAGCCACCCTGGCCGCGCGTCAATTCGAGCATACGCCGCCGCCAGCTTCGGCTGCTCAAGCTGCGGTTTTTGTCATACAAGTTGAAATTGTGCAGTGCGAAGTATAGCTTCCGCGCCGTTTGCGCACCTTCGGGTGCGCGTTCCGTGCCAGGGGAAAGGGGCCGTCAGACATGGGCTTTATCGCCGACAGCTTGAACCGCATTGAGCCCTCAGCGACCATCGCGGTTTCGACCAAGGCGCGGCAGCTGAAAGCCGCCGGTCGCGACGTCATCTCGCTTTCCGCCGGCGAGCCGGATTTCGACACGCCCGAGAACGTCAAGGCGGCCGCCGTGCGGGCCATGGCCGAGGGCAAGACCAAGTACACCGACGTCGACGGCATCCCCGAGCTCAAGGCGGCAATCGTGCGCAAGTTCGCGCGTGAGAACGGGCTCGACTACAAGCCCAGCCAGATCTCGGTCGGAACCGGGGGCAAGCAGGTGATCTACAATGCGCTGCTTGCCACCCTGAACCCCGGCGACGAGGTCGTGATTCCGGCACCGTGCTGGGTCTCTTATGCCGACATTGTAATGCTTGCGGGCGCCACGCCGGTATTCGCCGAGACGCGGCCCGAGGATGGCTACAAGCTGAAGCCCGAGGCGCTTCAAGCGGCGATCACGCCCAGGACCAAGTGGCTGATCTTCAACTCGCCGTCCAACCCTACGGGCGCAGCCTACACGAAGGACGAGATGAAGGCGTTGACCGATGTGCTGCTGCGCCACGAGCACGTCTGGGTGCTGAGCGACGACATCTACGAGCACCTCATCTACGACGGGCTGACCTTTCACACGCCGGCCGCCGTCGAGCCAGGGCTCGTGGGCCGCACGCTCACCATGAACGGCCTCTCCAAGGCCTATTGCATGACCGGCTGGCGGCTTGGTTTCGCCGGCGGTCCGGAGACGCTCATCAACGCGATGCGCAAGCTGCAGTCGCAGTCGACCTCGAACCCGTGCTCGATCACGCAGTGGGCCGCCGTCGAGGCGCTTGACGGGCCGCAGGACTTCATCGCCGAGAACAACAAGAAATTCGTCGAGCGGCGCGACCTCGTGGTGGCAATGCTCAACCAGGCAAGCGGCCTGCAATGCCCCAATCCGCAGGGCGCCTTCTACGTCTATCCGAGCTGTGCGGGCGTCATCGGCAAGACCAGCGGATCGGGTGCAAAGATCGCGACGGACGAGGATTTCGCCACAGCGCTGCTGGAGGAGGAAGGCGTCGCCGTCGTGCACGGTGCGGCGTTTGCGAGCTCACCGGCGTTCCGCGTCTCCTACGCGACCTCCAAGGATGTGCTGGAGGACGCGTGCCGGCGCATCCAGCGCTTCTGCGGAAACTTGAGGTGACGGCCGAGCCGACAGGTGGACAGTCGCGCGGCTGCCGCACGTGCCATTATTGGCGTGTCGGATTGATCATGGTCGGCGTGGTGCTACTCGCCACCTGGCTCGTGCAGGCATTCGCCGCCTAGCTGATAAGCGTCACGCGGTAGCGCGGCCCGACCAATGGGCAGCAAACCAGTCGCGCAAGCCCAGCCGGCGCATGAGGATCTGCGCCGCCAGAATTTTGGAGCGCGCCCGCCGCGGCACGCTCACCGTCAACGCCGTGCTGCGGGCCGGAGGATTCTTGCGCACATCCACCACGCGCGGCTCGGGCATGTCCTCGGTTGCCATCGCATAGCCAGCCGCATGGGCTGCCGACTTGAGCGCCTGCATTTTCATGGCACGCCTCTGATCTTCTTGGGCCGACGCACATCTCGACCCTCGCCGCCGACACGAATTCCAAGCTCTACACCGCGCCGGTGACAGTAATTTATAATGCGTGAAAACGGTTCGCGATCAAGTCGATTTACTTGTGCGCTAGCGAATTCGGCGGCACGAATTCTTCCGCCACGTTGTGCATTGCAATATAGCGCGTAGGTAAGTCTTCCAACGCGCCGTCTGCGTGCAAGGCCCGGCGTCGATTTATTGCGGAAGGGCTTGCGCCCGACGGGGTGCGGCGCGAACATGCGCTAGCCGCGTTTCCTCATCCGAGGCGCGGGGGGCGCGGCGAAAAGCGGGCGTGCGCCTCCAGCCAAGGGAGGAAAAAATGGGGCAGTCCAACGGCCCAAGGTCCGGGGGCAATGGGGGCGACCGCTCCCGCTGCATCGCACTCGTCGGCCCTTATCTTAGCGGCAAGACCACGCTTCTCGAGGCCATCCTCGCCCGAACCGGCGCCGTCACCAGGGCCGGAACCATCACAGACAAGACGACCGTTGGCGACGCGAGCCCCGAGGCTCGCGACCACGGCATGAGCGTTTCGCTCAACATCGCCGATGCCGAGCTCCTCGGCGACACCTTCACCTTCATCGACTGCCCCGGCTCGATCGAGTTCCAGAACGAGGGGGCGCTCGCGCTTACGGCATGCGACGCCGCCGTCGTCGTGTGCGAGCCCGACGCCAAGCGCGTGCCGGCGCTGCAGATCATTCTCAAGCAGCTCGAGGATCGCGGCATCCCGCACTTCCTGTTCCTCAACAAGATCGACGCGTCCGACGTCCCGGTGCGCGAGCTGATCCCCGTGCTGCAGCCCGCGAGCACTAAGCCGCTGGTGCTGCGCCAGATCCCCATCTGGGAGAAAGGTGTCGCCACCGGTTTCGTCGACCTCGCGTCGGAACGCGCCTATGTGTACCGCACGCACGCCGCATCCGAGATCATCGAGCTGCCAGACGGTCTTTCCGATCGCAAGGAGGAGGCGCGCTTCCATATGCTGGAGCAGCTCGCCGACTACGACGACGCGCTGATGGAGCAGCTGCTTTCGGATGAGGCGCCGCCCCGCGACAAGGTGTTCGACGACCTCACCGAGGACTTGCGCAAGGGCCTGATCTGCCCGGTGCTGCTCGGCTCGGCGCTCAACGAGAACGGCATCCTGCGGCTGCTGAAGGCGTTGCGCCACGAGGCCCCCACCGTGCAGGACACCGCGCGCCGCCTCAAGCTGGAGAACGCCAACTCGTCGGCTTATGTGCTCAAGACGCTGCATACTGCACACGGCGGCAAGCTGTCGGTTGTGCGGGTGCTGACGGGCGAGTTCGGCGACGGAACGACGGTCTCCGGCGCCGCTGGATCGGAGGAGCGTGCGGCCGGAGCCTTCGCCATGCGTGGTGAGGAGCCGGTGAAGCGCGGGCCGGCCACGGCCGGCGAGACGGTGGCACTGGGGCGGCTTGAATCCATCAAGACCGGCGAGACCATCAGTGCCGACAAGGGCGGCGTGGTGCAGGTCAAGGGGCCGCCGGTGCCACAGCCCGTGTTTGCCATCGGACTGGGCCTCAAGGATCGCAAGGACGAGGTCAAGCTGACCACCGCGCTCGCCAAGCTGATGGAGGAGGATCCCTCGCTGCAGGTCGAGCAGAACCCGGATACGCACCAGATGCTGCTCCTGGGCCAGGGCGAGATGCACCTGCGAGTCGCGGCCGAGCGCCTGCAGCGCAAGTACGGCGTCGCGGTCGAGCGCCAGCCGCGCCTCATCCCCTACAAGGAGACGATCCGGCAGCGCGCGGAAGTGCGCGGACGCCACAAGAAGCAGTCGGGTGGCCACGGGCAGTTCGGCGACGTGGTGATCGAGATTGCGCCGCTGCCGCGCGGCTCAGGCTTCCAGTTTGCTGAGAAGATCACCGGCGGCGTCGTCCCGCGCCAGTTCATCCCGTCGGTGGAGATCGGCGTGAAGGACTATCTGCAGCACGGGCCCTTGGGCTTTCCCGTGGTCGACGTCGCCGTCACGCTGCTGGACGGCTCCTATCACACGGTCGATTCCTCCGACATGGCGTTTCGACAGGCCGCGCGCATCGGCATGACCGAAGGTATGCCCAAGTGCCAGCCCGTGCTGCTGGAGCCGATCATGGCTGTCGAGGTCGCGGTGCCGAGTGACGCCACGGCGCGCATCAACGGCATGATCTCGCAGCGGCGCGGCCACATCCTCGGCTTCGACGCGCGCGAGGGCTGGGACGGCTGGGACGTGGTGGAGGCGCAAATCCCGGCTTCGGAAATGGAGAGCCTGATCGTTGACCTGCGCTCGGCGACAGCCGGCGTGGGAACCTATACGGCCAGGTTCGACCATCTGGCGGAGCTGACGGGGCGCCTGGCCGACCAGGTGCTTGCAGCCCAGAAGCAGGCGGCGGAGTAAGGGGCGAGACACTCAAGGGCAGGTATCAGAGCTGCCCATTTTGATACGGTGCCCCACCTCATATGGAGGCGGCCGGGGTGGCAACTTGCCCCGGCTACCCGCCGTTTACTTGACCAGGGTATAGGCAAAACCTAGCTTGAATTCACGACAGTGCAGGGGATGGAGTTCCCCTAGAACCGCCCACCATGGGCTGATGACTCCTGCCGCGGACGACGGGCGGTGGGAGCATTCTTGGGCCACCGCGAGGTGGCTTTTTTGATGCCCACTCGCACTCATTCGAGGCCCCAAGGCTCCCCGGAGCTGGAGACAGGTGACGATGGGACTGCAAATCTATCTTTGGATCGGCCTTGGCAGCGCACTCGGCGGCATGGCGCGCTACTGGTGCTCCGGTGTTATGGCGCGACTCATCGGCGAGACGTTTCCTTGGGGCACGCTGTTCGTCAACGTGCTGGGATGCCTGATTATCGGCTTTTTCGCCACCGTGACGGCCCCCGAGGGACGGCTCTTCGTCGATGCCACGACGCGCCAGTTCGTCATGTTGGGCTTCCTCGGCGGCTACACGACGTTCTCCTCGTTCAGCCTGCAGACGCTTTCGCTCATGAACGACGGCGAATGGTTATATGCCGGCCTCAACGTCGGTGCGTCGGTGATTCTGTGTGTCGTCGCGGTGTGGATCGGGCACATCATCGCCGAGCACTACAACGCCATCAGATGGGTCTAGCCATGAATGTGCCAAAAGACGCAGTTCTGTTGCGTATCTTCATCGGCGAGAACGATCGCGCGGGCAAACTGCCGCTCTACGAGGCGATCGTGCTGGCGGCGCGCGAGCAGAAGCTCGCCGGCGCCACCGTGCTGCGCGGGCCGATCGGCTTCGGTCGCTCGAGCCACCTGCACACCACGAAGATCTTGCGCCTGTCGCAGGACCTGCCCATCGTGATCGAGATCGTCGACGCGGAGGACAGGATCGACGCGTTCATCCCGACGCTTGAAAAGCTCATGGGGAGCGGTCTCGTCACGCTGGAGAAGGTGAAGGTGCTGCGTTACGGCGACGGCGACTCCGACTGAGGCCTCCGTTCTCCCGGGGGCAGCGTTCGCTCGAATTTTCGCTAATCCTTCCGCTGTTTTGCGCGTTGAGGAATCGTTTCCGATCAGCGGCGCAACACTGGCGCCCATGACAAAGAGCGACCGCACCTCCTACGCGCAAGGGTTTGCCGGCCTCGATTCGGAAGTCGCCGTCGATAGCCTCCCCGTGACGGGTGACTTTCCGCAATGGCTGTCCGGCACGCTCCTGCGGACCGGCCCGGCCAAGTTTGATCTCGGCCGCCAGACCGTGAACCACTGGTTCGACGGCCTCGCCATGCTGCACCGTTTCGGCTTCAATGGCGGCCGCGTCTCCTACCGCAACCGGTTCCTGGAATCGGCGACCTTCCGCGAGACGGAGGCGAAAGGCGGCCTTGCCCAAGGGGGCTTTGCCACCGATCCGTGCCGCACGCTGTTTGAGCGCGTCGCCGCCGTCTTCCACCCGACCTTCACCGACAACGGCAACGTCGCAATCGACGTGTTCGGCGGCGAGCCCGTCGCCTTGACCGAGACGACGCTGCCCGTGCGCTTCGACGCGGTGACGCTCGCGGCCCTCGGTGACCGGCCCTACGGCCGCAAGGTCGGCGGCCAGATCTCCATCGCGCATCCGCACCACGACAGGGGCCGCCGCTGCCGCTTCAGCTACGTTGTCGCGTTCGGGCGCAAAAGCCGCTACCGGCTGTTCTCGATCGACGATGCGGACGGGTCCGAGCGCGTCGTCGCCGAGATGGGCGTCGACAAGCCGGCCTACATGCACTCCTTCGGCATGACCGAGCGCTATCTGGTGCTCACCGAGTTCCCGATCGTCGTCGATCCCTTGCGGCTGCTGCTCGCCGGCGAGCCGTTCATTCGCAACTACCGCTGGACGCCCGAGCGGGGCCTGCGTTTCCACGTGTTCGAAAAGGACGGCGGTCGCCTCGTCAAGTCCTTGAGCGCCGAGCCCGTCTTCGCTTTTCATCACGCGAACGCCTTCGAGGACGATGGCAGTATCGTCGTCGACTTTGTCGCCTACCCCGATACGCAAGTCATCGATGAGCTTTATCTCGCGCCGCTGCGTTGCGGCGCACCCATCGACGCGACCGGCCTGCTGACGCGCTACGTGGTGCCGATCGAGGAGTCCGGCGACGTGAGCGCGACGCACGTCAGCGACTCGATGATCGAGCTTCCGCGCATCGACTACGACCTTATCGCGGGTCGGCGCTATCGCTACGCGTGGGGTGCCGGTCAGCGCATTGAGGGCGACTTCCTCGACAGCATCATCAAGCTCGACGTGACGAGCGGCCGCTCGCAGACCTGGTGGCAGGAGCACTGCTTCCCCGGCGAGCCCGTGTTCGTGGCGGCGCCCGG
>Ga0307426_1000015_pt1 | contig 83517 bp, 76 predicted proteins | sample SalMarWE160340MG_FD_202165 | JGI IMG/M metagenome (GOLD analysis project Ga0307426, IMG submission 202165) | Salt marsh sediment microbial communities from the Plum Island Ecosystem LTER, Massachusetts, United States - WE1603-40 | ecosystem: Environmental > Aquatic > Marine > Intertidal zone >... | reverse complement strand
CTTGAGTAATGTCTCGTCGGTGTCGCTTTCTGTCAAAAGCTTGTATCCAAGACCAGTTCCCATCACGTCAACGAAATAGCGCCCCTCCCTAGGAGGCACGTCGCGTCCGAAGGCCTTCAAAGTTAGCTCGTAAGGGCCGTCCGGCAAAATTGCCTTGTGCTGCCCGCTAACAAGCGGGAGCAACAGGGCTTCTGACGTTTCATCCTCGCACCACATCCTCTTGATTAGGCGAAAAGCAGTCTCGCAGCCGGGGGGTAAATCGGTCAGGTATTTGTCATCTGCCCCCACCAAGCCCTTCGGTAGTCCCGTGAAGGCGAGTGACCCCCCACGATCCCCCGGCAACCTTATTTGACGCAATCGCAGCAATCTAACGCCAACGTCACGAATGGTGGAAGCAGACCTATTTTCGACCACTACCATAATTTCAGTCGCGCCCGGACGACCGCCAAATGATTCATACTCAGTTGGTCGCTGGCAGAAATGGAGCGGTGATGATGTGGCCGCTTTGTCGTTCTGGACGAGGTTGTCGAATATTGAGGCAACGAGTCCTGCGCCCAAGATGCCAAACAGCGTTAGCGCAACCCAACCGGGCCATTGAATGTTGCCCGGTCTCTTATCAATCCAAATGACGACCATCGCGATGATAATGATGCCTGTGACTTGAGGCACCCACGCCTGCCAGGAGGCAAGTGCTGCGTGGCGCATGCCGTAAACCGCATATGCCACTAACCCCGCCGAGAGAACTAGGAGGGGCAGCGCAATCGTCCATGAGATAGCTGGCGCCGCCATGGGCACGACCGCCGCAATCACTGCGGCTGCCAACTGCAGCAGCAGTCGGGTGCCTTCTGGCATACGTTGCTTTGCCTCCGATTCGACGCTGTGATCCTCATATCACAGCACCGAATCTGGATACATGTCCAGAGGGGATAGGCCCGGCTCAAACTCCCCGTGAAACAATGCATGTACGATACATGAACGCGGGGCCGAGATCAAGACCCCAATTGCGCATGCGCCAGGGCGGACTCGAGCCGGTCGTCGCCCCAGTAGAGCTCGCCGTCCGCCGTCACGAACGTCGGTGCCCCGAAGATGCCGAGCGCTTGCGCCGAGGCCGTCGCCGTACGCAGGCGCTCTTTTGCGGCCGCCGCATTGCTGCGCTGAATGATGCCCGCCGCGTCGAGACCGAGGCGGTCCAGGATCTCGTGCAGCACGGTCTCGTCCGCGATGTCCTTGCCGTCGGCAAACTCCGCCGTGAACACGGCTCTCGAGAATGGCACCACCCAGCCGTCCTCGACACCGACGATGGCAAGGCGCGCCGCCTTCAGGCTGTTGGCCGGAAACGGATCGGGCATGCGAAAGGCAAGCCCGCGCCCAGCGGCCACGCGCCCGATATCGCGCATCATGTAACGCCCCTTGGCGGGATAGATGTTGAACGGCGAGGTGGTCCAACCCTGCGCCTTGAAGATCGGCCCGAGCAGGAACGGCTGCCACGTGACCTCGACGCCGGCGGCTGCGGCTTCCGCCTCGATGCGCATCGCGGAGAGGTAAGAGTAGGTCGAGGCGAACTCGTACCAGAACGTCAGGCGGGGCATGAGTGGGACCCTTGTTCACTTGTGGTGGCGACCGCGCATCGGCACCCTTGCATCCCCTCACCCGGTCGGCGCGAACCTTGCGGCCAAGCGGCCGATCCCTATAGTGCGCTGCGAAACGACATCCCCTACGCGAAAGCCATCGTCTATGCCGAAAAGCCCCAAGTCCATCAAGAAGGTGGTGCTCGCCTACTCCGGCGGCCTCGACACCTCCATCGTTCTCAAGTGGCTGCAGGAGAGCTATGGCGCCGAGGTGGTGACCTTCACCGCCGACCTGGGCCAGGGCGAGGAGCTGGCGCCGGCGCGCAAGAAGGCGGAGATGCTCGGCATCAAAAAAGAGAACATCTTCATCGAGGATCTGCGCGAGGAGTTCGTCGCCGACTACGTGTTCCCGATGTTCCGCGCCAACGCGCTCTACGAGGGCATCTACCTGCTCGGCACCTCGATCGCGCGCCCGCTCATTGCCAAGAAGCAGATCGAGATCGCGCGCGCCACCGGCGCCGACGCCGTCTGCCACGGCGCCACCGGCAAGGGCAACGACCAGGTGCGCTTCGAGCTCTCCTATTACGCGCTCGAGCCCGGCATCAAGATCATCGCACCCTGGCGCGAGTGGGAGTTCAAGAGCCGCGAGGATCTGATCGCGTTTGCCGAGACGCACCAGATCCCGGTCGCCAAGGACAAGCGCGGCGAGGCGCCGTTCTCGGTCGACGCCAACCTTTTGCACTCCTCCTCCGAGGGCAAGGTGCTGGAGGATCCGGCGAAAGAGCCGCCGCCCTACGTTTATCAGCGCACGGTGTCGCCCGAGGAGGCGCCCGACAAGGCCACGATCATTACCATCGGCTTCGACCAGGGCGATGCGGTCTCCGTCGACGGCAAGAAGATGAGCCCGGCGACATTGCTCGCCCGGCTCAACGACCTCGGCCGTGACAACGGCATCGGCCGCGTCGATCTCGTCGAGAACCGCTTCGTCGGCATGAAGTCGCGCGGCGTCTACGAGACGCCCGGCGGCACCATCCTCTTGGCCGCCCACCGGGCGATCGAGTCGCTCACCCTCGACCGCGGCGCCGCACACTTGAAGGACGAGCTGATGCCGCGCTACGCCGAGCTCGTCTATTACGGCTTCTGGTTTGCGCCTGAGCGCGAGATGCTGCAGGCGGCGATCGACAAGAGCCAGAGCCACGTGGAAGGCGAGGTGCGCCTCAAGCTCTACAAGGGCAACGTCATCGTCATCGGGCGCACGAGCCCCAAGTCGCTCTACTCCTCGAGCCTCGTGACCTTCGAGGACGACAAGGGCGCCTACGACCAGAAGGACGCGGAAGGGTTCATCCGCTTGAACGCGCTGCGCCTGAGGACGCTGGGACTGCGCGACCGCAAGGGCTGAGCGCACGTTCATTGTCCCGGACGCCGCCATCCCTCACCCGTCATCCCGGCGAAGGCCGGGACCCACGCCAGGTTCAGCGTGCACAACGGCAGCGCTGCTCGTTTCTTCACGCGCAACCGCTGCGAGTGATGGAATGTGACCGCACCAAAAGCGCTTGCGGTGACTTGCATGGGTCCCGGCCTTCGCCGGGATGACGTGGTGTGTGGGTCATCGTTGCGGGCTCCTATTGCGGGCAAGCCGATTTGGCCTCGCAGGCCGGAGCCTCGAGGGTTTGAGAAAACAAGGGAGCGCGGGCGCCGAAGCGCTGCGATCCTGTTGCAACTTTTAGGGCAGCCTTGCGGCGCCCGCGCCGGCCGCTGCCGTGCCGGGGTTGCGATCACATCGTCAGCGGGCTCGTCGGTCCGGCCCGGGGGCCATGGCGCCCGGACCTCTCGCGTCCAGGACCTAGAGCGGCTGCGCGCCCAATGAAGGAAGCGCCGCTGCGCGACGGGCGTCCGTGCAGTGTGTTGCCACGCCTGCACAGCCCCGATCCGCGGCCCCGGAATCTGCGGCTGAGCTTGAGCCGCGCGTCAGACGCCCGCGACGGTACGGACGTAAGCCTCAACCGGGCACCGCCCCCGCCCCGCAAAGCCGCTCAGCTGATGCGTCCCATGTGGACAGGGGTGCGGGGAGTATGGGGGCGTGTGGGGAGGCGGGGATTAGTTTTTTTCGACAGCGCCCACCCACTCCGTCGTGCTGGACGCTTGCCTCCCCTCTGTCATCCTCGGGCTTGTCCCGAGAACCCAGCTCGCGGCTTGCTCGGGGCCGAGGATTGTTGTGGCCGCGTCGCAGCGATGCGGCCAGTACCTGAGCCCGTTGATGCGTGGGTCCTCGGGACAAGCCCGAGGATGACATCTTTTGTATGCGTTTCCACGACGTCGGGAGGTTGCTTCGCGCGCCATCGCTGCGACCGACAGCGCCCTCAGGAACCAAAAGAGCTAGCTGAAACTTGCGTGGGTCCCGGCCGTCCATGCGTAGCATGGCTCCGCCATAACGCCGGGATGACGTAGAGAGGAGGCACGCGATCACCCACCCACCTCCGTCATTCCCGCGCAGGCGGGAACCTAGGACACGTCGCAACGCAACCGACGGTCGGGTATGGTGCGTCGCTCGCCCCTTCTCGCTCTCGACACAAGCGACCGTAGCGTTCGCGGAAGCATGACTGGGTCCCCGCCTGCGCGGGGATGACGTTGAGGGGAGGCAGGCCGCAGCCCGTCGGCGAGATTGGGAGGGGAAGGCCGGGCGTTGCCCCGGCACCTATCGCAAGGGCGAGTGCTGGACCATCGTTCCAGCCTCGGCGAGCGACTGCCGCCTGCGCTTCAGCCCGACGTCGGGTCGGCTCCCCATGGTCTGCTGCGAGATCATACGCCCAACCAACCACACCCGTCATCCCGCTGTAGAGCGGGATCCACGCCAGTCTCCGAGTGCACAACGGTAACGCTTCTCGCTCCGCGAGCGCCATCGCTGCTGCCGACAGCGCCATCAAGAACCAAAAGCAGTTGCTGAAAATTGCGTGGGTCCCGGCCTTCGCCGGGGTGACGTGGAAAGAAGGCGAATGGTTGCCACTCCGTTTTGGCCGCTTTTGGGAAACGCGGCGACCTACTCACTCCTCGTCGGAAGCGCAATATCGCCCAGAGCTTCAAGCTGCTTCTGAACAAGACCGGCGATTTCTAGGTACTCATAGGCACTCTCGTTGGTAATGGGTTCGGCAAGATCCTCCCCCGAGTGAACCGCCTTGTTTCGAAGGATTCGAAGCCTTCCTATCAGAAAATAGAGGTTCGATGAGATAAGCCCAGTTGTACGAAGCCTACTTGCAACAATATACGGAGCCCTTCTTGATCGACGCACCTCTTCCTCGGCTACGAATTTCCGGAGTGTTGCTTCAATCCGGCTCCATGCCTCAATAATCGCAAGGCTCGGGTTTGTGTCGGCAAGCCGCAGCAACTCAACATCGTCGGGTATCTGACCGGACTGAAGGCCGGCTTCTTCCGCTTCAGATTTGGCTTCCGAAAGGGTATCTTCGAATGCGAACTCTGTCTCGCCGTGCTTTAACCTGCGAAGACCCGATATCAACTTGCGAATGTTTTCCTTCATCAGAAAAAAAACGAACAGGAGCGCAGCAGGCCATGCGATCGCCTTCACAATTTCCGCAATGAAAGTTTTCCAATCCATCAAAGTTACGTCCATAAATTTCGATGACTCGATCAGTCACGCACGCCAACTTCACCTCACACCCCTCTTCCCAGCCGCCACATCTCCTCGGCGACGCGGATGTCGGCGAGGATGCGGTCGAGCAGCAAGCACGTGCGCTTGAACAGGTCGGAGCCGCGGCGGTAGTCGGCGGGCGCGAAGAAATCGCAGCGGCCGGCCTTGAACAGCTCCACGCATTTCTTCTTGGCCTTGCCCGGCGGGTGCACGGCGACGGCGTGGCCGCCGTTCTTGCGCATCACCGCCATCGAGGGCACGTCGGTGTCGCCGTCGCCGAAGTAGATCATGTTGGAGAACGGGATCGGGCGCTTGGCCTCGTCCATGTGCGCGTTGATGTTGACGCGCAGGTCCTCCAGCCCCTTGTTGATGCGGAACAGGTACTGCGTCTTGCCGGTGTCGGTGATGACGCGCTTGGGGAACGGCAGCTCGTAGGCCTCGAACCAGAACTCGGACGCGAACACGTTGTGGAAGCGCTTGTAGATCTTCGTGCCCTCGATGATCTCGGTGAGGCCGGCGGAGATCACGTAGTGGCGCAAGCTCAGCCCATGCGACTCCGAGCGCAGCTTGACGTAGTCGGCAATGGCGTCGAACCAGTCCTCCACGCCGGGGAACAGCTCGACGTTGGCGCCCTGAGCGACCAGGTCGGCGCGGTCGATGCGCACGTTCTTGGCCTTGGCCTTCTTGTACATGAGGCGCATGTAGGTGATGAGCGCGTCGGCGCCCTCGCGCCGCGCAAGCTCGTTCGACTCCTTCCAGAAGGCGGCCGCATCGGCGCCGATCTGCGGCAGGAAGGCGTAGTCCTGCATGGGGCGGGGCGAGAGCGTGCCGTCGAAGTCGTAGACGAGCGCGATGGTCTTCTTGTCGAAGGCGGCCTTGCCGGGCTTGGCGGGCTTGGCGGGCTTCATCGACCTTGAGCGCGCACGCGGGGCCGGCTCCTCGCGCTCGCTGCGCCCGCCTGCGGAGACGCGCTCGATCATGGCTCTGCTCCCCATTTGAGCCGCGCGGCTTCGCCTCATGCCGGAGGCATGGCTGCGCCACGACGACTTGTAGGGGTCACCATGGCGCGATTCGGGGGCCGAGATGAAGACGTTGTGCCCCCTCTTTGCGTGGTGATTGCGGAGACTGGCGTGGGTTCCGGCCTACGCCGGAATGACGTTTTGGGTGGGCTTGCGCCCTCAACATTTTCCACCGTCATCCCGCCGAAGGGCGGGACCCACGCAAGCTTCAGCATGCTCTTCTGGCGAAGAGAGTCTCTGACCCGGAGGGTCAGACACCGCCGCTCAGCCGTGCTTGTGGTCGCAGCCGGGCCCGTGCTCGTGATCATGGGCGTGGTCATGATCCCCGCCGCAGCACTCGCCGTCGTGATGATGGTGCGCCTCGGGATCGACCAGGGCGGCGGCGAGCCGCTGCTCAATGGCAACGGATACCTCGCGCGCCGCGTCGGGCGCCTCCAGGCACAGCGCCATGATCTCCGCGCCGAGCCGTACGTCGTCGACGGCGCCGAGGTAGTGGCGGCGCAGGCGCCCCTGCCAGTCGAACAGCAAAAGCGTGGGCGTGCCCTGCATGGCGTAGGCCTCCATCGTCTTAGGGATACCGGAGCCGTTGGGCGCGTCGACGGCGATGGGGATGGTGACGCGCTCGTCCTTCAGGAACGGCTCCAGCAGCGAGGGCGTCATGTCCTTGTGGTTCTCGAACACCACGTGCAGGCCCATGACGGCGACCTCCTCGGCGTTGAAGGCGCGGGCGATGCGGTGCGCCTGCGGCAGCGCGTGGCGCAGCGAGCCGGGGCACAGCATCTGGAAGCCGAGGACGACAATGACCCGGCCTTTAAGCTTTTCGAGCGACAGCGGCTCGGGCGCGTTGAACCACTGGGCGACCGACAGCTCCGGCGGCTTCTCGGGGTTGAATTCAAGCTCGGCCATGGGCTCTCCTCGCGTGCCGAAGGGTGAACGGGCTTCCCCCGGCATAGACCCTTGGCATGCGCGCCTCAACCTTACGGGCCCGTAAACCCCGGAAATCAGCGGCAACGGGAGGCGGGCTCGCCGGCGGACGTCTGCGGCAGCGGGCCGGAGCAGGCATAGCGCGGGGCGATTCTGCACTCAGCATCGAGGCGGGGTGCGCCGGTGATGTAGATGGAGAAGGAGAGCGGACAGCCGCGCATGACGTTGAACGCCTCCACGCAGCCGACACGGGTGGGCAGCTTGCCGCCGCGTGCTGCAAGCGACCGCATCAAGTCGGCGTGCCAGCGGTCCTCCACCACGGCGATGCCCTCCTCGCCGCCCTTCATGCGCGAGGCGATGGCACCCGGCGTGCTCTCGCTGTCGCGTCCGAGCAGGAAAACGCCGCTCGGCTCGCGGAAGCCGACGACGCCGACCGGGCCGACGACGCAATGCTCGAACGGCGCGATGGCCTCGGCGATGCGGGCCGCCGGCCAGCCTTTTTCCAGGTGCGGCAGCAGCACGCCGAAGGTGAAGCCGAGAAACAGCGCGAAGCCGCCGATCGCCGACGTGAGCCAGGCCGCCGCCAGCCCGTCGCGTGCGGCTTGCGCGGCGAGCGTGAAGAGCGCGGTGACGAGCACGGCACCGATCACCACGGCGGCGTTGGGCGGCGTGGCGGCGAGCCACAACACGCCCGCAAACAACGCCAGCATGCCGGGTGCGACGACCCAGGCCGGCAGCCGCAGCATGTAATCGGGGATCGCCAGGCGCCCGTCCTTTTCCAGCGACAGCGCGACGGCGGCCGCGGCGGCCGGGAACATCGCCTGCACGGTGTAGAGCGCCGGCTTGGAGGCGATCAGCTCCAAGTAGGCGAGGTAGCCGGCGAGCCAGCACAAGAGGAAGCGCTGCAGCGCCGCGGCACGGTTCTGCCACAAGCCTTTGACGGCCGGCACCAGCAGCAGCGCGCCCGGCATGACCCCGAGAACAAGCGCCAGCGTGAAGGTCAGCGGTGCCGCCTTCCACTTCATGTCCTGCGCGCCGCCGAGCGCGCTGAGCGTCTCCCAGAAGGTCAACCCGCTGAAGGGGACGCCGTCGAAATGCGCGCGCACGATCAGCCACGGCGCGGCGATCACGAGCATCAGCGGCACGCCGGCGAGTGGGCGCAGGCGCTTCAGCCAGTCGAGACGGCGGTCGAAGATGTAAAGCGCGATGATCGTCGACAGCGAAAGGATCGGCACGGCGAGCGCGTTGATGAGGATGCTAGAGCCCTGCGCCGCCCAGAAGGCGAGCGCGAGCCCGGTCGCGTTTCTGGCTTCGGGCCCGCAATAGAGGCGCAAGAGCGTCAGCTGTGCCACCACGATCGCGAGCAGCAGCGGCCCCTCGGGGATCGCGAGCTGGGCCTGCAGCGCCACGATGGGCGTGACGGCGAACAGGCCGGCGGAGACCAGCGCGCCGCGGCTACCCAGAAGCGGACGCAGGAGCCACCACACGGCGAGCACCGCCAGCACCCCGCCTAAGAGCGAAGGCAGCCGGTAGGTGGCGATCGCCGCTCGCGCATCTTGGCCCAGCAGCTTGGCCGGAACCATCTGCAGCCAGGTAATGCCGATGGGGCGGAAGGCGAAGCGCTCGCCTTGGAACCGGGCATCGATGAGATCGCCGCGCTCCAGCATGGCACGCGTGCTTTGCGCATAGACGACCTCGGTGCGGTCGACGGGCGGCAGTGCTAGCGTGCCCGGCAGATAGGAGAGCAGCGCCAGGGCGACGAGAACGGCGGCAGCAAGACGCGGCCGGGCGGCCACCCGGTCGATCGTGCAGGCGCACGGGCATTCGAGCCGCTGGAGCTGAAACCGGGAAAGGATCATGACGCGCTCGTCGGAGCCCTCAGAGCGCGATCCGCCCGCGGGCTTGACACTGATAGCGAAGTTAAGCAATTGCGCAAGCCAAGCGGCGACAGCGGGAGAGCTCTAGGATGCCGGACACCACCCAAGACGCGCGCGCGCGGCTGATCGCCATTATCAAGAAGCGCTCGTTCCAGTCGGGCAAAGAGGTGACGCTCGCCTCGGGCCGCAGCTCCACCTACTACTTCAACATGAAGCCGACGATGCTCGACGCCGAAGGCGCGCACCTCATCGCCACGCTCATCCTCGATGCCATCAAGGATCTCGACGCCGACCTCGTCGGCGGCCTGGAGATGGGCGCGGTGCCGATCGCGGCGGCCGTCGCCGCCGTGAGCCATGGGACGCAGCGGCCGGTCAACGCCGTCTTCGTGCGCAAGGAGGCGAAGGCGCACGGCACCAGGAGCCTGATCGAGGGGCTGCCCAACGGCGATACCCTCAAGGGCAAGCGCGTCGTCGTCGTCGAGGACGTGACGACGACGGGCGGCTCGGCCATCAAGGCGGCGGAAGCGCTGCGCGCAGAAGGCGCCGAGGTCGTGGGCGTGGTGACGGTGGTCGACCGGCAGGAGGGCGCGGGCGAGGCCTTTGCCGCTGCTGGCCTCACGTTGACACCGATCCTGACGTTGGCGGATTTCAAATCGTAAGTCCTAATCAGCTTGCGGAATCCAAGTCCAATTGATCTGTTGGGAAGTATGTACTTGACAAAGCCGTTTCCTAGCCCTATTTTCATGGCAGTTAGTAATAGGTGCCGCCATGAAGATCGATATTACGAACAAAATCTACCACGACGAGGACGCGGCCCGCGCGCATCTTGAAGCGCAGCTTTGGCCCGACGGTCCCGTCTGTCCTCACTGCCATTCTCAGAACGCTACCGCGCTCGCTGGGAAAGCGCACCGCAAGGGCCTCTACCAGTGCAACGAGGGCGACTGCCGCGAGCAATTCTCAGTGACGGTCGGAACGGTTTTTGAGCGCAGCAAAATCGGTCTACACAAATGGGTTCTGGGCGCTCATTTGATGGCGGCCAGCAAGAAGGGCATCTCGTCAAAACAAATGCAGCGCATGCTGGCCGTTAGCTACAAGACCGCATGGTTCATGACCATGCGCTTACGTGAGGCCATGGCGCCCGACGCCGAGAGCGGTCCCATCGGCGGCAAGGGCAAGACGATCGAAAGCGACGAGACATTCGTCGGCGGCAAGCAGAAGAACGTCCACCGCGGCAGGCCTGAGCCCAAGAAGCATGCCGTCCACGCGCTTGTGGAACGCGGCGGCGAGATGCGCGCTAGCCATGTGCCCGACGTGAGCGCCAAGACACTGCGCAAGGCCATCGCCAAGCACGTCGCCAAAGGCACAACGATGAACACGGATGACTCGCTGGCCTACTACCACATGAGCCGCGAGTTCGCCGCGCATGGCGTCGTCAACCACAGCCGCGACGAGTACGTCAGCAAGGACGGCAAGACGCACATTCAGAGTGCAGAGGCGTTCTTTGCCATCCTGAAGCGCGGCGTGATGGGCTCGTTCCACAGCGTCAGCGAGCAGCACCTACAGCGCTACGTGGACGAATTTGCCTTCAGATGGAACACGCGCTCGTCTCTGGGGATCGAAGATTTCGAGCGCGCCGACATCCACTTGAAAAACGCAACGGGCAAGCGCTTGACCTATCGGCCGACTGACGAAGCCCCGAACGCTTAAGCAGAAGGCTCGACGCCTCAATAGAAAGCGTCGAGCCTCCGAATCCCGTAAGTTGTAGGTGTCAAGACTGCAACCTACGGAGAGATCCTATGTCTAACGGCCCATACTTGGCGATACTGGATGCCAGCGAAGACTCCCAACAGCAGGGTGCTCGTTGGCTGAAGCTTGAGGTCAATTACGACCAAAAACAAGCTCTGATAGAACTAGCGGCAGCAGCGCCTCTATTCGGTCAAGAGCCCGTCCATGAGATTGCCCGTCGCAGCCTTGAGCCGCTTTTAAGGGCTCTTCAGGAAGTGGCAGCGACGCCTGGACGAGTACATGCGCCTGCCCGTCAAAGAACGTGACCTTTGTTTTCATTTGGTCTTGCTCTTCCGCTTGGCCACTGGACGGCGCCTTTGGTCGACCATCTCGTCGTGCGTCTTGGGTTTGGTCTTGAGCATGCGCTTCAGGATAGCGTCACCTCTACGAGGGTCGATCTCTGCCCGCTGATCTTGTTTCGGAGTTTTGGCCATGTCGCCTTTTTCGCCAAGCGGTAAACTCTTTCTGCCGATGTTCCCGCCAACAGTGCATCTGGCGCCCTATGTGATACCGGCGTCCAAGACGCCGGAGGGGCAGACTCGCCTCCGCGAGTACTACGAGGCCCTAGGCCGCTTCGTCGACTTGTTTGCTCGCGCTGAGACGGCCGTGACGCTCACATTGTGGCACTACGCAAAGACAGCGCCAGCAATAGCAAAGATCGTGTTCGCGGGCACTAGGGTCGAGCAGGGATCGAAATACATCAAGCAACTCGCTCTCGCCACTGGTGCCTCAAAAGTCCTACGCGATGATCTAGAGGACGTACTTCAACAGCTCGGTATCATCAATGGCGCGCGCAACGCTATCTTGCACTACGGCACCGAGCCAGAGTCCGTCGCCAAGGGCAAGGCAATCGTTTCCGACGCGCTTAGGGCAAAGGCCCAGCCCACAACTTTTCCAATATCACCGACGGTGCTTAATGAGATGATTTCGGACCTATACAAAATCATTGGCCACTTGAACCTTCGACACCTGGGCAGAACGAAGGGTTACACCATTCTTGGTGATCCGACGCTCGATACATGGCGATATAAACATCCTTCACAGCCGCATAAACCGTCCAAGAAGGGGTGAGATCGGCGCTCAAAAAAGCGCGGTCAAGAACCGCCTCCCCAGCCTCAACCATCTTGGGCGTCACCTCGATCTGAGGGACGCCCGTTTCATTTTCATCGCCGGCCTGTCCAGGGCTACATACCATTTTGCGTCTGCTTTGTTAAGTACACACACCCCGATCTGTTCGCCGCGCCGAGTGGCAGGATTGTACACGCCTGAAAATCGAACTCTCCTCACAAAATGAAAGGGCTCATTGCCTGCAAGGCCGTAACTAATGTCCCATTCGACTTCACCCATGAATTGCCCAGCTCCAATTTTCACATCCGCCCAGCCCCCATTGTAAGTTCTTAGTTCATCGCGAAGCATCTCGCCTCCGGGGTTTGGCCCATCAACGTCGGGCATTGGCGCACCCTCTATCGCGCCTCGGAATTTATGCACTGTATAGGAGATGGCGCGTGCTGCTGCGTGACGAAGGTTTAGTAGTACGCGAGCGTGAGTAATCCTGTCGCCAGTTTCGTTGGTGCGAATTTCCAGAATCAGTCCGCCGTTCATTAGAAGCTGATCGCGTACAGGCTCCAATTCAGGTGGGACTTGCACCTTACGCTCCGCGAGCCACTTGCGTAGCGATGGCCGAACATCGATCCAAATGACCCAAGCAAGCATGAAAAATAGCACGATGTACGCTACAGTTAGCTGCTCGGGAATGTATTTGGCCCAGGTCTCCCAATCAGAACCGTAGGCAGCAGGCAGGCCTTTGATGTCATGCCAGAGATAAAGCAGCCCGACGACGCCCCCCACAATGAACAGGCTGCGCCAAGCGGACAGCACGACGAGAAATAGTTTCTTCATGCGGACATGGTGCTCGCGCCGCGCCCGCGTTGACAACCTTGCGAGAGGTGTAGGGGACACGTTCTCCACTGCCGCGCGCAAGCTGACGCCCTCATCACGCTTGAGGACTTCAAACAGGGCACCCCCAGTCCCCTTTCCCCATGCCGCCTCGCATGGGGAAAGGAGAGCGGTGGCGGATTTCGTCATACGCCGCCTTGCCTCGCGCGACGCCGACGAGGGATGTGCACTTCGCGGGCGCGGCACCGGCTACGCGCCGGCTTGATGGAACTCGAACCCGCAGCTCTTTTGATTGGCCGTCATAACGAGCGCGTCGAACGCGCCCTTGAGCCGTCCGAGTGCCGATGTCACTTCTCTGTCGGTCTTGGCGAAGTCCATGGTCGGCCAGACGATGACGTTGGGGCCGGGCTCGGCACTGCCGCGAGGAGCACGCGCCATGGCGGCGGCGCTGCGCGCGAGGCGCCGTGCCTCGCCCGCGATCTCATCGCAGCTCAGGGACTGGTATTGGTGGGGCGCGACGTAAATCGGCTCGATGCGGTTCGCCGAAGGCCCGCAGCCGGCCACGCTCAGGCAGATCGACGCAATAAAGACGCAAGCACGCATGGCCCTCTCCCGTGAGGCAGCGGGACCCTACGCTGGGGAGCGCGTGTCCACAAGCAGGCGGCCATCGCCCCCTCTCCCATGCCCACGCGCATGGGGAGAGATTTAGAGTGGGCGAGCGGACTGCCTACTCTCTACGTCATCCCGGCGAAGGCCGGGACCCACGCCAGTTGCCGCGAGCACCGCGTCGGGCGCTTCCTTCACCGCTCAACGCTGCTGGCGTCCGGGCTTATCCAAGCAAAAAGAGATTGCTGATGGTGGCGTGGATCCCGCTCTACAGCGGGGTGACGGGTGAAAGGGTTAGGCGCCGCTTCCGCGCGCGAGGCCGACGAGGCGGACCAGCTCCTGGCGGGCCTCGGTCGCATTGGCGATGCGGCTCCCGAACGGCAGCCGCAGGCCGCGCGACCCCAGCACCAGATCGCAGCCCTCCGGATCGATGCCGGTCATGCGCCAGGCGCCGGAGCCGGCGCCCAACAGCTTGGAGGCGTAGAGCTCGTTGGCATCCGCGTGGTCGGCGTTCATGTGCGACACGATGTCTGGCTCGGCTGCCACGAGGCCGTCGGCGCCTTCAAGCGAGACGAGGAGATCGCTCGCCGGCAGATCCACGATCTTGCCGAACCCGCCGATGTAGTGCGCGCTCTCGATGCTAAGCGAAAAGAAGCCGAAGTCGGGGAAGTCGGCGTAGCCCGCCGCCGCGGGATGGCGCGCCAGGAACCGGGCCCGCGCCGTGGCGCTTTGCGTGGGGCGGACCGCGCCGATCAGCGTGATGCGCGCGCCTTCCATGGGATCGGCCGCCGTGCCGGTTGCATCGACGAGCAGGCTCGCGCGCGGATCGGCCAGGAGGTTCTGGGTATGCACGGCTAGCTTGGAGATAAGAAAGACGGGCGTGCCGTCGACGTCGGTTGCGGTGAGCACCAGCGAAGCGTATGGATGGCCGGATGCCTTATGCACAGTCGCAAGCGCGCCCTTGAGCGCGGCGCGGACCATGGACTTGGCGAGGCCCGCGGTTTCCTTAACCGCCGAAAAAGCCCTGTCTTTCTCGCTGCCTTCGCCGCCCATGCGACCCCTCCTATGCGCTGCCTGCCCGTTCAGTTAAGGTTCAGACAGAAATCACGAAATTGGCTTCGCCACAATTGATACACCTTGGAGCCATAAAGCGCGGCAGGGTGGATTTCTGCCGCAGGGTCGGGAAATGATGAAAGAAAAGAGCACGATCGCGCTGGTCGACGACGAGCGCAACATCCTCACCTCTCTGCGCATGGCGCTCGAGGCCGAGGGCTATAAGGTGCGCACGTATAACGATGGCGCATCCGCCCTCGAAGCCTTGAGCGAGGATCCGGCCGATCTCGGCATCTTCGATATCAAGATGCCGCGCATGGACGGCATGGAGCTTTTGCGCCGCGTGCGCCAGCAGTCGGACATGCCGGTGATCTTCCTCACCTCCAAGGACGAGGAGATCGACGAATTGTTCGGCCTCAAGATGGGCGCCGACGACTACGTCATCAAGCCGTTCTCCCAGCGCCTCGTGGTCGAGCGCGTCAAGGCCGTGCTGCGGCGCTTCCAGCCCAAGGACGGGCAGACGGCCGAGGTCGAGGCCGCACGCGTTCTGGAGCGGGGTAAGCTCAAGCTCGATCCCGAGCGCCACACCTGCCATTGGGACAACCGGCCGGTGACGCTGACCGTCACCGAGTTCCTCATCCTGCAGGCGCTGGCGGCGCGCCCCGGCGTGGTGAAGACGCGCGATGCGCTGATGGATGCCGCCTACGACGACCAGGTCTACGTCGACGACCGCACCATCGACAGCCACATCAAGCGGCTGCGCAAGAAGTTCAAGCAGGTCGACGACGCCTTCGACGTGATTGAGACGCTTTACGGAGTCGGATACCGCTTCAAGGAGGCTTGAGGCGCGGAGGGACGATGGCGCTCGAATCCGAGCGGTCCGGAGGCGATGTGCAATCGACGGTCCTCGCCGGGGTCAAGAGCGCCGCGGCGGAGGCCCGCAGTCTGATTGCAGCGACCGGTCGCGCCTTGCTTCATGCCTCGCACTCAGGCGCAGAGTGGCTCGCAGCCGCGAGCGCAACGACGGCGGCCCACACCGGCGCGTGGGGCCAAACTGCGGCCAAGCACGCCCGCTGGTTGGGAAAAGCAGCGTCTGCGGGCTTTGCTCCGGTGCAGAGGTGGTTCAAGCGCCAACCGATCGTGCGCTTCGTCTCCGCAAGCCTGTTGCGGCGCATCCTCGTCTCCAATCTCATCGGCTTCTTCATCCTGACCGGCGGCATCCTCTACATGGGTTGGGTCCACACCTGGTTGATTGATGCCAAGCTCGACGCGCTCAAGACGCAAGGCCGGATCATCGCCGACGCCATTTCCGCAAACGCCAAGGTGGTGCGCGAGCAAATCGTGCTCGACCCCTCTCTGATCCCCGACGAGCCTGTCCAGAGCCCCGACTATCCCGACGACGGGCTGGAAGCGTTCGAGCTATCGATCGACCCGCAAGAGGTCACGCCGATCCTGCGCAGGCTGATCAAGCCCACCAGCACGCGCGCGCGCATCTATGCCCGCGACGGCACGCTGATCGTCGACACAGCCCACTCGCTCACCAACCTGAGCGCCAGGCTCAACGAGCCGACGACCTACGACGCCGAACGTCCCAACATGCAGAACATGTGGACGCGACTGACGCGCTACCTCTTCAAGGAGCCGTTGCCGGTCTACCAGGAGCTCGGCGCCGCCAACGGCATGAAGTACCGCGAGGTGCGCAGCGCGCTCGACGGCGAGGAAAAGAGCATGCTGCTGCTCAACCAGAAGGGAGAGCAGATCGTCTCGATCGCCTTGCCGATCCGCCGCTTCAACAAGATCCAGGGCGTGCTGCTGCTGTCGACTTTCCCGGGGCAGATCGACAAGATCCTGAAGGAGGAGCGGATCGTCATCCTGATGCTTGCGGGGATCGCGCTGCTGGCCTCGGTCGTCACGTCGCTGGTGCTGGCGCGCACCGTCGCAGGCCCCATGCGACGCCTGTCGGACGCCGCCGATCAGGTCAGCCGCAACATCGGTGCCGCAGCACACCTGCCGCAACTTGCCGACCGCTCCGACGAGGTGGGACAGATGGCCGGCGCCTTCCAGGCCATGACCAGGGCGCTCTACCGGCGCATCGAGGCCAGCGAGAAGTTCGCAGCCGACGTGGCACACGAGCTCAAGAACCCGCTCACGGCCGCGCGCTCCACCGCCGAATCGCTGAGCTACGCCAAGGACGAGGCGGAGCGCCTTCACCTCGTTCAGCAGATTCAGGACGAGCTCAAGCGGCTCAACCGGCTCATCACCGACGTTTCCAACGCCTCGCGGCTCGATGCGGAGCTGGCGCGCAAGGAGATGCTGCCGATCAACGTGGCGACGATGCTGCAGAACGTCGTCTCCATCTTCCGCGACATTCTCGGCGAGGACAGCCGCCACATCGCGCTCGTCATCGCGCGCGACCTGCTACACGGCACGGTCAGAGTCGAGGGTGACGAAGGCCGGCTCGGACAGGTGCTGACCAACCTGATCGACAATGCCATCTCGTTCTCGCCGCCGGACGGGACTGTCACGGTGCGCGCGTGGTCGGCCGCGTCGTTGGTCGAGATCGTGGTGGATGACGAGGGTCTGGGCATCCCCGAGGATCGGCTGGAGATCATCTTCGACCGGTTCTACTCGGACCGGCCGGCGACCGACACCAGTCGCGGCAAGAACTCAGGACTGGGCTTGAGCATCTCGCGCGAGATCATCGTATCGCACGGCGGCCAGATCATTGCCGAGAACCGCTACGAGGACGGCGCCAAGGGCTGCGGCGCCCGGCCCTGCGGCGCCCGCTTCATCATGCGGCTCCCCATCGCGGGTCCGGGAAGCCGCGGAGGAGCGCCGGGTGGACGACGCGGTTGAGAACCTGCACGGTACGGCGATCGCGCTCGGCAGCAACGCAGCGATCATCAGGGGGGCGCCTGGCTCCGGCAAATCGGATTTGGCGTTGCGCTGCCTGGCGATCGCGCCGACGGCGCTCATCCCCTGCCCGACACAGCTCGTCGCCGACGACCGCGTGGAGATCGCGCGCCGCGGCGAGCATCTGTTGGCCCATGCCCCTGCGACGATCCGCGGCAAGCTGGAGGTGCGCGGAAGCGGTGTGGTGAACGTGGCATATGTAACGGGCGCCGAGCTCGTTCTCGTGGCCGAGCTGACCACGCCGGACGCGATCGCACGCCTTCCCGATCCGGCGCCAAGCACGGAAATCATGGGCATCCGCCTGCCGGTTATTCACCTTGCGCCGTTCGAGGCTTCGGCACCGATAAAGCTGCTTGTGGCGCTGGCACAGACAATTCCAGCGTCACAAACCGCCGATTGACGGGGGACACACAATCTCCTTGCGCCGCGGGCGAACACTTGTAAATTTTGGCCCGCCGCAAGACCGCCCCTTGCTCGGCACAGGGCGGGAACCGACGAAGCCGCAGACAGCGCTCCCGACGACCACACCCGCACAGCATCGCGGACCGGGACTTTAGACGAAGGTCGGCCCTAATCCATGATTGGACTTGTCATCGTCACGCATTGCGGACTGGCGCTCGAGTTCCGTTCCGCGCTCGAGCACGTCGTGGGACCGCAAAGCCAGCTGGAGACCATCTCCATCGGCCCCGAGGACGACATGGCCCTGCGCCGCCGCCAGATCGTCGACGCGATTCACCGTGCGAACACCGGTGATGGAGTGATCATCCTTACCGACATGTTCGGCGGCACGCCGTCCAACCTGGCCATCTCGGTGATGGACGAGGCGCCGGTGGAGGTGATCGCCGGCATAAATCTGCCTATCCTGGTCAAGCTTGCCAGCGTCAGAAGCGAGCTCAGCCTGGCCGACGCGGTCACCAGCGCGCGCGAGGCCGGGCGCAAGTACATCAAGGTGGCGAGCCAGGAACTGTCGGGCGAGGAAGATTGAGCGTTTCAGCATGCCGGAGATCAGGGACAGCCTGCGACCCGAGGCGGTCGTCACCATACGCAACCGCAAGGGCCTGCACGCGCGCGCCTCGGCGAAGTTCGTCAAATGCGCGGAAAGCTACGACGCTACCATCACGGTGACGCGCGACGGCCAGGAGGTCGGCGGCACGTCGATCATGGGCCTGATGATGCTGGCGGCCGGACCGGGCTCGACGCTGCACTTGAGTGCGCAGGGCCCTCAAGGCCCCGAAGCCCTGCAGGCACTCATCAAGCTGGTCGAATCGGGGTTCGACGAGGACTGCATCGAGGACGCCTGAGAAAGCGCCTTTTTCGCCTGCGAAGACGAGTGCGCGGGCGGCGGGCGACGGCAGCAGCCCGCACCCGCTCGCAGCGCTACTTCGACAGGTAGAGCGAAGACAGCTTGATGGCGATGTCGCGGAACGCCTGCTTCAGCTGCTCCTCGTTCGTCGCGTCGTAGAATTGGCCAGGCTCGGACGCGCATTGATAGAGCGTCTGATAGGATTCGCTGCTGGGGCCGCTGAGTTCAAAGCCGATCGTGTATACGACGATACCATCCTGCTTCATCGCCGTGCAGAGCTTGCGTGCCTGATAGCTCGAGCTGCCGTTGGCCGCTTGATTTTCGCTGGCCGCGATCCCAGCGCTGTCGTACTGGGTGTTGTACTCACCATCGGTCATCAGAATGGCGATCTTTTTCAGGTTCTCCGTGCCGTAGGCCGCGGGCCGGTTCTGTGAGGACCACAGTGAAGACCAGTTCGGCGAAAGCGTGTACCAGGCCCATGCGGTGCCCAGATGACCTGCGGTGCCATTCTTGGCCCCGAGTCCATTGACCTTGGCCAAGAGCTCGTCCTTGTCGCTGGTCAGCGGCATGATCTCGCCGCTCTCGGGCACAGCGCAAACGCCGTCCTTGTTGCCGCCGCCCCTGCCCCCACCGCTTTGGGTGTAATCCTCGGTGTAATGGCCCATGACGTATTGGCCCGAGCCGGGAGCGGCGTCGGTAAATCTCTGCGAGCCGGTCCGCTCCACGACGCAGTCCGACAAATAGTAGGTGGTGGAGCTGCCGCCGCCGCCGCCGCCCCAACCCCCGCCGCCCCAACCCCCGCCGCCCGGTCCCCCGCCGCCTGGGCCGCCCCCGCCACCGGAGCTGATGGTCTTGGAACTGGGCAGGTTCGAGCCGCGCGCCTTGACCAGCGAGCTTTGCTTCGACAGCCGAATATCCTCCGAGAATGGCACCAGCGCCACCTTGGATGTGAAGTTGCTCTGATCGTCCCACACGACGATGTTGATCAGATCCTTGGCCGCATCCTTCAAGGCGTCGAGCTTGGCGCCCGACTGGCACGGCGGCTCGTTGCTTCGGGGCGGGCTGTCGCACATCGAGCCCGTAATATCGAGCATGATGGCGATTTCCAGATTCTCGCCGCCGTTGCCGCCGACGGCCAGCTCGGCCTTGGAGAACTCGGTTTCCGACGTATTGGTGAGCGGAAGCATGTCGATGTTGGCGAGGCGCAGGAACGGCGTCTTGATGTAGGCGGTGCCGCCGGCGGTGATGGCGGTGCCGCCATCGGCGACGGTGAAGGTCACCGAGTCGTTCGTCACCGGAATGCGCGTCTTGACGTTCTCGTCGTAGAATTTTCGCGCTGTGGCGATTGCACCGGCCTCATCGTCGCTGTCGGTCTGCAAAGCGCGGCCGCCCGCAAGGAGCGCTGCGTCGATCGCCGCGGCCGTCTGATCGCGCGCATGCAGCCACCGCCCGAGATCGACTGCGGCACCGATCGCCAGCAGCAGCACGACCACGGCAGCGGCAAACAGAATGGCCACGTTGCCGGACTGGTCGCTGTGGAACCGATTGAGCCAACCGAAACCGCCGTCGTCGCGGCGCACGTTTCGCATCGTCATGGCACGCCTTTCCTGCAAAGTATAAGAAGTGTTTTTTTGCAATATGGGCGGCCGATGGTGCAAGAACAGTAAAAGAGCTAAACTTTATTATTGTTCGCTAACAATCCGTTTATTGAAGCGTTATTTTGATATCTCAATTGTTTATTTACTGTGATCCACACGATGACCTGCCGGAGTTTCGCCCCTGCTCGCGGGGCACCCGTGCCCGCGATGCCGGGCCCAAACCACGGGGCGGCCCGGCAGAACATATAAGGACTTGTTTATATCTTGTTGCGATGGCGGCGCCGGGCCGCTAGAAGGACCCTCAAAGGGGCGTCCGCGCCCCACAGCAATCCAGAGGATCAAGGAGCAATCGATGGGTGGAGTTGCCGACTACGTCGTCAAGGACATCAGTCTCGCCGACTGGGGCCGCAAGGAAATCGCCATAGCCGAGACGGAAATGCCCGGCCTGATGGCAACGCGCGAGGAGTACGGGCCCACTCAGCCCCTGAAGGGCGCACGCATCGCCGGCTCGCTGCACATGACGATCCAGACGGCCGTGCTGATCGAGACGCTGACCGCGCTCGGCGCGGACGTCCGCTGGGCCTCGTGCAACATTTACTCGACCCAAGACCATGCCGCCGCGGCCATTGCTGCCGCCGGCGTCCCCGTCTTTGCCTTCAAGGGCGAGAGCCTCAAGGAGTATTGGGATTTCACCACGCGCATCCTGGAGTGGGGCGACGCGGGCACCGCCAATATGATCCTCGATGACGGCGGCGACGCCACCATGCTCGTGCACCTGGGGCTCAAGGCCGAGCAGGGCGATACTGCGTTTCTCGACAAGCCGGGCTCGGAGGAGGAGGAGGTTCTGTTCGCCAAGATCAAGAGCCTGCTCAAGGAAAAGCCCGGCTGGTTCGCCGAGCTTGCGAAGAACATCAAGGGCGTGTCGGAGGAGACGACGACCGGCGTCAACCGCCTCTATCAGCTCGCCAAGCAGGGCAAGCTGCTGTTCCCGGCGATCAACGTCAACGACAGCGTCACCAAGTCGAAGTTCGACAACCTCTACGGCTGCCGCGAATCGCTCGTCGACGGCATCCGCCGCGGCACCGACGTGATGATGGCCGGCAAGGTGGCGATGATTGCCGGCTTCGGCGACGTGGGCAAAGGCTCGGCCGCCTCCATGCGCAACGCCGGCTGCCGCGTTCTGGTTTCCGAGATCGATCCCATCTGCGCGCTGCAGGCCTCCATGGAAGGCTACGAGGTGGTGACCATGGAGGAGGCGGCGCCCCGCGCCGACATCTTCGTGACCGCCACGGGCAACAAGGACGTGATCCGCATCGAGCACATGCGGGCCATGAAGGACCGCGCCATCGTTGCCAATATCGGCCACTTCGACAACGAGATCGAGGTCGCGGGCCTGAAAAACCTCAAGTGGGACAACATCAAGCCGCAGGTCGACGAGATCGAGTTCCCCGACGGCAAGCGCATCATCCTTCTGTCGGAAGGACGCCTGGTGAACTTGGGCAATGCCATGGGCCACCCCTCGTTCGTGATGTCGGCCTCCTTCACCAACCAGACGCTGGCCCAGATCGAGCTGTGGGCCAACGTCGGCAAGTACGAGAAGCAGGTCTACACGTTGCCCAAGCACCTCGACGAGAAGGTCGCCCGCCTGCACCTGAGGAAGATCGGTGTGCACCTGACCGAGCTGACGCCGGAGCAGGCCGCCTACATCGGCGTGACCCAGGAGGGGCCCTACAAGCCCGATCACTACCGGTACTGACGAAGCGGCGTGCGTCTTGACGGCAGCACTCACCCGCAAATTCGTCCCACGGCACCGTAGTATGCGCTGCATGTGTCTGTGCCGGTCTGGCCACGCCCACCCACGCTCCGCATAATCGGCCGTGATTCGCCTCCTCCGGAGGCGGTCATCGCCGGGCCTTTGTCTGATGCTCGTTGCGTCTCTGGTCTCGGGTTCCCCCCATTCCGCTGACGGACCCCGATGCAGCTTGCCGGAAACAACGGACGACTTGGCAGCATGCGGCGCGACCTCGCAGCGCTGCTGTTGGCGAGCCTTGCCTGCGTCCTCGTCCTCGTGGCCGGCATCGCGTCGGGCGGCGAGCAGCTGCTCGGACTTTCGTTCTCGACCCTGCCGCTGATCGTCATCGCCGTGGCGACAGTAATTCTGGGGTCCGTCGTCATCTGGCTCACGGTCGGCAGAGCGCGCGGCGATGCCAAGCGTGCGCGGGCGCAGAGCACGGAATTGAAGCGCAATCTTTCCGCCGCCGACTCGATCATCCGCTCCGAGCCGCAGGTCCTGATGTTCTGGGAGCAGAACAGGTCGCTGCGCATCGTTGCCCACACGCTCAAGGGCGTGCCCGGGCTGCCCGAGAGCCCCGAGCGCGTTCTGCGCTTCGGCCAGTGGCTCGAGCAGGGCTCGGCCACAAATCTCAAGGCGGCGCTCGACGGACTGTTCAGCACCGGACACGCCTTCAACGTCATCATTCGCACGATTTCCGGCGCCCACGTGGAAGCGGAGGGGCGCACGGCGGGAGGACGGGCGATCCTGCGTCTGCGCGACGTTGCCGGCCACCGCGACGAGGTCGCCCGCGTGCTGGCCGAGCACCAGCGCCTCGCGCGCGAGGTGCGCGCCAGCCGCGCGCTGCTCGACACCCTGCCCATCCCCGTCTGGTTGAGGGGCAGGGACGGGCGCATCACCTGGGTCAACAACGCCTACGTCAAAGCCGTTGAGGCTCACAGCCGCGCCGAGGTGCAGGAGCGCCAGCTCGAGCTCCTGGAGCAGCGCCAGCGCAAAACGGCGGCTCGCGCCCTGTCGCGCGGCGACAGCTACCGCGGGCGCATTCAGCTCATGGTCGGCGGGGAGCGCAAACCCCACGACGTCACCGTCATCCCCTTCGAGGACGCGACCGCCGCCGCCGCCATCGATGCCACCGTGGTCGAGCGTGCCCAGGGCGAGCTCGACCGCCAGATCGCCGCCTACGACAGCACGCTCGACAGGGTGGCGACCGCAGTTGCCATTTTCGACCGCCAGCAGCAGCTCGCCTTCTTCAACGAGGCCTATGCCAAGCTTTGGAAGCTCGACGCCGACTGGCTCAAGTCGCGGCCCGCCGACGGCGCCGTGCTCGACCGGCTGCGTGAGCTCGGGCGCCTGCCGGAGGTCATCAACTATCCCGAATGGAAAGCGAAGGTGCTTGCCTGCTACGGCGAGGCCGCCACCTTCGAGGACTGGTGGCACCTGCCCGACGGACGCATGCTGCACGTGATGGCCGAGAAGCGCTCAGACGGCGGCGTGACCTACCTGTTCGTCGACGAGACCGAGCGCCTGGCGCTGCAGAGCGAGTACAACGCCCTTATCGATGTGCAGAGAGAGACGCTCGACAGCCTCAAGGAGGGCGTGGCGGCCTTCGGACCCGACGGACGCCTCAAGCTGTTCAACTCGGCGTTTGCCGAGATCTGGAGGCTGTCGCGGCGTGCGCTCGGCGAAAACCCGCATATCGACGAGGTCATCGCGCTGGCGCGCGAGCATTTAGAGGACGCGCCGACCTGGGCCCGCATCGGCGGGGCGGTGACGTCCTTCTCCGAGCAGCGCGAGGGCTTCGAAGGACAGATGGAGCGTGCCGACGGCTCGATCATCGACTATGCGGCGATGCCGCTTCCCGACGGCGCCATGCTGTTCACCTTCGCCGACGTGACGGACGCCAAGCGCTACGAGCGGGCGCTGGTAGAGCGCAGCGAGGCGCTGATCGCCGCCGACCGCGTGAAGAACGAGTTCATCAGCCATATTTCCTACGAGCTGAGAACGCCGCTCACCAACATCATCGGATTCAGCGAGCTGCTCGGCAAGCCGCAGATCGGTGCGCTCAACGACAAGCAGCGCGAGTACCTGGGCGACATCTCGCAATCGTCGAAGACGCTGCTCGCCATCATCGACGACATCCTCACGCTGGCGACAATGGATGCCGGCGCCATGGAGCTGAAGCTCGGCACCGTCGACGTACGCGTCGTCATCGATGCAGCCATCCTCGGCGTGCGCGAGGCCGCCCAGCGGGCGCGGCTGTCGCTGCACATCGCCGTTGCCGACGACGTGAAGCAGTTCGTCGCGGACGAGGCGCGCGTGCGCCAGATCCTGTTCAACCTGCTGTCGAATGCCGTCGGCTTCTCCAAGCCCGGCGACACCATTCAAATCACCTGCCGGCGCGAGGACGGGATGATCGACTTTATCGTCGAGGACCAGGGCGTGGGCATCCCCAAGGACGAGCAGTACCGCGTCTTCGAGCGTTTCGAGACCCGCAGCCAGGGATCGGGACACCGCGGGGCGGGCCTCGGGCTCTCCATCGTCAAAAGCCTGGTGGAGCTGCATGGCGGCTCGGTCTCGCTGGAATCGGAACCCGGACGCGGCACCCGCGTCGCGGTACGACTTCCCGAGCACGGTCACCCGGACAAGAGTAAGGAGCCGCCACCGCAAGGCCCAATCGGGCCGCCATAAGCAGGCGGCATTGCTTTGTAGAGTGATCACCCCATGCCCCAATCCCAGACCATCCCCGGCGTGAGCGAGCCGGCGCTTGCGCGCCTCGCCGAGGATATCGCCTTTACCGTCAGGCCGGGCGATCTCGTCACGCTGTGCGGCGAGCTGGGAGCCGGCAAGACCACGCTGGCACGCGCCATCATCCAGATCCTGTCCGCAAGCGGGCACGAGGAGATCCCCAGCCCGACCTTTACCCTGGTGCAGATATATGCGACCGCGCGCATGCCGGTGTCGCACTTCGATCTTTACCGGCTGAGCGCGCCCTCCGAGCTCGACGAGCTCGGCCTCGACCTGGCGCTCGAAAAGGGAATCGCGCTCGTAGAGTGGCCGGAGCGCGCCGGCGGCATCCTCCCCCACGACCGGCTGGAGGTTCAGCTGGAGGACGACGACGAGGGTGCGACGCGGCGCATCACGCTAACCGGGCACGGGAGCTGGTGCGCGCGGCTGGAGCGGCTTGCCGCCATGCGCAATATTGTCGCGAAAGCCGGCATGGCGGGCACGGACTGTGCCTTGCGCTACCTGCAAGGCGACGCCTCGGTGCGCCGCTACGCGCGGCTCGACTGCCGGCAAGGCTCCGCCGTCCTCATGGATTGGGCGCGCCAGCCCGATGGGCCGGCAATCCGCAACGGACAGCCCTACAGCCGCATCGCGCATCTGGCCGAGGACGTGCGCCCTTTCGTTGCGGTTGCGGCTGCGCTGCGCAAAGCCGGCCTCACCGTGCCGGAAATCTACACCCAAGACCTCGACCATGGTTTTCTTGTCCTGGAGGACTTCGGTGCGCGCGTGTTCGCCACCGAGGTCGAGACAGCCTCTGCAAGACAGCAAGAGCTGTGGCGTGCTGCCACCGACGTGCTAGTCGCATTGGCCGGGCACGCCCCGCCCGAAAGCATTGCGCTCGAGGACGGGACCGCGCACCACTTGCCGATCTACGATCACGGTGCCCTTGGCATCGAGGTCGAGCTGCTGCTCGACTGGCTGTGGCCGACGCTGCGTGGGGAGGAGGTGCCGCGGGAGGCGCGCGCACAGTTCCTCTCCCTCTGGGCGGAGGTGATCGACAGGCTTTGCGCCATGCCGCTCGGCTGGGTCTTGCGCGACTACCACTCGCCCAACCTCTTATGGCTGCCGCAGCGCCAGGACATAGCCCGCGTCGGCATCATCGACTTTCAGGACGCCATGCGTGGGCCGGGCGCCTACGACCTCGTCTCCCTGCTGCAGGACGCCCGCGTCGATGTTGCGCCCGAGCTTGAAGCCGCGCTGCTGGAGCACTACTGTGCCGGCGTCTCGCGCGCGCAGACGGGGTTCGACCGTGAAGCTTTCACCTTTGCCTATGCCGCGCTCGGCGCCCAGCGCAACACCAAGATCCTCGGTATCTTTGCACGCCTGGCCAAGCGCGACCGCAAGCCCGCCTACCTGCGTCACGTCCCCCGCCTGTGGCGCTACCTGGAGCGCGATCTTGGCCATCCGCAGCTTGCAGCGCTCCGAGGATGGTATGATCGCCACATGCCTGCCGATGCGCGCGGCCGCGTGCCCGCCGGACACGAGTAGCGACCCATGAGCGAAACAGCGCATTGGCGCCCCAATGCAGCGATGGTGCTGGCGGCCGGGCTCGGCCAGCGCATGCAGCCGCTGACCGACGATATCCCCAAGCCGCTCGTGCGCCTCAAAGGCCGCGCGCTCATCGACCACGTTCTCGATCGCATCGCCGCAGCCGGCATAGGCCGCGCCGTCGTCAACGTGCACTATCTCGCCGACAAGCTCGAGGCGCACTTGAGCCGGCGCAAGGCGCCCAAGATCGTCATCTCGGACGAGCGCGCCGAGCTGCTCGACACGGGCGGCGGTGTCGTCAACGCCTTGGACAAGCTGGGGCCGGAGCCGTTCTTGATTCACAACTCCGACTCAGTGTGGATCGAGGGCGTCGGCGCCAACCTCGACCGGCTTTTTGCGGCCTGGGACAGCGACTCGATGGATGCGCTGCTGCTGCTGGCCTCCCCCACGGCCAGTCTCGGCTACGATGGCCCTGGCGATTTCGTCATGGGCACCGACGGCCGGCTCAAGCGGCGCGGCGAGCGGCAGATGGCGCCGTTCGCCTTCACCGGGGTCTCGATCGCGCACCCCCGACTGTTCGCCGAGGCGCCGCAGGGCCCCTTCTCGCTCAACCGGCCGTGGAACGAGGCGATCGAGAAGGGGCGCATGTACGGCATTCGCCTCGACGGCCTGTGGATGCACGTCGGCACGCCGGAAGCGCTGAAGGAAGCGGAAAGGTGGATCGAGAGTGAGGACGTCGCTTGAGACCGCTGCGGGCCAGACCGACACAACCGCACCGGGCGGTGCCCGTGTCTACACCGTGCCGCCGGGGCGCGCCTTTCTCGCGGCGATCGCGACCGCGATCCTGAAAGGCGACGTGCCGGCACCAGGCGGTGCCGTCCCACAGCCCCTCGACCTGCCCGGCATCACGCTGCTGCTGCCCACGCGCCGGGCGGCGCGCGCCATGCAGGAGGCGTTCCTGGCCGCAGGCGGCGGGCGGGCCATGACGCTGCCGCGCATCCGCCCGATCTCGCAGGGCGATGAGGAGTTGACGCTGCTCGCCGGACTGGCCGGTGGAGACGCGTCCGGCACCAACGCGCTCGACCTGCCGCCGGCGATCAGCGAGATTGCACGGCGCCTGACGCTCACCGAGCTGGTGCTCAGGTGGTCGCAGGTGATGCGCCGCGCCGAGGACGCAGCGGATTTTCTTTCCGATCATGCGACGGCGGCCGGTGCCAATACGCCTGCGCAAGCCGCCCACCTCGCCGGCGAGCTTGGCCGCCTCATGGACATGGTGGAGACCGAGCGGCCCGGCGCGCCGGTGCTCAAGGAGCTAGCGGGCCTCGTACCCGAGGAGTTCTCTGAGCACTGGCAACAGACGATCCAGTTCCTCGAGATCGTCACGGAAGCCTGGCCCGCGCACCTTGAAGAGAAGGGCCTGCTATCGCCGGCGGAGCGGCGCAACCGCGCAATCCTCAGCGAGGCGGAGCGCCTCGCCTGCGCGCCGCCCGATGGCCCCGTGATCGTCGCCGGCGTCACCGGCTCGATCCCGGCCACGGTCGAGCTGATGCGCGCCGTTGCAGCGCTGCCCCGAGGGGCCATCGTGCTGCCTGGTCTCGACCCCCACCTCGACGCCGACAGCTGGGCGCAGATCGCAGAGCATCCCGAGCATCCCCAGTTCGGGCTCAAGACGTTGCTCGACCGGCTCGGTCGCGACCGCGAGGGCGTACGCGTGCTCCCAGGCAGCGAGCCCTCGCCTGCGCAAGCGGACCGGGCCGCGCTCGTCGCGGAAGCGATGCGTCCGTCGGGTACGACGGGCCGCTGGCACGACTACACCAAGGAGACCGACCCCGAAGGCGTGCGCACGGCACTCTCCGGCGTCAGCCTGATCGACGCCCCGTCCGCGCAAGACGAGGCCGAAGCCGTGGCGTTGATCCTGCGCCAGGCGGCGGAGACGCCGGGACGCACCGCGGCGCTTGTCTCACCCGACCGCCTGCTTGCGCGCCGCGTCGCGGTACGGCTTGAAGCGTGGGGCATCCGCGTCGACGATTCCGCCGGCCGCCCGTTCGCCAAGACGGTGCAGGGCACCTTCCTCGACCTGGTGATCAACGCGATTGCCCGGGACTTCGCACCCGCCGAGGTGATGGCGCTTTTGAAGCACCCGCTGACGCGGCTGGGCCTCGACGCGTTCGCCGTGCGCCGCGCCGCCCGCGCGCTGGAGATCGCAGCGTTCCGCGATGTGTACCTCGGCCGCGGGCTCGACGGCATCGCCGACGCCCTAACTGCTGCGCAGGAGGCGGTCTTGGCCGGCAAGCGGCGCCAGACCACCGTGAGGCGCTTGCGCGACGATGACTGGAAAGGCGCCAACGAGCTTGCCGCACGCCTCAAGAGCGCCTTTGCGCCGCTTGCCTGCGCATTCGCAAGCGGTGCGCTGCCGCTGCGGGACATTGCCGACGCGCACGTACGCGTGGCGGAAGCGCTCGCCCGCCGGTCCGATACGCAGGACGAGGAGCAGACCTCGCCGCTTTGGGCCGGCGAGGCCGGCACGACCGCATCGACCTTCTTTGCCGGCCTGATGGACCCGAGCCTCACCGCGCCGTCGATCGACGCGGCCGACTACCCCGACCTCTACCGCGCTCTCATCACCGGCCTCAACGTGCGCCCGCTCGTTGCCGTGCACCCGCGCCTTTTCATCTGGGGGCCGTTCGAGGCGCGCCTGCAGCAGGCCGACGTGATGGTGCTGGGCTCGCTCAACGATGGCACCTGGCCGGAGGTCGCCGACCCCGGCCCGTGGCTGAACCGGCGCATGCGCGAGACGCTTCTGCTGCCTTCGCCCGAGGAGGAGATCGGACGCTCGGCCCACGACTTCACCGCGCTCCTCGGCGCGGAGCGCGTGTATCTCACGCGCGCGCAGAAGATCGACGGCGTGCCCACCGTGCCCTCGCGCTGGCTGATGCGGCTCAACGCGCTGCTCGCCGGTCTCGATCTTGAGGATGCCCTTGCGACAGACGAGCCGTGGCTCGGCTGGGCGCGGGCACGCGATGCGATCAAGCGGCTACCGCCGATCAAGGCGCCCGAGCCGCGCCCCGCCGTCGACCTGCGCCCACGGCGCATGAGCGTGACGCGGGTCGAAACTTGGCTCGCCAATCCCTACGCGATCTTTGCTGGCGACATCCTGCGGCTCGAGAAGCTGCCCGAGCTGGGGGCGAGCCCCGACGCGGCGCGGCGCGGCTCCATCGTGCACGAGATCATGCGCCGCTTCGCCAAGGCCTATCCCGACGCGCTGCCGCCCGACCCCGCGAAGGAGCTCGTCGCGATCGCCGAGGACGTGCTGGCGCGCTACGCCAGCAATCCGCGCGTCGCCGCGTTCTGGGCCCCGCGCTTTGCGCGCTTTGCCCAGTGGTTCGCCGACACCGAGCAGGCGCGGCGTGCGGGCGTGACCCACGTCGCCGCCGAGGTCGAGGGCAAGCTCGCGCTCGAGGGACCTGCCGGCCCCTTCTTGCTGACGGCGCGCGCCGACCGCATCGACCTGCGCAAGGACGGGCTCGTCATCACCGACTACAAGACCGGGCAGTTCCCCGCCGACACCAAAGTTGTACAGGGCCTGGCGCCGCAGCTTCCCTTGGAGGCGGCGATCGCCGGAGGCGAGGCGGGCTTCACCGGCATCGGACCGCGCAGCGTTGCGGCGTTGCGCTACATCCGGGCGACCGGAGGCGAGCCGGCCGGCGAGGAACACACGGTCAAGAGCGACGACATGGCGGCGCTGGCGCAAACCGCGGTGGAACGTCTGGAGACCCTCATCTCCCTTTTCGACGACGCATCGACGCCCTACAGGGCTCTGCGACGCTTGGGCTTCACCTACGACTACGACGACTACGCGCACCTGGCACGCGTGGGTGAGTGGGCGGCGGCCGGCGAGGACGAGGGCGCAGCATGACCGCGCACGATAAATCGGGCGACCTCGAACGCACCAGGCGCGCGCAGCGCGAGGCCGCTGATCCGCGCGCCTCGGCTTGGGTGAGCGCCAACGCCGGCACCGGCAAGACGCACGTGCTGACGCAGCGCGCATTGCGCCTCATGCTCGCGGGCACGGTGCCGGAACGCATCCTCTGCCTCACCTACACCAAGGCGGCAGCCGCCGAGATGTCGAAGCGCGTCTACGACACGCTCGCCGAGTGGGTGACCATGCCGGACGATCCGCTCGTCGCGCGGCTTACCGAGCTCTCCGCCCTTGCGCCGACGACGGAGGAGGTCGCGCGCGCGCGTACGCTCTTCACCATGGCCATCGAAACGCCGGGCGGCCTCAAGGTGCAGACGATCCACTCTTTCTGCGAGCGCCTCTTGCAGCGTTTTCCGCTGGAGGCGGGCGTAGCGCCGGGCTTCACTATTCTCGACGACGCCACCACGCGCCTCATGCAGCGCGAGGCCATCGACGAGGTGCTGGGAATCGCAACGAGCGGGCCGGATTCCCCCGAAGGCGGGGCGCTGCGCGCGGCGATCCCCTTTGCGGCCGACGAGCGCTTCGACGATCTCCTTCGCGAGGCGCTGCGCGCGCGCCGCTGGCTCGACACCGCCATCCGCATGGGCGATGTCGCTGACGACGAGACAGGCGAGGACACGCTGACCGCGGTGGAGGCCATGTACCGGCGCGCGCTCGGGGTGGGCAAGGATGCAACCGAGGACGGCCTGACGCGGGCGCTTGCAGAGATCGTGCGCGAGCCCGACCTCGAGCGCTTGCGCGACGCGCTCGGCACCGGCGGAACCAATGACCGCAAGCTATCCGAGAAAGTCGCCTCGGCACTCGCAGCACGGACGCCCGCCGCTCGCGTTGACGCACTCGAAGCTTTTTTCTGCACCGGCAAGGGCGAAGCCCGCGCAAGCCTCATGAGCAAGGCGATCAAGGCCGAGCATGCCGATCTCGATGCGCTATTCGGCTCGGCCCAATCGCGCTTCTGCGAGCTTCTGGAGGAGCGCAAGTCGCTCGCCGTCATCGCTGCTACGCTCGCCATCACCCGGCTGGCAAATGCCGTGCTCAAGAGCTACGCCCGCGCGAAGAGCCGCCGCGCCGCGCTCGACTACGACGACCTCATCGCCAAGACGGTAAGCCTCCTGCATGAAAAACAGTGGGCCGACTGGGTGCTGTTCAAGCTCGACCGCGGCATCGACCACATTCTCGTCGACGAAGCGCAGGACACGAGCCGCGAGCAGTGGCAGGTGGTCAAGGCTCTGGCCGAGGAGTTCTTCTCAGGCCAGGGCCAGCGCGAGGAGGCGCGCACCGTCTTCGCGGTCGGCGACGAGAAGCAGTCCATCTACAGCTTCCAGGGCGCTGCACCGGAAATGTTCGAGGAGATGGCGCGGCGCTTCTCGGATCTGACGGAGAGCTTCGGCGCGCCGCTGAAGCGCATACCTCTCAATCTGTCGTTCCGCACCGTCCACCCCATCCTGGCGAGTATCGACCGCGTCTTTGCCGACCCTGTGCGCACGCCCGGCCTCACCGCCGATGGGGGCGCGATTCATCACGCGGTGTACCGGAAGGGGCACGGCGGCCTCGTCGAGATCTGGCCGACGGAAACGCACGATGACGGAGCGCCGGCCGACGCCTGGGCCCCGCTCGAGGAAGGCAGCGCCAGCGCGCCCCAGGTGCGTCTCGCCGAGCGCATCGCCAACACGATCAAGGGCTGGCTCGAGAATGGCGAGCTGCTCGCCAGCGAGAACCGCCCCATCCGACCCAGCGACATCCTGATCCTGGTGCGCAAACGCCGGCCTTTCGCCGGACCCATGGTGGCGGCCTTGAAGGCCCGCGACATTCCCGTGGCCGGCGCCGACCGGCTCCGCCTTGCCGAGCAGATCGCGGTCGAGGACCTCGTCTCGCTCGGCGAGTTCCTGACGTTGCCGGAGGACGACCTCGCCCTCGCGGAAGTTCTCAAGAGCCCGCTCATCGGCCTCGATGACGACGATCTCCTGGCCCTTGCCGTCGGGCGCAGGGGCACGCTGTGGAAGGCGCTGATCGATGCGGCGGACACGAAACCTGAGTGGAAGGCGGCGGCCTACACGCTCAAGCGCTGGCGCGCGCGCGCCGACTTCGCGCCGCCATTCGAGTTCTTCGCCGCCATCCTCGACCGGGAGGGGGGGCGCGCGCGCTTCCTTGCCCGCCTCGGGCCCGAGGCCAGCGACCCGCTCGACGAGTTCCTCAACCTGGCGCTTCGCTACGACGATCAAGCCCCGCCCTCGCTGACCGGCTTCCTCGCCCACTTCGCCGAGGCCGATCGCGAGGTGAAGCGCGACATGGAGCAGGGACGCGACGAGGTGCGCGTGATGACCGTGCACGGCGCCAAGGGCCTGGAGGCGCCGATCGTGTTCCTGCCCGACACCTGCACGATCGCCACGGCGGGCAACGCGGCGCTCTTTGAGCTTAACGACGTGGCGCTGCCCCGCGAGGTCGAGGCAAAGCCTTTCGTGTGGCGCCTGAAAGGTGCGGGCAACCTAGCCGCGATCGCGGGCGCCGTTCAGTGGCGCACGACACAGGAGGCACACGAGCGCAATCGGCTTCTCTACGTGGCCATGACCCGCGCGCGCGACCGTCTCTACGTCACGGGCTTCGAGGGCAAGAAAGGCCGCGCCAAAGGCTGCTGGTACGAGATCATCGAGGACGAGCTTGGCGAAATGCTCGTCGAAGCGACGCGGCCCGACGGCACCCGCGTGCGCCGCTTGATCGAAGAGCAGTCGGCAGAACCGCAAGCGCCAAAGCACACGATCGACGACACGGCGACGGCCGTCCCATTGCCGGAGTGGGCATTGCGGCCGGCGCCGCGCGAGCCGAGCCTGACGATCCCGCTGGCACCCTCTCGGCTCGAGGCCTATGCGCCCGACGAGGAGGGCGAGCCCTTGCCTTTGCCGCCGGCTGCGTGCGAAGGCGACGAGCCTGCCGTCCTGTCGCCGACGGCGCTGACGAGCGACAGCCGGTTCCTGCGCGGCACGCTCACGCACGCCCTGTTGCAGCACCTGCCGGAGCTGCCGGCCAAGACCTGGCAGAAGGCGGCCAAAGGCTACCTGGAGCGGCACGGCCGCGAGCTGTCTGCCCGCGCGCGCGCGGCAATCGTCAAGGAGACGCTCGCCATTCTCACCGCGCCGGAATTTGCGCCGCTGTTCTCACGGCAAAGCCGTGCCGAGGTACCCATCGTCGCCCAGTTGCCCAACCCGAGCCCCAAGGGGCCGGCCTTGAAGCTCATCGGCCAGATCGATCGGCTAATCGACCTGGGCAATGAGGTGTTGATCGTCGATTACAAGACCAACCGGCCCCCTCCTCTCGAGGTCGAACATGTTGCACCGGCTTATCTTTTTCAGCTTGCCGCCTATCGGCTGGCGCTCCTGGAAATCTATCCCGGACGCGCGATCAAGGGGGCCCTGCTCTGGACCGAGGCCCCGCGAATCATGCAAGTGCCCGATGCGATACTCGACGACTACGCCTCGCGGCTCTGGAGCCTCGACCTTAGTGTCCTTGACGCTAACGAGATGCATTCCTAACTTCCCGCACGGATAAGGTGCCAGCAAACAACATCGCCGACGCGCGATAAGGAGACCGTCCATATGGCAAACGCAGTGTCCGACAGCACCTTCGAGCAGGAGGTTTTGAAGTCCACGGAACCGGTTCTCGTGGACTTTTTTGCCGAGTGGTGCGGGCCGTGCAAGGCCATGGCTCCCGCGCTCGAGCAGGTCGCTCAAGAGATGCAGGGCAAGGTCAAGGTGGTGAAGCTCGACGTTGACCAGAACCCCACCGTCACCGGCAAATACAATATCCGCGCCATGCCGACGCTGATGCTGTTCAAGAACGGCGAGGTCGCAGCCTCGCACACCGGCGCGCTGGTGCAGAAGAAGAAGCTCGAGGACTGGATCAACTCGTCCGTCACGGCTTAACGCCAGCGACTTACGGATAACGAGACGGCCCCGCACCTGCGGGGCCGTTTGGTTTTTTGCCTGCGCACCGTGAATTAGTCCGTATTCGGCGAAAAAAAGTTGGCTGCTGGAGCACCCACTCGGACGGCGCCGGTGGTCGCGGTGCCTGCCGCAACGCATAAGCAGCCGACGACTTCCGGCAATTGAATTGTCGCGGGAATCGCTTGCCTACCGTTCGGCCGAATTGCGCAGGATGCTTTGCCAACGTGAAATCTCGCGTCGGACAAATCCAGCAAACCGTTGTCCCGTCATTTCTGGAACCGCTGATCCGGTACTTTCCCAGATGACACTCAGCTCGGCGGAGTGGAGCGAGTCAGTCGCCGCTTGCGTCAACGATTGGATGATGGGCTTGGGAGTTCCCTTATAGGCAAACAGTCCGACCCAGTTCGAAATTTCAAAGCCCGGAATTCCTTGCTCTTCAGTAGTTGGCACCCCATACAGTGGCCGCGTTCGTTTCCAAGACGTGACAGCCGCTGGCCGAACCTTTCCCGGTGGGATGTATTGTGCAACCTGACTTGCGGGACTAAAAATGAACTGCACCTCGCCCGTCAGCAACGCGCGGAGCGCCAAACCGTCCCCCCTGTATTGCCGATGGTTGATTGAAGTGCCCGTATACTTCTGAAACAATTGTCCAGCCAAGTAACCGCCAGTCCCATGGCCGCGGCTGCCATAGAATACTGCCCCAGGGCGATCCTCGATAAAACCTACCATTGCCCGCCCTGTAGGCGGCCCGACGGAGGCGGGCAAGTTGACGCAAATCATGTACGGAACGTCGGCGATCATGAGGACTGGTTCGAGTTCGTCCAAGAGCCTGCTTGTCGCTTGGCCCGCCAGAGGGGCCGCGACAATGGATCCCTCCAAGAGCTGATCTAATCCCGCAATAACGAACGTATGATCATTTGCCGCCAGCTTCGGCTCCACCGAGGACCCTGTGCCAGCGTCGGCGGCGTAATCCACTAGCACTGCCATTCCGAGCCGCCGGGTAAGCGCGCGTGCAAGTAACCTAATGAAGTGTCGTGCCTCTTCGTCGACGGAAGACGGCGCAACCAGAAGGATCGGCTCCCTCGGCCACCCCTCCTGACCAAATGCGGGGATAGCCGCAGCAGCCATCAAAGAGCAACTGAAGCCCAGCAGCAGCGCAACTGCCCGCCAACGAAAATTGCTGAGCAGCCCAGCGACCCCAAGGTCAGTTGACATACAGCTCGCCATGCAGGCTTAGACGCTGACCTGAAATAACATTTCTAGCAAAACTCACCCGCCGAGATGCAAAACAGCAGCACGCAATGCGCGTTGCGGCATACGTAAGTAAATGTTTGTGGGCATGTTTCTCATTATACCGCTCACTGAATATCCAATCCTCCATTGATTCAAAAAATCATTCGATGCGTGCATGCTTGCACAGGCCCAGCGATTTGTCTAGAGTTCTCGTCCCCGCCAAACTTCATGCGTTTCTCTGCATGCGATTTAATAACCAGTTTTTCGCAAAGATCTTTTGATTCGGACAAAGCCAGCCCATGGATGCAACAGAACGGAATTCTCCTCAAGGCTATTTTCTGTTTTTGTCCGCCATAATCATGGCGTTATTTCTATCCGCATATATCGCAACCACCTTCGAAATCTACCCGGGGCCCCTGACTCGTGGCGGGACCGAAACCTACGATTTCAATACTGCCTCTAGAAACCTGGTGCTAAATGATGCCCGGTCTATTGCGTATCTTTTCGATTATCGGACCATTCCGCCCAACGTGCCGCTTCATTACGAACACGCTCCAAACTCGCATAGATTTGTCGGTGCCGGTCTTTTTGCAATCGGATTAACGCACGGCACAGACCTCATTGCCGCATCCTGCGTTTTGTTCGTGCTCGTTTTTGCGGTTGGCTTGTTTTGTTGGTCAGCGTCATTTTCTTTCGGTTTGGGTTTTTTTGTTTTTTCTTTTTTAGCGTGTATCTTCTGGCCGATCAGTATTCGCTGGTGAAATTTCTAAATCCACTGCGGTCCATTCAGTTCGGGCTGTTCGTATTTCTTCTGGCAGTCGTGGAGCTGAACACAAAGGGTCGACCTGGGCGTTTGCGCGTAGCACTGACGGGAGTCTTCTTTTTTCTTGCTTGGCAGACAGAGTTGGTATTCGCGCTATATTGCTCGCTGATATATGCGATTTGTGTCGCGTGGGCGCTCCGAAGGGAGTGCATTTTTGCTATTTCAAAACGGATAGCGCCTGCGGTGGTCGGGTCCGGCCTGTCGCTGGGACTGTTTATTCTTCAGGTGATCGCATATCGCGGGCCTTCGTTCGTGGCGGATTGGGTCAAACTCGTCAACACGCGGAACACTGTGCTGTATGTTTGGAAGGATTCAAGTGAGGCGCCCTTATCTAACAATCAGCTGATGCAATTGTTCTCAGCCGCGGGGGAACCTAACAAGTACGAGGTGCCGAAGGACTTCGTCGATTTTCTTCGTCATGCCTTCTTCATGATCACGGGCAGATTTGACGAGCCCCTTTATCTTATACCGATCGGTCTGCTGGTTGGTCTGATGTACTGCGGTTGGAGGTTGTGTGCAGCGGGACTTGAGCAGCGTCGCCGGCCAAAGATGGATTCAGATGCTTCGTCGTCCTGGGAGGCCGGGGTCGAGCGAGTAGGCGTGGCGTTTGCCGCCAGCGTCATCGCATTTGTGATGACTGCCGTTCCGTTCAGGGGTTACATCTCGTTTCTCTACCTGATGCAGTTTGAGCCACTGTTGGACATGGTGGTGGCACTGGGGCTGACTTACGCCAGTTTGCTGGTGGTGCGCGGCGCGATGCAGCTGAGGCTAGGGGAATGGGCATCAGTGACCGCCGCGTTCCTGGCCGTCATACTCGGTGCTTTCTTGCTTCGAACGTCGAGCGGACGCTGGGAAAGCAAGGTGGGCATGGCAGTCCCCTTGTCGTCAGAGCTGGTGCACGTGATCATGTTGCCGAAATTCGATCAACAACGGGTGGCTACGAATTTCGATGAACGCTATGTGTTTGTGGGCTGGTTGGGGAAGCCTCCCGTTTTTGTGCCACTTCAGTTGGCGACAGAGCGTTGGGGGCGCCCATCGACCGTCAGGTACTATGTGTGCTCGGAGCAGGCTGCCGTGGAGGCAAGGACTGGCGCGCGGGCGGCAAGGTTGCTAGACGTTCGCGGCTCGCAGGCCAAGACGTGCGCGCAGGCGCTCTCACACATCCTGGCCGATGGTGGACAGCTCATCTATCGGGACAAAAGCGGGTACATTGTGGATTGGTGGGGTGATTAGGTCGGGTGTCGACTGCTCGTCGCGGACCAGCGTAAATACTGGATGCAATGTTCGGCCTCCCCGCCCGCGATCGGCTGGGCGCAAGTGCATCATGCAGCGATGACTACGGGGGCATAGATTGCGCGAAAGCGTAGTATCCCTGGAGTGGGTCCGATGCCGGCGCGCTGGTGCAGAAGAAGAAGCTCGAGGACTGGATCAACTCGTCCGTCACGGTCTGACGCGGCGCACGAGCAGACAATTCAGACGGCTCCGTCGGCGACGGGGCCGTTTATTTCTTTAGTTGCAAACGGAAAGATCAGTTCGCCTGCGGCTCGACGCCTTCCTGTAGGCCAAGGACGTGCCCGGCGAGGTAGAGCGACCCGCAGATGAGGATGCGCTTGGGACCGGGCTCATACTGGTCGGTGCGCTTCAAGGCGCTCTCCACGCCGTCGACCCACTCCGCCTCGAGCCCGACGCTGCGTGCCGTCTCGGCCAGCTCCTCGGGCGCATGCGGCGCCTCGTGCGCGCCGGGAATGGGCACGGTGACTATGTGGCGCGCCAGACCGCGGAAGGCCGACAGGAAGCTGCCTGAGTCCTTCAAGCCCATCATGCCGACGATCAGATGCACGGGCTTGGGGGCCCGCTCCTCCAGATCGGCGAGCGTCTGCGCCAGCGCGCGGGCGGCCGCCGGGTTGTGGCCGCCGTCGAGCCAGAGCTCGCAGCCCGGCCCGATGAGCGAGGGCAGCGGTCCGCTGTCGAGCCGCTGCATGCGTGCCGGCCAGCGGGCGCTTGTCAGACCCTTCTCGATCGCCCATTCGTCGAGACCGATGCCGGGCAGGCGCGTGCGAAGTTGAAGCGCTGCTGCAACCGCTGTGCCGGCGTTGACGATCTGGTGCCGCCCGATCAGCGCCGGCAGCGGCAGATCGAGCAGCTCAGCCTCCGCTTGCACGACGAGGCGGCCGCGCTGCTCGTAGGCATCAAAGTGCTCGCCCCAGATCACCAGCGGCGCCTTGACGGCAGCCGACTCGCGTCGGATTACCTCCTCCGCCTCCAGCTCCTGCTGCGCGACGACGACGGGAACGCCCGGGCGCAGAATGCCGGCCTTCTCGTAGGCGATCTTGGCGAGCGTGGCCCCGAGCTTCTCCGAGTGGTCGAGCGAGACCGGCGTGATGACGTCGAGAAGAGGACGCTCGACCACGTTCGTCGCATCAAGCCGGCCGCCGAGACCGACCTCCAGCAGGAGCACGTCGGCGGGATGCTCGGCGAAGGCCAAGAACGCCGCGGCCGTCGTGATCTCGAACTGTGTAATGTCGTCCTTGCCGTTGACGGCTTGGGTGCGCGTCAGCACGTCGATGAGCGTTTCCTCGCCGATTGCGCGGGCCTTGCCGCCGGCACCGGCGAGCTCGATACGCTCGTGAAAGCGCACCAGATGCGGCGAGGTGTAGGCGTGCACGCGCGCGCCCGCGGCCTCGAGCACCGCCTTGAGGTAGGCGGTGACCGATCCCTTGCCGTTGGTGCCGGCGATGTGCACGACGGGCGGCAAGCGCTTGTGGGGATTGTCGAGCTTGGCAAGCAGCCGCTCCACGCGCCCTAAGGACAGGTCGATGAGCAGCGGATGCAGCAGTTTCATCTCGGCGAGGAGCTGAGCGCTCGTCGGCATGTCGGCCCTTCCCGTCTCGCCTTTTTGTGATGACCCGCTCTTCAGACGGGCCAGCCTCCGGGGGCCGGACCGCGCGCCGGGGTCCGCCGGATCGTTGTCATTTTGCGGATCGCGCATGCCGTTCGAGCTCTTGGGCGCGTGCCGGCATCAGTTGTGCTTTCCATCCTTCGACTGGGAGCGCGTCGTCGCGGCGTCATCGTCCTTGCGCGCCTTGTCGCGCACCTCGAGCCGCGCCGCATCGAAGCGTTCGTCGGGCGCCACGACCTCCGGCTCGATCGGGACCTCCTCGGGGGGTGCCGCATCGGTCTCGATCAGATTTCCGCTCTCAGCGGCGCGGCCGTTGGCATAAGGCTGCCCATTGAGCCGCTTGCCCCTCGACCTGCCCGTCGACTTGGGCGAAGCCTTCTGCACCATCAGGAGATAGCAGAGCGTGCTGAGGGTCTCGCGCATCTGGTGGCGGTGCACGACCATGTCGATCATGCCGTGCGCCAGCAGGTACTCGGCGCGCTGGAAGCCATCGGGCAGCTGCTCGCGGATCGTCTGCTGGATCACGCGCGGGCCAGCGAAGCAAATGAGGGCGCCGGGCTCGGCGATGTGAATGTCGCCCAGCATGGCGTAGGAGGCCGTCACACCGCCGGTCGTCGGATCGGTCATCACGACGATGTAGGGCAGGCCGGCCTCGCGCAACCTCTGCACCGCAACGGTGGTGCGCGGCATCTGCATGAGCGAAAGGATGCCCTCCTGCATGCGCGCGCCGCCCGATGCGGCAAACAGGATGAAGGGCGTCTTCTTCTCCACCGCGTGTAGCATGCCGGAGATCACCGCCTCGCCCGCCGCCATGCCGAGCGAGCCGCCCATGAAGCGGAAGTCCTGCGCGGCGGCGACGATCAGCTGGCCGTCGAGGGTGCCTTCACCGACGAGGACGGCATCATCGAGGCTGGTCGTGGCCTTGGCGTCGCGCAGCCGGTCGGTATAGCGACGGCCGTCGCGGAACTTCAAAGGATCCTGCGGAACGGGCGGCACCGAAACCTTCTCGAACTCGCCGCCGTCGAACAGGTGGCGCAGGCGCGCATCGGCGCCCATGCGCATGTGAAAGTTGGAGCCGGGCACGACGAACTGGTTGGCCTCGAGGTCCTTGTAGAAGACCATCTGACCGGTCTCGGGGCATTTCACCCACAGATTGTCCGGCACCTCGCGCTTCGTCGTCAGGAAGCTGCGGATCTTGGGACGGACAACGTTGTTGATCCAATTCACGCTCTTTGGCCTCTCCAAAGCCTGGTCGAGATCGCGCAAGGGCGCCGCCCGCCTCGGCCACGGCGCGCCCAGCCCTCAAGTAGCATATCGAACCGCGCGAAACCGTAATATGGTCCCTTTTCCGCATCGCAGCAATTCGCGCGGCGCGCGCCCGGCCGTTTTGCGCCTTTCAGGCGGCTCGCAGGGCTCCTGCCAGAGACTGTACCAAGTCTAAGACAGACGGCACCGTCTTGCTAGTGGAGGACCCGTTCGCTCCAAGGCTGTTCTCAACAGCCCCGACCAAGGCCGAGCCGACCACGACGGCATCGGCAACCTTGGCGAGTGCCTTGGCCTGATCTGCGCTCTTCACGCCGAAACCGACCGCAACCGGGAGGCTCGTCGCCTTCCTAATCTGCGCCACATGGGTGTGAACCGCGTTAACATCGGGCGCGGCGGTGCCGGTAATCCCTGTAATCGACACGTAATAAAGGAAACCCGAGGTGTTGCGCAGAACCATCGGCAGGCGCTTGGCATCGGTCGTCGGCGTGGCGAGGCGAATGAAATTGAGGCCGCGCTCGTTCGCGGGAATGCACAGCTCGTCGTCGGCCTCGGGCGGGACGTCGACCACGATCAGCCCGTCGACGCCGGCGGCCACCGCGTCCTCGAGAAACGCCTCGTTGGGATAGACGTAGATCGGATTGTAGTAGCCCATCAGCACGATGGGGGTGTCCTCATCGGTCTTGCGGAACGCCGACACCAGCTCGAGCGTCTTCCTCATCTTGTGGCCGGCACGAAGCGCGCGCAGCGAGGAGGCCTGGATGGCGGGGCCGTCGGCCATGGGATCGGAGAACGGCATGCCGAGCTCGATGAGGTCGGCGCCGGCCTTGGGCAGTCCGAGCAGGATTTTCTTCGACGTCTCCAGATCGGGATCGCCGGCGGTGACGAAGGTGACGAGGCCCTTGCGGCCTTCCTCCTTCAATTGCGCAAAGCGGCGATCGATGCGGGTTTCTTTGGTCATGCGATGAAGGCGTGGGCAGTGGGCAGCCGGCAGTCGGATTGAGCGACCACTGCTTGCTGCCGACTGCCGACTGCCTGCTTCCTCCGTTCAAATGTCCATTCCCAGGTGGCCGGCGACGGCGAAGATGTCCTTGTCGCCGCGCCCGCACATGTTCATGACGAGCAGGTTGTCGTTCGGCAGCGTCGGCGCGAGCTTCTTGACGTAGGCCAGCGCGTGCGCGGGCTCGAGTGCGGGAATGATCCCTTCAAGCTTGGTGCACAGCTGAAAGGCTTGAAGCGCCTCCTTGTCCGTCGCCGACACATAGGTGACGCGGCCTGAGTCCTTGAGCCAGGCGTGCTCGGGCCCGACGCCGGGATAATCGAGGCCCGCCGAGATCGAGTGGCCTTCGAGGATCTGGCCGTCGTCGTCCTGCAACAGATACGTGCGGTTGCCATGCAGCACACCGGGATGGCCGCCGTTCATGGAGGCGGCGTGCCCGTTGGGCACCTCCAGCCCATGGCCGCCCGCCTCCACGCCGTAGATCTTGACGCTCTCGTCGTCGAGGAACGGGTGGAACAGGCCCATGGCGTTGGAGCCGCCGCCGATGCAGGCAACGAGCGTATCGGGCAGCCGGCCTTCGGCTTCCGTCATCTGCTCGCGCACCTCCTTGCCGATCACCGACTGGAAGTCGCGCACCAGCTCCGGGTAGGGGTGCGGCCCGGCGACGGTGCCGATGATGTAGTAGGTGTCGCGCACATTCGTCACCCAGTCGCGCAGCGCCTCGTTCATGGCGTCTTTCAGCGTGCCGGCGCCGCTCGTGACGGGATTGACCTTGGCGCCCAGGAGCTTCATGCGGAACACGTTGGGCTTCTGGCGCTCCACGTCGGTGGCGCCCATGAAGACCTCGCACGGCAGCCCGAAGCGCGCGCACACCGTGGCGACGGCGACGCCGTGCTGGCCGGCGCCCGTCTCGGCGATGATGCGGGTCTTGCCCATGCGCCGCGCCAGCAGGATCTGGCCCAAGCAGTTGTTGATCTTGTGCGACCCGGTGTGATTGAGCTCGTCGCGCTTGAAGTAGATCTTGGCGCCGCCCAGCTCCTCCGTCAGCCGCTCGGCGAAATAGAGCGGGCTGGGGCGGCCGGAGTAGTGGGTGTTGAGATCGGCAAGCTCGGCATGGAAAGCCGGGTCGGCTTTCGCCTCGTCATAGGCGCGCTCCAGATCGAGGATCAGCGGCATCAGCGTCTCGGCGACAAAGCGACCGCCGAAAATGCCGAAATGTCCGCGCTCGTCCGGTCCCCCCCGGAACGTATTGAGCTTGGCTTCCTTGCTGGCCGCGGCCATTGCTGCTGCCCCTTACTTTGAGCCTTCTCCGCGCTTGGCGGGAGAGGAGACCTGATTAGCGGTCTTTGCCGCATGAAGGAAGCGGCGGATCAGCTCGGCGTCTTTTTCGCCGGGGCTGCTCTCGACCCCCGAGGAAACGTCGACGGCGTTGGCCCCCGTCAGGCGGATGGCCTCGCCCACGTTGAGGGGCGTGAGGCCGCCTGCCAGCATGTAGCCGATCTTGCCGCGCACGCTTTCCAATGCCCGCCAGTCGAAGGCTGCGCCGTTGCCGCCGGGAAGGGCGCCCTCGCGATCCTCGGGCGCCTTGGCGTCGAACAGGATAAGCTCGGCCTTGCCTTTGTAGTCGAGCGCGGCCTCGGCGTCGGCCGGACCCGCGACCTTGACCGCCTTCAACACAGGCCGGCCGAAACGCGCCGCGATCGCGCCCACGCGCTCCGGCGTCTCCGAGCCGTGCAACTGGATGAGGTCGGGGCTGACGGCCGCGACCACGTCGGCCAAGCGGCGATCGTCGGGATCGACGAGGAGGGCTACGACCTTGGCCCGCCCACGCGCCTTATCGGCCAGCACGCGCGCGGTTTGCAGATCGAGGTTGCGCGGGCTTGGCCCATGGAAGACGAGACCGATGTAATCGGCACCGCCTCGAAGCGCGGCCTCGAGCGCCGCCTCGGTCTTCAAACCACAGATTTTCACCGCAATGGTCATGATCGGAGTGATGGCTCAACGGACAGCCCAGCAGGGCTGTCGCTATTGCAAAGATATCAGAGCTGCGGCTCAGGAGCCGGTGACGGCAAGCTGCTTGGGGCGCGTGGCAGTGAGCGCGTCGCGCTCGCGTGTCAGGCGGTCGGCTTCCGCCTGCCATCGCGCGGCGGCCCGGCCCTGCACGCGGGCGGAGCGGCGCCAGCGCCCCTGGCTCAGCCACATGGCGACACCACCGAGAACGACGCCGACGAGCAGCGCGGCCAAAAGATAAGCATAGAACGGAAGCGCCAAGGAGACGACCGGCGCCTCGGGACGAAAAGGATCGAGAACGAGACGCACCTCATGACGGTTGACCACCGCCAGCGTGATCAGCAGGAGCCCCGCCGGTAAGGCGATCAGAAGCCAGACGATCCGCCGCAGCACGTCTAAGAGCCTCGAGACTTGCGTTTAATGGCTTTCCTTGGCGCGGTTGAGCCGCTCGCGCAGCTCCTTGCCGGTCTTGAAGAAGGGCACGAACTTCTCCGCCACCGAGACCGACCGGCCGGTGCGCGGATTGCGCCCCTGGCGGGCTGCCCGGTGCTTCACGGTAAAGGCCCCGAAACCGCGCAACTCCACCCGGTCTCCCCGCGACAGGGCCTCGACGATCTCGTCGAACACGACCTTCACGATGCGCTCCACGTCGCGATGATAAAGGTGGGGATTCGCGTTCGCGATCTTGTGTATCAACTCTGACTTTATCATCGCTGGCCCCGGAGCAAATCGCTGTAATTTCTTAATTTTCCGAAGGGTGCCAAACGGAGACGAGGCCGTCAAGACTAAGTGTCGACAAGCTGGGGTCGCGGCCCAGCACCTGCCCCAGGTAGGACTGGCCGAAAAGGGCGCCGGCGAGCGACCCGAGCGAGCTCAGAAGGCCGAACGAGCCTGTTGCCTCGGGCTTCCAGTCCACGACCTCCAGGCTCTCATCGATTTTATGGGTCTTGTGTAGCCATGCGAGCGCCTCGTCCTCCCCGCCGATGGCGTCGACGAGGTTCAGCTCAACGGCCTCGCTCCCCGTGAACACGCGTCCCTGGGCGAGGCCCGGGATCTCGCTTGGCCTGATCTTGCGCCGTTTCTCAACGAGCGAAAGGAACCAGCGGAAGCCCTCGTCGATCATCGACTGGGTGACCCGCTCGCCCTCCGCGTTGAGCGGCTCGAAGGGGGAGGGGACGGCCTTTAGCGGGCCGCTCCTGATGGCGTTAACCTTGACCCCGATCTTGTCCAGCATCTGGCTCACTTCCGGCCACTGGATGAGCACGCCGACCGAGCCCGTGATCGTATTGGCGCGGGTGACAATGTGGTCGGCGGCGATCCCGACCATGTAGCCCGCCGAGGCGGCGATGGTCCCGAACTGTGCGACCACCGGCTTCTTCTTGGCAACGTCGCGCACCGCGCCGAAGAGCGCCTCGCCGCCCGTCGTGGTGCCGCCGGGGCTGTTGACGAACACCAGCACCGCTTTCACGTTCTCGGCCTTGGCGACGCGCTTGAGGAGCTCGAGCTGGTCGCGGTTCTCCAGGATCGTCCCCTCGATCGTAACGCGGGCGATCTGGTCGTTGCCGAGCACCCCCGTCAGTCGATCCCCGGCGGCCACCATGGCAAACAGCGCCACGACGATGCCGCAGACCGCAAGCGCACGCCAAATCGAAAGCCGGCGGCGCAAGCGCCGGCGGTCGAGCAGCGTATCGGTGTCAATGTTCATCCCGGCTCTCCAGGCTCACGAGCACCCGCGATCGAAGAAAGTCTCGCGCCGGCGAGAAGTTAGGCAAGGCGGCGACAACCTGCAATAGACGTTATTCCGGCCAGGCTTCCCCCGATGTCAGCGCGGCAGGTCGAGACACCCGCCGCGCCGGCCCCGCAAGAGGCAACCGGGCTCTGCCGCGCTACTCCTTCGACTCCTCCTCGCCTTCGCTCTCACCGTCGCCGTCGCCGTCACCGTCACCGTCACCGTCGCCCTCGCCCTCACCGGTTTCGCGCTTCTTGATCGCGGCCTTGAAGATGTCTCCGAGCGAGGCGCCCGAGTCCGACGACCCGTATTGGGCCACCGCCTGCTTCTCCTCGGCGATCTCCAGCGCCTTGATCGATACCGACATGCGGCGCGCAGCCTTGTCGGTGCTGGTGATGGCCGCGTCCACCTTGTCGCCGACGTTGAAGCGGTCGGGGCGCTGCTCGGAGCGGTCGCGCGACAGGTCGGAGCGCTTGACGAAGGTGGTCATCTCGCTGTCGGCGATCTTGACCTCGATGCCGTTCTCCTGAACGGCAACGACCGTGCATGTGACCACGTCGCCCTTCTTGTACTTGGCGAGATCGTCGATCGGATCACCGGAGAGCTGCTTGATGCCGAGCGAGATGCGCTCCTTCTGGCTGTCGACGTCGAGCACCACCGCTTTGACGACGTCGTTCTTCTTGTAGTCCTTGATCACCTCGTCGCCGGCACGCGACCAATCGAGGTCGGAGAGGTGCACCATGCCGTCGACGCCACCGTCGAGACCGATGAACAGGCCGAACTCCGTGATGTTGCGGATGGGCCCTTCGACCTCGGTGCCTTTCGGATGGGCTGCGAGGAACGCTTCCCAGGGATTGTCCTGGGTCTGCTTGAGGCCGAGCGAGATGCGCCGCTTGTTGGGATCGACCTCGAGCACCTGCACCTCGACCTGCTGGCTGGTCGACACGATCTTGCCGGGGTGCACGTTCTTCTTTGTCCAGCTCATCTCCGAGACGTGGATCAGGCCCTCGACGCCGGGCTCCAGCTCCACGAAGGCGCCGTAGTCGGCGATGTTGGTGACGGTGCCCTGCACGCGTGCACCCACCGGGTACTTGGTCTCGATCGACTGCCAGGGATCGGCCTGCAGCTGCTTCATGCCCAGCGAGATGCGCTGCGTCTCGGGATTGATGCGGATGATCTGAACCTTCACCGTGTCGCCGACGTTCAGGATCTCGGAAGGATGATTGACGCGGCGCCACGCCATGTCGGTGACGTGCAGGAGGCCGTCGATTCCGCCCAGATCGATGAAGGCGCCGTAGTCGGTGATGTTCTTGACGAGCCCGTCGATGACTTGACCTTCCTCGAGGCGGGCGACGATGTCGGCGCGCTGCTCGGCGCGCGTCTCCTCCAGCACCGAGCGGCGCGAGACGACGATGTTGCCGCGGCGGCGGTCCATCTTCAGGATCTGGAACTGCTGGGGCTGATGCATCAAAGGCCCGATGTCGCGCACGGGGCGGATGTCGACCTGACTGCCGGGAAGGAAGGCGACGGCGCCGTCGAGATCGACGGTGAAGCCGCCCTTGACCTTGTTGAAGATCACGCCTGAGACCTTCTCGCCCTTCTCGAACTGCTTCTCGAGCCGGGTCCAGCTTTCCTCGCGCCGCGCCTTGTCGCGCGACAGCACGGCCTCGCCCAATGCGTTCTCGACCCGCTCCAGATAGACTTCGACCTCGTCGCCGACCTTGAGCTCGGCCGGCTTGCCGGGCGTTGCGAATTCACGCACCGGCACGCGACCTTCCATCTTCAGGCCCACGTCGATGACGGCGAGATCCTTCTCGATGCCGACGACCTTGCCCTTGACGACCGAGCCTTCGAACATGTCCTCCTTGGACAGGCTTTCGGCGAGAAGGGCTGCGAACTCGTCGCGCGTGGGGTTCAAGTCTTTCGAGGTACCGGCTTGTGACATGCGGATCGACACTCCTTGATGCATTGATTGCTTTGACCAGGACCGCGGCCCGCGGCTCTGGAATGTCCATCGAGCACGGCGCAGACCATCCGCCACGGCACCCGTGATCGGACAGTCTCCTGCCGGCTCGTGTGATGCTGGATCTGAAGCCGCCGTGATGGGCCTTGCCCGCCAACGCGAATTTGGACCACCGCAAAGGGTGACCTATCGGCCGATCTTCCTCTTGATCAATCCGACAGCGGCTTCGAATGCCGCCTCTATATCCAAGTCCGAGGTTTCGAGCAAGTCGGCGTCGGGAGCTTGCCGCATGGGTGCGCTCTCGCGGCCCTCATCGCGGGCGTCCCGGCGCCTGATGTCCTCCAGGACCCCCTCGTAGGTTACGGGCAGAGACAGGGCCCTGCGCTCCAGGAATCGGCGTTGCGCCCGCACCTCGGGCCGGGCCGTCACGTAGATCTTGGCGTCGGCCTCAGGGCACACAACGGTGCCGATGTCGCGGCCGTCGAGCACCGCGCCGCCCGGCCTGGCGGCGAAGGCGCGCTGGTAGGCGAGGAGGGCTGCGCGCACCAGCGGCATGCTGGCGACAATCGAGGCCGCCTCGCCTGCCCCCGGCGTGCGCAGCTGCGGGTCGTCCAGCGTCCCGGGATCGAGGCTGCGCGCCAGCGCCAGCGCCGCCCAGGGGTCGGCGAGGCGGAAGCCGCGCTTGGCAACGTCGCGGGCAACGCCGCGGTAGAGCAGACCGGTGTCGAGACAGGGCAGGCCCAGATGCTCGGCGACGAGCTTGGCGAGCGTGCCTTTGCCGGAGGCGGCCGGTCCGTCGATCGCGATGATCATGACGGCTCCCCCGGCGTCGTGAAGGTCGCGCCAAGCTGTTGCATCAATGCGCGGAACCCGGGAAAGCTCGTCGCCACCATCGAGGTGTCGTCGACAACCACAGGCTGCTCGGCAGCCAGTCCCAAAATCAGGAACGCCATGGCGATGCGGTGATCGAGGTGAGTGGCAACCGTGCCGCCGCCCGGCACATGGCCGCTGCCCATCACGATCAGCGCATCTCCCTCGGCGCGCGCTTTCACACCATTTGCGGTAAGGCCCGCGACCGTTGCCGCCAAACGGTCGCTCTCTTTGACCTTCAGCTCGGCGAGCCCTTGCATGCGCGTCTCGCCTTCGGCAAAGGCGGCGACGGCGGCCAAGACCGGGTATTCGTCGATCATGCTGGGCGCGCGCTCGGCCGGTACCGCCACACCTTTGAGCCTGGAGGCGCGCACGCGAATGTCGGCCACGGGCTCCCCGCCCTCCTCGCGCTCATTCAGTAACGACACGTCGCCGCCCATTTCCTGCAAAGTGAGATAGAAGCCGGTGCGGGTCGGGTTCGCCAGAACGCCCTCGATGGTCACGTCGGAGCCCGGCACGATCAGCGCTGCCGCTGCGACGAAGGCCGCCGAGCTCGGATCGCCGGGCACCATCACGTCACACCCCTGGAGCTCCGCATCGCCCCTGACGGTGATCCGTGTCTTGCCGTCCTCTGCGGCGACGCGCACATCGGCGCCGAAAAAGGCGAGCATGCGCTCGGTGTGATCGCGCGTCGGCTCGCGCTCGATCACGGTCGTCTCGCCCGCCGCGCTGAGCCCGGCGATGAGGATCGCGCTCTTGACCTGGGCGGACGGCACGGACAGCTCATAAGTGATGGGTACGAGCCGCGAGGTGCCGCGCACGCCGAGCGGCAGCCTGTCGCGGTCGCCCTCTACGGCAAGGCCCATCCGCCGCAGCGGCTCCAGCACGCGGCCCATGGGGCGCTTTTGCAGCGAGGCGTCGCCCGTCAGATGCGCGCGCATGTCATGGCCGGCGATGACGCCCAGCATCAGCCGCGTCCCGGTGCCGGAGTTGCCGAAATCGAGCGGCGCCTTCGGCTCGACCAGGCCACCGACGCCGCGGCCGTCAACGCGCCATTCCCCGCCCCCCTTCGCAATGGCAGCACCCAGGGTACTGAGCACTTCCGCCGTGCCGAGGACATCCTCGGCCTCGAGCAGACCCCTGATACGCGTCACGCCGCTCGCAAGTGCACCCAGAATGAGGGCGCGGTGCGAGATCGACTTGTCCCCCGGCACGCGGACCCGCCCGGCGAGCGGACCGCTCGGGCGCGCGGCCAAGGGACGGGGTGCGGATTTGGTCGTGGAGGGCACGGGGTCTCCAAGGCTCCGGCGTGGGGGCGTATTGTGGCCAGCACCGGCTCGGGTTCGACGGCATAGAGCCGCCGGGCCGCGGCCCTGTCAACGCCGCACACAGGGGGCGCCGGCAGCAACCCTCGCTTTCGTTTTGACAAGCCCCAGGCCTTGTGGCAGATCGCGACAAACTCCCCCTATTTATTCAAGGTTGGCTCCATGGCGACCAAGCAAGACCGCGGGACCAAGCGCACCTGCCAAAATGGCGAATGCGGTGCCCGCTTCTATGACCTGAACCACAGACCGATCGTGTGCCCGATCTGCGGCGCCGCTTACGTAATCGCGTCCTCGCCGACGGCCATCGCGGCGGTGAAGCCCGAGGAGAAAGCGCCGCGCAAGGCCAAGAAGGAGGAGTTCGCCACCGCCGAGCCCAACGAGGAGGTGGCCGAGGCCGAGGAGGAGCTCGCCGACGTGGAGACCGACGAGTCGGTGGACGAGGCTGAGGACGAGACCTTCCTTGAGGAGGAGGAAGAGGACGGCGGTGACGTGACGAACATCATCGGCGGACCCGTCAAGGAAGGCGAGGAGGAGCCTTGACCGGCGTGCCTCGTGACGCGGGACGGCATGCGCCCGGCCCGGCCCGAGCGCTGCTGAACTTCACCCTTGCAGTTTGCGGGCGAAGGCCCTAATCAGGCCCACTGCTTTCAGGGCATGCGCGAAAACCGCCTGCTCTTGATTGATGATCCCAACGGTCGGGGCCGTAGCTCAGTTGGGAGAGCGCGTGAATGGCATTCACGAGGTCAGCGGTTCGATCCCGCTCGGCTCCACCAACAAAAAACTCCAATAAAATAAGGATAACTTGAGTGGTAAGCGGCTTCGGCCGTCAATTCATTTGCGCGCGCTGTCTACCAACTGTCTACCCAGCGGTGCGAAAACCTGTGAGTTGTAGAGCTTGCAGGTTCAATTCAATTTCGGGTCCTCTCAGTGCCCTTCCCCGCACCCCACCAAATCAGCGACACTAGCCTTGATGGCTTGGCGAGGAGGGGGATCGACGTGGCGCAGTTGACCTTGGCACAGGCGAAAGCGCTTGCCGCTGATTGGGCAGACCGGAAAGAGGTAAGCGACCGCGATCAGGCGCGAGAGGACTACTTCCGGGACGCGGAGCCTGACGATCTCATCCGCATGTGGGAGACGGGCCACAATTACCAGGGCGGGAAGCTGACCAAGTTTGAGTTCGAAGCACTGTGCGAGGCGTGGGCGAAGGTCTTCGGCTCACTGCCGCCTGATCAGTGATTGCTGTAGAACGCATGCGTCTCTCGCCACGTCGAATTGGATGGCCGGCCCGTGACGTGAGGCTGTGGCTTGATCGCCTGGACGGTGCGCGACACAAGGCGCGAGTGTGATCCTATAGGGGCGGCGCTCAGCACACGGAGCAACGTGCACGGAGGGGTGGGGGGTCCAAGCGCGCGGGTGGGCCCCTAAATAGTCAATCCGGTCCACCCGCCGCGCGTCAATTTTTCAGCAGATACGTTGCGTAGGTGTTTTCTAATGTGCATCAACATTCTTATCACGAGACGCGCCCATTCGATGATGTGGTATTGGCCGTTATGGGCAACGACGTGGATACGGCAGCGAGTGACACAGGATTGTCAACCTACTCCTTATCTACCCCGGCCTCGTCTTCATCATCATCGTCGTCGTCATAGGCATCCAGCACAGGGATGATCTCTAGATGTCTATGTATGCGGTCCTCAACCAGCATTTCTGCGAGTGTTTCGGCTTCGTAGCTACCGAGCGTTTCGGACCTGTCCAAAATGAGGGTCACCACGTGCTCTTTCTCCCATTTCGTCAAAACACCTGCACAGATCGAAGCTAATCTATCCTTGCCAACTTCGCCGGGCCCATCCATTCGAACGGTAGTTACCGCACCACGGCAGAACGCAACCAAACTTTCGTAATCGAATGCCGCAATCTCACCTTTGTACTCTGTACGCAACTCCACGAGTAAACCCCGTACTAAGGGGTCATCCCTTGCGGTAAATTTCACATATTCTTCCTGACCAGTATGTGTCACTAGCTTTTCTATCAGCTCCGCAAGTCGTTCGTCGTTGGCAGTATCTAGCGCATGCGTGCACCACTCATCTAAAGACTTGTCGGGGCGCCCTTTCTCAATTCGATAGCGGCGTAACCAAGCGGCACGTTCGCAAGTTGCCATTAGGGCGGTATCGCACTGGTTGTTGAGCGCGTTGCCAGTGCGACGGCGTATTGCGCTAAACAGATCTTTGGCAAATTTGGCGTCTTCGTCACTATCCAGACGCATCGCCTCCTGGCTCCCTAAGAGAAAGGCCGGTGCTTGACTGTACACCGGCCCTCCTCATTTTGGCACTGTCTTAAGCTGGCGCGCTCTCCCCGCAATGATATTGGAGATTTTCGGTGAGGCTCAACAGCAGATCTTCGGCAAACGAAGGAGCACTGTCAAAGCCGATGCGCGAAATCTCATGGTTCTCCTCCTCGGTGGCGCTAAATGCATCGCCGGTATCGAAGATACTATCCCAAACGTCCGCATAAGCGGCTACTACGGGATTGTTGTCTGGAAGCGCCGAACGCTCTGCGGCGAGCGCACCAATTCCCTCGCTGTAGTCTTGCTGATAGTGGATAACTTACGGCCAAGCTCTAATGTACATCAACAATCCTGTGACGTTGGAAGGCCAGGACCGCACGAGCCCCGGCCTTCACATCGTCACGCCGCCTTTGCCTTCTTCTTCTTCTTCTTCTCAACAGCCTTCTTCGCCCAGCCTTGGCGTGCATTCCGCTCACGTAACAACTTCCTGATCGTCGTTTGCCTCAAGTTCTCTCGCCGCACATCCAGTCCTGTGAACCGGCATGCAATTTTGACCCCTGTCTGGGGGTAATCGGCGCGCAATTTTGACCCCACACCCTGAGCTGAGAACATTGCCCTTGGTGCGTGCGTCGGCACGAGGGCGAGCGGGGGATGATCACAGTGGACACGATCGGGCGGGTCCGGCGCGCGCATTTCGTTCAGAAGAAGTCGATCAAGGCGATCTCGCGCGAGCTACGTCTGGCGCGGAACACGGTGCGGTCGATCATACGGGCTGAAGCCGAGACGGAGCGGCGGTACGAGCGCCGTGCGCAGCCGATGCCGCAGCTTGGTGCTTACATCACAGCGCTGGAGGCGATGCTGGCGGCCAATGCGCGACGCCCGAAGCGCGAGCGCCTGACCTGCCAGCGGATGCTCGAGGAGCTTCGGCTCGAGGGCTACCGGGGCAGCTACGACAACGTGCGCCGTTATGCGAGGAGCTGGGCCGAACGCGAGGGCGAACGGACGCAGGAGGCTTACGTGCCGCTCTCCTTCGCACCGGGCGAGGCCTATCAGTTCGACTGGAGTCATGAGTGCGTGGTCATCGGCGGCGTGACGACGATGGTCAAGGTGGCGCAGGTCCGGCTCTGCCACAGCCGCATGCTGTTCGTGCGGGCCTATCCGCGCGAGAGCCAGGAGATGGTGTTCGACGCGCACGAGAGGGCATTCCAGCTCTTCAAGGGTGTTCCGCGGCGCGGCATCTACGACAACATGAAGACGGCGGTTGATGCCGTGTTCATCGGCAAGGAGCGGGCCTTCAACCGGCGCTTCCAGCAGCTAATGAGCCATCATCTGATCGAGCCGACCGCATGCACGCCGGCGGCGGGCTGGGAGAAGGGGCAGGTCGAGAACCAGGTCAGCTTCGTTCGGAAGCGGCTGTTCTCGCCGCGCCTCAAGTTCAAGAGCTACGAGGAGCTGAACGCCTGGCTCACCGAGCGCTGCATCGTGCTGGCGCAGACGCATCCCCATCCGGTCGAGAAGGAGAAAAGCGTCTTCGAGATGTTCGAAGCCGAGCGGCCACTGCTGATGCCGTATCGGGGGACGTTCGACGGCTTCCATGCGGTGAGCGCGTCGGTGTCGAAAACGTGCCTCGTCCGCTTCGACAACAACAAGTACTCGGTTGCCGCTTCGGCTGTCGGTCGTCCCGTCGATGTGCACGCCTATGCCGATCGCATCGTCATCAAGCAGGACGGCCACGTCGTCGGCGAGCACAGGCGCCGCTTCGGTCGCCATCAGGTGGCTTACGATCCCTGGCACTACGTGCCGGTGCTGGCGAGAAAGCCCGGCGCCTTGAGGAACGGCGCGCCGTTCAAGGACTGGCCGCTGCCCGGGGCCATCGAGAAGGTGCGGCGCAAGCTCGCCGGATCGCACGACGGCGACCGGCAAATGGTGAAGATCCTCACCGCGGTGCTGACGGATGGCCTCTATGCCGTCGAGGCCGCGTGTGCGGAATCGCTTGCCGCCGGGATCGCCGGCGCCGATGTGATCCTCAACGCTCTGGCCCGGCACGCTGATCCTCATGCTGTGGCGCCGATCGATCCGCCGGAGCGCCTCACCCTCGCCCTGCCACCCCGCGCCGATTGCGCCCGTTACGATGCATTGCGGTCGGGTTCCATGGAGGTCTGCCATGGAGCGCTCTGAAGTCCTCGACATGATGGGCCAGCTGCAGCTCGCCGGCATGCGGGCGGCCTACGACGAGATCGTCTCGGTGGGCGTCAAGCGCCAGCACGGAGTCGAGAAGGTCATCGGCGCGCTGCTCAAGGCCGAGATCGCCGCCAAGCAGGCAAGATCGATCAACTACCAGATGGGCATTGCCAAGCTGCCCCTCGCCAAGGAGCTCGCCGACCTCGACTTCGCGGGCACGCCGATCAACGGTGAGCTGGTCGAGCAGCTCTCGGCTGGCGCCTTCCTCGACGAGCAGAGGAATGTCGTGCTGATCGGTGGCACAGGCACCGGCAAGAGCCATATCGCCATCGGCATCGCCAGAAGCGTCATCCGGGCCGGGCGGAAGGCCCGCTTCTTCAATGCCGTCGATCTGGTCAACAAGCTCGAAGCCGAGATGAAGCTCGGCCGCGGCGGACGCATTGCCGACGGGATCGCCCGCGTCGATCTGCTGGTGCTCGACGAGCTGGGCTACCTGCCCTTCGCGCAATCGGGTGGCCAGCTGCTGTTCCACCTGATCAGCCGCCTCTACGAGCGCACCTCCATCATCGTGACGACCAACCTCGCCTTCGCCGAGTGGCCGAGCGTGTTCGGCGATGCCAAGATGACGACGGCGCTGCTCGATCGCCTCACGCATCACTGCGACATCGTCGAGACCGGCAACGACAGCTGGCGCCTGCGCCACCGCTTCTGATCGCACCTGCCGGCCACGCCCTCCGCTACTTCGCTACGCTCCGCAGCTCCGGTCCTGGCCGGCCGCATCACCTCGCTCAGACGGGGTCAACATTGCACGCCGATAGGGGGTCAAAGTTCGACGCCGATTGACAACGGAGCGGGAACGCATCTCTTCTCTGTGGATCTGCGCTCCGTACGCCGAAGCGCGGCACCCTTCTGGTGCTATCCGTGTGCCATTGCTTTCGATGATTGGAGGCTCGCATGGGCCAAGCACCATATTGGTTGCTTGCATTCGTCGCTGTGGCTTTGAGCATTGAGCCAACGGCTGCTGAAGGTATCGGACCCGGAGACTGGCCCGCGCCCTCTGTAAGCGGCGGTGTGCAGCCCAACGATGCGAAGATGGAAGCTCTAGAGCGAAGCATGAGGTATTTGGCTGCGCACCGTTGCGATCCGAACCCATTCACGCCGGATACAGTCGAGAAGCATCTGGTGAGTATCGAGTGTCGGCTTAAGCGCATCGAAGACAAGCTGGATAGGATCGAGGTACAGTCGGGCAACTGACCTTCGCAGGGGAAGTCCGGTAGCACCCCGCGTCTGACATCCTGGGTGGGCGGGCGCGTGCACACGCGGCTGTGGTGGTATCAAAGTGATGTCGTCAGAATGTGCGCGATGCATCGGTCATTGGCGCCCGACCCCTGAACAATCGCAGGCGCGCGTGCGCAGTGGCATCATATAGGCGCTGACAAAATCCTGCCGCAACGCGGGAAGATGCTCACGTTGGCAGACGCGCTGACCAAACAAAGAGAGAAGCGAGAAACAAAATACAACGAGCATATGGTCCGTTGGCAATATGCGCAGAAGGTACTTCAAGGCCTCGCCGCATGCCTCGCAGACACGCAGCTGCCCCGGTGGTCGTTTACGCCAAATGGGGAGGAGATCGTTGTCCTCTACCAGCAATCCAGCACAGGTAGTAAAGACCGTGTTGGGGTTTGGTACGTTGATGACCAATACCGGCTCACCTTCGGCGAAGAAACGACTGAATGGATAACGCAAGAGAGTTGGAGACGGGTGATCGAGGAGGCCGTTGTGATCACCGCAAACGTCATCCTCGACCGGGAGACACAACTTCTTACGCATGAGCCCGCGCGCATCACACATGAGGCGAACGGACAACGGCAACCGGACTTGGCGAGTTGAATTGAGCGGTGCTGCGCCAGCCGGATCTAGCACGCAATTACTCGAAACAAGCAATGCATCGGTCATTGGGTGCCGGACCCCTGATCGGTCGTGAGCGAGCGCGTGCGTGGTGGTACTAGGTTCCCACATCAAGCGCGCTTTGGCATCGGGTTATGCAGGCAACTTTACCTAGGCCCTCTTTGGAAACACAACGATCTTTGCCTCATCAAGTCTGACAACCCGCCTCAGCTCGCGCTCCCACTTCTCAAGGGCTGAACGCTTTTCATCATCGTGCTCGCCGGCATCGTAGTTCCAGCTCGTGACTTTCGCTTTGGCACCCGAGACGTGGTTGAGCACGTAGCCGCGATCCTCAACTGAGACGCCGAGCTTGCGCATGGTGGTGCCCACGGTGCGACGAATGTCATGCGGTCCCAGACCTTCAATCTTCGGGTCCATGCGGCGGCACAAGCGTTGAAGCGCCTTGGTCACTGCGTCGGGAATGATGGCGCCGTCTGTTCTGTGAGATGGGAACACGAACTCGTTTGATCGACTGGCCTCGATAGCTTCACGCACAACGACCAGAGCGGTGCCGGTCAATGGGACGCGATGGGGCAGCTTGTTCTTGGTGCGTACTCCGGGCAGCGTCCACCAGGCGTCCCCTTCGGTCAGGTCAAGTTCATCCTTCCGCATGCCGATTACCTCGCCACGCCTCTGGCCCGTCAGGATCAGAAGCTTGAGTGCCCGCCGCGTGGCCTCAGCAGCCTCTAGATCCGAAGCGTTCAACCCGCCGGCCTTGGTGTCTACGGCAATCGGGGCGTCGAGCTCAGCCCAAATGCGCGCCAGCTCGTCGGGTGTAAGGACGCGTTCCCGGCGTTGCTCTTCACCAACCTTCTTCAGCCGAGCTGCCGGGTTGAACTTGGCCCTGTCCTCATCGACAGCCCAATTCATCACTCGGTTGAACAGGGCAATCACGCGGTTGGACTGGATTGGGCCAGCCGTCTCCAGCACTACGTCACGGACCTCGCGTACGTCCTTGCGCTCGATTTCTGAGATTTGGCGGTCCCCTAGCGCCTTGGCTAGGTGTATCTGGTACCGACGCTCTTCGTCCTTCCACGTCGCCAGTTTCTTGCCATGCCCTTCCAGCCAAGCCTCAAACAGCTCCCCGAACGTCTTAGCCCCTTGGGGATCGCCGCCTTTCTCGGCCTCCACCTGGTACTTGCGGGAGAGCTGGCAAGCGTCCTCCAAGGTGAAAAGCTTCTCGTCGCGAAGCCCTACCTTGTTGAATGGCCCTATCTCATGCCAGCGGCGCACACGGGCCTTGCCCTTCCCGATCTGGTAGACCGAGAACCACGCCTTGCGACCGCTTGGATGGACGACGAGCCTTAGCCCACGCTCGCCCTTGATCGAATAGGACACGCGGCGCGCCATTGGCTTTGCCGCCTCGATGTCCTTCACGTTCTTCCGAAGCTCACGCCCCCGCGCCTTGGTGTTCATGCCCCGCCCTCAGTGTTGGCCTACCCGCTGACCTTACACTGATTTGGTCTACCAATCCACTACCTGTCTACCAACTGTCTACCAAGAAGCAGGTAATGCCGAAGAACCGCATGCTAACTCACCGCATCAGCGCAATGCGTAATGTACATCAAAAATATCGGCATTTTTGTACTCACGCTACTAACGTGATGAGCCGTCAAGTCAGCTTAGCTGTCAATGGCATTCACGAGGTCAGCGGTTCGATCCCGCTCGGCTCCACCAACAAAAACCAACAACCTTGGGCATTTTCTTCAACTGACCTCTGAAGCGACTTGTGACTCCGAGGCCGATTGGGAGTCACACGAGCACCAAAAACGAAAGCCCCGCCGAAGCGGGGCCTTGTAGCTGAGCGAGAACAGTCCGAGCAGCGCCCCCGTGGCTGTCCTGGTTGCCCGCTCCACTGGCACGTGCGTGCCGCAGCACCACATCAGCCACCAGCCCGATCGCCACGGCCGTCATGCCCGCGGCCGCCGCGCAGGCGACGCGCAACGGCAAGCTGAGCGCCGGCGCTGCCCAGCGCCTCAAAGCTGCGACGGCGGCCTGGCGCGTCAACGTCGGCCCGTTGGCCTCCCGTGCCTCTGACGGCAATTTTTCGCGCGCTGCTGTCAACTTCGAGCTGCGCCACTGTCAATTGATCGGCGAAAAGCGCCGGGAATATTGGAGATGCTTTGAAAGCAAAAAGGGCGACCTGAGAGCCGCCCTTCACAATGCGCGTTAATGGTTGGCTATGCCAGTGCCAGCCGCGTCAGAGGCGTGTCTCGCTATGCGGACTTCCTGTCCAATGCGGAGACGGATTCGACCCGGAGGCACTGCGGCAACGGCTTCTGGTGTTTCGGGACGACCTCGTAACCGCAGTGGTCGAGCCACTCAATCAGCCGCTCTGCTTGCTTGCTGTCGTAGCTCCGCCCGGCCGGAAAGAAGCGAGCCACAGCTTCACGTAGTGCGTACATGACTGCTCTCCTTGATCTGAGAACAGCTTACCTGCCACGAGTTTGGAAATTGTTAAGCGGTCGCCGTACCGCGCTTCCGCTTTCTTGGCCGCGTCTGCGTCGCCGGCACGCTCGGCAACGAGATCGCCGCGAGTCATGCTCATGAAGGTGCGCTCAGCTTGGATGGAGTAGGCGATCGCCAAGCCGCCAGCGAGAGCGAGTGCTGCCGCCTGGATGAAGCGCCACTCGCGCAGCGAGGTGAACACGCTGGCGATCGCGAACGGCTTGGTGATCTCGAGGCCCAGCGCCATCACGACGGAACCCAGATCCCCCAAGTTGAGAAAGCCGCTCAATTGGTGCTGAGCGGCGAAGGCAGAGATGCCAGATTCATTGCCCGCGGATCCAGCGGGCCTGGAACGGCCTCCGCCCCGGCCGCCGATGCGGCGCCGGGGCGAGACGCGCGGAGGTGAATTCGCGCCTTGGTTAGTCCATGCCGCCGTCGTTGTCGTGCGGCCGGGTGGCGATGACCTCGGGATCGAGAATCGGCATCAGCTCCTGCGGATCCGTCGAGCGGCGCACGCGGCCGTCGAACTGAGCGCCTTCGGAGATGGCAAGCGTGTGATGCATGATGTCGCCCTCGACCTGGGCGGTGTCGTGCAACTTGACGGTCACGGCGCGAATGGAGCCGCGCACGCCGCCGAGCACCTCGATCTTCTCTGCACACACCATGCCGACGACAGAGCCTTCAGCCGTGATGACCACCTGCTTGCCGTGCACGTTGCCGCGGACGTCGCCGTCCACCTGCAGCTTGTTCTGCGAAACGATGGAGATCTTCTCGCCGAGCAGCGTCAGATCGGTACCGATCACGGAAATGCCGGACTCAGGGGCGGAAGCGCGCTCGAACGGCGACGGGCCGGACCGGGACGCAGGAGCTTCACCGTTGCCGCCGGTGCCACCCGGCTTGGGATGATCTAAAACAGGCTTTGGAGTTGCGCTAAACAAACTACACCTCCCGCGCTTTGTGACGCTAAATTGACAGGAAACCTATTGCGGACCCCCCGCCGGGCGGAGTGATACACGCATCCACGGCGAGAATTTGTCGAGGCGGGCAAATTCGAGATCGGGGCGCTGAAAACACCGGAACACCGCGAAAAATCGCAGGGCTGCCGCTACTCGGCCCGAACCTCCAACCCACCACCGAGACATGCCGGACGCCTCATGCCCGGCACCTGGAGCGCGCGTGCCAGAGCACATGACGCCAAGTGCGAGCCTACAAGCCCAGGCCTCGATCAGCCAACTCGAAAACGCAAATGTCGGCGCCTTCGCAACGGATGTATCTGCATACCCGGGCCGGCGGTGGAAATGTGCAAAACGCCAGGCATCTGTGCAAAAGGCAAGCCGCGACAATTGTTGGCCGCGGTAGCGCCATGTTAGCTCTCGCGCACGGTATGGCGTATCGAGGCGTTTGGTTTTCAAAAGTTGCGGGGGTCAGGAAATTGAAAGCGTATTTCGTCGCTTTTGCGTTTCTCGTGTCGATCTCGCCTGCCGTTGCGGACGAACTGTCCTCGTCCAGGCCGGGAGTGCGGGTCGGCGAAACACAGATGTCGCGCATGTACCGCGCCCGATGGCTGGCCAACTACGCCAGATCGCGGGAGGAGGGTGCGCGGCTCTTGGCACGCGGGTCCGGCGCTGAGCCAACGGTCGTCTTGTCGCTCGATGACACGCAGGCCGATATGTCATCGATTATTGCCAAAATCCGCAAGATCGTCGCGAGGATTGGCGCCGAGGCGAATGCTGCCACGGGCAAGTCGTACGTCGTACGCACTCGGCTGCGCGTGCACTGCAGGGCAAAGTACGTCATCGCCAAGCGCAAGCCGCCATCGCCCGCTATGCCGGCCCTGATGCAATCCGTGCTGGCAGCCGGGGAGCCGACGATCGTCAAGACCGTAAAGGTCTGCGCGTTCAAGTTCCGCCGCAGCCGCAGATTGGTCGATCGGGTCAACAGCAAACGGTCCTTCTCGGTGACGCTTCCGTACCTGGACCTGACGTCCTCCGAACAAAGCGACACGCATGGCCGCTGAGCTGGGGGCGCAACGGCGCACGTGCAGCCGCGGCCCGCACGTGCGCCAGCAGCATCGGCATACGTAGACCCGTTCACAAGCCGGACTTCGACGGCTCGAAAGACAAAGCCATTTCGGCTGCCCAATCACGCTTCCGCGTCGTCTCTGCCTGAGCCGAGGCGCCGCACACCTTTCTTGTAGGAACAACAGAAATCGGAAAAAGCGCTCGCATTCCTGTCTTTACCTCTTTTCATTCCCCCACCAAATCAGCGAGACTGAATGTCTTTTCGGTCTGAAAAGAGGAACGCCAAAAGCAGGTAGACACAATTGTGAGCGTACAGGCGATGGAGGGCCGCCGTGTCACGCAAACGAACGCAAACGATCCAGGCCTATGGCGACAACGCATTGACTTGGTTTTTCGTGGGAATTCTGGTCATTGCGGCCGTAGCCGGACTGCTGGGCCAAGTGGCCGCCAGCTAGCGCGCCGGACGGGCAGCGCAACTCCTCAAGGGGCAGCACGGAAGGGCGCACCAAGCGTGCAACCCTGGTCTCCCTTCCACGTAATGGTGTGTGCCACGCAGCGTCATCACGGGCCGGCCGCACTTCGGCATGCACCCGTGGTCCTGCAGGTGTGGGCCCAACGCGGGCTGAGAGAACGCGTGCGGGGTCTACAAGCCCATGCCGCCGTTGTACTGGCCTGACGCAATAGCCTCCGGATCGAGCACCGGCATCAGGGACTGGGTGTCGGTCGACCGGCGCACGTTGCCCTCGAAGCGGGCACCTTCGGAGATGGCGAGCGTGTGATGCATGATGTCGCCCTCGACCTGGGCGGAAGCGTGCAGCGTCACCGTCACGGCGCGGATGGAGCCGCGCACGCCGCCGTGCACCTCGATCTTCTCGGCGCACACCATGCCGACGACAGAGCCTTCAGCGGTGATGACCACCTGTTTGCCGTGCACGTTGCCGCGCACATCGCCGTCCACCTGCAGCTTGTTCTGAGAGACGATGGTGATCTTCTCGCCGAGCAGCGTCAGATCGGTGCCGATCACCGAGACGCCCGTCTCCGGCGTGGTGGCGCGGTCGAATGGGGAGGTCTCGCTTCGGGGCGCGACGGAGCCCAGGACGCTGCTGCGTGCCGGACTGGATTTATCAGCGTCGTTCTTCGGGTTTACGTTGAACACGGGTACACCTCCGGCGCATCGACGCGCGTTAGCCAAGGAACAGTTCGGTGCAAACCCCGCTTCCCGACTAGGACACGCATACGCGGCGAGAATTTGTCCGGCGGAGAAAATTGCCTTTCTGCTTTTTTGCCTTTTGCCCAATAGTTAGGCGCCATCGCGGCCATTCCGGCGCGGGCTGCCCCAGGCCGCCCCGGTCCCTTTCTGCTCAGCAAGGCCATTTGGATTGCGGGGATAGCCGCGCCGCCGCCATAGGCTACAGGCGGCCGGCCCTGCAAGAATGCGCGCGTTCTCTAGTAAGGAGGCCGTGTAATGCTTGACATGCACAGTATCGAAATGCGCATGACCGAGGAGCGCTTGAAGGCCGAGCTAGTCGAGGCCGAGGAAGAGTGCGCGTTCATCCTCGATCGCTTCGATCACCTCAATCGCGCCCCGACGCCGCAGGAGCGGGAGGCCAGGCTTACGGATTTTCTGGCAAGCAGAAAGCGCCTGGGCGAGCTCGGCAACCAGCTGCTGGGGCTCAGGTGCCCACGCGGCTAATAGCGCGCTCGCTGAAATACGAAGGGCGGCCTCCTCGCCGGAGACCGCCCGTTGACGTCACCTGCTATTGGCCGCGCGAGCCTTAGCAGCGGTGACGGCGCATGCACCGGTAGTACCGCCGCGTCCTCCAGTCCCAGCGCCTCGTGCACTTGCGACGCCACTTGCGGCAATGCCAACCCGCCTTGGCGACGAGCGAGCCGTCGGATGCCGCCGACTGTGCCCACTTCATCTGCGGCAATGCGGTGCCGGCAGCCGTGGCCTGGCCCACGAGCAGCGGGCCGGTGAGCATCAGAGCTGCACCGAGTACGAGGGTTCGACGCATATTGTCCTCCATGGATTGACGTTGAGACGCCCAACTGGCGTAGGCTTCAATTCCTTACGTTTGCGTCAATCCAAAGGGGCAGATGCGACTGTCCGCCTCGGGAGCTAACTACCTAATCTTACGAGACAATTTTATTTGCTTTGACCGCATCTGGCCCGCGCTGCACGCCACCTCGCCGCCTGCTAAGGCAGCGCCCACGGAGAGTGAAATTGCGCACCACCCTTGACTATCCGCCGCGTGCTGCGATCTAGGGTGGGACCCGAGCCGACCGGAGCGGCCAAAAGAGCGATCGCCGCCGACACGAGGCCGCGTCAACACCGGAACAATGACAACTGCGGGAGACCGGAGAGCGCAATGAGCCAGAATCCGATCGTCGAGGAGACCAAACGCAAGCTCAGCGATCTCGAGCAACGGATCAACGCAGCCAAGACATCGCTCGGCGCGCACGGCGAGATCGCCGAGGACGTGCACAAGGACTGGAACGATATGTTGCAGACACACGCCGAGATCTCCCGCAGGCTCGACTCCACAAAGGACCAATCCTCCGAGGTCCTGGAAGGCATCCGCTTCGACGTCGACATCCTGAGCCACTCGTTCGAGCGGTGGATGGCGCGCGTGGAAGGCAACTTTGCGAAGGGCGACGGGCGCAAGGGCAGCGGTTGACGGCGACGGAGCGGCGCGCCACCCGCGCCGCCCTTGCATGTGATCGCGGCTGCCGCAGCCCGCAGCGCCGACCGCAATTCGGCGCACCAATCACGCAGTGCGCCTTGATAGTTAATTGATATTGCTGGTTTATTATTGATTGTTGCCTCCCGGCTCACGCGGTGGCGGCCGCGCACTTGCGTCCGGTTCTCGGCCTTCGACCGAATACCGGATATCCTCAGAAGTGAACGAGGTACTGAGAGCGAGATGGACAGGCAGGTTGCCGACAGCGTCGTGGCCCGCGCCTCCCCGGCCGGACCCCTGCACCTGCCCCCGCTCGCCGCGGGGCTCTCCTTCCTGCTCTGCTACGTTCTGCTCGACTGGGTGAGCCTCATCGTTCCCTACGGGCGCTTCGGCATCACGCCGTGGAGCCCGAGCACGGGCCTGGCCTGGGCCTTCATCCTTTTGTTCGGGCCACGCTTCCTGCCGCTGCTCTTCGTTGCGCCGCTGCTGGCGGAGATCGTCGTTTTCGGGGCGACGCTTCCGTGGTGGGTGGAGCTGCTCTCCGCTTTGATCATCGGCGCGGGCTACGCCGGTGCGCTCTCGGTCCTTTTGCATCCCAAGGTCCGCTTCGATCCCACGCTCGGCGCCATGCGCGACATGGTGCTGCTGATCGGCACGGCGGTCATGGCCACCGGGCTTGTCGCACTTGCCTATGTGACGCTCATGGTCGCCTCGGCGAGCCTACCGGTCGGCGACTTTCAATGGGCGCTTCTGCGCTATTGGATCGGCGACTTGATCGGCATCGCCGTGGTGACGCCGTTCCTGCTCGTTCACGCCGCCGCCGGCAAACCACCCCGGATCTCGCTCGAGACCGCGCTGCAGGCGCTGGCCATCATCGTGGCGCTGTTCATGATATTCGGGCTCATCGGCAGCGAGCACCTTCGCTTGTTCTACGTGCTGTTCGTCCCCATCATCTGGATGGGCCTGCGCGCGGGGCTGGAAGGGGTCACGTTCGGTCTCGTGCTGGCGCAGATCGGCGTCGTCGTGGGCCTGCTGCTGACCCAGGAGAAGGCCGCCAGCGTGACATCCCTGCAGGCGCTCATGCTCGTTCTGGCCCTGACGGGGCTCGCCATCGGCGTGGTGGTGAGCGAGCGCCGGCGCGTCGAGCGGCAGCTGTTGCTCAACCAGGAGGCCGTGAGCCGCATCTCGCGGCTCGGCAGCATGGGCGAGTTCGCGACCGCCATCGCACACGAGGTCAACCAACCGCTGACGGCGATCTCCAACTACACCAGATTGATCAAGCGCCATCTGGAGACCGGAGCCGGCAGCAAGGCCGCCGTGGTCGAGGCCGCCGCCAAGGCCGTCGCCCAGGTGGACCGCACGGCCGCCATCATCAAGAGCCTGCGCGATCTCATTCGGCTGGGCCGCAGCGAGTTCAGGCCGCAAAGCGTGGCGCGCATCGTGCGCGAGACCGTCGATCTGCTCGAGCCCAACCTGCAGCGCGGCGCCGTTGCGCTCAAGACCCAGATCCCCAAGGACCTGCCGCCCGTGCGCGCCGACCTGCTTCAGGTCGAGCAGGTGCTCTTGAACGTGATCTGGAACGCCATCGAGGCGATCCAAGGTGCCGGACACGCGCGCGGCACCGTAACCATCACCGCCGCCGCGCCGGTGCCGGGCTTCGTGGAGATCAGCGTCAGCGATACGGGCCCCGGGTTCTCCCGCGATTTCAAGAGCTCTCCCGTCGGGCCCGCAATGTCCACCAAGCCTGACGGACTGGGGTTGGGATTGGCGCTCAGCCGGTCCATCGTCGAGACGCATGGCGGACGGCTCACGATCGGCGGCGGCGAAGGCGGCGCCGTGGTCCGCTTCACTTTGCGAACGGCCGGAGAGGCGAAGGCATGAACGAGAACGACGAGGTCTGTCTGATCGACGACGACGAAGCCGTGCGGGACTCGGTCGGGCTGCTGCTGGAGAACCACGAGTTTCAGGTGTCGAGCTACGGCTCGGCGGAGGAGTTTCTGGACCGGGTCGAGAACGGCTTCAGTCCCGCGTGCGTCGTATCCGACGTCAAAATGCCGGGTCTCTCGGGGCTCGATCTGCAGCGCCTGCTGATCGAACAGCAATCCAGGATCCCGCTGATCCTCATCACCGGCCACGGCGACATCGCCATGGCGGTCGCGGCCGTGAAAGCCGGCGCGCACGACTTCATCGAGAAGCCGTTCGACGACCAGCGGCTGTTGGAGAGCATCGAGAGTGCTTTGGACGACGCGCGGCGCAAGAAGGCGCACGACGACGCGCTTCTCGAGTTTGCGGCCCGTGTCGGCGAGCTGTCGGCCAGGCAACGCCAGGTCATGGATCTGGCGGTGCAGGGCTATTCCAACAAGGAGATCGCCCAGGAGCTCGGCATCAGCCCGCGCACGGTCGAGACATACCGGGCCTGGGTCATGGAGAAAACGGGAGCGCGCAATCTCGCCGACCTGGTGCGCCTCGCATTGCGCCTGGAGGCCGCGGAGAACGGCTGACGCCGCGGGCCCCAAATGCAATGCGGCGGCCGAGAGCCCGGCCGCCGCATTGCGGTGTCGCAGAAATTGGCAGAGTTAGATGATGTCGATCTCGGCCGGCAGGTAGCTCGTAACCTCGAGACCAACTTCCTGCTCACGCACCTGCGGCTTGTTCCAGATTTTCATGATGTTTCCTCCTTGGACGGAGAACGTAGAGACAATCCCCCTCGTTCCCCACGAGCCGATATAGGGGGACACCACCATAACGGCAATTGAAATTTTCCTATCGGGAGAATTAGGCAAGCTGATGCAGGCAAAGTGACGGGAACAGCTGCGCGGTCGCCTCGCCGATGACGCACTGCGGCAAGACTATTATTCTATTCCCCGTTCCACTTTTTGATCGCGGTCAAGACCGACGGACGGCACGGACCAAGCGGGCCCTCGGCACTATCCGTGCTTGCATCGTTCGGCGAGTAATTCTTGGCACAGTACTCGGCTTGGCGCCTTTCGAGCTCCTCTTGCGAGAGCCTCTTCTCCTCGTCGGGATCCTTGATGGCAGCGAGCTGCGGGTCCGTCGGGGCCGCCTCGCCGGGCGCCGGCAGCCGGTCGAGCGCGGGCGGCACGACAAGCGGGGCCCGCTCGGCCACCTTCGGCTCGCCGCCCTTCGATTTCGTCGAGGGCGACACGCCCATCATGTCGAATACGCCGCCGTTGAGCTCAACGTCGTCCATGGCGCAACCGGCCGCGGCGAGCGCCAAGCCCAGCGCAGCGACCGGCATCAAGCCCTTGAGACGGCGGGTTCTAAGCGACATGTCTTCCCCCACGACCGCTGGCGATCCGCATCAAGCGACGGAGCAGCGATAATTCCTAAGGCGCTGCTCTAGAACGGCTTTGCGGCGTCTTTGCGACTCGCCAGGAAGGAGTCATACAGCAGCCCGATGACCCCGGCAACAATGGCCACATCGGCGATGTTGAACACGTACCAGTAGAACCCATAGGCGTGCAGCGAGAAGAAGTCCGCAACCCCGCCCAGACGCACCCGGTCGATCACGTTGCCCAGCGCGCCGCCGATGATCAGGCCCAGGCTCGCGGCCATCAGCCGGCCGCCAGACCCGCGCGCCAGCCACACCCACAGCGCCGCACTTGCGGCCACGCCGAAGGCGGCCAGCATGAGCTGGCCCTCGTAGCTGTCCTGGTCGAGCAGGCTGTAGCTGATGCCGACGTTCTTGACGTAGACGAGGTCGAGAAAGGGGGCCACTGCCACCCGGCCCCGCGCGGCGATGTCATAGATATCCAGCATCCACCACTTGTGCAGCTGATCGAGCACCACGGTGGCGAGGCCGACGATCAGGCCCAGGCGCGAGTAGGGACCCCAGACCCAGACCCTTATTGCGGCCGCCTCCGTCATTGCTGCGCCTCCTTCATGCGCTCGTCGAAGTCGCGCACGGCGGCGGCATCGCGCGGCGAAAGGTCGGGGAACTCCGGATCGGTGCCGATGTCGGGCAGGATGCGCCAGGAGCGCGCGCACTTCCTCCCCTGCACGGGCTTGGGCACGACGCCGACACCGGGGACATCGGCCAGCGTGAAGGAGCCATCGGGCGGCGCCTTGGCGATGAGCTTGGCGGCTGAGGTGATCGACACCTCGGCGAGGTCGACGCCTTCGAGCGCGCGCAGCATGTCCTGGTCCGTCACGTAGACCTCGGGTGCGGCCTCGAGGCTGGAGCCGATGCGCTTGGCGGCGCGCTCCAGCTCGAGCGCGCCGGTGACGACGCGGCGCACGTCGCGCACCAGCTCCCACTTCCGGGCGAGCTCCTCGTCGCGCCACGACCCCTCGGGCTCGGGGAACGCCTCCAGGTGCACCGACCCCTCGCGCCCGGGAACGCGCGCAAGCCATGCCTCCTCGGCCGTGAACGACAGGATCGGCGCCAGCCAGGCAACGAGCGCGGTGAAGATCTGGTCGATCACGGTGAGGGCTGCACGCCGCTTCACGCTGGAATAGGGCTCGCAATAGAGCGCATCCTTGCGGATGTCGAAGTAGAAGGCCGACAGCTCCGAGTTCATGTAGTGCGTGAGCACGGCGACGACCTTGCGGAAGTCATAGGCCGCGTAGGCCTGGCGCACCTCCTGCTCGAGCTCGCAAAGCCGGTGCAGCATCAGGCGCTCGAGCTCCAGGTCGCGCATGTCCTTGAACTTGACGCGGTCCTCCGGCTTCAGGTGCGCAAGCGCCCCCAGCATCCAGCGCAGCGTGTTGCGCAACTTGCGGTAGGCGTCCACGGACGCCTGCACGATGCCGGGGCCGAAGCGGATGTCGCCGGTGTAGTCGGCGGACGCCACCCACAGCCGCAGGATGTCGGCGCCGGACGCCTTCATCACGTCCTGCGGCGACAGCGCGTTGCCCTTCGACTTCGACATCTTCTCCTCGTCCTTCTCGTCGAGGATGAAGCCGTGCGTGAGCACGACGTCGTAGGGTGCGCGCGCGCGCGTGCCACACGCTTCCAGAAGCGAGGACTGGAACCAGCCGCGGTGCTGGTCGGAGCCTTCCAGGTACATGACGCGGTCTTTACCGCCGTCGCGCACGCGCTTTGTGCCGGCTAGGCCCGGAAAATGCTGCGCGTCCTCCAGCACGAAGGCGTGCGTGGAGCCTGAATCGAACCACACGTCGAGGATGTCGCGCACCTGCTCCCACTCGCCGGGGTCGTCGACGAGGCCGTCGAGGAAACGCTCCTTGGCGCCATCGGCAAACCACACGTCGGCACCTTCGGCGGCAAAGGCATCCTTGATGCGGGCGATCAGCTCGCCCGACTTCTTGAACTTGGCGGACGGGATCACCTCGCCCGTCTCGGTGTGACGGAACACGGTGATGGGCACGCCCCAGGCGCGCTGGCGCGAGACGACCCAGTCGGGGCGCCCCTCGACCATGCCGAGGATGCGGTTCTCGCCGGACGCCGGCACCCACTCGGTCTCGTCGATCGCTTTCACCGCAAGCTGGCGCAGCGTCTGGTTGCCGCTTCTGGGCACGCCCTTGACGGGCTTGTCCATGGCGATGAACCACTGCGGCGTGTTGCGGAAGATGACGGGCTTCTTGGAGCGCCAGGAGTGCGGGTACTGGTGCTTGAGGCGCCCGCGCGCGATGAGTGCATTCGCGTTCACGAGCGCTTTGATCACGGCGTCGTTGGCGTCGCCCTTGTCGCCTTTCTCGGTGAGCACGCGCTTGCCTTCGAAGCCCGGCGCGTCGGCGGTAAAGACGCCGTCGGCGTCGACGGTGAAGGGGATGGTGGATTTGATATTGGCTGCGTCAAGGAAAGCCTTTTTCGCAGTCCAAATCTGATAGTCGTCGGCGCCGTGCCCGGGCGCGGTGTGCACGAAGCCGGTGCCCGTGTCGTCGGTGACGTGATCTCCGTCGAGCAGCGGAACGTCGAAATCGTAGCCCAACTTGCGCAGCGGATGAGAACACGAAATCACATCGTATTCTTCAAGTCGAACATCTGCACAGTGTCTAAATGTCTCGACCTTGGCAGCTTTGAACACATCGTCCGCCAGATTCTTTGCAAGGACATAGCGATCGCCGGGTCGTGCCCAGTTGCCTTCAGGGGCAGCAGTCACCTCGTAGACGCCGTAGTCAATCTTTGAAGAGAACGCTATCGCTCGGTTGCCTGGGATAGTCCACGGCGTTGTCGTCCAAATAACTATCTGCGCATTTTCCAAGAGGTCTTGTTTCTGCGACGCTTGAGGACTTGATGCGTCTACATGGTCGACCGGGAACTTCACCCAGATCTGGTCCGACTGATAGTCGTGATACTCGACCTCGGCCTCGGCGAGCACCGTCTTCTCCACCACCGACCACATCACCGGTTTCGACCCGCGATAGAGCGTGCCGTTCATGGCGAACTTCATCAGCTCGCCCGCGATCGCGGCCTCCGCCGGAAAACTCATGGTCACGTACGGGTGATCCCAGTCGCCGACGATACCGAGCCGCTTGAACTCGTTACGCTGCACGTCGATCCAGTGGGCGGCGAACTCGCGGCACTCGTGGCGGAACTCGTTGATGGGCACCGCGTCCTTGTTGCGGCCCTTGACGCGATAGTTCTCCTCGATCTTCCACTCGATCGGCAGGCCGTGGCAGTCCCAGCCGGGCACGTAGTTGGAATCGTGCCCCAACATCGACTGCGATTTGACGACGAGATCTTTCAGGATCTTGTTGAGCGCGTGCCCCATGTGAATGTGGCCGTTGGCGTAGGGCGGCCCGTCGTGCAGCAGGAACCTCGGCTTGTTGCGGGCGGCCTCGCGCAGGCGCGCATATAGCCCCATCTCGGCCCAGCGCTCGAGCAGGCGCGGCTCCAGATTGGGCAGCCCCGCCTTCATGGGAAAGTCGGTCTTGGGCAGGAACAGCGTCTTGCTCCAGTCGCGCGCTTCGGCCGGCGTCCCGGCCTTCGGCGCAGGGTTGGGCGCAGGCTTGGGCGCAGCCGGGGCGGCAGCCGGCTTGGCCGCCGCACCCTTCGGCTTGTCCTTATTCTTTGCCTTGGTCTTGGCAGCGTCGCCTTTGCCGCCGTTGTTCTTGGCCATCATCTCGTCTCGCCGCTTGTCTCGCGGGGGGTTCTAGCAACATGGCCGCCGCTTATCCAGGCGCCTGCGCCAAGCGCTGTCAGAGGGCCGGTGTTGCGGGGGCTTGCTCGAGTATCCGGCGGGCGCGGGCGCAATCGTCCTGCATCTGCGTGATCAGCGCATCGCTCGACTCGAACCTGCGGTCGGCGCGCACGAAATCGATGAACTCCACCGCGATATCGCTGCCGTAGAGATCGCCCTCGAAGTCGAACAGAAACACCTCGAGCACCGGCATGCCGTCATCGTAGGTCGGCCGTGTGCCCAGATATGCGGCACCGTCGTAGCGCTCCCCGCCGAGATAGGCGCGCACCGCATAGATGCCGTGGCCGAGCCCGGTGCCGTGCGGCAGCGGCACGTTGGCGGTCGGAAAGCCCAGGCCGACTCCGCGCTTGGCGCCGCCCACCACCATTCCGCCCGTGCGCCACCAGCGGCCGAGCATGCGCGCGGCCCCCTTCACGTCCCCCTGGGCCAGCCGCAGGCGGATGGAGCTGGAGGAGAGCACCTCGCCGTCCTCGGCCACGGGCGCCACGATCGTCAGCCCGAAGCCGAGCTCGCCGGCCGCAGCCTGCAGCGTCTCGGGCGTGCCGCCGCGGTTCTTGCCGAAAAAGAAGTCGTGGCCGATGACGACGTGACGCACGCCCAACGCCTCGAGCAGCACGCGCGCGATGAAAGCGTCGGCGGGAAGCCCGGCAAGCTCCGCGTCGAAGGCGAGCACGATCGCGAGATCGAGGCCGAGCTCTGTAAATATTTCCAGCTTCTGGGCAAGCGACGTCAGCCGGAAGTGCGGCTCCTCGGGGTGAAAGAACTCGCGCGGATGCGGCTCGAAAACGAGCACGCCGGCCGGCGCGCCGATCTCGCGCCCCTTTTCGATGGCCGCCGCGAGCAGCGCCTGATGTCCGCGGTGCACGCCGTCGAAGTTGCCGATGGCAAGGACCCCGCCGCGCGCTGCCCCGGGCACATGCCTATAGCCGTGAACGACCTGCATTGCGTCTTCCCGATTCAGTCGCGCCGCGTCTCAATTCTGCCGCTCATCTCTAGCACCCTCCGCGCCCATGAAGGACTGGATCCCCCAGATCATCATCGGCCTGATCGTGACGGTGGTCGGCACCGTACTTGCCAACGCCATCGTGGGCGGCAAGAGCCGCGGCAAGCTCTGGTCGCCGCGATCCCATTACAGCAGTCCTTTCAGGCCCGGCCGCCGCGGCGCAGTGCGCGATCACAGCACGCGCCTCGTGGTGGCGAGCAAAGCTTGCATGTCCCCGGCTCGAGATCGCCGCAACGCCTAGGCCGGTCGGGCGGAGACCATCAGGACGGCCTCGCCCTGCACCACCGGCTTGCCGTTGACGGTGCACACGCACTCGAAACGCGCGCGCTTCTTCTCCGGCACGAGCTCGGTGACTTTCACGGTGGTCACCACCGTGTCACCGATCTTGACCGGGGCTTTGAAGTTCAGGGTCTGTGAGATGTAGATCGCACCAGGGCCCGGCAGCTTCATGCCGAACACGGCCGAGATGTAGGCGGCCGACAGCATGCCATGCGCGATGCGCTCCTTGAACATGGTGGTGGCGGCGTACTCGGCGTCGATGTGCACGGGATTCCTGTCGCCGGAAATCTCGGCGAAGGCGGCGATATCGGCTTCCTTCACGGAGTTGGAGAGGCTCGCCTCCTGGCCGACGCTCAGATCCTCGAAGTAAATGCCCTGTGCCGCCGCCATGCTTATTGCTCCTTTGGTTACCCGTCCCCTCGCGCGCCGCGACACTATCCGCGCCCGCATTGGCGGGCAACTCGACCGCCCCCAGGCTCAGTGCTTTTCGGGCCGATCCGCAGTTGCACGGGCGTGGCCCGGCAAGCTATAAGGCCCCACATTCCCCAGTTGCCCGGAAACGATTGGCCCTGCGGAGCGCAGGCGCCGGAGATTAAAGCCGTCATGAGCGACCGCAGACCCTTGATGCCCAAAGCGACGGCCGTTTGGCTGGTCGAGAATACGTCGCTGACCTTCGATCAGATCGCGGCCTTCTGCGGGCTGCACGTCTTGGAGGTCAAGGGCATCGCCGACGGCGACGTGGCGCAGGGCATCAAAGGCCTCGATCCCGTCACCTCCGGTCAGCTCACGCGCGAGGAGATCGAGACGGCGGAGCGTGATCCCACTCACGAGCTGCATCTCGCCGAGCCCAAGGTCCATGTCCCCGAGACGCCGGCCAAGAAGGGACCGCGCTACACGCCCGTGTCGCGCCGCCAGGACCGGCCCAATGCGGTGCTGTGGCTGCTGCGCAATCACCCCGAGCTGAAGGACAGCCAGATCATGCGCCTCGTCGGCACGACCAAGCCGACCATCACGCAGATCCGCGACCGCACCCACTGGAACGCGCCCAACCTGACCCCGCAGGATCCCGTCACGCTCGGCCTGTGCACGCAGACCGACCTCGACGCGGAGGTGAAGAAGGCCGCGCGCCGTCTGGAGCGCGAACAAAAGGACGCGCAGAAGGGCATGGAGAAGGGCGGCACGCTGCTGCCGACCGAGGAGACCACCGCCGAGCCGCCGGCGCCGCGCCAGGCCGAGATCATGCAGCCGCGGGTCGTGGAGGTGCGCGAGGAGACGCCCGAGGAGGAGCAGGCGCGCGTCTTCGCCAAGCTCAAGGAGATGAAGATCGCCGAGGAGCCGGCGGAGGACGAAGCCGGGGATGAGGCCGAGGCCGGCGAGCAGGACGGCGGCGAGGAAGCCGGCGGCGAGGAAACCGATGGCGAGGAGCCGACCGGCGAGGAGCCGTCCGGCGAGGAGAAGCCGTCCGGCGAGGAGACCTCCACCGACGAGCCCGGACCGGACGCGGAAGAGCCGCGCCAGGACTAATGGGCGATCACGTCCTGAAGAGCGCAAGGGTCGGCCGGTCGACCCATCGCCAGCCCAGGGCCTGGGCTACAAGCCACGCATAGCAGATCAAGAGAACGACCGGCAGCAGGGGAACCCCCTGCGTCTGCACGAGCGTGGCGACGCCAAATGGCAGCGCCCAGGCAACACCGACGAGCCCGACACTGAATGTGTCGCTGCGCACGCGCCCGTCGCGCAAATACCAGACGAGGGCGGCAAAGGGGATGGCGAGGTCGTAAGCCAGCACGTAGGGCACCATCAGCGTCGAGCCGAGCGCGATCACCGCCGCCTTGAGCGGCCAGCAGGCAGCACTTCTGACCACCAGGCACGCCGCCAGCGCCACCAGAACGGAGATCACCGCCTGCAGCGCCAGCGCGACGTGGACGGGCACGCCGAGAAGCCACAGCGCCGCATAGGGCGTGATCATCTGGAAGCGGTAGAAGCCGTTCATCACCTCGACGAAGCGCCACTGGAACGGCATGGTCTCGGCAACGTAGGCGTGCCAGGGCTCCATGCCGAACACCGCGACGCTCAACGCCGCCAATAGTACTGCGGTAGCGACCGCGGCTGCGAAGGCCCGCCAGGCGCCGAGCAGCAGAAGAATGAGCGGCAGCAACAGCCCGAGCTGCGGCTTGACGGTCAAGGCGCCGATGAGCACCCCGGCAAGAACGGGACGTGCCGGCAGGAGGCGCAGCGCGCCGACGAAGCCTGCGGCGAGCAGCAGGCCGAACTGACCGAGCACGATGTTGGTCCACACCACGGGAGCGAGCGCCAGAGCCCATACGAGCATCGCGTCATCGCGCCTCGGCCAGCGCCCCAGCGCAACGGCGATAAATGCGACGAGACCGGCGAGCGACCACAGCGCCAGCCCCAGGAAATAAGGGTGCGCTCCAAACCCCATGAACAGGAACAGCGCGTGCGGCGGGTAGGAGAAGTTCATCAGCCGCACGTCCGGCGAGAACCACTCGTGCAGCAGCGCGTTGTAGCGGACCAGGTCGTAGACGACATCGACGCGGCCTTCGAGCGCCAGCCGCCCGCCGGTCCAGAAGTTGACGAAGTCGGTGCCGAGGTAGAAGCGGTTGGGCTGCAGCAGATCGGCGCCCGGCCACGACAGCTCGGCAATCAGGATGACGCCGGCCGGCAGCGCGAACAACGCGCCGAACAGCAAAGCTTTGCGATATGTACCGGGCACGCCAGTTCGCCCCTGTCACGAAAAGATGTAGAGCCTAGGCGAGGAGCGTAAAAAAACGGCGAAGGCCGACGCTCAGGCGTTCCCGGCGGGCGCATGCGCCGCTTGCGTCGTTGCCGGCGACTTTGCGGCCGACGCCTCCCTGAGCAGCCAAGCATAGCAGAGCCCCACGACGAGCGGTGCGATGGGAAAGCCGCGCGCCTGCAGCACGATCGTCACGGCAAACGGGATCGCCCACATGAGCGCAACGGCCGCCCCGCCTAGGCCCGTGGCGCGAACGCCGCCCTCGCGCAGGCACCAAACGAGCGCCGCCAGCGGGATGGCAAGATCGTAGGCGAGCACGTAGGGCACCGCCAGCACGGCACCGAAGGCCACGACCGTTGCCTTGAGCGGCCAGGTCGCCGGCCCCTTGAGCACCAGCCACGTCGCCGCGGCGATCCCGACCGTGACGAGACCCTGAAGGGCAAGGGCGGTGTCGACGGAGGCGCCGGCAGCGCGCAGCGCGCTGGACGGCGTCACCATCTGCGTGGCGAAGAAGGCCTGCGTCTCGTTCATCAGCGCCCACTGATGCGCCGCCGTGTCGGTCCACCACGCCTGCCACGGCGCTGTGCCGTAGAGGGCAACGCTCAGCACAGCGAGCAGGACGGCAGTGACGACAGCGGCGGCGAACGTGCGCCAGGCGCCCATGGCAACGAGCATCAGCGGCAGCAGCAAACCCAGCTGCGGCTTGATGGTGAGCAGGCCGATCATCGCGCCGGCAACGAGCGGCCGCGTGGGAAGCAGGCGCAGCGCGCCGACAAACAGCAGCGCGAGGAAGAGCCCGAGCTGGCCGAAGTTGAGGTTGACCCAAAGGACCGGCGACAGCGCGATCGCCAGGAGAAGTCCCGGATCATCGTGCCTCGGCCATTCGCCCAGCGACACGGCGAAGAACGCAATCGTGCCCAGCGCGAGCCACAGGGGAAGCGCGGCGAGGTAGGGCAACAGACCGACGGGAGCGAGCAAGGGCAGCGCGTTGGGCGGATAGGAGAAGATCATCGACTCCTTGGCCGGCGCGAACCACTGCTCGAGCAGCGCGTTGTAGGCGGCGACGTCGTAGAGGACCCCCACGGGACCTTCCAGCGCGAGCCGCCCGCCCGTCCAATAGTTCACGAAGTCGAGGCCGATGTAGTAGCCGCGCTGCTCCAGCAAATCGGGGCCGGGACGGAAATAGACCGCCATCAGCAAGAGCATGCCGGGCAGCGCCACGAAGGACGCAAGCAGGAGGTAACGGACAAAAGCGCGATCCATGCCCCGGCCTCTTGGAGAGGCGGCGACGCTACCTTCACCCGGTAAAGAAAGGGCGAACCTGCGAAGGCGCTCGCGTGCGCCAGGGCTGCTTCAGCGCGCCCGCCCAGGCCCCGCAGCGGCGACGAAAGCCGACGGCGCTACTCCAGCACCCAGGGAACCAGCAACAGCAGCATCAGCAGGATCCAGAGGGCGATCGACTGCTGCTTGAACTCGCTCATGGCCATCTCCCAGCAAAGCCATGTGACCGTTAATGACATTATCCCCATTTCTTCCGCGCACAAAGTCCCAAGCGGATATATCCAGGGAGCTGTCCGCTGCGACGGCCGGCGATTAGCGAACGTGCAGGGCAGATGGACGTTGCCCGGCATCTCTGCTTTCGCTAGCGTTTCTGGGACCTTCCCGAATACTCCATGCATCCAGTCTCATGAGAGCGCCGGCCCGCCAATGCCCTCCAATTCCTACAACGAGCACCTCGACAAGAACCCAGCCAACTATCAGCCGCTGACGCCCTTGCACTTTCTTGCGCGCGCAGCCGCCGTCTATCCCAACCACACGGCGGTGATCCACGGCAATCAACGCTTGAGCTATGCGCAGCTCTATGCGCGCAGCCGCAGGCTCGCCTCGGCGCTCAGCAAGTGCGGCATCGGCCCCGGCGACACGGTCTCGGTCATGCTCTCCAACACGCCATCCATGCTCGAAGCCCACTATGGCGTGCCGATGCTCGGCGCGGTCCTGCATTCGATCAACACGCGCCTCGATGCGCCCATCGTCGCCTTCCAGCTCGATCACGCCGACAGCAAGCTCTTGATCACGGACCGCGAGTTCGCGGCAACGATGAAGGAGGCGCTGGCGCAGGCGGGCGTAAAGCCGCTGGTCATCGACTACGACGACCCGGAGTTCCCGCAAGAGGGCGAGCGGCTGTCCGATCTGGATTACGAGGCGTTCGTCGCCGAGGGCGATCCCGATTTCGTCTGGCGCATGCCGGACGACGAGTGGGACGCGATCGCGCTCAACTACACCTCGGGCACCACCGGCAATCCCAAGGGCGTCGTCTACCATCACCGCGGCGCGGCCCTCATGTGCTACGCCAACACGCTCGAGACCGGCATGGGAATGCATTCCGTCTATCTGTGGACGCTGCCCATGTTCCACTGCAACGGCTGGTGCTTCCCCTGGTCGCTTTCGGTCGTCGCCGGCACGCACGTGTGCCTCCGGTGGGTGCGGGCCAAAGCCATGTACGACGCCATCGCCGACCACAAGGTCACCCACCTTTCCGGTGCGCCCATCGTCATGACGACGCTGCTCAACGCCACGCCCGAGGAGAAGCGCGAGGTCATGCACCCCGTGTGGGTCAACCACGCGGCTGCCCCGCCACCGAAGGCCGTGCTCGACGCCATGACGGCGGCGGGCTTCCAACTCACGCACCTCTACGGCCTCACCGAGACGTATGGGCCGGCGGTGGTCAACGAATGGAACACGGAGTGGAACGCGCTCGACGAGGAAGGCCGCGCCTTCAAGCGCACGCGCCAGGGCGTGCGCTACGTGTCGCTGGAGGGTCTGACCGTCATGGACCCGTTCACCATGAAGACGGTGTCGGCGGATGGCGAGACGCTGGGCGAGGTCATGTTCCGCGGCAACATCGTCATGAAGGGCTACCTGAAGAACGCTTCGGCGACCGAGGAGGCCTTCGCCGGCGGCTGGTTTCATTCCGGCGACCTGGGCGTGCTCTACCCCGACGGCTATATCCAGCTCAAGGACCGCTCCAAGGACATCATCATCTCAGGGGGAGAGAACATCTCCTCGATCGAGGTGGAGGACGTGCTCTACAAGCACCCGGCGGTGGCCTGCTGCGCCGTCGTCGCCAAGCCCGACGAGAAGTGGGGCGAGACGCCGTGCGCGTTCGTGGAGCTGCGCCCCGGAGTAAGCGCCACGGTGGAGGAGCTCGTCGCCTGGTGCCGCGAGGGCCTGGCACACTACAAGTGCCCGCGCCACATCGTGTTCATCGACGTGCCGCGTACCTCGACCGGCAAGATCCAGAAGTTCAAGCTGCGCGAGTTGGCGAAGGAGGGGTGAGCGCCGCCAGGTCGACGACGCTTTTTGCATCGCAGCGGATTAACGAAAGCCATCGCTCCCGCTCGAACGCGGCAGGCCGCAACACGATGGGGAATTTGCAAGGCGAGCGAAGGCCGCTCGCCCCGATGCCTAGGGCATCTAATGGCGCGTCGCGTCACCGTTCGACAGACGCGCGATCTGGTCCTTGAGTTTGAGTTTTTCGAGTTTTAATCGGTGGATTTCGATGTCGTCCGACCCGGGGCGGGCGACCTCTTCTTCAATTTTACGCTCCAGAAGCCGATGCTTCTCCGCAAGCTCTGCGATATGAGCTGCAAGCGCCATCATGGTCCTCCATGAGAGTGTTGAAGAGACCTCTCTAGCGTGCCAGATCATGAGGCAGTTGTCGAATCGAGATCGGCCCTTGTAAGCATCATACGAAAGGCGCAATTTGTCGAAAAACGGCCGCACGTACGCCATTGGCAAGCATGCAACCGCTCAAACATAGGACTTGCTGCGCCAGTGCGCGGCGGTCGCTTGCCATGTGTTGTCAACAGGACAATAGCCCACGCGCGCGCACGGTGTATAAGAAGGTGCGTTTGACCGGGTCGGCAGCATGAAACGCGTGGACGAGAGAGAGCTCCGCGACGAACTCGTCAAGCTCAGAGCGGAGCACCGCCAGCTCGACGACGAGATCGTCTTGCTCGAGGGCTCTACAACCGCCGATCAGCTGCTCGTCAAACGCCTCAAGAAAAAGAAGCTCGCGCTGAAGGACCGCATCACCGCGATCGAGGACCAGCTGCTCCCCGACATCATCGCCTGAGGCCGCAGCGGCGGCGCGGGCAGCCGACAAGCCTCTTGTCAGGGTCGGCGCCGTCCTGTAAGCCCGCGCTTTCTTTTTCAGGGCCGAAACCAAGCGAGCAATGAGCACCGGGAACGCCGTCGTCGGCATCATCATGGGAAGCCAGTCGGATTGGCCTACCCTCAGGAAGGCGGCCGAGATCCTCGACGAGCTGGAGGTTCCCTACGAGACCAGGATCGTCTCCGCCCACCGCACGCCCGAGCGCCTATATGATTACGCGAAATCGGCGCAAGGGCGCGGTCTCAAAATCATCATCGCAGGAGCCGGCGGTGCCGCGCACCTGCCCGGCATGACGGCGGCGCTGACGCCGCTGCCGGTGCTGGGCGTGCCCATCGCCACCACGGTGCTCGCCGGCCAGGACAGCCTCTATTCCATCGTGCAGATGCCGGCCGGCATCCCCGTCGCGGCGCTGGCGATCGGTGAGATGGGCGCGGTCAACGCCGGCCTGCTGGCGGCCCAGATCCTCGCCCTCGCCGACCCCGCCATCCGTTCGCGCATCGAGGCCTATCGCGCCAAGCGCACCGCGGGCGTAGCCGACGTTCCCAAGGACGGCTGAGGCAGGGCCGGCATGCAGGCGCTTCCGCCAGGCTCCACCATCGGCATCTTGGGCGGCGGCCAGCTCGGGCGCATGCTCACGCTGGCGGCGGCGCGTCTGGGATTCAAGTGCCACGTCTACAGCGATGTCCCCGGGCCGGCCTGCGATGTGGCCGCCGCGGCAACGTTGGGAGATTTCGAGGACCTGGCCAAGATCGGAGCGTTCGCGTCGACCGTCGACGTCATTACCTACGAGTTCGAGAACGTGCCGCTCGCGGCCGCCGCTGCGGCACAGCGATTGAAGCCGCTGCGGCCCGGCGCCAAGGCGCTTCAAGTCTCGCAAGACCGCCTCCCCGAAAAGCGCTTCGTGTCGGGGCTCGGCATTCCCGTGGCGCCCTTTGCCGCCGTCGACAGTCCGGCCGATTTCGAGGCGGCGACGCGGACCGTCGCCTTGCCCGGAATCCTGAAGACGCGCCGCATGGGCTACGACGGCAAGGGGCAGGTGCGCATCGCAACGCCCGCCGAGTTGCCGGCGGCGTTCGAGGCGATCGGTCGCGTGCCCGCAACGCTTGAAGGCATGGTGCGGTTTTCCTGCGAGGTCTCGGTCGTCCTCGTGCGCGGTGCCGACGGCGAGGCACGCTTCTACGACGTCCCCGTCAACCGGCATGAAGGCGGCATCCTGCGCACCTCGACCGTGCCCTCCGACCTGCCCGCACAGCACATCGCCCGCGCGTATGAAATCGCCGGAGCGATCGCGGCCGCGCTCGACTACGTCGGCGTGCTGTCGGTGGAAATGTTTTATGTCGAAGGCGAAAGCGGCACCCCGCTGATCGTCAACGAGTTCGCCCCGCGCGTGCACAACAGCGGCCACTGGACCATCGATGCCTGCGCCGTCAGCCAGTTCGAGAACCACATCCGCGCCGTAGCGGGCTGGCCGCTGGGCTCGACCGAACGCCATTCAGACGCGCAGATGACCAACCTCATCGGTTCGGAGGCCGACGACTGGCAAAAGCTTGCCGCCGAGCCCGGCGCTGCCTTGCATCTTTACGGCAAGGCGGAAGCCCGCCCGGGGCGCAAAATGGGGCACCTCACCCGCATAAAGGCCCGTTCCTCAGCCCGTTGACGCTGCCGGGCAGGCCGGGCGGCCGATGGACAATTCGGCGGCATTTTGCTAGAGAGCCTCAACTTTCGACGGCGAGCGCGGGTTGCAGGTGATGCGACCTTGAGCGTTTGCCGCGTATTCCGTTTGCCCAAGATCAACCAGAGGAAGGCATCGCTTGCAGGTTCTCGTCCGCGACAACAATGTCGATCAGGCTCTCAAGGCGCTCAAGAAGAAGATGCAGCGCGAGGGCATTTTCCGGGAGATGAAGCTCCGCAACTATTTCGAGAAGCCGTCCGAGCGCAAGGCTCGGGAAAGAGCGGAGGCCGTGCGCCGCGCGCGCAAGCTGGCTCGCAAGCGCGCCCAGCGCGAGGGACTGCTGCCCGGCAAGCCGGCGGCGGCTCGCGGCGGACCCCAGCGCGGCGGCGGAGCAGGTGGCCCCCCGCGCCGCTAAGCGCGCACCGCCCTTTTTGCGCCAGCGGACGACAAGCGACACATGCGCCCTGAGCATTGCGCTCAAGGGCGCATTTGTATCTGGCCCGGCGCACGCGCCGGTTTGCCGTCCACGCTCTCGATCCAACGAAAGATCTCCTCGGCCGAGCCATAGAGATGATGATCGGAGTGGCCGGCGCCGGGAAAGGTGACGATCTCTTTGGGACCCTTGGCCGCCGCGTACACCGCGCGCCCCATCGCGACGGGAATGACCTCGTCGTCCTCTCCGTGCACGACGAGCAAGGGCGCCTTTACGGCGGGCAGGTGCCGCAGGGTCTCGTAGCGATCGAGCAGGAAGGGGCGCACAGGAAGATAGGGATAGGCGCCGGCCGCCACGTCCACGATCGAGGTATAGGGCGCATCGAGCACGATGCCGGCCACGGGCTTGGCCGCGGCGAGCTGCACGGCGACGCCGGAGCCGAGCGACTCGCCATAAACGACGATCTCGCCCGGCGCCACGCCCGCAGCAAGCAGCGCCTCATAAGCGAGCTTGGCATCGGCGACGTTGGCGCGCTCGCTGGGTGAGCCCGTGGAGCCGCTGTAGCCGCGGTAGCTCATCATCAGCATCCCGAAGCCGCGCGTCAGGTATTTGCGGATGCGGTCGGAGCGGTTCGCCAGGTTGCCGGCATTGCCGTGGAAATACAGGATCGTGGGCCGGCCGGGAGCGGCAGGCGCATACCACGCCACGAGGCGGGCGCCGTCGGGCGTTTCCAGCACCCTTTCCTCCACGCCGGCGAGCCCCAAGCTCTGCGGTGAAACCCGCGCTGCATCGGGAAAGTACATGAGCTTGCGTTGCGCCACGAAGGCGGCAACGGCGATCAGCGCGTAAACCGCCGCCACAATGAGCGCGAGCTTGATCATCGCGTGCGCACCGCTGCCATCACCGTTCTCCCATCACGAGCGCGGGCACGATACGGATCTTGGACAAGGCGAAAAAGACTCAAGGTGGCGCGCTCGCGGCCGGCGCGGCGAAAGGTGCGGCGCGGAGCTCGACTGTACGGTAGCGATCGCGGCGCGACTGGCGCCCAGGCAGGTCATTTCGATGGCCATCACGCGGCTTTTTTCTCCTTGAATGGCAGGCTGTTAGGATATCGAACGCCGGCCATAAATCCTTTGCGGAAAAGTCGTACGCTGATCTTTCCGGTCCTCCCCCTTGTCCTTTGAGCACCTTGGAGCGGCACACCTCGTGTGCCGCGCGCTCATACTCAATTAAATTGGTTGTATTTCCTGTTGAAGCAACCTATAATTGTACTAAGTTCTACGTCTTCGGAGGCTGCGCGCCCCGACAGGATTACATCGGGAGGGAGCATTCATTTCCTAGTCGTTTAAAGACATCCCTCGACTCTTGGGGCCGGACAAGACGCCTTTGTCCGGTCTCTTTTTGCATTGTCCGCACTCTCATCATCCGCACGCGCCCTTAGCGGTCAGGGGCCGATCGCCCGCGCGGGCTCCACATAGGCCATGCCCAGCGCCTCTGCCACCGCGGCATGCGTGATCTGTCCTTCGTGCACGTTGAGGCCGGCCATCAGATGGGGGTCGTTGCGCATGGCGGCCGCAATCCCCTTGTCGGCGAGCGCCAGCACGAAGGGAAGCGTGGCGTTGTTGAGCGCGAAGGTGGAGGTGCGGGCCACCGCGCCCGGCATGTTGGTGACGCAGTAGTGCACGACGCCGTGCTCCACGTAGCTCGGATGCGCGTGCGTCGTCGGCCGGCACGTTTCGGCAAAGCCGCCCTGGTCGATGGAGATGTCAACGATGACGGATCCGCGTTTCATGTTCTCCACCAGCTGCTCGCTGATGAGCTTGGGCGCGGCAGCACCCGGCACCAGCACCGCGCCGATCACCAGGTCGGCCTCGAGCACGTAGTCCTCGATCGCCTGGCGCGTGGAGAAGATGGTGTTGAGCGAGGCGCCGAAGCGCTGGTCGAGCCAATAGAGCCGCTCGATGTTGATGTCGATGCAGGTGACGGCCGCTTCCAGCCCGATCGACATGCGCACCGCATTGAGGCCGGCGACGCCGCCGCCGATCACCACCACGTTGGCGGGCGCCACGCCCGCCGTGCCGCCGAGCAGCATGCCGCGGCCGCCCTGCTCCATCTCCAGGCAGTGGGCGCCGGCCTGAATCGCCATGCGGCCCGCGACCTCGCTCATGGGCGAAAGAAGCGGCAGCCCGCCCTGCCGGCTGGTGACCGTCTCGTAGGCGATCGCCGTGACGCCCGACTTGATCAGCGCCTTGGACTGCTTGGGGTCGGGCGCCAGATGCAGATAGGCGAAGATCGTCTGCCCTTCGCGCAGCATGGCGCATTCTTTGGGCTGCGGCTCCTTCACCTTCACGATCAGCTCCGACTTGTCGAACACCTCTTGCGCCGTGGCGGCGATTTTGGCGCCGGCCCTGCGGTAGTCGTCGTCGGTAACGCCCATGAGCTCGGCCGCGCCCGTCTCGACCAGCACCTCGTGGCCGTGCGCGACGGCCTCGCGCACGCTCGCCGGGATGAGCCCGACGCGGTACTCGTGGACCTTGATCTCCTTGGGCACGCCGATGCGCATGGGGGCCTCTCTCTGCTCCGGGGCGGCCGCCAGGGTAGTGCCGCTCAGCACGTTCGCAATGGAGTTCTTGGCCTGTCCCCAGTGGGGAACGCCCAACCCCAGCCGTGATGCCGCGCCTTCCCTTCTGTCATCCTCGGGCTTGTCCCGAGGATGACACCATTTGGATGCGCCTTCGGCCTCGCGGCGTTGCCGCCCGAGGGGTTGAAAGAAAAAGACCAGGGAGCGGGGCGGGTCTGGCCCATCACTTTGATCGTTAGTTGGATGCGGCCATCGCCGCCCCACACAGGCACATGGGCTGTCCGCCGCCATTCCCTGAACTGCATCCCTTATCCAGGGCGACACTGAGATTTTCGCCTCAGCGGCAGGGTGGACCCGGGGATAGCTATATGTCCCCGGCCGCAAGTGCCGGCCCGCTCCGCGCATATCCGCCAGCGCACGTCTGCGCCCCCGGTCGTTGGAGCGGGCGTGCGGAGTGTAAGGGGGTGTGGGAGTAGGGGGATAAGGTTTGCGAGCTGGTGCTTTGTGTTCGCAATGCCAAGTGCTAGCCCAGGTGTCCGCGCTGCGGCGGAATGTGTTGCAGAACTCCCGTTGAGATCGTCGGCGAACCATGATTCCGTTGCTCACGAAGCGGTAGCGGCTGAGGTGAGCCATGATGGGGCGGGGCAAGTCCGAGC
>Ga0307426_1000014_pt1 | contig 88293 bp, 85 predicted proteins | sample SalMarWE160340MG_FD_202165 | JGI IMG/M metagenome (GOLD analysis project Ga0307426, IMG submission 202165) | Salt marsh sediment microbial communities from the Plum Island Ecosystem LTER, Massachusetts, United States - WE1603-40 | ecosystem: Environmental > Aquatic > Marine > Intertidal zone >... | reverse complement strand
TGATTTGTTCTTTGGTCACACCGCGATTCATTAATTTTAATATCCGGTCACTGATGTGTTGTATCGGTAGATCGAGATACTTGCAGATCTTATCGTTATTTTTTATTTCATCGATCATCTCATCGTCAAGACTCCTGGGATTCGCATACATAATCCTTATCCATTCAATACTCTCAATATCAGATAGTCTTTTTATCAAGCGAGTGAGCATACGTTTTTTATATAGGTCTTTGCCATAAGCAGTTGTATCCTGGGCTATCAAGATCAATTCCTTTACGCCAAGTGCGGCAAGTTCTTTGGCTTCTTCATATAGTTCATCAATGATATTACTCTTAAATGGACCTTTAATGCCCGGTATGGTGCAGTAAGAACAATGATTTGAACAACCGTCGGCGATCTTAAGATAGGCATAGCCCTGGGTAGTAAGGAGTCTCGATCTGGTGCTTACGGATTGTGTGTGTATCATCTTTAGGAGTTCATCATATTGCTCAAGTGAAAAAAAACCCGAAACACCTGGGAATGCCAGTCTCAAACGTTTTTCATACCGGTTGACCGCACAACCATATACATAGACCCGACTATTCTTTGCATGATTCAATATTTCATTGATTACTTCTTCGGTTTCATTCATGGCAGGTTCAATGAACGCGCAAGTATTGATAATGATGATATCACTATATTCCGGAATCGCACATATTTCTATGTGCGCAGCGCCGAGCGAACCAAGGAGCTTTTCCGAATCAACGAGGTTTTTAGGACAGCCAAGTGAGATGAGATTGACCTTCATTAACTAATTACTGATATAACCGATCCTGATCAGTTTGGCTTGAGCGTGGGCGATCAACTTATTGTCATTATCTACGATCTTGGCTTCAGCGATAACAAGTCGGTGTTTTATCCGTATGACCTCTGCTCGTGCGATATACTTTTGGTTGACATGCATTGAGGTTCGGATACGTATATTCAATTCTCCGGTCACACATTTTAGATCTGCTTTCAGATATGCAGCCCAGACTGTCATTTCATCGAGGATCGTACTGACGATACCTCCATGGACAGTGTTGTGATATCCTTGTGTCCATAGGGGAGGTTCGATAACTGCTTCTACACCCCTATCCTTCTCTTTGATCTGTAATTTCAAACCATGCGGATTTTCCGAACCACATGCAAAACATTGATTATCCATCAAGAACTCAGAACTCATCGACCTGAGTTCCTTCTGGCGGCTTGAATTCAAAAAGTTCTTTAGAGAGCTTTTTATTCATCTCTATCTTATCGAAGGTGAATTTATTTTCTTGACCAGCCTGATCGCGAATCGTGATCGCTTTGATATCATGTTTGCTTTTATGGATATCCACGATTATTTTCGAATATACGTCCGTTTTCTGTTTAGGGATGAGTGCTATCTGGACTATTTTATTCTCTTCGCCTATGAATTCAACATTGAAGCGTTTGTCATAGTCCTTTAGAAAAACATCGGGGCTTATTTGTACTGGTATTTGACCGAGACTTTGTCTGATGGCACGCTTTTTCTCAGGCATATATATCCAGAGCGAAGAACTATCCCCAACGTAGATTTGCGGTGGATCGCCGATTTCCATACGGAAGAAGTTTGGTCTTTTGAAAAATATTTTACCTTCATATAGCTGGCATGTCCCTGATAGCTCATCACACATTACCTGGGTAAACTCGGCATAAAAATCGTTGATCTTATTGTACTTTTCAGTTGTTTTATCCAATATTTCACGTAATTCTATAGCAAAGATATATTGAACAGTGAACAAAATAAGCAAAAGAAGTGTTTTAACTTTCATCATATCTCCTTTTTCAAAATTTCAATGATTTTAGGAAAATTAAGAAGATGATAAATGTCGAGAAAATCACTGAAATCAATCTCATATTATTTAATCGAGAAGGCCGTGAACCTTAACACCGAGCTTTCTTTTTAGTAAAGCTTACCCATATACCATTAAATGTCAATATATGTTTTGACATTGGGCGGGTTTGAAAATAAAAGAGCATTGACAAGTGTCGTCTTTTATTTATCATGAGTATAACGATGGCTCGCAATAGAAAAGCAGATAAACCTTTAGTTCAGGAATATTCCTTAAGACCGATCGGCATTATCCATTCGCCCTTCAAGAACATACAGGGTGTGCCTATACAACCGGTTGCCGGGCAGGGAATTGAGGGCATCGTTAGTGTTGCATCTGAATTTGCTGATGGTCTAAAGGACCTCGAGGGTTTTTCACACATAATTTTGATATACTATTTTCATCTATCAAAGGGATATCGATTGAAAGTGAAACCTTTTCTCGATAAGACTGAACGGGGTGTTTTCGCAACCCGGGCGCCCAAGCGACCTAACCCCATTGGTATATCGATCGTTAAACTCAAAAAAATCCAAAAAAATCAGTTGTATGTTGAAAATATAGATATCATCGACGGTACTCCACTCCTTGATATCAAGCCATATGTGCCGAAATTCGATTTGATTAGAACCAAGTCCATCGGTTGGCTTGGAAGCAAAGTAGACAGAGCAACAATGGTCAAATCTGATAAAAGGTTCAAATGAAAACAAAAAACAGGATCAAAATCATCCCTAAAAAGGACTATGCAGCCTTTGTCAATATCGTTGCAAATGCTTATCCGGGTATGGACATCATAACCCCGGAAGACAAAAAGAAAACCATAGCCAAGCTCAAGAGATCATCGAGTTATCCAACGGTAGATTATTATGGGTTGTATAGAGAAAATACGCTTGCAGGTGTTATGGCCTTATACGATTTTACCATGAATCTTTTTACAAACATGGTTAAGATTGGCGGTATCGGCCTTGTCGCCGTAGATCTATTACACAAAAAGGAACATATCTGTAAAGAAATGGTCTACTTTTTTCTCGAGTATTTCAAAAAGAAAGGAGTAAGTTTGACCGCCTTATATCCTTTTAGACCTGATTTTTACAGAAATATGGGTTTCGGGATAGGTACCAAAATAACGCAATACACGATAAAGCCCAAAGATTTGATATGTTCCGGAGCGAAAAGACATATCTATCACATGGGGCTAAAAGACAGAAAAAGTCTCGAAAGCTGCTATAATAGATTTGTCAAAACCAGACACGGTATGCTCAGTGCGCGTCCGAACAAGTGGCTTCAAGTTCTTAATGCACCGGGTGTGAGAATTATCGGCTACAAAAAGGCAAACAAGGTATCGGGTTATTTAATATTTACTTTTAAGAAAACACAGGATAATAATTGGATCAAGTATGATATAATCGTTAGAGAACTAATATGTGAGAATAAAGAAGCATTTAATGAACTTATCTCTTTTCTTCAAACCCAGTATGATCAAATAGATCATATTGTCCTTACAACACACGATGAGTATTTCCATTATTCACTCCATGACCCAAGGGATGGGACTGATAATATCCTAATACCGCTCGCACATCAGACCAATACCCAGGGTATTGGAATCATGTACCGGGTCATCAATACAAAACTTCTATTCAAAATACTGAAAAACCACAATTTTAATGATCAAACATGTGAAATAAAGATCAATATAAAAGACACTTTTTTCAAACCGAATGACACAAGTATTATTTTGCACATCAAAAACGGTAAGATAAAAGATCCTCTCAGCAAGAAATATGATGTTGAGATATGGCTTGATGTGGCTGATTTCTCATCACTCATTATGGGCGCGGTCAATTTCCATAGTCTTTATAAATATGGTCTTGCGGATATATCATCAAAGCGTTTTATTGATCTTGTCAATAAACTGTTCTCGGTTGAACAAAAGCCGATGAGTACAACTCAATTCTAAGGAGCTCAGGATAGATGTCTGTGAAACGTATGCTTGACAAAATCTTAAAATTAAGGAAAATTATGTATGGTTCGTAAGGTCATCAAAACCAAACAACGCATAAGAAAGAAAAAACAAATTTCCGAAGATTCAAATCACAATAAAAAACCAGAAAACAGGAATGAAACCAAAGAGGAAAGCTACGCTGTTTTTAGTGTCGGAAACGAAAAATACGCAATAAATCTCGACAGCATTAAGGAGATTCTCCATACTTTCAAAATAATGACTGTTCCACACCTTCCCGAGACGTTCTCCGGGGTCGTTAAATTACGTGGCGAGTCAGTCCCTGTTGTCGACCTGCAGAATTTGCTGAAGGAATCCATAACCGAAACAGCGCTAAAGCCATGTCTTATAACCAAAATCGGTGATTCAACAATGGGTTTTCTTGTTGATTCAGATGTTTCGATAATAACTACAGAACAATTCAAACTCCATCCATTGCCTGATTGTTTTACGAGAGAGGAAGTAGAATTCCTTGAGGGCATCTTATGGATGGATAACACATTCGTTGGTGTGCTGAAACCGAGGGAGATGGTCGAAATTCTCGCTCAATGGAGGCAAGAAAATGAAAAAATTTAGTATCCCCATTTCGCTTGTGGGTTTCGTCTTGCAGATATTCTTCTTTTTTCTGTTTGTGAGAAGGATCGGCTATTGGTCTCATACCTGGCACATATTTTTAGCGATTGCATTGATGATTTTAGTTTTTAATATCTTTTTAAATAGAGAGCCATCCCTTAAAGGGTACAGTATCATTTATTTCGCAGGTACGGTAGCAGCCGCTGTTTTAGCGGGAATACTTGTCGGTTTCGAAATACGTGCTATCTCCTGGCTTATACTTGCCGGTATAGTTTCAGGGATGCTGACTTCTACGGTGCACTATCACCTTACTCATCTTATGCTGCCAGGAGGATTGGAAGCAGTGGGGTTCAATCATTTCATTGAAGTGAGTATGACATTTTTCTCATGTGCTTCTTACCCGATGCTATTATACATCCCTTTTACAATTACGAATTCAGTGATCTTAGCTTTGATGATTCTTTGCGTCTCCATGCTCGTTGGTATCGCATTAACAATACCGATCAACAAATCAACCCGCATGATATCAGCGGCGATCGAAGATTGGCAGCAAATCGATAAATTACCCCCGATCAGGATCAGCATTATCAAACAGATGACCACGATAATAGACGATTTTTTGGTTAAAATAAAAGACTTCTTAGATGGCGTAAAAGATATGGGCAATGAAATAAAAACGACTTCTGAGGATCTTTCCAGCGTTTCAGAACAAATGAATGCTTCTTTGGAAGAAGTTTCATCCACGATTCAGCAGATAAGCAAAGGAGCTCAGGAACAATCGTCTTCGATCACTTCTATTGCTCAGTCGATAGAACAACTCAGCAACCTTACTTCATCGATATCATCACAGGTGAAGATGGCCTCAGTATCATCAAGACGGACTAACACCTCGGCAAAACATGGCATGACGTTATCACAAAAGGAAGCGAGGTTATCCAAGGAAATATTCGAACAAACCAGATTCATCAGCGAAAAAATGAATGAACTGCGTGATCAGGCGATAGAAATACAAAAAATTCTCGACATCATTGCCGGGATAACCGAACAGACCGATCTTTTGGCCCTTAACGCCGCGATCGAAGCGGCGCGTGTCGGCGAACAGGGAAGAGGTTTTGCAGTTGTCGCCGGCGAGATCAGAACACTCGCCAATGAAACGCAACGGTCTTCAGCGGTTGTGGAAAACCTGATCACAGAGATCAACAAGACGATCCAGGAACTGAGTTCTCTGCTTAATTCAGAGCGTGAAAAGATAAGCGAATCTAACAAACTCGCTGCTGATACGGAAGCACAGTTCACAGGTATTGTCAAGGCGGTAGAACTTGGTGGCGATATGATATCGAGGATAAACCAGGCAGCATCAAACCAGGCTGCAAATACTAAAGACCTGGTAAATCAGGTAGAACAGATCGCGCAGGTAGCAGCTGAAACTGCCGCATCAACTGAAGAAGTCTCGGCGTCAGTCGAAGAACAGACCGCTTCTATGGAGGAATTCACTTCGACGGCACAAGTGCTGTCTTCTTTTGCCAAGAAACTAGACGAACTGCTAACCAAGATAAAAAAATGACATATTTTTTGAAATTCAACATCGATGATATAGTTTTTGCTGTTCCGATTGAAGAAATCAGCGAAGTTGCAAGACCCAAGAAAATAATAAAAAAAGGCAAACCCGCTCGGCATTTCTCAGGATTTATCGAACTGCGTAAAGAGAACGTGCCGGTTTTTAATCTCCATGAGTTTTTTGGGTTAAAGGAAAGTAAAAAATTTGAAGTCATCATTTCTCAAGTCAACAAAACGAATATCGCTGTCAAGGTAGATAAGGTTTCGGGTATAATAACTGCAGAAGAGCTTCAGAGCTATCCAGGATTTGTTAAACATTACAGCTATCTCAAGGGTGTTATTACCCAAGATGAAAATGTTGTTCAGGTACTATCATTGATAAAACTGATGTCTGGACAAAAACTAAAAGCAATAAAAAAGCGTCTGTAATACGTCGTTTTATCTAAAACATGTTTACTCAAGGAGGTTGTATGAGAAGATCTGCATATGTATTTTTTTCATTGGTAGTCATAGTTTCGGCACAGAATTTAATACAAAATCCAGGTTTTGAAGCCTGGGCTGGCGGGCTCCCTGACAATTGGGAAAAAGATGACTCGATCTTTGTTTATCAAGAAGATGTAGTCGTCCATACTGGCAATTTTAGCGTACGTGACAGCCTTATCACTCAAGCTCAGGCAACAGCAAATCTATATCAGGGGAGATTCGCCGTTTCCGAGAATACTCAATATGATTTTTCCTTCTGGGTATATGATAATGACCAAGCAGGCAGAGTAAGACACGGAGTCTACTGGTACCCATCCGGTTCAGAATGGTGTCCTGATTATTCGGTCGATTTAACAACCTGGCAACAGCTTTCATTCACGACAACTTCTCCGGGTGGGACAGATTCAGCACTTGTTATGATAAGAGCCTATGATATCGATGCTCAATGGGATGGCGATGCGATATTTTATCTCGATGATGTATACTTTGCACCGCCAACAACCCAACCGCCAGTAATAACCAGGGTATGGCATACTCCGATCAACCCTGGTCCAGGTGCCACGGTCGATGTGTATGCAAAAGTCGCAGATGATGGAAACATTGTAGCCGATACATTGTATTATGGTATTAATAACCTTACCGCACCGGTGATTATTTCCCATACCAGCACGAGCAGTGATACATTTCTGTACGATATTCCGGGACAGGTTGCCGACGATACTGTTTTTTATTACCTCAAATTTCTTGATAATGACGGGCTTTCAGCTATATCCGATACCCACGCATTTCTCATCGGGGAAGTGGGTATAAAAATAAATGAGATACTTTATGATACACCAGGTACTGACTCAGCCTCTTATGTTGAACTCTATGGGCCGGGGAATATGAGCCTCGATAATATTTCACTTATCGGGGTCAATGGTTACAATGGAAGCGATTATATAACCATAGTTCTCAACGGTTATACTATACCGAACAATGGGTTTTTCGTAATCGCCCAGGATTCAGGGGTAAATAACTACGATCTTGTTACTAACGATGCTGATATGCAAAATGGCCCTGATAATCTTGAATTAAGGCTGAATACAGTTACGATCGATGCACTGGGTTATGGTACACTCAATGGCTGGTTCTTTACGGGTGAATGGTTACCTGCACTTGACGTAGAGTACGACCATTGTCTGGGACGATACCCGGACGGGCAGGATACCGACAATAATTCAGTAGATTTCCATGATTACACCACTTTTACGCCGGGTGAGCCGAATCCTCCGGTGAGCGTGTGTGAGAATATAAAAACACCGGTCAATATGCCGATAATTAAAAATCCCGTTCGTTCAGGTGTTCTTCTTATTTCGCTGATCGGAGAACTTGATGCTTACCCGGTTACTGTTTATAACGCACTGGGGCAAATTGTAACCAAGGTAATAATACCCAACACTACGCTCAATCTACCTTGTGGCGTATATTTCTTTAAAACCAAGTACGCTGCGCAATATGACTGTTTGAAAGTGGTGGTCGTTAAATAGAGATCCAAATTTTAAATAAAAAATACCTGAGTTAAATCAGTTGCTTATTTAATTTCATAATCCGGCATCCTGAAAAGAATGTCACTGAGCATACTTGTTCTATTTAATAATGAAAACTTATCGCCTCCACTATACACTATGATTTCAACGTCACCTTTTATCCTGGATGATTCTTTCGCAGCATCGAGAGCATCAAGGAAACCACCGGTAACATCGACCAGACCGATTTCTTGGGCATGCTTGCCCGAATAGATCCTCCCCTGACCTAGAGTATCCACTCTGTCCTGGGTCAGTTGTCTTCCCTCAGCGACTCTTTTTGTAAATTTATCATAATACCACAGGATCTCTTTATCGAGTTTTTCCATTTCTTCTTCATTTAAATGACGCAGTCCCCAGTAAGCATCACTGTGTTCACCTTTTTTAACATAGTCCCAGGTGATGCCGATCTTGTCGTATAATCCCTTGGTCACCGGATTTAACCCGAAAACACCGATCGATCCTGTGATAGTGTTGTTGTTCGCGTAGATCCTGTTAGCAAGGCATGCGATGTAATAGCCGCCAGATCCGGCTACATCTCCCATTGATACGATGACCGGTTTGGTTGCAGCACATTTTTCTACAGCGTATGCAATCTCCTCTGAGGCAAATGCATCCCCACCGCCAGAATTGATTCTTAGTATTACCGCTTTGATATCATTGCTCCTCGCCAGATTATTGAGTATTTCAGCATATCTTTCACCGCCGATAAGACTCGACTGGAAAAGATCGGGTCTGCCTTGCCCTGGAACGATCGAGCCTTCGGCGATCACCAGTGCTATTTTTGGTAGGTCGATCTGCCATTGTTCGGTCACAAAATCCTCATTAACGATCCGACTGAAATCGACAACAGACATATGTCCGTATTTTTCATGCAGGTAATCTTCGAGTTCAAACTCATATAACATTGTGTCGACTAATCCGTACTCGATTGCCTCATCACTATTAAAGTACCCGGTATCATTGATCAGCTCTTCTAAGCTATCAATAGATATTGACCGACCTTTTGCTATCTTGTTACATGCAGGATAATAAAAGTCATCGAGTATCTTGCTGATTTGTTCGCGATCCGCTTCTGACATACCCGTTCTCTCAAGCATTTCAACAGCAGACTTATATTTGCCTGCATGGCTGATATCAAACTCGATACCAAGTTTTTCCAGAGTACCTTTAATATAGGGTTTTCTCATCGCCAATCCCGGTATCTTAACAGTACCTAATGGTGATAATATAATCTCATCGCCAGTACACGCCAGACTATATAATAAAGTACCGTGATAGTTGTCAGCAAAAAAGACTATTCTTTTGCCTGAATCTTTCAATTCATTTAAAATATCAGTCAGTTCTTCGGTCTGTGCAGAACCAAGACTGCTGTTTTTTATTTTGACGACGATAACCGGGACATGATCCTGTGCTTTTAAGGATCGCAGCCCTCCAAGTAATTTAGTAAATCCCTGTTCAGCCTTCAAGGGAATACCAAAAAATGATTTTCTTTTTATCTCTGGATATTCACCGCTCAGTGTCAGTGTTGAAATCTTGTTTTTTTTTGGCATAAAGGATTCATAGCTTTGAGCTGAAAACATAATGCCGCCGCTTATTTTTTCTTCAGCATCAGAGTAAGAACCGGCTAACTTCATCTTACCTAACGAGATTTCCAATCCGGTCTGCCAATCAAAATCCTCATTAGCCTGGAAATACATTTTCAGACCTTCGGTCGGCATGAGCATCGCTCCCCAGTAATAGGTGAAAATGCTGTCGATGCCCTCATACTCAAGATCACAACTTAGGGTAAGATACTCTTCGAAGGGCCTGATACTGATCCCCCCGAACATATGATATATTTCACCTAAGGTTGTTCTATAACCTAAAGTGAATTTTCGATTCGCCCGACATTCAATACCTAAGAGACTATTCGATGCGTCACCGAACTGGTAAGCATAGCCAAGTGAAAAAGCCCCGGGTAATTTATAACCCACACCCACTTCATAGATGGTCGTACCGTCTATTTCCTTTATTACCCCCAACCCCAGACTTGATAATGAAAGACCGACAGTAATGATATCTGGATTTGGATGATAAGTACCGAAAATTTCAGCTCCCCGGTTGATCCCCAGTCCAGCAGGATTAGAAAAAACACTTATCGAACGCATAGGTAAGGAACTGAAGTTGGCTTCATAAAAAGGGTTTATTGCCGTTATGAATATTATGATAGATATCATCTTACCTCCTTTTGGTAATTATATATAGGGACTGTAAGAAATCAAGTCACCCATGGAATACTCGCTACCCTAGTTTAAAAAGGCAATAGCCTTTTTCCAGGCTTTTTTCGGAATATATTTGTACGGTGCCTTTATAAATTCAGCCGCTGTAAAGATCAAAGGCTTGGATGCCTGATACTGATTCATTGGATTGATCAGTATGCCGCAGGTCTTTTCTATTATTTGCGAAGCACGGTACCGATATGGAAAATTCAGGATGGTACCGGGCTGATAATCATTGGCAAAAAGATTGTCCCAGATCAACGGTTTTCTTTTGGTTATGCCGCTGATCTTGTCTAAGTGACATGAATCGATCCGTTTTGATACAATTTTTGGTCCGGTCCAGAATATCTCGATGCTTTTGTCCAATCCGTCAGATATTGTTTTAATATATTCGGTATCCTTAAAACCATGGTACTGGGTCGGGCAGAAAAAAACAATCGGTTTAGAAATTTTCTTTTTCAGAAACAGCAGCAGTTCATTGGCAGTCGCGATTTGTTTCACCGCTGTTTCTTTATTTAGGGGAACCGTTATGTCATCATAAAAAAGACTGAACTGCGATATACCGATCTCAATCATCGAATGAACCTTGTTGATTATTTTATTACTTTGCGGGTCAGACATAGGGGAGAGAGCATAATTAAATCGTACGTTATTGGAAATACTGAGTGCATTTAATTCTTTGAATTCGTTCTTCTTTGATTTGGGGTACTCAGAGAACCACCTCTCCCGATGGTAAATATCTTGTTTCGGACCATAGACATAGGTATCGAGGCCAATCACCGACAAGAATTTTATAAGATCCAGCCGTTCTGAAAAAGTATATGGTTTACAATAGAAACCCTCAACAACGCCAAAAAATTTATTTTCCACTTTTAAGTTCTTGCAGAATTTCGATCCACGCCTGAGGTTTACGGGTCAGTTCAGCATACGATGCGGTTAGATCGATACCGTGCTCTTTGCCCAACATCTTAACTGAATCTTCTATACCCGGGACAAGACCGATCCTGTCTCTTAGAGCTTTTTCTGCCTTGATGTATTCAACAAGCTTATCCTCTGTGGATTTTCTCGAACAGCCCTGGCACGCAAAGAATGATGCGATCATAAAAAATATTATGCTAGACTGCTGCTTTAACGCCACAGAAAACTCAACCTGGGTGTCAACATACGCTCCACTGGTTCAACAAAGAAATCTATAAAACTCATACGTCTTGGTGGATAGACTAGCACAGGTCTTTTTATACCCGCTAATTCACCAGTGATCACTACCGCATCCTCAAAAGAACCCAACGTATCGATCAAACCGATTTCTAGGGCTTGCCGTCCAGTGAGTATTCTACCATCGGCATATTTAAGAACGCTATCTTCAGGAAGGTCACGGGCGGCTGCTGTTGCCTTGACAAATTGATCATAGACATCGATAACTACATCATGCAGCAATTCTTTTTCGCTTGTACTCATTTTTCGAAACGGTGAACCTATATCTTTGTGCTCTTTGGATTTTACGACCTCAAACTCAATCCCTATTTTATCCAATAAATCTTTAACGACCGGGAATTCCATTATTACACCGATTGACCCGGTAATAGTTCCGGGATTGGCGACGATTATATCGGCAGGTAAGGAGACATAGTACCCTCCTGAGGCAGCAACCGCACCCATCGATACCACTACTTTTTTCTGTTCTTTGATCTTCTTTACCTGTTGATAAATCTCCTGGGATGCTGCAACTCCACCACCCGGTGAATCAACACGGATCAATACAGCCTTGATTGTCGGATCTTCCTCGAAATTTTTAAGGTCTCTGACAATATACTTAGAGGAAGTTATTACATTTTCAATTTCAATAACACCTACATTACCTCCATAGTTCATGCCTTTCATGCCGAATCCAATAACTAAACCAATCAAAATGGCCACCGAGACTACAACTATAATGACAATATGGATCGTTTTCATAATACCCCCGTGAAAGATATTAGTCTAATATTTTTTACTGTCAACACATCGATCGGTAACTGCTGGATAGATCATGTTCAACTATTCTCTTAGAATAGTCTCGAGCGAGCGTTTTAGAATAGCGATTTCCACCTTTGTAACAAGTTTGCTTTTGTAGGCAAAAGAAATTTTGCCGGTCTCTTCAGATACGACTATACATATTGCATCACTTTGTTCAGAAATACCCAATGCTGCACGGTGCCTTAATCCATAGCGGCCGCTAAGACTTGGGTTTTCACTTAAGGGCAAAACGCAGCCAGCGGCAACGAGGGTTTCGCCTTGGATGACACAGGCACCATCATGAAGCGGTGTATCAGGGAAGAATATCGTTCTGAGCAAAGAAGAAGTAACTCGCGCGTCCATTTTCACACCTGTGTCGATTATATCCTTTAGGCCGATGCTTTTTTGGATCAAAATAAGTGAACCGATCTTGTCTTCTGACATTTTCTTGACAGCATCGACTATCTCATCGATAACTGGCGATTCTTCGATCTTTAAGAAAAACTTTATTGAACGTTGCCGGCCTATCCTGGCTAAGGCATTTCGAATCTCAGGTTGAAAGACAATAACAAAAGCAACTACCCAAACTGCCAAGATCGACCTCATAATCCAGGAAAAAGCCATGAGATCGAGCCAGCGAGCGATAAACGAGATTATGAAGAACAGCGTAAGCCCGATTAAGATCGGCGTTGCCTTGGTGCCTTTGATGAACTTAAAGAATTCATACAACAACCAGGCAACAAGAATGATGTCGAAGACATCAAAAGCACGTACTGTAAGGAATCCGAACAGCTTCATTTTTTCACCCTATCTATTAGTGCGGCGACTCTTTTTACAGGTAGAACATCATGAACTCTTAAGATATTGGCCCCGTTCCTAATTAAAAGAGCTGATAATCCCAATGTACCCTCAAGTCTCTGCTCAGGAGAGAGATTGAACGGTCTACCGATAAATGATTTTCTTGAATGCCCGATTAGAATAGGTAATTCAAAACAGCTCAATTCGTTCAGTCTATTTACTATTTCATAATTATCATCCAATCTCTTGCCAAAACCAAAACCAGGGTCTACAATAATATATTTCTTTTTTATACCATTTTTCAAAGCAAAATCCAGTCGTTGTGAAAGGAAATCATGGATTTCACCCATCAGGTCATCATAGTGGGGTTTCAACTGCATATTTTTTGGGGTTCCCCTCATATGCATTATCACAACGGCAACACGATTTTTAGCGACTACTTTGATCATTTTTTTATCAAAAGTCAGACCAGAAATATCATTTACTATTTTTGCACCATGTTCAATAGCATATTGAGCAACATCTGCTTTGTATGTATCTATTGAAAGGGGTATTTTAGTATGCTTGGATAAAACCGGGAAAATTCGCTTTATACGGTTTATCTCCTCTTTCTTAGTCAATGGTTCAGCACCGGGCCTTGATGATTCAGCCCCAATGTCTATGAAATCAGCACCATCCCTTTCCATTTTCTCGACAGCTATCCTTGCCGAATCTGCAGCAATATATCGGCTCCCTGAGTAGAAAGAATCATCTGTTAGATTTATTGCACCCATGATATATGTGCGGCTAAACCTTATTTTCTTATTTCCCAACATTACGCTCGGTATTGGTTTCTCCGCAAGAATCTTATATAATTCCTTAGTTAGCGGCTCAATCCACGGTTGTTCCTCAAGTCTTTGTCTAATCCTTACCAATTCCCTCCGATTAGCGAAAAGAATGGCTGATATCGACTTCTTTCTGCCGCCACCATAAGCTTTTTTAGGGATTGCCAGATCAGCCCCGCAAACAAGTGCAGTTTGTTTTAATACATTGGCTTGCGCAGTGGAAAGACCATCGAACTTATATATCAAATACTGTGCCTTGTCGACAAATATCGGATACGCGTTCTGGTCAACACCGATCTTTTTTAATTCTCTTGCGATGGTATCAGGACAAGCTACCTCTAATCTACGCACGACTCTATTATATATATAAACTATCCTGAAGTCAATATACGGTTCATATCTTTAGTCTGGAATGCGGTTTCTGCCTTTTTGTTTGACTGGTGTTTATTTTCTGGGATGTAATGAACTCGTTTGTATCATATAAAATAAGTTGCCGGGTTTATTCCGTATTTTTGCGCATATATCGCCCTGACTATTTTGATATCTCCGTTCATCGATAGGTCGATTATTTTGTCCTCAACCCTCTTTTCTTTATTATCCAGAATGATCTTAACAATAGGTTGATCAGGATAACCCTGATTTTGTCTGATTACGAGACCGATTTCACCATTATCCAGTTCAAGACAACTGCCTACTGGATATAGACCCAGTAGTTGAACGAAAATTTTTGTCAGCAGAGGATCAAACCAGACATTCCTCAACTTCCACATAACCCTAAGCGCGAAATGAGGCAAGTAGGGCACTACCTGATATATCCTCGGTGTTGTCATGGCATCATACGAATCACAAATCCTGACGATACGAGAAAAAAGAACGGGCTGTTCATTTTTATCATGGACAGGGTAGCCACTGCCGTTGAAATTCCAATGGTGTTGATATGCAATGGTCATAGATATCAAACCAGTTTCATCAAGACCGCGTGTTTTTAGTATTTCCTTAACACCATAATCAGAATGTTTCTTGAGAAGCTCCCACTCTTCATTCGTTAGTCTTTTCGATTTATATATCAATTCTTTTGGCAGAGCCACCTTCCCGATATCGTGGAGAATAGCGGCTGATCCGAGCTTGGCAAGCATTTGTTTTTTCAAACCAATACGCTGACCCAGAGCAAGAGACAATATTCCGACATTAAGCGAGTGGTTATACGTATAGTCATCGAGATTCTTTACCGCAGTCAGTGTCAGTAAACCGAATTCATCCTGGGATAGTGAGTCAATCAAATTATAGATTATGCGTCTAGAGCTCTTTACATCGACCGGTTGATTCATCCAGAGGTTTTGCATCAAATTTCTTGTTACCTTCAGGGCCTTGAAATATGTTCTTTTTATTCGCTCGCCCTCTCTTAGGAAATCAGGCACCTCATCCTCATCGGTTGAAAATTCCACTATGATATTGGTAAATTTCAGTGCTTCATAATCTTTCATGAATGATTCTTTATTATTTTTGAAAATAGAGGTGAAGAGGATCATCTCTTCTTCATCTATGCCGGGTGAGAAAGTGATCGATTTTATAGCGAGATTCTTTAATTTATCATGAATAAATTGAAGTGCTGCATATCCATCGATCTCAAACCTCAGTCTTTGTTTATTAAAAAACACGTAATCCATATAGCGGACAAGCTGAATATGGCTGTATATATTGAGCAAGGTCTTTATGTTATATACTATTTTCTTAGCTGCTTTTACAACAACATCATTGTTGAGATCATAGACCTGTACGGCTTTTACCAAAGCATAGAAAAGCGATATTATATCGGTTCCGAACTTATATACGCTCATGTTTTTCTCAGTGCCATTTGGCAAGCATTATTAACATCTTTGTTTCTTTTTTTTGCCCCTCGTTTCAAGATATTCAAAACGTGCTCAGTGCCAATATCCGCAAGTGCCATGGCCGATAATTTTCTCATAATGCTATAGCTTTTGCGTCCAAAAAGCACCCACTTAAAGAGCATTTTCTGCAATTCTGTGATCACCTCATGTCCACCATTTGCAACAAGACAGTTAAAATATTCTCTTTGTTCAGAAAAATCAAGTTCCTTAAAGAACTTACTCTTGATCCGTCTTAGTATATCATAATAAATAACCGTATATTTCAGCTTTGCCAATGATTGAAGAGCCTTTATCCGCACTTTTTCGTCGCAGTCATTCAAATACAGTGCAATGCGTGCTGCATCATCGAGTTCAACTAGGACAATGATGATCTCTGTTCGGACGAGTGCATTGGGATGACCTATCAAAGGCTGAAGAAGACCAACTGTCTCTCTTGATTTCATCAAGCCAAGCGTGGCGATCGTATTTACAAGGATATTGATATCGTCCTTCTCGAGTAATAGTGCCAGGGTGGTCGGATCGTCCTGCGCTATATATGCGACTCTCTTGCGCAGTTCACTGAGGCGATTACTGAGTTTTGCATAGGCCATGAGATTAATAAAATGGGGGATCGACCTTTTGGAGAAGTGACTTATAAAAGACATGAATTCATTGAAAATATCTTCTGAGGAAGCATTCAGCACATCTTTAAAGCCAACGATTATCGACTCGGTCTCAAATCTTGCGATGGGGTTAATGTCCGGGTATTCGTTCAATTTATTGACAATGCGAATTGCATCGCGGAAATTACGGCTGATCATACATAGTTCAAGGAGTTCGATAAGGCTATTTATGATTTCGTGGACCTTTTCGGTATTTAAATAACTAATTAACGTCGTTATGGCTACCGGGATAGCCGAAGAATTTTCAGCTTCATCTATTTCGTTCTTCAGAGTCTGCAATTCCTCTGAACCTAATTCCGGCTGGATCGGTGCGTTCAAATCTATATTTTCACGGGCGATGATCTCGCGAAGCTTGGCATCATAATCAACATCCATTTCTGCAAAATCAGGGACTTTGTAGTCAATTATTTCATCTTCTTCTTCGATAACATAAAAATTTATGTGTTCAAAATCACCCTCCCAGAGTTCCAAGGCGATATCTTCATCTTTTGAACTCATGCTTATGATTTTCAAAAACCTGATCAATTCATCGAAGTCTATTCCGTTTATAAAACTGATATTCCTTATACCGTTACGGAAGAGTCTAAATGCAACGCTCGTCTCTTTTTCTTCTTCTTTATAGACCACTTTGTTTCGGTGGTTAATTTTAAATTTATCGATCTGATATTCTACTATCTGGTGTTCTTTTAGATAAGTTACCATCTTTTCATACAGCGGATTGTAGAAATTACTCGCTGAAGGATGACTGATATGGTACATCTGTATTGCTTTGACCGCTTTAGCTAGAGATACAATGATATCACCAGGACCATTATCCATATTAATCAAGAATTATAGAGAATTATCTGAAATAGTCAATAAAGTAGTTGACTATTGTTCTTTTTTGTGTATAATTGATGCATGAAAAGAACTTATCAACCGAGTCGAAGGAAACGGCAGAAAAAACACGGATTTCGTCAGCGAATGAAGACAAAAAGTGGACGTGATGTCCTCAAAAGGAGAAGGAGAAAGAAAAGGACACGGTTGGCCGTTTAAGGACAACAGAGAATTGTTAGGCCGGAGCGGTTCAAGTAATAAAAAAAATGCCCGAGACAGGAAATTCAGTCTTTCTTCATTGGAGAGACTCAATAGGCAGGTAGTAAAACAGGTATTCGCAAAAGGCAAAAGATTCCATTGCGAAAAACTAACTATAATCTACTTGCGGTCTAGGAAACAAGCGGCTGGTTTTGTTGCCTCCAAGAAGGTCGGCATTGCGGTAAAGCGCAATATGGCTAAACGAAGAATAAGGGAGGCATATCGAATGAATAAGGATATCTTTAAGGGGTTGCAGGTGATATTTTATATACAACATCAACTTACCGTTAAACAGATTCTGAAGAGCTTCAAAGCGTTTCAGGAGCATGTATGACACGGTCGATTATATGTCTGATCCGGATTTACCAATCGACATTCGGTCGGATATTACCGCGGAGTTGTCGATTTGCACCATCATGTTCACAATACGCAATTGATGCACTGCGTCACCACGGATTTTTGAAAGGCAGTCTCTTGAGTATCTTTCGTATCTTAAGGTGCCAACCATTGTGTTCTGGTGGCTGGGATCCAGTTCCGCCAAAAGGTCTTCGCTTCACCGATATGATGAAATTCAAACAACTGTGTAAGGATAGCCATAATGAGTGACCGGGTACGGACAGCATTAGCTTTTGGGTTGATAATCGTTATTCTTTTGCTGTGGAATGTATTTAGTAAACCCAGCAAGAATACTGAACAGGTGCGATCTGACAGCTTAGACACAACGGCGATATCAAAACATCCAGAAGTTGATGAAATTCCGCTTCCGGCAGAAATACCAGAAAATGCTGATACGCTCGTTATTGATAAACCAAATTTCAGAGTAGTCCTTTCAAGTGCCGGGGGTTCAGTTAAAGAACTCTACTTAAAGGAATACAATGTGAACATAATCCCAGAGAATGAATATTTGTTTGTTTCCCGCTTGCCCAATAACGAAATCCCCGTTTATTCGACCAGATGTGAGGGTGATTCGGTGATTTTCATATATCAACTCCATGATGAAAGCTATACTAAGATCTATTCTTTTAATAATCCGTATGGTTTTGGAATTCGAAGTGAAATTTCGGACGGTGACAAACAACTTCTAAGTCTTAAAGCAGGATTGCGAATCACTGAAGAAAAAAATATGGGAGAGGATCTGCGACATTTCAATGTTTATGTGAAAAACGAAAAAGTAGAACAACTAAAAAAGAAAATAAAGGACGTATTCGATTATACGGGTAATATCAAATGGTTTTCCCTCAGAACAAAGTATTTTGCACTGATCATCAATAATCTGGCCACTCTCGATACGATCAGGTTCTACAAATTGCCAAAGGATAATAATCCTCAAACAACAGCTCATATAAAAACAAATTTTAATGACGTAAACACTGCGATGTTTGGGTGTTTCTACATGCGAGGCGGTGGAGACCGATTTGGTGCAGAGATATTAGGGCAAAGGTTATTGGATATAGAAGTATTATTAGTACCGGTCAAGTATACTGAGCTAACAAAGTTTAAACAAGGTTATGAACAGATGGCATCTGGTGGATTAATGGGGCCTATTGCCAGGATAATACTCTGGATATTTAACTTACTCCATTCTATTTTTAAAAACTATGGCTTTGCTATTATGTTCTTTGCAATATTAGTAAAGTTGATATTCTTCCCACTTTCGAAAAAGATGATACAATCTCAGCAAAAGATGCAGATGATACAACCCGAATTAAAGAAAATACAGAGTAAATATAAGGATGATCCTCAAAGACTCAATCAGGAAATGATGCAACTGTATAAAACCTATAAGGTGAACCCATTCGGTGGATGTCTACCACTTCTAATTCAGATGCCAATTTTCTTTGCGCTCTATCAAACATTAATAACATCAATCGAATTCAGGCAAGCTCCTTTTATTTTTTGGCTGACCGATCTATCTATAAAGGACCCTCTATACATACTACCGATTACCATGGGTGTTATTATGCTTGTTCAATCACTTATGACGACTCTTGACCCGAGACAAAGGTTTATGGTCATTATCATGCCTATATTCATGGTTTTTATATTTTTAAACTTTCCTTCAGGATTACAATTATATTGGTTTTCATACAATATATTAACTCTGCTCGAGCATATAATAATTAAGAGAGGAGGCATGAAATGAAATCGGTTGAGGCAACTGGCGCTGATCTAAATGAAGCTATCGAAAATGGAATAAAGATATTACGGGTGAGGAAAGCGGAGATCGACTACGAAGTTTTATCGCAAAGTGATGATGAAACGAAAATAAAGGTCACCATTAAAGAACCTCGCCAGCATCTTTCCGAATTGGCAAGCTTTATCCTTTCCAGCTGCGGATTCAAGCCGAATGTCACTATTACAAAAGATGACAAAGGACTTTATCTTAACATTAAGACAAAACGGACCGACGCTATTTTGATCGGGAAAAAAGGAGAGACGCTATGGTCACTACAATATCTCATATCTCGTCTTATGAAAAGATTCCATCCTAACCTTAAGATACTTGTTGATGTAGGTGGTTACCGAATGCGCCGGAATAACTTCTTGAGAAAAAAAGCAGAAGCTATTGCACATATTGTTTTACAAACAGGTAGGGAAATGGCTTTAGACCCTCTGACAAAAAAGGAGCAACAGATCGTCGAGAGCAAGCTGGAAGAAATAAAAGGTGTAAAAATCTACACGATCGGTAAAGGAGTGAGCAAGAATGTGATCATTGCTCCTAGAGATGAGTTTGAATGATACAATATTAGCTTGCGCAACAGCGGCTGGATATTCAAGCATTGCAATAATTAGAGTAAGCGGTCCCCAAACCCAAGAATTTGTAGATAAACTTTTTCGTTCGAAAAACACTAATTCTGTTTTTTTACCAAACCATGCATATTATGGCAGTATCGTTGACCCTTGTGTGGAAGAAGTTGTTGATAAAGTCTTAGTTACATATTTTAAAAACCCCCATTCATATACTGGTGAGGACGCTGCAGAGATATCATGTCACGGTAATCCAGTAATAATCGATAAAATTATTAGCTTGCTGATCCGTGCTGGCGGTCGTTTGGCACAACGGGGTGAATTCACCAAACGTGCTTTGTTAAACGGTAAAGTTGATCTGATACAAGCCGAAGCGATACTTGATACAGTCCATGCTACATGCGATGAAGCAAGAAGACTGGCGATATCTCAATACGAAGGTAAACTTTCACAAAAAATATACGAAATACGCGCTGGACTCGTTGACCTTCTTTCACTCGTTGAGGCAAATATTGATTTCCCCGAGGAAGAAGATGTGTTGAATATTTCCGTTAAAACACAAAGACAAACAGGCGATAGAATATCAGCGATAGTCAAGAAGATAGATATTCTGCTCGATAGTGCAAATATCGGGAGAAAAATAAAAGAGGGCTATAAGGTCTTGATAATAGGCCGCTCCAATGTTGGAAAATCCACTTTGTTCAATAGTATTATTGGCTATGACCGGGCGATAACGCATGAAGAACCAGGCACGACACGTGATTACATAGAAGATCGAATAGAGGTTCATGGTCTTTATGTTTGGTTGTACGATACAGCTGGATTCCTCAAAAAAGCGATGGGTTCTGATCTCATAGCTCAAGAAAGAAGTCTGGAACTGCTAAACCAAGCTGACCTTGTTCTCCTTGTCTTTGATGGTAGTGAGCCGATGAACGAGCAGGATCTTTCATTGTATAATTTTACCAAGAATAAGGACAGAATTCTCATCGTTAATAAGATAGACAAAAATATAAAACTCAGTGAAAGTACAATATTAAGCGATTCAATAAAATTGTCTGCTAAAACGGGCGAAAATTTAAATACTTTGAAGGAAGACATTAAGAAAAAACTCGTCACCATTCCCTTAAAAAAACAGACGATATTATCAAACCAAAGACATATTGATGCTTTAGTTCAAATAAAGGAATATCTGAAAAAGGGTATGAATACACCCTCGCCAGAACTTCTCGCATTTGAACTTCATTCAGCCCTTGATGTAGTGGGTGAACTCACTGGTAGAATACTGCGCAAGGATATTCTTGAGAGGATATTCAATGAATTCTGTGTTGGTAAGTAGTTGACTTTACTTACTTTTCGTTTATAATGATACCGTGATTATCGATCCAATTGATCTTAAGATAATTCGCCTGCTCGAGTTGCATGGAAGTCTACCGATCCATGATATCATAAGCAAATTTCAAATTTCGCAGCAGGAAATACTCCTTCGGATTAAAAATTTTGAGGATGCAGGTTTTATTGAAGGGTATGGGATCAAAATGTTCTTACCTGCGATCATGGGTGGTAAATGGTATTGGGGTTGTATCGCTGCCGAAACGAGCAGCTATTTTAAGGCTGAGAAAACGATCCCCTGTCTTGAAGAAATCGTTGAGAATCTAACATTTCCACGAGGATTTTGTCCTAATATATCGCTCCTTTTTTACACAAAAAAATTAAAGGAAACCTATCGCCTAATAAATAAGACACCCGGTATCAAGTATGCGGAGATCTATAAAATAGACACTTATGATATCAAAGTTCCAAAAATAATGATCAGTGAAGGCTGGCAGCTTATTGGACAACTTTATGACCAGCTGCGCCATATGAATTACGAAAAAATAAACGCCTTAGTGAATAATCCGGTAACTGAAGGTGACATAAAACTTTCAAGGATGCTATGGTCAAGAAAAAACAAGAAAGGGATTATTTCGATATTCCCGACTTTCAACTGGTCGATTTTGAAAAACTACGCACACCTTCATCTTGCACTGACAAGCAAACTTAGAGTTATGGACCTGAGAAGAATCGTCAACCGCATTGGATTTTCAGGAAACATCACTTCCCGGTTTAAAAAGAGATATCTACAGGTCGAATTCGATATATGGGGTTTTTCAGATATGCAGAAAATAATGAGTACCCTCAGTGACGTAGGTGGAATTACTATTGAAGGTTATTCATTGGCATATAGAAATGTCTTTAGAAATGCCTGGATCAAGAAATATATTAAAGAAAATATTTAATTCACTTTTCCCGATTCTGCTCATTTTGGGAGTGATAGTAGGTTGTCCTGCCAAGAAAAAGGAAACCAGCGATGCTCTCGTTAAAAATGTCTGCCATATTGTAAAAAAAGGTGAATTTTTGGAGGATATTCTCAACCGCGATTTACCCTTTCAAGTAACGACTGCTGTATTAAATACCATGGAAAATGCAGGATTTCCATTTCGTTATTGCATGCCCGGCGATTCCATTAAGATAACACTAGAAAATAATTGTCTCTCGAGCATTATTTACAGACAGAGTATCACGCGAGAATACCATGTCATTAATAATACTGAGAATCTATTTGTTTCTATGAAACTCCCGTATATTGATACTGTCTTGTGTTTTATCAATGGCGAGATAAAATCGACTCTGTATGAAGCCCTTCTTGAATTGGGAGAAACACCCAATTTAGTATATAGATTTACCGATGTCTTTGCTTGGGAAATAGATTTCGTTACCGAAACACAGAAACAAGACTCGTTCTTTGTGCTTTTGGAAAAAACATATTGTGACTCGCAGTTTATAAGTTACGAGAATATACTAACGACGTGTTACAAAGGCGAAATCGGTTTGTATTATGGTTTTTACTATAAAGATGCCAGCGGTCGTGAGGATTATTACAATCTGAAAGGTGAATCACTTCGCAAAGCCCTCTTAAAGTCCCCCTTGAAATTCTCGTATATAAGCTCTTATTTCAGCAAAAGCAGGTTTCATCCGATTTTAAAGGTATGGAGACCTCACCATGGATTAGACTACTGCGCACCGATCGGAACACCGGTATCTGCGATCGGCAATGGGGTAGTGACATATAAAGGATGGCGTGGTGGTTATGGCAATCTTGTTGAAATAAAGCACATGAACAATTTTAAAACTCGCTACGGACATCTTTCGAAGTTCGCCAAAGGACTATACAAAGGGAAAAAAGTAAAGATGGGTGAACTAATAGGCTACGTTGGCACGACCGGACTGTCAACCGGACCCCATCTCCATTTTGAGTTACATAAAAACGGCGTACCGATAAATCCTCTGAAAGTCAATATCCCGCGCGCGCCATCACTAGCAAAAGAATATACGGTTGATTTCCAGCACCACTGTGATTCGATCCTTCAATATATAGACTCACTGCGTCAGCAAGATACCGAAGAAAAGAAGATCACTCTGAAGCAGCACGGAACGGGTTCTGGATAGACCATCAAAGGAGGTAACATGCCAATACATTTGAAAGTCAAAAAAGGGGACTATGCGCCAACCGTATTATTGGTCGGAGACCCGGGGCGGGCTGACAAAATCAGTAAGGTTTTGCAGAAGTCAAAATTGGTGAATGATAACCGAGCGCTTTTCGGGTATACCGGAGAATATGCAGGTAAGAAAATATCGGTGCAGACAACTGGCATGGGATGTCCTTCAGCTGCGATCGTCGTCGAGGAGCTGATCCAATTAGATGTAAAAAGATTCATCCGGATCGGCACATGTGGTGGTATTGGCAAAGCAATGAAGCCGTTGGATATTGTTGCTGCCGTGGCTGCGGCACCTTTTGACGGCACAACACAAACCTATCTGAAAGGAGCACCACATGCACCGTATGCGACATTTTCCATATTAAAGACCGCTTACGATACTGCAAAATCATTGGCTATCGATGTCTGTTTTAGTGGCGTTGCAAGTGTCGATGTATTTTACAACCCTTCTCCTGACTACGTCAAAGATCTGCGATCACTGGGCATAACTGCCGTAGAAATGGAAACAAGTTTGATATACTACCTGGCTAACCGCAGTAGTAAAGAAGCAGCTTCTTTCTTGCTTGTTTCCGATATAGTCGGGGGTGACGAACATTTTACAAAATATGTTACCGAAAAAGATCTGGCAAAGGGGATGGATACCTTGATCAACTTTGTACTTGAGATTTTTAAAAAACTGTAGTATTATAAAAAGGGTTCATTTTATATGAAAAAATGGCGTTGTGGGATATGCGGGTATGTCTATGATCCGAAGATAGGCGATACTGAATCCGGATTAGAACCAGGATTACCCTTTGATGATCTGCCCGAATACTGGGGGTGTCCTGACTGTGGAGCGGCAAAAGATTATTTTGAAAAAATAGATAACGATTATTTTGATAATATGAATAATGCTAGCTGAATACCTGAGTAAGAACAAAATCGTTTTTGATCTTGATGCTGCAAATTACCAGCAAGCCATAGAGAATTTGCTGGAAGTCAGTGAAGCCGATACCGCACAGGCGATAGAACAAATTATGGCCCGAGAATCGATCATGTCAACCGCATTAGGCAAGGGCGTTGCTCTGCCGCGTATTATACTTAACAGCCAGAAGAAGACCGAAGTCATAATGGGCATTGTGTCAAAGGGTCTTAAGTTCAGAAGCTTCGATCTTGAGCCGATAAAGATCATCATCCTGCATATTTTTGCCAAGAACGATGACCATGCATCGATATTAGCACATACTTTACGATTGATGAATGACGATAATCTTAAAAACGAGCTCATCAATTGCCGAAGTGCGGAAAAAGTAATAGATGTTATCAAGGAATGGGAAGAAGAAGAATGAAAAAAAATTCAAGAATAATCCTTCTCGTCTTCTGGGTCATTGCTATATTTATTTTGACTGGCTATCCGAGTCTAAAAGTCCCGACTTTGAAACATTTCCCGATCGACAAATTATATCACTTCATACTCTTCTTTATTCTCGGTTTATTGGAATATCGGCTTTTAAAAACAACTGTATTCTTTGCTGTCGGCTGCAGTGTCGTTATACTCGCTGAACTGCAACAATTGTTCGTGCCCGGGCGAGAGTTTGAAATTCTCGATATCTTATTCGGTATGATCGGATTGATATCATCATATATTATTTTTCATCACAGGAGCCTGATTAGAAATGTCATATCAAAAACCTAAAGGCACAAGAGATATTTATGGTACGGAACTGCAAAGACAGGAAAAAATATGTGATGCCGCACGCGGTTTCTTTGGCAAGAATGGTTATCAAGAAATCAGAACACCAACTTTTGAAAATGCTGAGCTCTTTATTCGCTCGATAGGCGAACACACTGATATCGTCGAGAAAGAGAATTACACTTTGCAAGCGAACAAAAAAACATTTATGCTGAGACCCGAGGGTACGGCGTCGGTTCTTCGGGCGATAATCGAGAATAAGATACCCCTGCCATGTCGTTTTCTATATATTGAACCCATGTTTCGGAAAGAGCGACCTCAAAAAGGCAGGTATCGTGAATTTCTTCAAATCGGTATCGAATTGATCGGCGAAGGCGATGCTTTATATGATGCAGAGATGATAGATCAAGGAAAGAGGTTTTTAGAATCTGTCGGCGCGAGTGATTTCATAATCGAGATCAATTCGATCGGATGTCCGGCATGCCGCCAGAAATATAAAAAAATCCTCAGGGATTATCTTGGATCGAAAACTGACCTGGTCTGCCAGAACTGCACCGTGCGACTGAATAAGAATTTCCTCCGTATCTTTGATTGCAAAGAGGATCGATGCCAGAAAATATACGATGAAGCTCCAAAGATCACTGACAATCTCTGTGCTGATTGTAAGCAGCATTACGAGATGGTCAAAGCCTTTTTGAATACGTTTGGCGTTCTCTTCAATGAAAACCAAAAACTCGTCCGCGGTCTTGACTACTACACGCGGACTGTATTTGAGTTCAAACATAAACTGCTCGGTGCTCAGGACACGATACTCGCCGGAGGTCGCTATGATCTGCTTATGGCTGAATTAGGTGGGGGAGACGCACCTGCTTTAGGATGGGCAATGGGTGTTGATAGAATGCTTCTTGGTTTGCCCGAAGAAAAACCATTTCTTAAGAAAAGAAAAAAATTCTTCATCGCTACGATCGGCAAAGATTTCATGAGCGAAACTCTAAAATTACGGGATGCAATACAAAACCGGGATCATATCTGCATCATGGGAAATCCAGATGATCCCATCAAACAGCAGCTTAAGAGGTCTCATCGCAGCCACGCGGATTACACGATATTGTACGGTGAAGATGAGGCGCATTCAAAGATATGCAGTATGAAAAATATGGAAAGCGGTAAGCAGGAACAAATAGCTCTAAAAGATTTCTCTAATTTTCTGACAAAGCTATGACCATTGTTAACAAAAAAGGGACGGCCATGCCGTCCCTTTTTTGTTGGTATTTGTTTATCTGATAACGAGCAATTTTTCGATCCGGTGGAATTTACCTGCATCTACTTTAACGAAGTACACACCGCAGGCTAAGTCGAGCGATTTTTCGATCGTGTTTATACCCTGTGGTAAGCGGCTATCGATAATATCAGTTACCACCCTGCCGGCAAGATCGAGCACTTTCACTGAAACATCTGTCGTCACCAGTAAGTTGATTTCAAAACTGAGCTTGTCGTTCACTATTGAGCCGAAATTGGTAATTCTCGTCGACGATATCAGATCGCTGGTATTTTCTTCGATACCCGGGTTCACTGGATCGACATCACCAGTGATCGTATAGGCAAAAGCCTGTGGTCCGTACGGTACATTCTGTCCAATAACCGTTATTTCCCAGAGACCAGCGGTCGGACTATTTACACGAACGCACTCTTCGGCATTGATATTATCCCAGGTCGAAGGATTGCTTTGAGACTGTCCGCCGCTATAGATATTGCCGCGGTAAGTAGTACCGGTCGGCGATGTAAGCTCTAAGTGGAGGTTGTTTACCAAGGTGGGATTTGCTCCTGAAGCTCCGGCAGTATCAGTCCAGGCAAGGCAGACGCGAAGCGTTATCGAAGAATTGACATCAAACGAGTCGGTGATAGATGCACCGGTTGAAACACCGATCGTGTCGTCAACTATGATCAGCCTTCTTGCATCACCACTGAAAAACAAAACACTGTCAACATCGAGACGACCCCAGCCAACATTTGCATTGGGTATAGTGAAACCAACATTGGGGTCACAAGAAGCCATTGCCATAGATCTCAATAGCGCAGCGCTCTGATATTTAACCGAATCCGCAGTATTTGCACTACCAGTAGGATAAAAACCGGCGAGCAGATAATGTCTTATCAAACCGATCGAGCCATTTGATGCCGGCGTGGCCATGCTTGTGCCTGACATGCCAGAGTAACCGTTTGTGCCCCCGCCATAGGCAGATATAAGACCAGCCCACAAGGTCGTGCCATCACCAGGTGCCATGATATTCGGCTTCATACGTCCGTCCTGAGTTGGACCACGGCTCGAGAATGATGCGATCTGAGTGGAATTCGTACTATTGAGCATCGCGCCGACAGTCAGGACATTCTTAGCCATACCTGGATTTCTGATCGTGGTTCCGGAATATTCATTGCCCGCGGCATACAGATTCAGAAAGTCCGGATTTGCATAAGCATACGCATCAGTTGATGCATCCTGCAACAAATATGTGCCGCTCGAGTTACCCCAACCCCACGAGCCTGAATGCTGCAGTATTGTATAAGGCAGACCGCGGCCAAGATGGATAGTATCATACATCGCGGTCAGATTAGTCGGTACAACAAGACCACTATTACTACCGATGTCCACAAAGTAGATGCGCGCTTGTTTTGCCATACCATCATAACTGCTCGAACCTTGCGTCGTATCATTTCCGGCGATAGTGCAGTTGACATGGGTACCATGGTACCCAAAGGCCGAATTATCACCAAAAACGGCTCCTTGATAGTTCTTATATCCAACGATCTTGCGATGGTTCGGAAATACGCCAGGTGAAGTTATGGGATATGAAGGATCATAGTACTGCTCGTGATTTGTCGTAATGCCTGAGTCAGTGCTGCTTAGTACAAGACCATTGCCGAGCACACCATTGTACCATATCTGACGGGCTCCTGGATTCGAGGGGATGCTCGAACGCCATCCGGTCTGCAAGACCCACTGACAATTCTGATTAGCAAAAGTCGGTTCTGTCCACTTTTGTATCCAAATCACACTCGGGATATTAGCGATATCACTTATATTCTCAGCAGGAACGATAATATCAAGAGTTTTGCACAATGGATGATCGACCATGTCTACAACCTCATAACCCATTTCGATGATCTGCTGACCCAATGCATCAAGGTCTTCATTCGGAAACGTCTGAACAACGAGACGTACACTCGCTTCATTGTTCAGCAGATCCTTTTCCAATTTATAAGCGGGGTGGTAAATACCAGTCCATCTTACAAAGGGCAGGGATCGTGCCTGGGCAATCTCTTGTGCTGAGGCGCGAACAAGATATGCATAGTTTGGTACATAACCGATAATATCAACGCCAGTACCTCTTAATCCTTCAGTCCAGGCATCATAGATCGGTCCGGTCATCTGAATAAGGTAGTAACCATCATCCTGTTGAGTATGAATTGTCAATGCAACAGGAAATTCAGGTTCGCCGACTCGAGTATCGAATACAATACCATTAGAAAATGATATGAGCGTCGCGTTCTCATCGGGTAGTACTTGGTAAGGTATTTCTGCGCCGTGTGTGTGTATATTGGCAGCACCCAAACATGCAACAACCATTAACAACGATACCAATTTCATATAACCTCCTTTCATATCTGTTTACAAATATCTTTCTTAATATTACTGAATATAAAATGAATGTCAAGGTTTAAGAGTAGAAAGCTACTTGACTGAGGAAAATGCATGTATATACTAAAAAATGTTTTGTCCAGAATGCAAGGCTGAGTATGTTAAAGGGATAAAAATATGTCCGGAATGCGGTGTCAGACTCATCGATGTGCTAAACAAAAAAGAATCCACCGAAGAGGAAAATTTTCCTGAACTCATTGCGGTACTCAGCACATATAGTCATGGTGATGTAGCGATAATTAAATCGATACTCGATGCATCAGGCATATATTATTATTTTAAAGGTGAACACCACCTGGGATTGGTAAGAGCCTGGGCTGATCCAGCTAAATTAATGGTAAAAAAAGAGGACAAAGATATTGTCAAAGACCTGCTCAAAGACCTGAAATTGCAGTCTGGAGGATGGTTTCCAGATAAGAGTAAATGACTTAAAAGTCCCTATAATACGTAATATAACTATATTTACTTAAAGGTTTTTATAGAATATAAAGTGCATCCTGATAAATTTAGTACTTGATTTTCTATTTAGATTGAGTATAATATACATAGAAAAGGCATTATTGCCGATTCTTCATTCTTGAACCGCAAACCCGTCCAATATTCGGATGGGTTTGCTTTTTATGTACAAGATATAGCCGTTAAGTAATTAAGTCATCGAGTTATTTTTTTTAAAAAGAATTGATAAAGTGCTGAAAATGACAAGCAATCACTTTGTCCGCACGTATTGGGAATAAAGGATTTGCCGGTACCTCCCAGGCACATGAAATCATATGAGTAAAAATGAAAAAAAGATGTATTTTGATCCTGCAACTAGCGATCAAGAAAATATTAGACAGATAAAAGGTTATCAAAAGGGAAGAGGCTTATGTAAAATATTTTAAAAATATTCGCCCGAATAAAGTTGCAGGATGTGCTTATTAAATTCTCTTTTAAATCTTTTTATAATAGATCAAATAGACATGCAAGAGAGGTTTATAGAGGTTTTCGGTCACACGGCTAGATAGTGCAGAATACTCATTTTATCATATTTTACAAGGGTTTGAGTGATATTTTCCTAGTTTCCTTTGGTTCTGATAATATATATTTCGTAAACTATAAAAGATGGATCTATATTCTTGTGTAAGTCTCACATACCCCCTTTTAGATAACTAAACGGTCAGCTTTTTTATTGCGTATCTCATTAGGCCATGATCTACGGATCAAACGGTCTTTCTAATGTGTTCTTTTCCAATTTTTCAAAATATAAGTCAAAATTATCGATCCTCTTTTTTATCGATTCAACGAGCAGTGCTATTTCATCTTGAGATGACAGCATATCCTGATCCATAATGCCAACGACCATATTCACATAGATGTCCTCTAAATAAGTATACTGGAGCTGGGCATCAGCAGAAATCTTTGCCCCCTGAAGGCGCGTTTGTATATCCTCGAGCAAAGCACTTATCTTTTCATCCTCTTTGAAACGACATTCCCCGAATATTTTTTCGATTATTGATTCTGCTACCTGGAGTTTTTCGAGGAGCTGTTTTTTCACTTTTTCACGCAGTGATACCGGCTGTTTTTGCATGGGGATCTGTACACACGTCCATGGTTCAAGCATGATCCTTCCGTTTTCGTCACGCACGAGATTAAAAGAATCATCCAGAACAATACTCCCGGAGATCTCCTCGGGCTTTTGGGATGTGGAAACGTCGTGCACCGTAAACTCTGATTCGCGAAATGCTTTTGCTGTGAAGTAATACTTATTACCCTTATCGCTTTTTTCCTCTTTGGTAATCCTGAAAGAATCCGGCAATAATGAATAACTCGCAAGATGCCCGCTGCCACCTGTTAGAGAAACCATGCACCTCTGGACTTGATCAAAAACTTTGACCAATACATCCCTGTTCATATAATATCTATACACTATTTTATTCGATTTGTCAACATAATGAAATTAATCTGCCGATATTTCACAGAAAAAAGTCTTGACAGAGAAAAAATTATAGATAAGATATGCATTGAATGTCTGCAACACTAATATTTGTTTTTGCATCGCTCTCATTATTAATAACCCTTTCGTGTTTTTATCTTTATTACAAAAGTAACAGAAATAAGGACTTTTTGTATGCCTGCTTCCCATTTGTATGCGCCACACTACTCCTTTTTACTCATTTCGAGTTAACGACTTATTCAACACCGGAAACAGCAGTCTATTGGACCAAGTTAAAATACTTGGGGGTCTTTGGATATCTCACAGCCTTTCCCCTATTCATCTCTTCCCTAGCGAAGAAAAAAGTCAGCACGCGAACGATAGGCATATGCGGTTTGGCAACAGTCCTCTTCCTTATTTTCACCTTTTTTAGCGATCTTGTCATCAGTGACCGTGTGGTTACATATGGTCATTCCCTGCGTGCTGAAGTCGGGATCTTGTATCCCTATTTTATGGCGATCTTTTTCATAAGCGCGATCGCCTGTTTTATCATGTATATCCGTATTTTCACGGGTGCAAAAACCAACATGAAAGCAAGGATCAATTATACGCCGATTACCATCGGACTTGGCCTCGCGATTCCTTTTGCCATAATCGATGTTGCGGGTCTGGCCGTTGGAAAACCGTTCATTAAGTCGATACCTTATCCGTTTGTAATCGGGACGATGATATTCGTCCTGACCTATCTCTGGTCATTTCTATCCCAGTACTCCTGGTTCTTTGTCGCGCTCGACAGGTCTCAAAATAGAATAATAGAGCTGACTGAACAGTCGAATAAAAGTGTCCTGGGATTTGTTCAGCTAATCGCACGGACTCTAGATGCAAAGGACCATTATACAGCCGGTCATTCACTGCGCGTAATGGACTATGCAGTCAAGATAGCAAAGTCGCTCAATCTGCCGGAGAGCGAAATCGAGCTGCTCAAGCATGCTTGTTTGTTGCATGATATCGGGAAAATAGGCATCCCGGACGGTATCCTCAATAAAGAAACACCGCTATCTGAAGAGGAACGTGAACATATCTTCAACCACCCGGTTCTCGGTAAAAAGATCTTGAGCACGGCTGAAGAATTCCGTGATATCCTTGATATAATTTATGCTCACCATGAACGAGTCGATGGACACGGTTATCCAAATGGTCTAAAAAGAGAAGAAATACCGCTCCTTGCCCGGATCATTGCTGTGGCCGATACGTATGATGCCATGCTCTCTGAACGTCCGTATAGAAAAGCACTGTCAAAAAAAGAAGCGATCGTCGAACTAAAACGTATCAAAGACTCTCAACTCGACGGTGGTCTTGTCGAGGCATTCATAAAAAATATCACAAGAAATAATTCACTAATGTCCTGAACCCAGCAGCATTGAACAGATCCTTCAGAATAGACCCGGTCACAGCGCGCGCCTTTGTGCTGAAAAAACAACTGCTCAATACTACGAGCAAGCTCAGTGCTAAAAGCGGCGTAATGAAGACGATAGATACTCTCGGCTACATTCAAATAGATACCATAAATGTCATTGAACGATCCCACCACATCGTTCTTTTCACGCGCAGTTCTGATTACGATCGTAAATTTCTTCACACTTTGCAGGCCAAGGAAAAGAAGATATTTGAATATTGGGCCCATGCAGCATCCTTTATTCCGATGAGCGACTATCGTTTCTATATCAGAAAAATGAGAGAAAAACCAAAAGAAGACTCGTGGTTTGGTATGTGGACAAAAAAACATCGCGGAATTTTAAAAAAGACAAAGGCTCGGATTGAAAAAGAAGGACCCCTCTGTGCAAGTGATTTCGCAGATATTAAGAACCGGAAACGCGGATCATGGTGGGATTGGAAACCAGCAAAAGCTGCTTTAGAAATTCTCTTCTGGCGTGGTGAACTAATGATCAAAGAGCGAAAAAAATTCCAGAGGGTGTATGATCTGACTGAAAGGATACTGCCCGATGACGTAAATACGACGATGCCAGACATCGACGAAGAGAAAAAGTTTTTCGTTCGACGAGCTCTAAATGCCTTAGGTATTGCAACGCTGCAGGATATAAACAGGTATATCGGTATTAGTGGTCGACTGAACAAATGGGTGCATGAAATGATCCAGACCGGCGAGGTCAGCGAAATTATGGTCGATGGTCTGGAAAAACCTTACTGCATTTTATCCAGCGAGATTTCAAAGATAAAAAGAACCGATAATAAGGGCGTTCATCGCGTCATCTTCCTCTCCCCTTTTGATAATGCTATCATACTTCGAGAACGAACCTCGGCTTTGTTTGATTTTACTTATAGCCTTGAATGTTATGTTCCACGCTCAAAAAGAAAATACGGCTATTTTTCTTTACCCATCCTCTGGCGAAATAAGTTGGTCGGCATGATCGATCCTAAGGCAGACCGCAAGTCGAAGACCTTATTGATCAATAGTATTCATCTTGGCGATGATAAATTAGGAAAAACATTCTACGACGCTTTGAATGTGTCTTTGGGAAATTTTTGTAAATTCCACGAATGCACAAATATAGACTTGTACGATGTACCGGAAAAAATCAGGAAAAAGATCATTGTTTGATCATCTTCTTTATTGATTTACTGAAAAAAACAACTATATTAAACAAAAGGAGGTTGCATGGAGAAAATCATTGCTTTCTGCGGGATTGAATGCACAAACTGCCCGGCGTTTATTGCTTACAAGACTGATAATGATGAGCTGAGGAAAAAAACTGCCGAGGATTGGTCCAAAGCCTTTGGCGTCGATATTCCTCCTGAGGCGGTCAATTGCGTTGGATGCCTTGCGCCATCGGGTGTTCAGATAAACTATTGCCAGGAATGCGGAATCAGGAAGTGCGCTCTGGAAAAGAAGGTTGATAACTGCGCATATTGTGATAGTTATATCTGCGAACGACTTGAGAAATTCCACGAAAGAGCTACAGATGCAAAGAAAAACCTTGAGGAAATTAGGCAGGATCTTAAATAATACTCCCGGCTATTTTATCAAAACAAGACGATCCGTAAATGTCGTCTCATCGGTCCTTAATTGACAGAAATATACACCGGCTGAAACCTTCCTGTTCTTCAAATCCGTTCCATTCCAGGATATTGTATTCGGTTTTAGCGGCTCATGAACAGAAAGATTGAATTTACGGACCAGTCTGCCGCACACATCGTAGATGATCAATCGAGCACTCTTGGTTTCATGGCCGATACAATAAGCGATATCAACTTGATCGTGGAATGGATTTGGATGAATACTGAGCTGGGTTACGATATCTGTTGATACATGTTCTTGAATACCCAATCCGCTATTGTAAAGTACAGTGATATTATTTGAATTGTAGTTACAGCATGCGATATCAAGAGCACCATCCAAGTCGTAATCAGCTGACATAATACCCCAGGGATTAGCGCCAACCGTATAGACTGTCAGGTTAGCATATGTTCCATCACCATTATTGATCAGTACAGCGATATTATCGCTTCCGTTATTACTGCCGGTTAGATCGATATCTCCGTCTCCGTCAAAATCACCGCCGTGTAGAGCTCGAGTATTATTGCCGGTTGCATATCCTATTGGACTAGAAAAAGTGCCGTCACCATTATTGAGTATCACTGCGATATCATTGCCGCTATAATCAGCGGTCGCAAAGTCGACATAATTATCCCCATTAAAGTCGTTACCAAAAACTGCAGTTGGATTAGCGCCAACTGCGAAATTCGACATCTCAGGGAAATCACCAGCACCGTCATTCAATAATATGGAGATATTATCATTACCAGCATTCGTTACTCCAAGGTCGAGGTCGCCGTCATTATCCACATCCTTTACAACAATACCGCGCGCCCAGGTTCCGGCAGTATATGTAAAAGGTCCAGAGAATCCTCCATTGCCGTTGTTCAACATGACCCTTACATTCGTACCTGATCCCCATCCATCCGTCATCACAAGATCAATATCATTGTCTGCATCAATATCACCGCCTGCGATATTTTGTCCAAGGATTGCCGGCGCATACGTGGCAAATACGGTAAAAACGCCATTACCGTCGTTCTTCAGAATAACGAGATGCGATGTACCTGGCTGGTTATGCACTGACACCAGGTCTATATCACCATCTGCGTCCAGATCCGCACCATACAGTGCGATAGGATCACTTTCGACCGCAGTATAGGCCGGAGCACCAAAAGTTCCATCACCATTATTCAAAAGTACCACGACACTGCCCGGGTTTGATGTTACTGCTATATCGATATCAATATCGCCATCAAAATCAGCAGTAAAGATACCGCGTGGTTCGTTACCGCAAGGGAAAGCCAGAGGATTTTCAAATGTCCCGTCCGATTGTGTCGACACGGCCGCAGTGAAATCCCAGATAAATCCGCCAAGGAACGGACCGATCAATGCCTGTATGTCCTTAGATAGAATTGCACTGACTGCTTCGCCATCCATAAAATCCACATCCGGGTCAAGACTGACCGTCGATGTTCCGCTGTTATAAACAATAGAACCTGTGTGGATACCGGTCTGTGCACCCTGTACAGTGAAAGTTGAATTATTCAGTGTCGAACTGTCCACCTCGAGGTTGAAAGTAGCGTTGATATCAGCCGATTGGAGAACCGCTAATTGGTTTTGAACAGGATCAGTCGAAATAATATTAAGCGCACTCTCATTGAGCAAAACAGCCAAAGAGTCAGCATTATAGTTCACAGTTGCCAGATCGATATCATAATCATTATCAAAATCAGAGCCGATTATTTCCAAAGGATAACTACCGGTTGTAAAATTTGTCGCCGTACCAAATCCTCCACTACCATTACCAAGGAGTATCGAGATATTATCTGATAAAGCATTGGCGACTGCAATATCGACATGTCCATCAGCGTTGAAATCAGAAACAAAAGCAGAACGCGGTCCAGAACCAACTGAATAATTCACTGCGGCATTGAAAGTACCGTCACCATTACCGAGAAGTCTGGATATGGTGTTTCCGTTGTTGTTTACTGCTATTAAATCGATATCGCCGTCCTCATTCAAATCAGCACATACCACTGAATAGGGCTCTAGACCGACTGAATAGTTGGCTGCAGCATTAAAACTTCCATCTCCATTGCCAATATGTATTGATATATTGTTACCGCCAATGTTTGCCGTTACCAGATCGAGAAAGCCGTCACCATTAAAATCACCGACATTAATCCCGTAAGGTCCGGCACCGGTCGGATATAGATCAGGTGAACCAAAGCTGCCATCACCATTACCAAGAAGTATGGAAATAGTATCGGATATAAAGTTAGCCACCGCTAGATCAACAATGCCATCCATATTAAAATCATGGCAAGATAAACCATGAGGGTCATTCCCGGCGGCATAATTAACCGCGCTGTTGAAAGTCCCGTCTCCAATACCAAGGAGTATCGATACGTCTTGTGAACCGTCGTTCGTAATCGCCAGATCAAGATTTCCATCACTATCAAAATCATGGGTTCTTACTATGCATGGATATGTACCAACATCGTAATGAACAGCCGGGTCAAAACTTCCATCTCCATTACCGAGCAGGATCGACACATTATTTGTAAATTCATTGACAACCGCAATATCATAATTCATATCACCATTAAAATCTCCGGCGATTAATGAATGAGGGTCATCATCAGCCGTAAAAAATGAAGGTGTTATGAACAAACCAGAGCCGCTGTCGACAAGGGTAACGAACTGCCAGGTGAATCCATCGAGAGAATCGCCCGTTACAGACTCAATACCTTTGGTCAGTGAAGCAGTGACCGTTTCTCCATATCTTAGATCGATGGCAGGATCAAAGGTCATCATCATGCCGGCGCTGTCATACAAGATACTCCCGGCAATAAAACCGCTCTGTTGGTCGTATATGCGGACCGTATTTACATTGAGAGTAGAGGAATCTATCGGCATATTGAACATTGCAGAAACATTGATATTATGGAGTACATTGAGTTCATTCTGCATTGGAATGGTTAGTTCAACAAGCGGAAAGTTCGCACTTGCACCTGGACCACCATAAGCACCCATGTCATTACGCGACCCGTCTGGGTCATTGTACTGCACACCAGGATTCCCCGCATCGATACACGGTGAACCGCTCTGCAAATGAAAATCATTTGCCGGATTGATAAAAACCGGATCGGCTGAAATACTCCCGGTACCAGGTGAGCAATTCTGATAATTCGTTGCGTTGTTCCAGACATCGTTATATGTTAGCACCGGTGAAGTACCGACCGCATAGATACCGTATAAAGTACTTGCCGTTACTATGTTATTCATAACCGTTGGACCATAACCTCCCCCATCGTTAATGCCGATCCTGTTGCCGACAACGGTATTATTGATGACGGTCGGATTCGCACTTACGACGATACCGTCGAACGTCTGATATACCACAACATTATTATGGATGTATGCATTCGATTGATTCCAGGTAACGATCCCAAAATCATTGCCTTCGACATGGTTATTGCTTATATCGGGTTTTGCGCCACTATTGCAAAAAATGCCTGCACCGCCAGGCATGGAGCCTCCTGATATCGCACCAGTAACTGTAAATCCCAAAAATTTTGTGTCATTATCAATGTTATTGCCTGATGCAAAGACGACATCACCACTGTTGCCGCCACCATGTATGATCGACAAACCTTGGCCCGCCCCGCGTACTATAACGTCAGCTTTAAGTGCTATTTCTTCATAATAAGTTCCTGGCGCAACGACAACGATATCACCGCCATTTGCTGCATCTATCCCCTGTTGAATAGTGGGATAATCTTGGGGGACACGAATTATGACGGCAAATGTGGGAACCGCAACAACAAATATTAACAGCATTGATACAAACGTAATTCTGTTCATCCCTACCTCCTTGATTTAACGAATCAACGAATTATAGAAAAATAATCGTGAAATGTCAACAAATAGAGTATCTTATATTATCATGGAACTGCATTTATGTTAAATACCGGGATAACCAGGAAATACACAATGGCGGTGACGATAACCCCACCGATCAAGTTGAGAAAAAATCCCGATTTTGCCATTTCCGGGATTCTTACATAACCACTACCAAAAATTATCGCATTGGGCGGCGTTGCCACAGGCAGCATAAACGCACAGGATGCTGACATCGTTGCCGGGATCATGAGTAAATACGGGTGCATACCCATTGCCAAAGCAAGCGAGCCAAGCACGGGCATCATCATCGTTGTCGTTGCGGTATTCGATGTTACCTCAGTGAGAAAGGTAATGAATAAAGAGACGACCAGAATCATAAGTATGACATGCATACCCCCGAGAAATGAAAGGCTCTCACCGATCCACTGTGCCAAACCCGAATGTTGAAAACCCGCGGCCAAGGCAAAGCCGCCGCCAAATAAAAGGATAATGCCCCAGGGTATTTTAACTGCCCATTCCCAATTAAGAACAAACTCTCGCTTTCTGAGATCAAGAGGAATGACAAAGAGCAAAATCGCACCGATCATGGCAACAGTGGAATCATGTACATACTCACCGATACCAAGAAGATGCGACCAACCTGGTATGGTAAAAGATCCGATAAGTATGTTCCTTCTAAAAATCCATGCCAACGCAATAAGGATAAAAACCGCAAGAGTGATTTTTTCTCCGGCCTGCATACTACCGAGCAAATGAAGATCTTGATCGATGACCTCTTTGCTGCCGGGTATTTTCTTCAATCGAATCGGTAAAATAATCCTCGTAAGATATAACCACAGAACCGGCAGGAATATCACAACAAACGGCACACCTATTTTTAACCAATCAAAAAAACCGATTTCCGGGGCATTCGGGAACATTGATTTTGCAATACCGACAAAGACAATATTGGGTGGGGTACCGACTAGTGTAGCGATACCTCCGATCGTTGAAGCATGAGCAATACCCAGCATCAACGCGGTACCGAAATTGAATTTGCCCGGTGAAATATCCATGGTTGGATTTCCCTTCTTTAACATCGTTTCCGCGTGCAAAATTATTGCCAGACCGATCGGGAACATCATCATCGTCGTTGCGGTGTTGGAAATCCACATCGACAGAAAAGCCGATGCGACCATAAAACCAAGGATGATCTTATGGGGTGAGGTGCCGAGATATTTAACTATGTAAAGCGCAAACCTTTTATGCAGTTGCCAACGTTGCATGGCCATTGCTATGAAAAATCCTCCCATGAAAAGAAATATGTTTTGATCAGCATATCTCATTGCAACATCCTTGGCATTAAGAATTCCCATGAGCGGGAAAAGCATGAGTGGCAGCAAAGCCGTAGCGGGGATTGGAATGGCTTCAGTTATCCACCAGGTGGCCATTAACAAAGCCACTGCAGCAGTGTATTTGGCGTGGTTGTTCATGCCAGCAGGTGCTGGCAGACACATGACCAAGATGAACAAAACAATCCCCAGGAATAGACCGATTCTTTGCCGCACGATAGTATTTTAATCAGAACTTAAAAAAAATCAACGATGAATTATTTGCTGACGCATACTTGCGATGTCTCTTTTCGCGCAAGGAAATAGATACCTACCAAAAGAAGCAAGATACCTATGAACTGCATTGTTGTTATTGTCTCATTCAAGACCAGATAACCGAGCAAGGTTGCAAAAAATGGTGTAGCGAGTTCAAGTGCAGAGACTTGAGCGGCTTTGATCAATTTTATCCCTTCATAGTAAAGGATCGTGCCTATGCCAACAGTAAAACCAAGTAAGACTTGATAAATACTGTGAATACTGATGTCGCGGAAAATAGCACTATAGCCGACAAAAATAATACCAGCAAAGAAGAACCGATAAAAAGCAATGACTCCAGCATCGAGTGTTTTTAGATATTTTCGCGCAATTACCGCTGTCGTTGCCCAGGCAACAGTCGCGGATAATACGTAGATATCACCAATCGTGCCTAAACGTAAACCCAGTAAATTACCCAGAGTTTTCGTCGTAACCAGAATGCCAGCCAGGATCATGAAGATGATACCGAGATAATCGAATTTGGTCACGAAATCTTGTCTGAGCAGGAAATAGCCAAAAATTACAACAAAGATGGGCTGCATATGACCGATAAGAACAGCATTGATAACAGGTACCTTTGTTAAGGCATAAATGTACATTAGATCAGCGAAAAGTGTCGCGGCAATAGAGATATATATAAGTTTTGGTATGAATCGTCTTTTTACAATGATATGGCTTGTTTTGAAAACGAGGACATAGACTGTGATGATGATAAATGCGAAGATCGTACGCATAGCAAAGGTGTTTAAGAAATCTGTTGTCTGATATGAAAGTTTTGCAAAAACCGGTTCGATCGCCCACATTATGCTTGCCCCTAATACTGCTATGGTACCGAGTACTTTGTTATCGTATTTGCTTAACATATGCGTATTTTATCTATAAAAACAGATATTTCAAGACAGCTTGACACGATATCTCCACAGTATATAATATTTCTATGGTACATAAATATAAGGTTTGCTTGCATTTCTTGTTTTTCATACCGGTTCTCCTCTTCAGCCATACTCTCTTGGATTTCCATGGTGTCGAAGTTGCTGATAAAGATACGAGCTTTTATTCTTTCGAATTTACCTTATCAAACAACGAAAGCCGGGTGGTCTTTAATTTTAATGGTGAATTAGAAGCCGGTGAGATCAATGTTTGGTTGGGCGGCGGCGGCTATGAAGTCATTGGAAACTACACTGACCAAGATACATTCGCATATAAAGACATCATCTTTGGCCCGTTAGACAATTCAGAACCGATAACAGTGAAAGTATATACGACCAAAGCGATCGGCGCATGGTCTATTAAACTCATTGAATTGTCTTCTAGCGGGATTCTTTTGTCGTTATTAGTCTCAGGTGTCCTGATAATAGCCATCTGTCTTGTTTTGCTTATCAAATGGAAAACCAAGAGCAGCGAATCGTTCATTTATCCGCTGATCGGCGCGGCAGCTTGGTTTGTCAGTATTACTGTTAAATTTCTCTTTGCTTATTGGTTGAACGGCCCGATACTCAAGTTCATAAAATCTTCGCTCGGACAGACTGGATATCTATCTCTCGGCAGTATCTACATTGGTTCACTCACTGGTATTTTTGAAATCGGCATAGCTCTCATCTTCGTTTTGTTCATAAAGAGATTATATGAGAATGCTCAAAGAGGTATCGGTTTCGGTCTTGGTGCCGGCACTATCGAAGCTATGCTAATAGGATTTTCGCAGATCGGTGCCTTAGTAATGGTCATTTCAGGGGCACCAGGAACCAGCGATGTCACGGCTGGTTATAGCAATATCGCGAGCAATACACCCTTATTATTCCTTGTGGCACCGATTGAGAGAATAATCGCGATCCTTTGTCATACCAGTTCACGAGCTCTGGTCGTTCTTGCCGTAGCAAGGAGAAAACAGATATATTTTTGGATCGCATTTCTAATCATGACCGGGATCGACACAATTGCCGGTTACGTACATTTAGCCAATTATATTGGTACGGTATCGACCTGGTTAGTTGAACTTGTTTTAATGCCATTCGCATTACTGAGCTTTTTTATAGTAATATGGTACTATAAAATCTGGCAAAAAAACTATATCGGTTCACCCCCTAACCAGATAGAAACTACGGACTGAGAGCGATCGAAAATCGGTGGGCGCTTGAAACCTCGTTGTATAAAAAAGAATAACCTATTTGATATTCTTCAACGGTCACGATAATACCACTGCTCAATTGAATGTCTGAAAGACCACGGGAAAGTCGTTCATCATCTAATAAATCATAGGGCATAAGATATCTCACCCCGAACAAGAGGCAAATACTCTCATGCGTATAGGAAAGACCAGTATTAATCTGCAGATCGGGCATTTCTGACTCCAATATGAATTCGAATTTGTTGAAAGATAACCTCACTCCGGTTCTTGTTGTCCATGGAATACTGGTGTTTTTCGATATTTCTTTGCCTAAATTATCAATTTTTGCCCCAAACGCTAAATCGCCGAATTCAATGTATGAACTGATGCCTAGACAAGCACCATATAAAACCTCGGTATCGATTTTTTCCCAGAAAGTCTTTATAGATGCGCCGAAAAATCCGAATTTTCGCCCCAGAATAACACACATATCATATGGCGTGAATTCATCAGTAGGTAAACCAAATTGATCATACCCCTGGATCGTACCATAGTTCAAATAACTGATGCCGATAACGTTGTTCTTAAAAGTTGCACCAAAGGAAAAATGGTTTGTCGAAAATAACCATCGCGATAAGGTGAAATTAATTTGTGTTGAACCTGGAATCGCGGGGTTATGAAAAGCTGATAGACCTTCATTGATCATTAACACCGCACTGCCTAAACCCTGTGACTTAACGCCTGGCGAAAGTTTCAAGAAGCAACTGGAGTTAACGCACAACAATAATAATAGAAATGCCGTCATCGCTCACTCTTTGGTTATTCGATCACCGCCATTTTAGATCTATAGTCGATGGTACTGTACCGTGTCCGGACCTGGACATAGACAAAATAAACACCCACTGGCAGGGAACCACGCCTCAGCACAAAACCACTGGGGTCTGATGTTGTATTTTCATATATTCTTTGACCTACAATATTAGTTATTGTAATCCTTGCATCTTCAAAATCGTCAACCCACGGGAATTCTACGCATGCAATATTCCTCATTGGATTGGGCCAGATCTTCAAGGTTCGTTCAGGGATCGCTGGCAGATTTCCATCGTTAATATCAACGAATAGCGGCAAATGATCTGATGCATAATATAAAGCATCGGCGACATCGACCGGAACAACACTATTATAGCCGTCATTTATCGATAGATCAAAATGATTTCCGTCGTTGCCGAGTATGTTGTACGAGTGATCGGTCATGAATAAACCGGCGCTATCGAGAAAATCAAATGAACACAGAATCATGTCGAAACGATCATCCAAACCACCGCCAGCGCCACCATCGGCGAGTTGTTCGAATCTCGTCGATTGTGTGTGAATTTCGGTAAAACCGGAATTCTCATGCCATACACCAGAAGCGTTCAAGGGATCGTACAGGCGACCATTATTATTCGAAAAATCACCTGTGAGATATTGAAAAGCAGATTCATCACTATAATAAATATTGAAATCACCAGTTACCATAAAATATGAACCCTGGGCAAAGTAACTGAGATGCTCACGTAATGCAGTAGCTTCCTGTAAACGGATCAATTCATTATCCGAACCCTGTGAGGATTTAAAATGCGCGGAGAATAAATGAAATTCATGCTGGCTCTCGGAAAATCTCAGTCGGTACTGAGCAATATCCCGGTTGACTGTTGAAAGGTATTGTTCGTGCAGAAGTTGAACCGCGTTTTGATTATAGAAAATTGCGTTGTCTGTACCAGGGCCATCGTGAAAAGTCGTGCTCCTGTAAGTATCCGCCTGATAATTCATGACCGAATCAAGAAATAAATCCACACCGTCCTGACTCTGCATTTCCTGAACGACAAGCACATCTGGTTTTATGTATTCTATTACAGTGCGCAAATAATTAGTCCTTTGTATACCCATTGCATCCGGAAAATTAAGAACATTATATGTCGCGATACGGAAGGTCTCACCGTTCAGAGAATATAAATTAGAAATTACCAATGCTGTAATAATTCTACACACCAGGGAAATAATCGTTCTATCGAACTGCCGGATCGTATGTCTTATCATCACCGAGAAACGTCTATAATTCTCCCCTGGATCGGTGCTTCAATGGGCGAGTGTTTCTTCATGTATTCAGCGATGATATTCCGCATGTAGTGAAAGGTATCCTCGGTGTCGCTTGCTTTCTTAAAAACCGCGTATTCTCCCCCGCCTGCGGCAAGATATGAATTGGTGACGACCCGGTATACCTTGTTAGGATCGATCTCTGCACCGTCTTGCGTAACGACATCGATTATTCTCTGCCCGATGGGCTTTTTCGAATTATATTTAAGTTTGATGCCGGATACCTGGAATATCGCATGATGACCATTATAACCGACTTCAAGCACTTCGAGCAGTACCTCGCCGGTCATATTCATGACCACGACTGTATTTGAGAGAGCGTCAACATTGTAGCAGTCACGGTAGGTGATATCACCTTTCGGTATGTTAGCCCTGATACCGCCAGAATTATGTATTGCTATATCAGCTGTAAAGCGTTCTCGCATAGCATCAGTTATCAGATTCCCAATACCGGTCTCTTCAAAACCTGCACGAGCTAACTCCTCATTGGAATAGCCGATTACCTCATCAAATCCTCGCTGTGTTATTTCTTCCCATTTATCTAAAATCCGCATCATCTGGGTATCACTTTCGATTTCTTCACTCAGCAGATCGACTAATTGACCTTCATAGCCCGCTATTTTTTTGGTCTTCGGATCAATTAGAAGGTCTAGAAAACCAATGCTACTCAGGTGGCTATAAGACTGGCAGATTATCGTATGATTGATTGAATCTTCGTAAGGCACCTGCAAAGCAGAGGAGCTGTGGGAACCGAATATTATATCGATCCCTGGTATTGAATCTGCAATACGCTTATCATGTTTTAATCCAATACCCGTCAAGGCAAATATAAGATCGACATGCTTGGCTTGCAAAATCTCAACGTATTTACGTGCTGTTTCCGATTCATCAAGAACATCATGACCCATGAATTTCTCCGGAGTCGTCATACCCTCCATATAGTGTGTGAGAATACTAAAAACACCGATTTTGATACCGTTATATTCAATAATCGTATAGGGTTTTAGATAATCTACATTCTTGCCTGTTTTTTCATAAACAATATTACTACCCAGAAATTCTGCATCAACGGAATTAACGAATTCCCGAAATACTTCGACCCCCATATCATAATCATGGTTACCAGGTGCAAGCACATCGTAACCGCAATAATTGAAATATTCAGCGACTGCCTGGCCTTTGGAAAATTCACCGACTGGTGACCCCATGAACATATCGCCACTATCAAAAACAAAGATCCCATAATCAAGACTATCAGCTTCTATTCTCTTCGAGTTTATATAATATGCGGCGGCAGGGGCATTACCGACAGGTGGTGGGAAATACGGATTCATCCACCAAGCAGCACTCGGTGATAATCCACCTTCAATATCATTTGTATAGAGGATATAGATATGATCGTAATTATTATTCAAAAACAAAGCAGCAAAAAGAAAAAGCAAGTTTAACAATTGAGTTATAAGGTAAGGCTGAGAGAGATCAGAAAAATACTGGAAGATTCATCTATCTGAATATCCGCGAGATCCTCTAAGCTGGTGAAATCATTGCTCGAATAATCGCGTTTATTGTAACTGTAGGCAATATCAACATGCAATTTTTTTGTCTGATACCCCCCACCGATCGACAATACCGTTGTCCATACAGCATTCTGTTCATAGTCAGGGAAAATACAAAATCCATATCGTATTGAGTAATCCTGCGTTATGGTATGTTCGATGCCGACTTTGTACATATTTACTGAACTCGGCCGTGTTTCACGACAGTATTCACCATAGAATCTCGTTGGGATACGAGCAGCCGGTTGATAAAAACAGCCTAACGTGTGGCTGGCTGGATAATTTAACTCGGCGCTTGTTCCTTTGTTGTCGACTGTGTGCTCGCTTGAATATAAGTATGCAAGAGATATATGTCTGTTCGGTAAGATAATGACACCGACGCCTGTTGCCATACCATCATAAGTATCATTTTGTTGTATGATCGAATCAGGCAGATCGGTTTTGACAACTGTAATTAATGCATCTCTTCTGCCCCGTATAAGATCTTGTCTAATACCAATACTGAAGAACTTGTATGAAAAACTAAGCATCGGCGAGACAGAGTAGATCGAACCGGTATATTCATGGGTCTCTGTTTTTAACAGTTGAAAAAAGTCATCGCGGTATTCGCGTCGATAATAGTAATTGAAATCCCATAAAGGTAAGAATTGGAAGCCAGCTCTGAAACCCTTAACAGGCACTACTACTGAGGTGGCGGCTATGCCGATATTACCATCTGTGCTATTGGCAATATTGGAAATGCCTATGTTATTTCCGTATGAGTCATATACTCGCAAACCACGCTGTTCGTTAGCCCGTGTATAAGAAGGCGTTATCGATCCAGATATTCGATCAACAAAGCATAAGGAAGCAGGGTTGCTGCCAGACTCTATAACTGAAGATATTCCACCTAAACTTAGGGAGCGGGCATCGGTATAATAGACACGATCTCCAAGACTATTCACACCAGGGAGGCTAAGAAATAAAATCAATACAGGGTACATCACATAAGCTCTTTGAATATAATACTAAAACTTACGGCACAAAAACTGCGGCCGCGATAACTGTCGTCCACAATCCGTTCTTATCGCCTATCGCAGTCTGGGTAATATCCATTGCCTTTACTATCTCGGTCGAAATTTTCCAAAATTCTTTTCTCTCGTCATAACTGGTATCCGGATCAAAAGGCACACCAAGCGTAGTCGCTAACATCTGTGCCGCTAAATCCTCGGCTTTATCTGCTGCCTTTAGCTCAGTTTCACCGTACGAATGATATTCAGAAAGATAACCGTATTGTGACCGGTCTCTTGGTATTGCAACGCCTATTGAAGCAGCTATTAGCCGATGGGGTTCATTAGTGCTCGATTCGGCCATGACCATGTACGTTATCTCTCCGGGAGATAGCTGTTCAAGACCTCTGCTTTTGGAAAGTATTTTTGCTTCCGGCGGCAAGATACTCGATACCCGGACAATATTCAGATGTGCTATACCGGCATTACGTAGTGACGCCTCAAAACTGGCCAATCTTTGCTTATGTTTACCAACACCTTTAGTTAGGAATAAACCTTTTGGCACCATTATATCATCTCCCTATGGAGCAGACCAGAGTCGAACTGGCGGCCTTCTCGCTGCGAACGAGACGCTCTCCCAACTGAGCTACTGCCCCAATGTCGCATTATACAAAAAAACATTACCAAGTCAATAAGATTATCACTGTTCGCCCAGCTCGTTATCGATGATCGTGAGGATCTTTGATACAGTGTCATCAAGATCGCGGTTTTCAATAATATATTTATAATCTTCTTTATATCTCAATTCTTCAAACGCCTTAGCAAGGCGGTTTTTAATAACATCGTTCCTCTCTGTATTACGCTTGATCAATCTCTGTTCTAATTCCGCAAAGTCAGGCGGAACAATAAAAAAATATAACCCATTTGGATATGCATCCATGAGTACACGAGCACCCTGCACATCGATATCCATCAGTACATGGTAACCACTGACCAAGGTGTCTTCAAGGTTTTTCTTCAGGGTTCCGTAGAGATTTCCATGTACGAGTGCATATTCAATGAACAAATTCTTTTCTATCCAGTCTTTGAATTCAGATTCGGTAATGAAAATGTACTCGCGATTATTCTCTTCTCCCTCCCTCATTGCTCTGGATGTTGCTGATACAGAATACCGAATATCAGACCGCGCATTGAGAATTCTCTGACAAATGCTCGTCTTACCCACTCCAGACGGGCCGGAAAGAACGATCAATCTACCTCGATTAGTCATCTTATTCAATGTTCTGCACCTGTTCCCGTATTTTTTCGACCTCTTCTTTTATTTGGACGACTGACTTGCTTATTTCAAGAAAATTAGCCTTGACACTACAGGTATTGGCTTCACGCTGGATCTCCTGTAGCAGAAAATTTAACTTTCTGCCGCAATGTTCATCATTATCCAGAGCTTCCTTGAAAAGACCGAGATGGCTTGACAAACGCTTGCATTCCTCATTCACATCTGTTCGATCGATAGTGTATAATAATTCTTGATAAAATCTATCTTCGTTCAACTCTTTATCAAATTTTTTACCTATCTCTTCAAGATGACTTTCATAATCCCGGTTCCTTTCAGGGATTAGTTTTTCAACAAGCCGGATATTTTTTTCAATCATGCATATTGATTTCCGGATATCCTTTTCAATATTCTTTCCTTCTCTTTTTTTCATCTCGAGGAAGGATTTTAGAGCTCTTTTAAGAATCGGCTTAAAGGCATCAAAGATATCTCGTGAATCTGCCACGGGCTGGCTGAACTTAACGAGACCCTGCACTGATAAGATCGTATTGATATCTAATTGACCGCTGATCTTATGTGCTTTTTTTAGTCTGTCAACGATCGCCATATACGCCCGGAGCAACGATTCATCTAATTCAACTTTTGTATCGAGGATTTCTCTGTCTTGTTGAATGAGCACAACGATGTGCCCGCGCGTCACTTTTGTCTGAATACACCTTCTTATTTCATCCTCAAATGGCAGCAGGGTACCGGGGCACTTCACTGAGATCTCAAGAAATCTATGGTTATATGATTTTATCTCTACGTCAAACTTGATCGGGGGTTTCCTTGTTGTCCCGCTTGCGCGCCCCATACCCGTCATACTGTAAGGCATTTAAACCTCCATGATTATTGTAACCGGTCCATCATTGTCCAAAGAGATGTTCATTCGTTCTCCGAATATTCCAGTGCGTGTCAGAATGCCGATACCATTGAGTGATTCAATAAAATTTTCATATAGCTCTTCGGCTCGCTTGGGTTCTTCAGCATCTGTAAAAGATGGTCTTCGCCCGCGCGAGGTGTCCGCTAAAAGAGTGAACTGAGAAGCAACGAGCGCTGAACCTTTAATATCAATCAAAGAAAGATTGAATTTACCTTCAGTATCCTCGAAAATCCTTAAATTTGCACACTTTTCTGCCAACTCCCGGGCATTTGACAGAGTATCCCCCTTGCGCACACCGAGTAGTATCATTAGTCCATTACCTATTTCTGCTACGATATTGTTGGCAACCTCGATTTTCGCTTTTGAAACCCTTTGAATGACTGCCTTCAATATTGCCGCTTACCTATCTCACAAAGTACTGTCTGGGCAAAAGCTTTTGCAGCTTTTGGTCCAGAACCAGTAATAATATTATTGCAAACAGCTATTTTAGTTTCAACAAAACATCCGCCGCATCTAGCGATATCCTCTTTTACTGATGGAAAAGCAGTAACTTCAATATCATTTAAAATCCCGGCCCGGGCGAGGACTACTGGAGCGATACATATCGCAGCAATAATCTTATTTGCCTCATTGAATTCTTTAACAATGCTATTAAGTACTGGATTATCCCATAATACTTCACAACCTTTTCCGCCAACAATGATCAGAACATCAAAAGAATCAACAGCAACCTGCTCAAGTATCATATCGGGTTTGACGACCATTCCGAGCATTCCTTTTGATGGTAAAGTATCAGTTGAAGCGATTGATACTTTCGCCCCTGATTGGGTCAATAATTCATATGGCTCTTTAAACTCTTCATCGCGAAAATCTCGCGGTGCGATGACTATTAAGATCGATTCAACTAACCTGATCTCCTCATGTTGTCCAGTGTTAGATTGAACATTATCATCGCTACCACCACAGGCTATTAACAAAGACATCATTAAAATAACAATATATCTCATATAACCTCCAAGAAAGAAATGGGAATCAGGTTTGGGTTAGGATGCTGGAAAAAAATTCATGTTTCCAAACCCCAGACCATTTTCCATCCTTTTTAAGCGGGGGACGGGATTTGAACCCGCAACCAACGGCTTGGAGGGCCGTGACTCTACCATTGAGCTACCCCCGCGCAAAATTATTATATTAAATCAATGAGAAAAGTCAATGAGCTTATCGTAAAAAAGGTGTTTTATGTTGACATATAGGTGAAATTGTATAGACTTGAAAAAGAGGAGGTTTAACATGTCGATTTTGCTCATATTATCATTAATAACTCAATGTGCTTCTGGAATCTGCAATAGTAATCCAGGTATCACGATCGATACACCAGCACTATCAGTAACAGGTCAGGGTAGCGCGTCCGTCGATGTTCAGGCAACTGAATATGGCATCATCCTTTATGCGGATACTTATGCCGAAAAAGAAAAAGACGCCCTTGACGCATCAGAAAAAATGCGAGAAGACATCATCGATGTTACAAAGAAAATTGGCGGAAAGAAAAAGGATGTCGTTCTAACGAGCCGCAATACGATGGAACCCATTGAGGGCGATCCCTACTATCGGGTCGAACAGGATATTCAAATCTCACTGAAAAATGTAAAAGATATAAGCAAAATAAAGGAAACGTATCTGCTTATCGACGGAGTGCAGATCGGTTCATGCACACCGGTTATTCCCGAAAACGCAGACTACAGCCCAGCGATAAAAAAGGCAAGAATCACTGCCCTGAAGAATGCGAAAGAAGAAGCCCAGGCATTGGCTGCTGAAATGGACGTCATGCTCGGTGAACCGATCTTCATTTCTGAAAACATCACTTATCCTTCATACACTGGATACGAAACAAGCGAACAAGCCGAAATAATCGTATCAGTAGGTATTTACTATGCAATAATATATAAAAAATAGTCTGATCACTCTATTCATTACCTAACTTGACTTTTTTAGTAGTAAATAAGAATACAATGGTTCATTTCTTTAATTACTCAATAACATAAGTTAATGACTGGATTTTGTATTAGGAGAAGATCGAATGCTGGAAAGAATATTCAATTTAAAAGCAAATAACAGCACTGTCAGCCAGGAAATGATCGGCGGCACGACGACATTCATGACAATGGCATATATCATATTTGTCCAGCCGGCTGTATTGTCAGCTGCCGGTATGGATTTTGGCGCGGTTATGATCGCAACCTGCCTTTCCAGTGCAGTAGCCACTTTTATAATGGCATTCATGGCCAACTATCCAATCGCTTTAGCCCCGGCTATGGGACATAATTTTTTCTTTGTTTACACTATTTGTCTTGCCATGGGTGTACCCTGGCAAACAGCACTCGGCGCGAACTTTATTTCAGGAGCAGCTTTTATTATCCTTGCAATTTTCGGATTGCGCGAAATGCTTATCAATGCGATACCCAACTCACTAAAACATGCGATCGCGGTCGGTATAGGCCTATTCATCGCTCTAATAGGCTTTCAGTGGGCAGGTATCGTCGTATACAAACCAGGTACGATCCTGGGTTTCGGTGAACTGCACAGCCCGCCTGTACTTATAGCCATATTCGGTCTTTTACTCATTACCGTACTCTATACATTTAAGGTCAAAGGAGCCATTATCATCGGCATCATCGTGACTGCCCTGATCGGCATCCCATTGGGTATTGTAAAATACCAGGGTATTATCAGCGCACCACCATCAGTTGCACCAACGTTCTTTAAGTTAAATATCGGAGCAGCTTTCACACTTTCCCTGTTGCCGACAATATTCATACTTTTTTTCCTTGATCTTTTTGATACTGTAGGCACGCTTATCGGAGTCAGCGAGCAAGCTGGTTTTGTAAAGGATGGCAAATTACCCCGGGCAAGAAAAGCGCTATTATCCGATGCCATTGGCACGCTCTTTGGTACAATCATGGGGACCTCGACCGTCACCAGTTATATCGAAAGCTCGACCGGAGTGGCGAGCGGAGCACGCACGGGTCTTGCCAATGTAATAACGGGCATGCTCTTTCTTGTCGCCCTGCTGTTCTATCCTTTAGTAAAAATGATCGGGGGTGGATATGTTGTTCCAGGGGGTGTTCTCTACCCGGTCACCGCTCCAGCACTCATAATCGTTGGAACACTGATGATGTCCGGGGTATCGAAAATAAAGTGGGACGATTTTACCGAAGCAATACCTGCTTTCTTAACGATCGTGATCATGCCGTACGCATACTCAATTACAGAGGGTATCGCGGTCGGTTTTATTTTCTATACCTTGCTTAAAATAATTACCGGGAAGATCAAAGAACTCCACCCCATTCTGATGATTTTCACTGTTCTCTTCATATTACGATACATTTTCCTCTTGTAGATCACTCTTTAACTATTCGGTAACCCAATATTCCACGCTTATTGACTATTGACCTTTTATGTGTATAATTACAAAAGGAGACAGAGTATGCAAGAGAATAAAAAGCAGATTGAGATTGAACTCGGTGATGAGCAATCTGAAGGGATTTATGCGAATGGCGTTGGTATTCGTTTCACGCCATCTGAGTTCATACTTGATTTCGTGAGATTTTTACCAGGAGCTCATAAAGCCAAGGTTTTTGCAAGGGTAATAATGACACCACAGAATGCAAATCTCCTGAAGGATGCTGTAGTAGAGAATATAAAGAATTACGAGGACAAATTTGGTAAAATCAGAATCTTTGGGAAAACACCAAAAGAAATCGGTTTTAAGTAAAACAATAGATTTCTTCGTCCATTCAAAATATCACGCATATTTAGTAGGTGGATATGTCCGGGATACGACTCTCGGTCTAGAACCATTGGACATAGATATAGTCGTTGAAGGCGATGCGATAAAAGCTGCTCGACAACTCAACACTAAACTAAAAGGCAAACTCACCACGCATAATAAGTTCGGCACTGCTTCTATCGATACAAAACAGACAAGGGTCGATCTTGCCAGTGCCAGGGTCGAACGATATATCTCACCGGCAAAATTACCGCATGTCTATCCCTCGACGATCAATGAAGACCTGAATCGTCGGGATTTTCGAATAAACGCCATCGCTATGTCCATTTCAAATGAGAATTTTGGAGAGATCTTCGACCCCTTTGAAGGACTCGATGACATTAAAAAGGGTATGATAAGAGTCCTTCATAAAGGTAGTTTTATAGATGACCCAACACGCATATTCCGCGCCCTGAGGTATAAAAACAGGTTCGGTTTTAAGATCGGAAAAAAAACAAAGTCTTTCATGACTGAAGCGATCGATAAAAAAATGATCCAGCGTTTAAGCGGTCAAAGAATTCTCGATGAAATAAAACTTATTTTCGAGGAAGAACAATATCTTCTAACGATCAAGGACCTCTCAGACCTTACTTCGATGAAAATAAGGAAAAAGGACCTGGAGCTTTTATCGGTTCTCGGACATAACCGTATATATTACTACTTATCAAAGGTTAAATCCATCAATTTCGCTTTATCAAACGCGGAGAAATCATTAGTTAAAGATTTCCAAAATCTCAACAATACGATCATGAGGCTTGATAAGGCATCGAAGAACAGCACGATATTTTCTATTCTTTCCCATATCTCTGATGAGGTTATCGAAGTAATCCCTGCAGTACTACCCAGGCTTAAACAGAAAGTAAAGAGATTCCGACAACTCAAGAAAACAAAGCTTCTTATAAATGGTAATGATCTGAAAAAGCTGGGTTTCAGACCGGAAAGAAGATTTAAGAGAATGCTAAGGAAGTTACGTGATCTGCAGTTCGATAAAAAAATTAATAATAGAAGAGAAGGTTTCAAGTACATAAGCAATACAAAAAAATAATGAATATCATTTTTTCTTACCTGCTTTTTCTACCACCAATTCTATTTGCTCTCACCATACACGAATATGCCCATGGGTATGCAGCACTGCACATGGGTGATCCGACTGCAAAATTTGCCGGGCGTCTTACTCTCAATCCAATAAAGCACATCGATATACTCGGTTTGCTGTCATTCATTATTTTCCGATTTGGCTGGGCAAAACCAGTACCGATAAATCCAGGCAATTTTACCGATCTAAAAAAAGGAATTATATATACTTCGTTGGCAGGTCCACTATCGAATTTCTTGATCGCCATACCTTTTGGACTGATGACCAGGGTTGTCCCGACTGATATTAATTACCTATTACCCATCCGTATAATGCTTGAAGGTTTTGTCTTATTCAATCTTATCTTTTGTCTTTTTAATCTCATACCGATCCCCCCGCTCGATGGTTCGCACGTGCTCTTTGCTTTTTTACCACCCAGATACAGGTACATCGAACTCTGGCTTATGCGTTATGGTTTTTTTGTGCTTATCGGGCTTATTATGTTCGACCGGATCACCGGAATACCGGTTCTCTGGGGATGGATCGGACCGTTTACAACTTTTTTCAGCCGACTCTTCGCTGGAAATATGATCATTCTATAATGCACAATAACCCTTTTAATAAACTACTGATATGTTTGGATTTACAGGAGGAGAAATGAACAGACTTTTAAAATTGCTGGTCGTGATCATCGGTGCGATTCTGGTTATTCTGTTCGCTGGGTATCTCATAATACGGACTTATCTGACACCGCAAAGAGTAAGCAGCATCGCCGAGAAGGTCGTATCTGAAGCCATCCAATATCCCGTTGAAATAGGTCGCGTTGGCTTGCACTTTGGATTCAAAGTCGGTATCACGATAGACAGCGTAAGAATATCGAATGTTAAAGGTTTCAGCCAGAAACCGATGATAGAAATCGAAAAAACGACGCTGAACCTCAAGATCCTTCCATTATTGCAGCGCCGTATCGTCATAGGGGGTTTAGATTTTTATGGTATAAAGGTACGGGTCGAACGGGACAAGCTTAAGAGGACTAATTTCGCTGCGGTCATACCAAAAGAAGCCAAGGGTTCGAGTTGGGCATTGTCGCTGTCTTCGATCAGTATATCAAAAGGTGATCTGTACTATCTTGACGAGATTACGAAAACAGAGCTGAGTTTGAAGGATATCGACCAGCAAATAAGATTCAAAGGCCATAAAGTATCGGCATCAGGGAAGAGCACTGTGTATATATTGAAAAACAATGTACTTCCAGAGATGATAGTACAGGTTGCAAATGAGATCACCTATGACACACTACAGAAAGATGTCGAGGTGAAAAAAATAACCGCCGTCTATGACCCGATCGAATTAACGGTCATTGGCGATATAGGCAGAATGGAGAACCTTGATATTGATGCAAAACTCAAAGTCGACGATATGTCAAAACTTCTGCCATTGATCCCGGCAGGTTCACGGCCTGAAAAACTCAGCGGCGCACTAATAGTCAACTGCTCTGCAACCGGGAAAATCACAAAAATCAACCTTGCTGGCAATAGTGAATTCAAAAATGTTTCGTTTATACCAAAAGGATTGATCCGAGGTTTTACGAAAATCCAGGGCTCGCTCTCATTCAGTGATAAAGCCATCAAGGACATTGAATTGGAAGGTGCCTTTGGAAAAACAAAACTGCAACTCACCGGTGCGGTCAACAACATAAGTAATCCTTTATTTAACCTCAAGGCCAAAGCAACTGGAGACCTCGATGATCTAGAGATGCTCACAAATGATATGAAAGGTGTGCAACTTAGAGGTCCGCTTGCGATAGACCTTGCGATCAAAGGAAGCGGCAAAAATCCTTCATACGCGGGTGATTACAGCATTAAAAACGGTTTTATAGATGGCATCGGCCTAGCGAAACCAATAAGCGATTTTGTCATCCAGGGTAAGTTTGAGAACAATGCCGCAAACATCAGCAAATGTGGTGGCAGTATTGGGAATTCCGACTTTTCTTTAACCGGTAAGATTATTAACTTTACCAAACCAGTGATTGAGATCAAGAACATTTCGCATTTCATTGATCTCGATGAGATCATTCCGAAACCGGACAAGAATAAACAAAAAAGCAAACAGGGAGCGTTGATAACACTTCGCGGCAGTACAAAAATAGACCGCTTCATTGGTGCGGACATGGAGTTCAAAAACATAAATACCAACTTCACCTTTGAAAACGCCATAATCGATCTAAAGAACTGCACTGCCGATGCATTCGACGGCAAGGTCCAGTTCGATCTTTATTATAATGCGAACAGCCCAGAACCCTATCGTATAAACACGCGCATGACTTCCATTTCAGCCAAGAAAATTCTAAAGCGTTTTTTGAATTTCGATAATCTAGAGGGCTCGTTGAGCGGAATAAGTAATTTCCAAGGACATGGCTTTACCAAAAATGACGTTCTCACGAATCTGAGTTCATCAGGTAATATCAAGATAACAAAAGGTGTTTTTAAGAATTTCCAATTCTTTACTAAATTGCTCGCCTGGCTTGGTCTGAAAACATACGAGGTAGTTGATTTTAATGATTTTGTTGTGAACTTCAATATCGACAGAGGCAAAGCAAAAGTAAATGATTGGGCATTATCGTCTAAGGTTGGTGATTTCCTTTTGAACGGCACGATAGGTTTGAATGGAAGCGTGAATATGGATATCGCAACGACACTTTCAAAAGAACATTCAAATATCGTAAAAAAATATCATGGTGATTGGATATTCCCCATCGACAGTAAAGCAAGGGCAACCATTGATATTAAGGTTTCTGGCAGTTTTACTTCACCTAATTTCAGTCTCGACAAAAATAAAATTAAAGAGCGCATAAAGGGCAAAGTAAAGAACGAATTCGAAAATAAGAAAAAAGAATGGGAAGCGAAAATAAAAAATTTATTGAATAAATAGCAAAAAGTCAGATATGCCAGAACTGCCCGAAGTTGAAACCATTAAAAGAGAACTTAAACCAAAAATAATCCATAAAAAAATTAAGAAATGCACGATCTTACGCGGCGACGTCATTGCTCATCCAGATCCTCAAGAATTCTGCAAATCAATAATTAACGAAAGCATTATTGATGTAGCACGGAAAGCTAAATACCTTTTTTTTGAACTCACCAATGACAAAAAAATCATATTCCATCTCAGACTTTCGGGCACAATTTCCTTAAGAAAGAACCGCGCAAAACATGAACGTTTCACCAGGGTGATAATAGGTATTAATGGCCATCAGCTATTTTTCAATGAACCGAGAGTCCTGGGCAGGATATACCTGGTAAAAGGAAATAAACAGCTACCGATGCTTAAAGGACTATACAACCTTGGGATTGAACCGATCGCTGATGATTTCAATCTTTCTTATATGCGCGGCAAGCTAAAAGGAAGAAAAGCAAAGATCAAGTCACTGCTGCTCGATCAAAGGATCTGCGCCGGGGTCGGCAACATATATTCAGATGAGGCATTATTCAAAGCGGGTGTAAGACCTTTACGCCGTGCATGCCGTATAACGATCAAAGAAACGGCAAAACTTGTAAAAGCTCTCAAAGATGTAATTAGAAAAGGTATAGATAATTACGGGACCTCAGTAGCCGATTACCACCGGACGGACGGAAAAAACGGGAGTTTTCAAAACTTTCTTAATGTCTACGGTAAAGAAAATGAACCGTGTAAGATATGCGGGACAAAAATTATCTTAAAAAAAATCGGCAACCGCAGCACGAGGTATTGCCCGAAGTGCCAAAAGTAAAAAGACATTAGGAACTAGGAAGAAAAAGAGACACGCTACGCTGATAACACGTCCGCAAGACAACATAGCGGACTGAAGTCATGTCGCTTCGCTCCTGAAGATACGCCTGCGGCTGTAATAGTCTAATTTATCAGACAATGCCCGATGAATCGGGTGACTACAACGAGACAATGCCCGATGAATCGGGTGACTACAACGAGACAATGCCCGATGAATCGGGTGACTACAACGAACAATGCCCGATGAATCGGGTGACTACAACGAGTAGGGAGTAGTGTGTAAGGAGTGAACGTTCCAAACGATCTAAACGTTCTTAGCTTCATAGTAACTCAATCACATAATGACCTAATGACATAGTGACTGTATTCGGCCCTATCATTGACAGAAAAGAAATATTGACTATAGTTATGGTATGGATGAATTTCCCAGCAAATATGATCCCCATGGCATTGAGGATACTTGGTATGAATTCTGGCTAAAAGAACATCTTTTTACCCCTGATAATCGATCTGAAAAACCCCCTTACACGGTCATGATCCCCTTACCCAATGTTACCGGGCGTCTCACACTCGGCCATACCTTGAATAACTCAATTCAGGATATTCTTATCAGATACAGCAGATTGACCGGACACGAAACATTATGGATGGTCGGCATGGACCATGCAGGCATCGCCACCCAGGTCGTTGTTGAAGAGAAATTACTGAAGCAAGGGATTAAAAAAGAAGATCTAGGACGCGAAAAATTCGTAGAGGAAGTATGGAAGTGGAAAGATGAATATGCTGCAACGATCCGAAAACAGCTGAGAAAGATGGGTTTTGCTCTCGACTGGTCACGCGAGCAGTTCACACTATCTGAAGAATATTCTAGAAAAGTAATCAAAGTATTTGTTGATCTTTATAATAAAGGCCTCATCTACCGCGGTGAATACATAATAAACTGGTGTCCCCGTTGTTTATCGGCTTTATCTGATGAACAGGTCGATACCGAGGAAGAATCAGGTAAGCTCTACTATATTAAATACCCGATAGTTGGGACCGAAGATTTCATAACTGTAGCGACAACAAGACCCGAGACAATGCTCGGTGACACGGCGATATGTGTGAATCCAGATGACTCTCGATATAGAAAACTCATCGGTAAAACCGCTTTGTTGCCGATCATGAACCGCGCTATACCGATAATCAGTGATGATTATGTCGATCCTGAATTCGGTACAGGTGCATTAAAGGTTACTCCAGCCCACGATCCTTTTGACTTCAACCTGGCTAAAAAACATAACCTTGAATTCATCAATATAATGAATCCCAACGCGACCCTCAATGAAAATACGAATGAATATAATACGTTGGATCGTTATGAAGCGCGCGTTCAGGTAATAGCCACGTTGGAAAAGATAGGTTTGCTAGAAAAAACTGAAAGTTATAGACTTCCGCTCGCCAAATGCGAACGCTGCCATACGGCGATCGAACCCCGCATAAGTAAGCAATGGTTCGTTTGTATGAAACCCTTAGCCAAGCCAGCCTTAGATGTCGTGAAAAATAAAACCGTGAGATTGTATCCAAAAAGATGGATAAATCTGTACAATCGCTGGCTGGAAAATGTCCGAGACTGGTGTATTTCCAGGCAGCTATGGTGGGGGCATAGGATACCCGTATATTACTGCGCTAACTGCTTTGATGAAAAAAGTATAAGCAATGGTAAAGACGAGAAACAAGACAAATCAAGAAAAATAAAGGGTATGTTTGTTTCAGCAGCAAAACCCGATATGTGCCCGGATTGTCATTCATCTGAGATACGGCAGGATAACGATGTGCTCGATACCTGGTTCAGTTCATGGCTATGGCCATTCGCAACACTCGGCTGGCCTGAAAAAACAGAGGATTTTAAGAAATACTATCCGACACAGACCTTGGTGACGGGTTGGGATATAATCTACCTCTGGGTTGCCAGGATGATCATGGCTGGTTTGGAATTCACAGGTGAGATCCCTTTTTCAAACGTTGTCTTTCACCCCATGATCAGAGATGACAAAGGCAGAAAGATGTCCAAAAGTCTTGGGAATTCACCGGATCCTATGGATCTTATCGCTAAATATGGCGCTGATGCGTTACGGTATGGACTACAGCTCATTACACCAAAAGAACAGGACGTTTTATATTCAGAAAAAGCAATCGATGTTGGACGAAAATTTTGTAACAAATTATGGAATGCAGCCCGGCTGGTTTGGATGAATCACAAAAACGATGATGATATCAGGCCGTCACCGACAACAATATATGATGCCTGGATAATCTCCGAGTTCAATTCACTTGTCGATAACATCAATAAGCATTTTTCAAATTTCGAACTGAACGCTATTGCTCGCGAGCTTTACGACTTTGTCTGGCACACATTCTGCGACTGGTACCTTGAAATAATAAAAATCTACCCTTCAAAACAGACTGCAAAATATTTGATGAAACAGATAACTGTATTGCTGCACCCCTACATGCCGTTCATTACCGAGGAGATCTATCACAAATTCAATTTCGCCAAGAAATCCGTATTATTGGAAAACTGGCCTGTGGTCATACCAGTTGAAATGGAAACAAGAAACGTTCGAATACTTAAACGTCTGATCGAAGAGATAAGGAACATCCGCGGCCTCTTCAATATAAATCCAAAGGAAAAACTTAAAGCCATAGTAAATTGTAAACAGGAATTTCAAGATTTCCTGGAGAAAAATATTGCAGTCTTAAAGGGGCTTGCCTTGTTTGAAGATATTGTCTATAATACAGAGCCCGAACAAGCTGCGGCAAGTGTTATCATGCCTGATATTGACTGCTACATAATGCTATCGGGTATTAATATAGCAGAAGAGAAAAAAAGATTGATCAATGAAATTACTGATCTTTCGAAAAGAATAGACGAAATAAAATACCGGTTAAATAATCCGAATTATCTTAGAAAAGCCAGTGACGAAGTCAAACAACGCGAACAAGACCGCCTCAAAGATTTTTTGAGGAAAAAAGAGGGTATTGTTGGAGCAATAGAAAAATTATGAAATACATCGGATGGATAATAAGCATTATATTAGTGATCGGACTCTATGCAGCATATAGGACCCAATATGTGCCTATTAAGAAAGATATTAACAAGCTTGAAAAAGAGATCGCCATGTGGGAAAATGTCCTCAAAGGTGAGCAAGGTTTATCCGGCGATCGCAGCCGTTTCCCGACAGATCGCTTTTTCCAGAACAATAAGCTCACTCCCTATGGAGAAGTGGAGATCCTGCGCAGATTCGTGTTAGAATACAAGAATCTTGAATTATATATATCAGCTCCGCGAGCATTAGACCGTGCTGCAGATGTAATGCGCTTTCTCGATGAGCAAAAAATTGAATATAAGACTTTACGGTGTATCGTTGTTATTGATTCAGCTGAACGTTTTGAATACAAGTTCAGCAAATGAATGAAGCCATCATCGATAAAAAATACTCACATCATTTTGCTCTTGCTTATCTGCTCCATTGCTTTTGCTGATGGTTCGTACAAAAAGAATCCAAGTTTAGCCATGCTCTTTTGTGTTTTCCCGGGCGGCGGACAGTTTTATACTGAGAGATACGTGCCGGGTATTGTTATCGGTGCGAGCGAATTGACGATCGGTTACTACGCATACCGTTATCACCGAAATGAGGAATATGGCAAAAGAAATTCCATGCTATGGTGGGGTCTTTTTGTTTTTGGCTATTCGCTTGCTGACGCTTATGTCGGTGCAAAGATGTATGGTTTTGATATTGAAGCAGATATTGATAAGGTGAGTATAAACTATAAATTCCAATGGTAATCGTAAACGGTAATGATCTAACGATCAAGAAACTGAAAAAGATAGCTTTCTGCCAGGATAGTATGAAAGTCACAAAATCCTCTTGGGCAAAGGTAAGGCGTAGCTCAGCATTCGTTGCAAAGCAAATATCGAGTAATAAAACCATCTACGGTTTCAATACGGGATTTGGGGCTCTTGCTCAGGTCCGTATTGAACCCAAAGATCTAAAGGAATTGCAGCAAAATATTCTCCTCAGTCATAATGCTGGGGTCGGACAGAAATTTCCATCTCCATTTGTACGGGCAGCAATAGCACTGCGCATAAACACTTTGATAAAAGGTCATTCTGGCGTTACTGAAAGGCTGATAAGAACACTGCTGGCTATGTTAAAAAATGATATCGTACCCATTGTACCACAGAAGGGCTCGGTCGGTGCATCTGGGGATCTCGCACCTATGGCGGCGATCGGTCTTGCCTTAATAGGTAAAGGTGAAGTTTTATATAAAGAAAAACGCATGACCGCACAAAGAGCTTTAAAAATTACTCGTTTGAAACCGCTCAAACTCAAGCCAAAAGAGGGTTTATCTCTGATCAATGGTACTCAGTTCTCTACGGCTATCGCAGCTTTAGTGAACCTTTATACGGCCCGTATGTGTGATATTGCAGATACACATGGCGCTTTGAGCCTTGACGCACTAAGAGGCAGTAATAAACCATTTGATCCGAGAATTTTTGAACTGCGCCCGCATCCTGGTGCTGCAATATCAGCACGCAATATCAGAAATCTGCTTATGGGCAGTAATATAATAAGATCACATCGCAAATGCACCAAAGTACAGGATCCTTATTCGCTGCGTTGCATGGCACAGGTCCATGGAGCAGTTCGTGATGTCTGTCGAGATGCATGCAAAACCATCGAGATCGAAATGAATTCAGTTACTGATAACCCGCTTGTTTTTGCAGAAAGCAATACAATCTTAAGTAGTGGTAATTTTCATGCTGAACCAATAGCGTTTGCACTTGACACGATGTCTATCGCGCTTGCTGAACTCGCATCCATATCTGAGCGAAGGATTTTTAGATTACTCGATAGTAGACTTTCTGGTTTGAACTCATTCTTATCGACAAAACCAGGTTTGAATTCCGGGTTTATGATGACTCAAGTAACCGCAGCTTCATTAGTCGCTCAGAACAAGATTTTATCGCACCCAGCGTCAGTCGATTCCATTCCGACATCAGCTAACCAAGAAGATCATGTAAGTATGTCTATGAATGCAGGGCTCAAAGCCCTGGAAATATTGAATAATACGAAATACGTTCTGGCCATAGAAGCGCTCTGTGCGTGTCAGGCTCTTGATCTATTAAAGCCTTTACATACCTCCAAAGCCCTGGAAAAAGTCAAAAGAAAGATCAGAAAATATGTTGGGTTTGTGGAAAATGACCAGTCTTTATCCGAATATATTGAAAAATTGCAGAACTATATCAGTGAGCAGTTGATTTTGTAATCTCATCCTTTTTGAAATTTTTGACCGCAAAACACGAATGATAAAAAAATGATCTCTCGATCAGTGTTTTGGACTACCCTTGACCTGTTCAATGGCTTTTAATAATTCTACAACCACATTGGCATGTAGCTGGTCCTTTGTAAGGTTATACATAGTCATTATGTGACCTATATCAGTGGAGACATACATAGACGGAAGCTTATTCAAAGTCAAGGTCATTATATCACGGTAGCAAAGATCGCATTTGCATAGATCTTTATCATTTTCATATAGTTTATCTAATTCCTGCCTTACTATTTTCTCAATGTAATTTTCATAATTACGTTGTTTCATGTTAACCTGCCTTTTTTTATCAATTCAAGGAACTGTTGCTCTGAAATTATCGAAATACCGATTTTTTTGGCCTTCGAGTATTTTGAACCTGGATCTGTCCCAAGTACTAGATAATCGGTATTTTTTGATACGGACGAACCAGAATGTCCGCCTAACCTGCGAACTAAATTCTGAGCTTGTACCCGTGTCATGGTGTTGAATTCACCAGTAAAAACAAAAACCTTATTTTTTAGAAACGGAATCTGGGTGGAACGCTCTTTTAAAGCCAAACAAATGCCTGTATCTCTTAACGCATTTATCACTGAAAGGTTTTTTTTATTTTTAAAGTAGTTTGTTATACTTTGTGCTATAATCTCCCCAATACCATTTATTTGTGTATAATCTTCAGCTTTTGCATTAATCATTGAATCTATGTCGGTGAATTTTTGTACTAGAAGCTCAGCTGAGTTAATGCCGATATTCGGTATACCAAGACCATAAAGCACCCTGACAAAAGAACGGCCCTTACTTTGCTCGATTGAGCGAATCAGGTTTTTAGCAGATTTTTCGGCCATCCTTTTGAGATGAACAAGTGTATTAACATCCAGCTGATAAAGATCATCGAACCTCCTGACAAGATCATGATCAACGAGCTGATCCACCAGTTTTGTACCAAATCCTTCAATATCCATTGCCTGGCGCGAAACAAAGTGGAGTATAGCGCCCTTGATTTGAGCTGGGCAGGTTTTATTTATACAACGCCAATCAGCTTCTCCTGGAAGTCTAATGATTTTTTCCTTGCATACTGGACAGAAGTCTGGAAATTTAAAGATCTCTTGCTCGTTCGTACGGCGTTCAGGCACCACGGCTACGATTTTCGGAATAACCTCTCCGCCCTTTTCAACTATGACATAATCATTCAATCTAATATCCTTTCTTTTGATCTCGTCTTCATTATGTAAGGTAGCGCGAGAAATAGTCGATCCGGACAAGAAGGTGGGCTTAAGGATCGCGACCGGCGTTATCCGGCCGGTCCTGCCTACTTGGAGCTTTATATCCTCCAATTTAGTAATAACCTGCCGTGCAGGATACTTATAGGCGATTGCCCAGCGAGGGCTTTTTATTGTATCCCCAAGTATTTCGCGCTGTTTAAAATCATCGATCTTTATTACTACTCCATCGACCTCGTATTCCAGGGTATCTCTTTTTTCAACCCATTCATCAATACATGCGAGTACCTGATCAATATCATTACATAGCTTTAAATAGGGGATGATCTTAAAACCACCATCACCAAGGGCTTTAAGCGTCTTATAATGTGAGCTGAAGCGAGAACCAGGGCAAGAAGGTATCGTATGTATGAATATATCAAGCCCTCTTTTTGCCACAGCTTGCGAACTCAGTAATTTGAGCGTTCCAGCAGCAGCATTACGCGGGTTGGCGAATAACGAAACACCCGATTTTTCTCGTTCTTTGTTGAGTTTTCTAAAAGATGATAAAGGAAGGTAAACCTCACCCCGCACTTCTATATTTTTCAACAGGATATCTCTGGTCATTATATGCAGCGGTACTGCTTTTATCGTCCTGATATTTTGTGTAATATCATCGCCATAGATCCCATCACCCCTTGTCGAACCGAGTATTAAGCGCCCATTTTCATAAACGAGTGCAACAGCAACCCCGTCAACTTTAAGCGTTACTTCATACTTGATGTCTTGTTTGAAGACTTTTCTTACCCTTTTGTCGAATTCTCTTACCTCATTTTCTGAATATGTGTTATCGAGACTGAGCATCTTTGTTTTGTGTTCAACCGCATTGAACTTCTTCAGTGGTTCACCCCCGATCCGTTGTGTTGGTGAATCCATTGTTATGAGTTGAGGATAGCGTTCTTCTAGATCTTTAAGCTTTTTGTATAATGTATCGTATTCATAGTCAGTTACCAGGGGGCGGTTTAAGATGTAATAATGATAATTATAACTATCGATCTCATTTCTTAACCGAGCTATTTCCTTTTTCGCCTTTGCTGCGGTCATGGCAAATTATATATATAAAATAATACGAGTCAACACAGGCAAGAATTCTAAACCGCTTGAATATTGACATTTTTTGAGTTTTGTATAGAATTTACTATGCCAAGACAGGTGGACTTTCTTGTTGTCGGGTCAGGGATAGCCGGATTGACCTTTGCCACCAAATCCACAAAATACGGTCGCGTTCTCATTCTCACAAAAAAGAACAAAGCTGATTCGAATACAAACTACGCACAGGGAGGGATCGCAGCGGTTTTCGATGATAAAGACTCATTCGAGTGTCATATAAATGATACTCTGAAAACAGGCGAAGGTATTGCTCATCCGGATGCGGTGAGAATTATGGTGGAGACTGGACCGAAATTAGTCCAGGAACTCTATGACAAGGGATGTCGTTTTACGCTCAATGATAAGGGTGTTTTTGACCTTGGCATGGAAGGGGGACACAGTCAACGCCGTATCGTACATGCCCAGGACTACACTGGTTATGAGATCGAACGTGTGCTTTTGGAAGAGGCAAAACGGAACAATGTGTTGATAAGCGAAAACGAAATTGCACTTGACCTTATCGTGGTTGATGGTGAATGCGTAGGCGTTTATTATTTCGATGCTACCAAACAAAATATAGACTATATACTGGCTAATGCAGTAGTTCTTGCTACAGGTGGTATAGGTCAAATATATCTGCATACCACTAATCCTCCGATCGCGACTGGAGATGGTATTGCTATGGCTTACCGTGCTGGCGCTGAAATTGCAAACATGGAGTTTGTTCAATTCCACCCGACATCTGTTTATAATATTAAGATTGATGGTCGATCATTTCTGATATCCGAAGCCGTCCGCGGTGAAGGAGCGATTCTTAAGACACGGAATGGTGTTGCTTTCATGGAAAAATATAGCAAAGCCGGGAATCTTGCACCGCGTGATATCGTCGCCAGAGCCTGTGTTTCAGAAATGCAAGCGACAAAATCTAAGTATGTACTGCTTGATATTTCGCATATTGACGCCGGGTATATTAAAAATAGATTCCCAACTATCTATGAAACATGTTTGAAATGGGGTATCGACATTACCCGTGAGCCGATACCAGTCGTTCCTGCGGCACATTATATTTGCGGAGGGATATCGGTCAATACCTGGGCAGAATCTTCTATCAAACGATTATTTGCCCTTGGTGAATGCAGCTGTACTGGCGTACATGGTGCTAATCGGCTGGCATCCAACTCCTTGCTGGAAGCCCTTGTCTTTTCAACAAGAGCTTCAGAACGGGTAAAAGACATTGAGGATATCAAGGCGGTCAAGAATATCAAAGTAAAGAAAACTACACTGGCTGCTCCGGATTTCAGACCGCATATCAAGGAAATCATGGATCAGTATGTTGGTGTAATAAGAAATATCGAAGGATTAAAAAAGGCGCAGGACTCTATCTTAAAGGTCTGCAATAAATACGATGACGCCATTCATTTAAAGAATGCCGAATCCCGGAATGCTGCCGATATCGCCATGTTGACGGTCACTTCAGCTGTTATGCGGACAGAATCGCGCGGGCTCCACTACATTAAAGAATATCCTGAAAAAAAGGAACAATTTCTACGTGACTCGACAGTCGTAAAAAAGTTGAGCGAATAAGGAAGGAGAATGGAACAAGGAGAGATTGAAGTTTTACTTGAATTAGGGCAATCATATCTTCTGAATAAAGAATATGAACAGGCGATTAAAAAATTCAGTGAAGCCCTGAAAATAAATCCACATGATCCTGAATTATATTACAATCTAGGATTAGCGTATGAAGGTGCTGAACGCCCCTCAGATGCAATTATGATGTATGAGAAAACATTGCATCTTGATAGAACATTCAGCAACGCGGAGATACGCCTTAATAAACTCAAGGAAAAATCAGTTAAAGTCGAAGAGGAAGCAGTTGAAACTGAAGGCATCATACTGAAGAAAAAAGAAGAAATAGCGGTTTCCAAAAAGAAAAAATCCACACCCCGGAAAAAAACTAAGAAACCCGTCAGGAAATCAAAGAAAAAAACAGAAGGAACAAAGAAGAGAACGAAATAAAAGAATCTCTACTGCAGCTAACAGATGAAGTGTCCGCGTTGCGCTAAAAATATGAAGGAAACAAGGGGAACACACCATAAAAAAAAGAAATGGAAATGTCCGCACTGTAATAAGATACGTTTCATATATCTAAAGAGTAGATCAAAAACAGGTTCTAAAAAAACTGGGAATGTCTGATTTCGGCAAATATACGAATACAGGTCACACTTATAAGTTCATGAAAAATCAAAGCATTTTTTCTTGTATTCTTGCAGTCGATCGTATGGCAGCGAATATAGAAAACCCTTGACAAATCGTAATATTCGACCATAATTGATAAATATTATGGAAAGTTTTTACTCTATTCTTGGAGTTTCTCTTAATGCAACTCCAGATGAAATAAAAAGAAGTTATTTGAAATTAGCCCAAAAATATCATCCGGATAGATTTTTAGACCCGGAAGAGAAAAAGAAGGCTAATGAAAAATTCTCAAAGATCACCGAGAGTTACCGTGTTTTATCTGACGATAAGCTTAAAGATGAATACGACAAATTGCTTGAGAAGGGCACAAGGCCGAAAGATGAAGCCAAAGAGACACAAGCAAAAAACGCCTTTCGGAGAGCGATCGTATTCCTCAAACAAAATGACCCATGGCGGGCGGTCAATTTATTACGTATTGCAAACCGCTACCACCAGCAACCGACGTATTTATCATACTTAGGGCTTTCTTTGGTATACACGAAACAGTATCAAAAGGAAGGTTTTGAGAAACTCCGGGAAGCTGTAAAAGAAGTGATGTTCAACCCGATTCTCCATGTCAACCTTGGATTAGCACATGAGTTCATGGGCGACCGGGCAAAAGCCCTCCAATCGTATTACGAAGCTCTTAACTGGGATAAAAATAATCGCAGCGCACAGAAGGGCATTGAAAGATTACAGGAAAAGGGCAAAGGTTTTCTTTCAAGGTTGTTTGGCGGTGGGAAATGAAAAAAACCAATATGATTATCTGTTTAGAAAAGTTGTGCCGTGATCTTTCAATAGTTGTCAAATATGACAAGTTTTTTGGTCGGGGCGGTTTCTGCAGATTAAGGGACCAATCTTATTTCATAATCAACGAACGATTATCAAATGATGCCAAAGAACAGCTTTTCGTTGATGGGCTCAAAGCCTATGACTTTGCCGCTGCCCAGATACCGCTGCAATTACAAGATATCCTTAACACATCAAATGAAAACAATAGCAATCCGGTATAACTAACCACGCTATGCATATTATAATAATGATCATATCACTCGGTCTCTTTTTTTGGTTCTGCAATCTTGGTATATTCCATTTGGGGCGTGATTGGCCATTAATACTCGTACTGTTAGGCCTTTATAGCATATTGACTGTGCTCAGTAAATCAAAAAGAAACAAAATTATAAGCGATCTTGAAAAAGGTAAGATCACTGTTGAACAGGCAGAAGAAAGTTTAAAGAAAACAGAAAAATAAACCGTTACGGCTCGTCTCTGATTTCACCGACTAATTCCTCAAGCAGATCTTCCAGAGTCACAATACCTACCACAGTTCCCTGATTGTCTCTAACGATAGCCATATGCTCACCCTTTTGTTTCATAGTGGTGAAAATCGTCATACACCTATCGCTGATGGTGATAAAAAAAGGTTCTCTCAATACGATCTCACCTTCATAGAAAAAATCCTTTATGTTAAAAACACCGATTATGTTTGATCTCTTGTTCTGGTAAATGGGTATCCTTGTGAATATCCTTTTGTTTTTGCTGGTGAGTGTTTTCAACTCAGTACCTTTTTCGTATGTAAAGGCCGTTTCCAGGGGGATCATGATCTCACCGATCGTCCGCTTGGAGAAATTGAAGAGTCTTGATGCAAATTTTCTTGCTTCCTCCTCATATTCACTGATCGCATGAATTATATCCATTCGACGTATTAAATCGGTTCCTGTCTTGATTCGCAGAAGATGACCCAGGCCTTTTGAAATAGAAGCATACAGACTAACGATAGGGTAAGTGATAATTTCGTGGTAGTATATCGGATTTGCAAGATAGCCCATTACCCTACCCGGGTAAGAGAGCGCTATCGATTTCGGAATGAACAATCCAACTGTCAGGGTGAAAAGCGATAATACGATGGTTGAAATAATCGCGCCGTTGTCACCGAACTGATCGATGAAGAACTTGGCAAACAGGGTCGATGCTACCACAATTATAAAATTCTCGCTTACTAAAATAGTCGAGAAGAAACGCTCTGGATGTGATAGAAAATAACTTACGCGTATCGCCCAGAGTTTTTTTTCACGCTTTGCTTTAAGCACGCGCGTCTTTTCTAAACTGATCAAACCGGTTTCACTCGCTGCAAAAAAACCCTGGAGTATAACAAGCAATAACGGCACGATCAAGTATATCATGAAATATCTCTCTCGATGGAGACCTGCTCGATTATTCGATCTCTGATTTCTGTAATTTCGATCTTGAGATTATTTACAACAAAGCTTTCTTTTTCATTGGGTATCCTTCCGAAGTGATTCAGGATATAGCCGGATAATCTTTCTCCTTCATCCGCAAATGATTCAACGTCCAGAATACGAGATAACTCACCAATGCTAATATCTCCGTGAAAAACATACCTATTTGCACTGATTTTTTTGTAAGGGAAATCGGCGATCTCATCGTATTCATCGATTATTTCACCGAATAAAGATTCAAGAATATCTTCAAGGGTTACGATTCCACTGAAACCACCAAACTCGTCTACTACAACACTTATATGAATACCGTTTTGTCTTAATTCACTGAGTAGGTTATCTATTAGCTTTGTCTCCGGAACGATGTATGGATCACGCATCAAATCTCTTATTGTCTGTTGTCGGTTAATATCCTTCTTATTCAATTGGCTTACAAATACATGTTTTGCAAAAAGAATACCTATAACATCATGTTTCTTATTGAAAACACAGATTCTGGAATGTTTCTCTGAAATCATTTTTTTCCGTACTTCTTCAATGCTCGCATTGATCGAAACACCAATGACTTTGTGCCGAGGTGTCATAATATCGCTGACTCGGATCTTACCGAAACGGAGTATCTGGTAACCGAATTTTTCTTCTCCTTCGTCCAGTACCTTAAACTTTTTTGCCTCACTCAACATTATTTTGATCTCCTTATCCGAGATAGTCGTATGTTCTTCTGGAGGTTGCCTGCTTAGGATGAACTTTGTAAATAGCATCATCAACGATGATACCGGCAGGAAAATCCGGGATATAATTTTGATAATATTACCAAATTTAAGGGAAAGGGATTCGGCATGTGAAAAAGCTACGATTTTCGGTGTGATTTCGCCAAAAATAAGGAGTAACGAAGTCATTAGAATAAACTCAATAATAAATGTAAGTGTTGTATTTAGGCTGCTATTTGCGCTCAATTGAATGAGTATTATCGCACCGACCGAAGAAGCAGCAACATTAACCAGAAGATTTGCCAGGAGTATTGCAGCCAGAGTCTTCCCCGGTTCTTTTTTCAACTGGCCAAGGATCTGTGAACCTTTTCGTTCTTCGTATATAAGAGTCTTAACGCGAAACCGTGACAAGGAGAAGATGGCTGCTTCCATTCCTGAAAAAAAGGCACTTAATCCAAGAAACAGCACTATTAAACCAGCGTATATGATCATTGGTCTTTTTCAGTAACATGCTTCAGATACTGACGACATTTATCTTCCATTGCCTTTGCTTCCGTTGTATTGTTGTGTTCATATCCAATGATATGCAGCAAGCCGTGCACAACGTAATAAAATAGGTCTTTGGTACAGCTAACCCGGTCATATGATATGTATATTTCAGAAACTTCCTGCATGGGAAATGCTAATACATTCGTTGGTTTATTTTTCTTGAGGAATTTGTTGTTCAGCTTCTTGATATAGTTATCATCCGTAATGATTATATTAAGGTCATTGAAAGTCGTGTTTTCTTTTTTTATAGTGTATCTGGCAAGAATGCCGATTTTGTCTTTTATTTGCGATGAAATACAGCATGCAGATTCGTTGAATATATTAACTTTCAATCAGGATTTCTTATTTTCCGTTTCTCTTTTCGCCCGTTTTAGTATTATTCTGTTCATACTCCACGCGGGGATGGAATACTCCAGTCAGGATCGATAAGAACGCAGTTCTTATCGACTCCAGGTCGTGGCGTGTGATCGGACATTCATCGAGTTGACCATCAGCAAATTTTTTCTCAATATTGTCTTTTAGCAACCTCTGTAGTCTGGTAACAGTGATGTTTTTCTCACTTCTCGCTGCCGCCTCCACTGTATCAGCGAGCATGACAACAGCAGACTCTTTAGATTTCGGTTTGGGACCGGGGTACCGAAATGTATCCATACTTATATCCGGTGTGTTATCCAGTGCTTTATTATAAAAAAGTTCTATCGCGGTTGTACCATGGTGCTGCTCGATAATATCTATCAGTTTTTTCGGCAATTTCATCTTCTTCGCTAATTCCACACCATCCTTAACGTGAGATATTATGATCAAAGTACTCATCTGTGGTTTCAAATTATCATGAGGATTTTTCACGCCCATTTGGTTTTCAATGAAATAATCCGGTTTCTTAAGCTTACCGATATCGTGATAGTATGCACCTACTCTCGCCAGAATGGGATCAGCTCCTATTGCACGGGAAGCAGCTTCAGCTAAACTACCGACAACGATCGAATGATGATATGTACCTGGTGCCTCCATAGCCATTTCCTTGAACAATGGTAGATTTAAATTACCTTGTTCAAGAAGTGTTAGATCCGTACAAAAGTCGAAAATCTTCTCGAACAGTGGCAGTAATAAAACAAAAAGCACACTCCCGATAATACCGTTTAGAATACCTTCCCCCAAATGCCAGAAATCAATACTGCCCTTCAGTAAATATAGATCAGAAAACAATATCGCCGCCATATTGGCGATCGTAATATAAGTAATCGGTCTGTACAATGATAATCTGGAACTGATCGTACGCGACGAAAAAGCTGCTACTAACCCGCTCGTTAAGAGGAAGATAAAGACAGGCATAGAATTGAGAACAATACCAAAAATAGATGCAAAAACCAGAGTCATTGCCGTCGCAACATATATATCTAAATATAAAGAAAACAAGAGAATGAAAAAAGAAATCGGCAGAAGATATAATGTATCAGTAGCAAGGGTGACTTTCCCGACCACCAGATAGACAGCCGTAAGTAATCCTATAAAATTGATGTTCTTCCCAATAAAAAGTGTTGTTCTATTTACGATACCGATATTTAATAAGAAAAATAAAGCTGCGAAATAAAGCAAATTTCTAAAAAACATAGTTTTTAATACTTCCCATGTGCCGACTGATATATAAGTACTTTCCAATGCAGTGATTATTTCCTTTGCTTCTTTTGTGACTTTCTTATGTTTTTCGACAATAATTTCACCTTTAAGGATTTTCCCTTTGGTCTTTGGTACATTCGCGAAAATATCCTCTATCCTCTCCTGAGTCTTTTGTTCGTTATAAATAACATTGGGGGTGATCAAAAAACTGACTAACATTTGTAGCTCAGCTCTCTTGCCACTGCTGAGCATGTTCTCAGCTTCCATGATCGAATATAATTTTTCTATCGATTCTACAATTTCCTTGTCACCGCTAATAATAGTTATTATTCTGAAATTGGAGGGTTTCGATTCAACTATCCCAGCCGCATATATATCCCCGAGTCTCGTCGAAAATCCTCCATTGAGTCTTTTCGATTGATTCCTAATAAGGTATCTTATAACATTACCATCGAGTGCATATTCCTTCTGAACCAGAACTATCAGTGAATCTTCAGTGATCCCTGATATCCTGCGCAAAGAATCAATGAGGTTGTGAAGACCATTCAACTTTTTCAAAACCATTTTATGAACCGTATTGTCGAGTTCGAAAACAGGCGGGATCCTTGCTGCTATTTCATTTTTTTCCTCATATAGTTCTTGATCAGTTTTAGGTATCAAAAAATCATAGGGTGCGATAATATCTGAAATAGCTATTTCACCCTCGTTGACACTATGTTTTGTAGGTACTTTGGGCGGCGGAAAAATAATATTCAATAAAAGAAAAATGCCAATAAATATAAAATATCTAGGATGGATCTTTAGCTTCATAGGCCTTTATTATTTTTTGAACAAGATTATGCCGGGCAACATCCTTTTCATTAAGGTATACAAATTTAATCGCCGCGATATTCTTTAAAATATGTTGTATCTCGATCAAACCAGAATACACATTGGCAGGCAGGTCGACCTGGGTAATATCACCGGTAACGACGACTTTCGACCTCCACCCCATCCTCGTTAGAAACATCTTCATCTGTATCCCGGTTGTGTTCTGGGCTTCGTCAAGTATAATAAACGAATCATTCAATGTCCTGCCTCGCATATATGCCAAAGGAGCGACCTCTATGGTCTTCATGGCAAGATATTTTTTTACTCTATCGTACGGCAAAAAATCATGGAGCGCATCATAGAGCGGTCTTAAATAAGGGTCGACCTTTTCTTCAAGTGCACCGGGTAAGAACCCCAAAGATTCGCCAGCTTCAACAGCTGGTCTGGTCAAGACGATACGTTCAACTCTCTTGGACATCAAATATGATACGGCTTTAGCTACTCCGAGATAAGTCTTACCCGTACCAGCTGGTCCGATACTGATAACGATATCGTTTTCATCGATAGCTTTAATGTATTCTGTTTGCCCGAAGCTCTTTGCCTTGATCAATCTCTTGGGTGTAGTCACGCATGAAGCATCCTTTTCCTCCACCATGCTGATCTTCTGGTAATCGTTCTTACTATTTTTATCCAGATCTTTCAATATCTTCTTTATCACCTTTGCAGCTTCTTTTATCTTTTCCTCATCACCCTTGAGGTAAATACAGGCATCACGCATGGATGCAATAATATTATACCTGGCCTGTATATTTTTAAGAATTTCATCCTGGAAACCAAGAACTTGAGTCGGGTCGTAATCAGATATGGGAATTGATACTTTCACATCAGAGGGAGGGGCAAGCTACATGCCCCTCCCAAAATTTTTAATCATGCGGTATTACAAATTCCTGCCTTGGATATATCCAATCAGGATCTTTGATCTTAGTTTTGTTCGCTTCATATATTTCTGGCCATCTTCTCGAGTTCGAGTAGATGGAGTAATATGATGCAATCAAGGTAAGATAATCACCAGGTATTACACTGTAGTTATCAAGAAAGGGAATAAGTAATACCCAACCCGGATATATAAGGTTTGGATTCTTGATCTTGTCCTTGTTGGCTTCATATATCATCGGCCATTGTGAGCCCTGATGATATACTTCACGCATGCTTGCAATTTTGGACAACCAATCACCTTCGATAACCTTATAACGTCCGTACTGACACATCTTCCAGGCTTCTTTTAATTCATCGAGCTTCGCCTCAAGACCATCACGGGTTGCCCCCAGATCAGCAACATCCGTACGCAGTGCTTCGACCTCAGTAACGAGTGTCGCAATTTTGGCTTCAGCTTCTGCTATTTGTTGCTGTAAGGCTAATAACTCAGCCTGAGCTTCCTCTTCGGTCAGCTTTTCCTGAGCGAACATAAGGACAGGGATCAATAGGGAGAGAACCAAACAAATAGAAGCAATCTTTTTCATTTCATCCTCCTTATTTCTTACAGCGCGTATCTATCTTTTTCTGCAATCCATCGATTTGGCTGTTGAGATCAGCGATTGCGTTCTCGAGTTCCATTTTCATCGCCGTTAGTTCATCGAGCTCAGCTTCAAGATCAGCGATTCTCGTTTGTGCAGCTTCTAAGGCGGCTCTAGCTTCTGCAAGCGCATCCAGAGTCTCCTGAGTTGCCATTTTTGGACCGCAACCAATGACGACAATAGCGAGGAGAAGAACCGCAAGTATTTTTTTCATAATGCCACCTCCTTATGGGCTATTAATATTAAATCATATTCATAATTCATGAAATGTCAAGAGGCAAGTAAAAAGAAACACGAGATGCTAGATCCCAAATCCTAGACAAAATCTGATTATGAAATCCAAACCCTCAAAACCACCATCTACCCCATAAACTGCCATAATTTCGTGACTTCGAGAAAATGTGCGCTGATCATTTCAATATTTGAATTTCAATATCGTTTCGAATCAAGGACTCAGGCTTTAGATATAGCCAAGCGGTTCTCTTGACATCGAGTGTATTCTGACTATTATGTGCAATGCATATTAGCGCTGTTATCGTTGCCGCTGGTAAAGGGTCAAGATTCGGGGGTACAAAGCAGTTTCATGTTGTCCAAGGCATCCCATTATTGGTCTATAGCATCATGTCTTTTGAGAAAAATAGAAAAATAGACTCAATAATATTGGTTGTGCCAAAGAACAAGATAGTCTTCATGAAAAAATTGATCAGGAAATCTAAACTTAAAAAGGTCAAAAAAATCGTCAGTGGAGGCAAAAGACGCCAGGATTCAGTATTGAAGGGATTGGCTCAAGTAAAAGCACAGCGAGGTATAGTAATCATCCATGACGGCGTTCGTCCCTTAATAACTCAATCTCTGATAAACAAGGGGATAGCGTTATGCAAGAAACATAAAGCAGTGATTTTTGGCATTCCAGTCAAAGACACGGTTAAGGAATCAAAGAATCATCGCGTCTTGGGCACCGTGCCAAGGAATAACCTGTTTCTTATTCAGACCCCCCAATTCTATGATACAAAGCTCCTTAAGAAGACCATCAAAACAGCGTTGATGTCCAGGGAATATACAGATGAATCAGCGATATTAGAAGCACAGGGTATCCCGGTACATCTTTTTAAAGGTCAGCTTAACAATATTAAAATCACGAGAAAAGAGGATCTTAAGTTTCTTAAAAAGCTATTATGAAAAAGATCATCCTTCTCGGTTCGACCGGTTCAATAGGACGTAATGCAATAAAAGTCGTGGAGAATCTTGACGGCTTTAAAATCGTAGGACTGGCAGCGTATAAAAATCACCGGATGCTTCTTAAACAGACGCAACGCCTTAAGCCCAAAAGCATCGCCTTGATCGACCAGAAACACTATACTTCACTCAGATCCCGAACAACCGGTGCAAAGATTTTCTGCGGCGAGTCCGGAATTACCGAGCTCATAGAAACTACTGATGCCGACATACTTCTCGCTGCACTTGCGAGTGCCGCCGGCATATATGGTATAAAAAAAGCCATTGAAAAAAGATTGCGTTTATGTCTTGCAACAAAGGAAATACTCGTAAGCTTTGGCGACATAATCATGGCAGAGGTCAAAAAACATAATGTGAATATAATTCCGATAGATAGTGAACACTCGGCAATATATCAATGTTTGGAAGGCAAAAATATGGATGATGTAAAGACGATAATTTTGACCGCTTCAGGCGGGCCATTCTTGAAAAAATCAATCAAAAATGTAGCAAAATCCGATGTTCTAAACCACCCTGTTTGGAAAATGGGAGCAAAAATCACGGTTGATTCCGCAACAATGATGAATAAGGGACTCGAAGTCATTGAAGCTCATCATCTTTTTCATATGCCTTTGGAGCGTATCAAAGTCGTTATACATCCCGAAGCCATTTGTCATTCACTTATTCAATTTACCGACGGGACATTGATCGCTCAATTATCCACACCGGATATGAAATTACCCATACAATACTCGCTCACCTCTCCAAAGAGACTAAGATCACCAGTTAAATGTCTCGACATGAATACTGTAAAACGCTTGGATTTCTTACGTCCGGACTTTAAAAAATTTCCATGTTTATTATTTGCCTACGAAGCCCTGAAAGCTGGTAAAAGCATGCCATCCGTGCTCAATGCGGCTAACGAGGAGGCCGTTAGGTTATTCCTCGAAAATAAAATCAAATTTTATCGAATCCCGCATATCATAAAAAAGGTCATGGACAAACACAGACCCCAAAAAGGTTCGATCAAGGATTATATTGCTTGGGCAGCATGGGCTAAACAAACAGCAAGGAGTCTTGTATGATTGATTTTTTTCTCTATTCGATCCTGCCATTTCTCTTCATCCTTGGTTTTTGTGTGACGATTCATGAATTCGGGCATTTCCTTCTCGCGAAGATATTTGGTATTGCGGTTGAAAAATTTTCAATCGGCTATGGACCACCGTTAATCAGAAAAAGAATAGGTGAAACGGATTTCCGAATAGCATATTTCCCTCTGGGCGGTTATGTAAAAATGGCCGGTGAGGAAGAAGGTAAGATACTTCCAAGCGAAAGCAGCACCAGAGCCGTAACTGAAGAGCCGGATACATCAGCAGACATACCGGAAGAGAAAACACAAGAAACAACGATAACAGAAAGACACGATGGTTTTTACGACGCGCCCATATACAAACGCATTATCGTTGTGTTGAGCGGGCCCCTTTTCAATATTCTTTCAGCTTTTGTAGTATTATTCCTGACTTTCATGGTATATGGACTGGTTATTACGCCGTTTTTGCATGTCGAGGTTGATGAAGGAAGCTACTATGCAAGATCAGGGTTTTTAACGGGTGATTCAATAATAGCTGTTAATGACATACCCGTGAATAACTGGGAAGAATTTCTTGACAATATTAGGCCTCATGAAAAAACTACTGTAACTGTCCAAAGAGAGGATGAGATTCTCGATATCAATGTTCTCTTCGAAGCCGAATCAACCGGCCTTACACCGATCGTCCCACCGCTTTTAGGCAGTCTCAAGCAAAATGGTCCTGCCGATAGAGCGGGTATGAAAAAAGGCGATATCATTTTGAAGATAAACGATCACCAGATGCACACATGGCATCAGATGGTTGAACTGGTACGTGAAAACCGTAATGTTCCACTTACCTTCACTTGGCAGCATAAAGACGACTATCTTGTTGCTGAAATTACACCCGCTTCTTTTTACGACCCTATCGCCCAGGACACAATAGGCCAGATAGGTGTGTTCATGCCCTTTGGCAGAAAATATTTGCCCCTCTTTCACGGATTCGGCTTAGCTTTTACCAGAACTATTGAGATGATAGAACGAATGCTCGGTATTTTTTACCAGCTCATTACCCGTCAAATCCCGGCCAAGCAGATCGGTGGCCCGATCGCTATATTCAGGCTCAGTACGGAATCGGCACAGTGGGGTTTTGAACATCTCCTTGGTCTCTTGATGATAATTTCAATAAATCTGGGTATTATCAACCTCTTCCCGATCCCGGCTCTTGACGGTGGTCATATACTCATCGCGATCGTCGAAGCTATAAGGCGCAGGCGTTTCAGTAAAAAAACAATGCTTGTGATCCAGCAGATCGGTTATGTCATCATTCTTCTTCTCATTATCTTTGTCACATTCAATGACATCACAAGATGATTGAAATCATCTTCAATTGGTCCAGATCGATCGGTCTTTCATACCTATGAGAATACTATTTTATAGTCCAGCGCCGACCCAGAAAAGATATACTTCTTACGAAGCAATAAAAGGAAGCGCATTTTTCCGCAGGCCCAATTATGACGCGATGCGCCTTGCTTTCTTGTCTAGAAAACACGACTTCAGATATTACGACGAGCGTATCGAGAACAAACCGGATTTCAAACCCGACTTGCTCGTGACTAACGTACCTCTCAACCTTTCCAGTTATATCACATCGACGATCAGAAAAAGCTGGTCCAGAAATACCAAAGTGATTTCATTCGGTTTCTTTCCGACCCTCTTCCCTGCTCTCAATAAGAAATTCGCCGATAGTGTTGTTATCGGTGATATAGCTAATATCTGGCATAAGATCCTTGAAGATGCCAAAAATAAAAAACTTTCAAAGATATACAGATCGAACCGGAAAGATCAGTTTGGCATCGACCGGACAGCAGAAGCAAAATATGGCCTGACTCCGGCATTGGCTCAACTCAGAACTTCATTTGGCTGCAATTGTATAAAGAATAATAAAGATTTCTGTTACGAAAATATCATTTACAAGAAGATTGTGCACTGGGATATAAATGAAGCGATCAACGAAGTAGCGCGCATAAAACGAAAGGTTATTTTTCTACGCGACGATGATTTTTTTTGCGACCTTGATTATGCTTTGGATTTTTTAGATAAATGCTGGCGCTTCAAAAAAATGTGGATATGTCAAAGCACCGGAGGATTATTCGATCATCCTGAGATTTTCCCTGTTTTGCGCGATAGTGGGGTTCGAATAATCCATATAAAAGAAGATTGGCTGGGACAGAACCTTGCAGAAAGGATCGACGATCCAAAGTTCGTAAGAGAAAAAAAACGTCAAACAGGCTTGCTCCACAATAATAGAATTGCTTGCGGGCTTTTGATCAGGCTCGGTTTTGAAGGCGAAGATTTCAATTTTTATCAAAAACTCCTTAAATTTCTCGTAAAAATAAAAATAGACATGGTCAAGATGACCGTACAGACGCCGATACCCGGTACGGAAACCTATTATCAGTACAAGAAAAAAGGATTTATCACACAAGACCTAACACTGTATGATCAATGGATGCCTATTGTACAGATCCCGGGTATTACGCCACAAGCGCTGTATTCTTGGATGGAATGGCTGCGGGACAGGTTCTATTCCTGGGATTCAATACTCTACCGTAATGTATCTGTATCGCCAAAATTGGGTATTTATAATACCATGCTCTTTAACCTTTTACCGAATCTATCCTATCGTAACAATTTCCTCGAAAAGGTGGGTTATCCGCCTTAATTATTCATGAATTTCTAGCGTGATTTTGTTCTGGATAGACAATTTTGCGCTCCCTCAGCGAATTTACCAGAGTCCTTGAGTGCTTGGGAAAGAACGATCAAGCTATCTATATAAACGAGCTTCTTTCCCTGATATACTCCATGAACACTATCTTTTATGTTAAGCACACCATTAAATATAACTTTTTATTCAAAAAAATCTGACAACTACTTAAGCAAGACCCAGATACTTATGGACCTGAGGTATTATCCTAACATCTTTTAAAATCCCCAGAGCCTTTTTTTGGATATCTAATATATTCGGTACAACACAATTAGAGATCGGTTGAATAACCAGGATTATGTCTTTATCCACTTTTTTAATAATATCACACGCCGTATCCAGTTCTTGGGGTAATAGATTTTCATTGATCACCATCTTCACATACACTGTCTTCTGAGCAGCGATCTCAAGACAGGCGGCATGTTCATCCCAGAGTTTAGGGCGCCCGGTAGCCGTCGGTATCTTAAAATCCAATGACACGGTGTCTATATATTTCATTATCTTACTAAGTTCATTAGGCAAAGTGCCGTTCGTATCGAGATATATTTTTTTGTCTAAGCCGACTATTTTCTCACACAATTCTTCCAGAAATTCCATCTGCAGCAATGGTTCACCACCGGTGATCGCGATCTCATCAGAATCGAATTTGTCGACAAGTAAATCTACTGTGACCGGATTCGGTAGTATCTTCCCGGCATAAATAAAAGGACCTTCTTTTGTTTGAGCATCCGCCGTATCACAATAGTTACAGGATAAATTACAACCCAGAAATCTGATGAAGGTCTGCCTTTTCCCCAATTTTATACCTTCACCCTGCACCGATGTAAAGAGCTCTCTTATATAACCTGTCACTCTCGCCACCTTACTTTGCAGCGCGCTAAAAATATCTGTGATTCCATTTCCTTATATTTTGTCATAACAGATAGCGCGAAATCCTTTGGGTCGATACCATAGTCTTTTAATCCCTTAGTCGGTACGGGCGTGTTATCGGATGAGATGTTAATGCCGAAGTGTATCATTGAAGATAAAGGCGTTAGGGTAGCTATCGATATCGATAATTTCGCATCATGATCATACAGGTCGCTACCGATTCTTCTTATACACAAATCAGCCCGAGTTTCATTAAGGACTTCAAAAACTATTGTTGCGAGCATAAGCTGTCTTAATACCGCCTTTTCCAGATCACTAGTATGGTGTTCGACGATAAAATGAACCATAGATTCAGAGTATATTCTTGCATTATCTTTAACGTCCTCGAGATCTACCATCTTTTCGATCGGAATATCACAGGGACCGCAAAAGGCGATTATTGAATCACCGATGATATTGAACGCGGTATACGCAAAATTACTGCACAGCTGTTCACCAGTATAAGATATTGTTTCTTCGATATATTTTGTTTTCATTCCTCAACCAATCTTGTGAGGTGTTCTTGAGCAGCCTTGTCATCGGGGTTGAGCTTGAGGGTTAATCTAAAAGAATTGCGTGCCTTGTCTTTTTCATTGAGAGCTTCGTATGCCATGCCCATGTTAAAGTACAAAACAGGACTCATCTTATCGATCTTTTCGGCTTTTTTGAGGACCTTTATCGCTTCTTCAAAACGCTGACTCAGTATGTAAAAATTACCCAGCTCTAAAAGGTCGTCAAATTCCTGATTCATAGTTTCTCAATCTTTTCAAGATCCTCGTTCTTACCGAGCATTATCAAAACATCACCGGATATCACTTCGTCTCCGCCGCCAGGACCGACAACAATATCTTCCTTAAAATCAGTAGAACCATCAGGCAGCGTATAGGGCAATTTTCTTTTGATGGCGATTACGCTTACCTTGTATTTTTCACGCATCTTCAGATCGCTCAGAGTTTTATTGACTAATTTTTTTGGAACTACCATTTCGATTATCCCGTAAGTCTTTGAAAGTTCAATGAAATCGAAGATCTTCGGACTTGCAATACTCTCGGCGAGTCTCTCAGCCATCTCTCTTTCTGGAAAAATGATCCTGTCAGCACCGACTTTTCTCAATATTTTAGAATGCAATTCGCTCTTGGCTTTTACAATCACTTTTTTTAAACCGAGTTCCTTTAAAGATAATGTTATCATAATACTATCTTCAACAGTCTCACCCATACTCACGATTGCCGTATCAAAATCAGTTATACCCAGTTCTTTCAATCCTTTTTCATCGGTCGCATCCATGACAACGGCTTGGGAGACAATACCCTCCATCTCTTTTACACGGTCTTCGTTTTCGTCGATAGCCAGTACTTCAAAACCTTTTGCACTCAGTGCCTGGGCAATACTCGATCCGAAACGGCCCAATCCTATAACGACAAATTGCTTCATGAATTCCTCCTAATTGTATGGAATGTCAAGTTTCTTCTTTAAATAAGGTATCAACCCACCATGCAAAATTATCTCTAGAATAAAATCGGGTAGCTTTTTTGCCTCGATCACTTCCCCACTCCGCATCTTCTTAATTATACCATTCTCTAGATTAATTTCAATATCATCGTGATGCCTGATCTTTTTGCTGATACCTGGCGCGATGATCACGGGTAATCCCAGATTTATAGCATTCCGGTAAAAAATCCGGGCGAATGTTTCAGCAACGACTGCGCTGATGCCAAAGTATTTAAGACAGGTTGCAGCTTGCTCGCGGGACGACCCGCTGCCGAAATTCTTGCCGGCAACGATGATATCACCAGGTTTTGCCTTTTGCATAAATTCGGGATAGACGGCTTCGAAACAATGCTTTGCCATTTCATTGCGATCTGCGGTAATGGACAGATACTTACCAGGATAAATCACATCGGTATTTATATTATCACCGAATTTATAAACCTTACCGGCTATTAACATGGTTCGGCTATCTCTCCTTTGATCGCTGATGCAGCAACTGTTCCCGGTGATGCTAAATAGACGAATGCTTCAGGACTCCCCATCCGACCTTTGAAATTACGATTTGTCGTCGCAAGACAGACTTCTCCAGGAGCAAGCAATCCCTGATGCGCTCCAAGACAAGGTCCGCAACCTGGATTCAAAACAAGCCCGCCTGCTCGAACAAAAATCTCGAGGTAACCGTTTTTCAAAGCATCGAGGTATATGCTGCGTGATGCAGGGATTATTAATAATCTAGTATCCGGATGCACTGTTTTATGCTCTAATATCTTGGCCGCGACAGCCAGATCTTCCAGCCGACCGTTAGTGCATGACCCGATTAGTGCCTGATCGATCTTCTTGCCGGCAATCTCGCTGACTTTTTTCACATTGTCGACTGAATGCGGACATGCTACCTGGCTGTCCAGGTCACTGATATCAATAGTCATCTCCTTTATATAACCTGCATCCTTATCTGGTAAGGCAACTTGAAAATCACGCTCGGTTCTCTTTTTAAGATATGCCATGGTTATTTCATCAGGTGGCACAAAAGCGACTTTTGCTCCCATCTCCATTGATAAATTTGATAGGACCATTCTCGATGCGATACTCATTTTGGTGATCGCTTTACCATGGAATTCTACGGACTGGTAATTAGCTCCCTCAGCGCCGATCTTTCCAATGATATAGAGTATAAGATCTTTGGCAGTTACAAAAGGCTTGAATTTTCCTATTACATTGATCTTGATCGATTCCGGCACGCGGAGCCAAAGCTCCCCTGTAGCCCAAACTCCAGCCATCTCGGTTGCCCCGATGCCGGTAGCGAATGTTCCAAACGCACCATGTGTTGTTGTATGCGAATCCGTGCCCACTAGAACTTCACCAGGAAGATCATGACCAAATTCTGCCAGTATCTGATGGCAAATCCCTTCTTTCTGATCGTAAAAATGCTTTATCCGCTGCTCTTTTACGAATTTTCTTAAACGCTGATGTGTTGCTGCCGTCCTTTCACTATCTGCAGGGATACGGTGATCAAAAAGAATTACGATGCGCTCGTTATCCCAGACTCTTTTAACACCGATATCTCTAAATGACCGCAGCACCACATCGGCATTTTCATGCGACATAGCGACATTAACTCGGGCCATGACGATCTCGTTTGGCAGTACTTTTTTCTTAGCTGAAGCCTTGGCTAAGATCTTCTCAGCTATCGTCATTTTGTCCTCTGGACAAATCGAATATTATTCTTCAACTCTTTTGGTTGCTTTGGTCTTTTTAGTTTATCTTGTTTTATCTCTTTACTCATTACTCTTTTTCTGCCTAGTTCTTAGTTCCTAGTTTTTAGTATCAATCTCCCTTTCCCATGGACCATCATATTCAACGTCCTGACTGCACATATGACGCATCGGTTTCTGTGAGGTCATTTCTTCATAAACGTGTGCGATCAAACCTGCACATCGACCGATCAGAAAGAAGGCCTTACCGAGCCGCCAATCAAAACCCATATCTGAGATTATGGCGGAGATCGCACCATCAACATTTATCGGCAGTGCTTTTCCCTTGGCAAATTCTTCCTTTAGTGCAAGACTCAATCTAACATGTTCTCCAGAGACCCCCAATTTATCAGCTAACTCATAAAGACGTCTTGTCCGCGGATCATTTTTATGAATACGGTGGCCAAAACCGGGCATACGTTTTTCTTCATTTCTCAGACTCTCAAGGAGATTTTGAGCGGTCGTTTCATAATCCCACTTTTTTGTATTTTTTAGCTTAACCCATTTCTGTAATATCCGGGCACCGTCTTCGATCGCTCCCCCATGGGTATCTCCGACCGCAAGGATCCCTGCAGCGACTGCCGTCGGAAGAGGAACACCAGCAGAGGCAACGATCCTGGAAGCATGTGTTGATGGTGGCGTCACACTGTGATCAATGGAAGAAGTGATTATTGCATCGATCATTTGAGCTGAAGTTTTGTCCGGCATCTCGCCCTTGATAAGTAGATAAAAAACCGAGCTGAACGGAATCGCACCGATTAGGTCTTCCTGGCGATATCCACGTGTCACTATATGGTCTGGTTCAACCTTTGAGATCCTTGTTTGCCACATAAATCCTCCTTATCTATGCTCATTCAATGCCCTTTTCACAAGTACCGGTATCTCGCTAAATGTATCAGCGATCAAAGCTCCGTGTTCTTTCAAGGCCTCGATCTTACTGTGAGCTGTACCCATATTGCCTTCAATGATCGCACCAGCATGACCGAGTCGCTTACCTTGCGGCGCTGCTTTACCTGTTACATAAGCGATCACCGGTTTAGACATTTCTCTTATAAAAGGCGCGGCCAATTCTTCATAGACTCCACCGATTTCACCAGCCATTACAACAGCATCGGTTTCAGGATCATTATCAAAGAGGCGTAAAATATCTTCGAAATTCGCTCCAAGAATCGGATCACCACCCAGACCAACCGAGGTCGATTCACCAAAACCGACCAGGTTCAAAGAATTGGCCAGATAATAGGTGACTGCTCCACTTCGCGCGACCGTGCCTATTCGTCCGGGCTGAAAGGTTATTTTAGGAAGCATTCCAACGAGAGCTTTGCCCGGAGAAATGACGCCGGGCGTATTACCGCCGATCACTACAACGCCTTTGTCTTTTGCTTTCTGGCGAGCATACAGCATGTCATGAATCGGGATACGTTCAGTAATTACGATCACTTTACTGATGCCTGCGTCAATCGCCTCAAGGATCGCATCTTTTGCAAAGCGGGGCGGTACCCAGATACTGGAAACTGTCGCATCAGGATGCTCTCGCATACACTGATGCACAGTATCATATACTTTCACCCCTTCAACTGTTTGACCACCTTTGCCAGGGGTTACGCCACCGATGATCTTTGTTCCATAGGCAAGCATGAACTTCGTATGCAAGGACGCATTCTTGCCAGTGATCCCCTGAACAATGGTCTTGGTTTCTTGATCAATTATTATCGACATGATCGTCAAGTAAGAAAATTGTAATAGGTTAAACCGATGAATATCAATAGCATTATTCTGATTCCTTTGCTATTCTTATAGTCTCCTTGATCACTTCTTCGATCGGTGTATTCACAGAGTATATTTTAATCTTGCTGAACAGCTGCGGAAAATCCGCTTTTGCCTGTTCGAGTATTCTTCTCCCCTGTTCTTCCATATTTCCTGCCATCCTCATGATCATGGGTTTCTCTGGCTTATTTTCAGTGATATATTGAACGACTGCTTTTGCCCAATCATCACAGCGGGATATGCCCCCAAAACGAGCTCCAAAAATAGCCTTCACCCTTGGATTATCAATGAGTAGACCAAGCATACTCTTGAGTTTCTCCTGGGTTGGCGCGCCGCCCGAATCCATAAAATTGGCTGGTTTACCCTTGTAAAGCGTTATGAGATCGATCGCTGCTATTCCAAAACCAGCGCCTCCTGGAAAAACACCGATGTCTCCATCCAGATCAACATAAGGGATACCCTTAGCTTTGGCAAATTTTTCACGCTCGGTCAATTCACCGACTTCATGCCTTGCTTTGATACCCATCTCTGATAACCCCGGATGTCTGAACATGGCGTCCTCATCAAGATCGACCTTAGCATCAAGAGCATAAAAATTGCGGTCTCTGGTAAGTACAAGCGGATTTACTTCGACTAATTTACAATCATAATCAATAAACAACTGATAAACCCTATTTATAATGTTAGCCAGATCGCTCAGTCTAGAATCTGTTATTCCCAAATCGCATGCAATTTTTCTTGACATAAAATAAGGCATTATTTCATTTGGGTTAAAGTAATATTTTAACAATGACCCAGGTTTTTCCTTTGTGATCACTTCTATTTCTACGCCGCCATATTCATTCGCTATGAAAAGAAGTTTGTGTTCAAGCCGATCGATCGTCGCCGCGATATAGATTTCTTTCTCGAAATCGATTTTTTTCTCGACGAGGGCTTTTTCGATGGTATATGGTCCATGCTTTTGTCCGATCATCGAAATGATATGTTGTTCTGCTTCCTTGCGATTATCAGCGCCTTTGATCAGTCCTAATTTACCCCGGCCGCCAAGAAAAGACTGTGCTTTGACAACGACCGGAAAAACAACGTCACTCAACCTGGCAATACTATCTTTATCGAGCACAATGCCATCGAGAACTGGTATTTTACACTGTTTGAACAGCTTTTTCGCTTCGAATTCGTATAATCTCATAGAACATTATTATATAAAAATAGTGGTATTATGCAATAGGCATGAATATCGTATACAACAATATCTATTTATTTGGAACGTTCTATATCAAAATCAATAAAATCACAATGATTGATAATGACCGCTTCTTTTGATCGTTTTACTTTTTCGCCTTCTGCTGAATGAGCGGCCACGATATGGGCAACTTCAACAGGTAATCCGCCATCGAGCGCTAGTTTGTAACCTGATATTGGATGCCTTATCAGATGACCATATTTGCTTTTTATGTACTTATTTCCTTGTTTTTTGTACTCGAGTAATTTCCCAACATCATGTACCAATCCTCCGGCGATAATATGATCGAGTTTAACGTCCTTACGTTGACCAGCAACAGCTATAGCCATAAGTGTAACGATCCTCGTGTGTTCAACGAGTGTTTTTTTGGTCTTGATGAGCAGGGTAAAGGGGATCTTATCGATACTGCGCCATTTCCCTCTTTTCATAGCCAAGAGCCATGTGTTGATCACGCGCTCTTGAAGAATCGCGCTCTTTATTTTCTTTATTTCAGGAAAAGTCTTCAATATGTATTTCTTGTTCATGATTTCATCCAATCCCTCGTGTTTACTTTGTGGACTTAAGGTAATCGAGTAAACCACCACTTTCCATTATCTCTATCTCCAATGGTGTTACTGGAGTACCTTGATAAACCTTATCCTGTGATAAGTTGGTCATCTTGCCGCTTTCAGTTTCAACCCTGAGCATATCGCCCTGTTTAAACGACTCGATCCCTTTGAAAACAACGATCGGTAATCCAGTATTGACTGCGTTTCTGTGAAATATCCTGGCAAATGATTCTGCAACAACGGCTGAAACACCAATACCGCGTATCGCTACTGCGGCATGTTCTCGTGAAGAACCGCAGCCGAAATTCCTGCCGGCGACGATAATATCACCTTTCTCGACCCGGTCGATGAATTCTAAACCACCAGCAGCGCCTTCCATAGCATGCTTTGACATTTCCTGCTTATCGGTCAGTGGTAAATACTTGCCAGGATATATTTGATCCGTGTCAATATCATGACCAAAGCACCAGATTTTTCCCGTCACTATCACACTATACCTCGTTAGGATCAGTAATCTCACCAGCAAGGGCCGTTGCCGCAGCCGTTGCCGGCGAAGCAAGATATACTTCGGCATCTTTGCCGAGCTTACCGATAAAATTACGGTTAGAAGTGGAAACCATGACCTCGTCAGGAGCCAGAATCCCGGGGTGTCCTGTCGTACACAACGCACAGCCGGGATTAGTTATCACTGCACCGGCATTTATAAAGATATCATATAAACCTTTTTCTAAAGATTCT